>ERZ795041.304-NODE-304-length-18940-cov-3.438549_pt1 | contig 18940 bp, 17 predicted proteins | sample MGYA00375125_ERZ795041 | MGnify/ENA primary metagenome ERZ795041 (study PRJEB30170, sample SAMN03074214) | activated sludge metagenome | biome: Common Effluent Treatment Plant; feature: Wastewater; material: Activated sludge; isolation source: activated biomass in...
AAGAACATCAGGAAGGCAGCCTCGCCGAGCCCGGTTTCCTCGATCCGTGAGATCACCGCCGGCTGGCGGACGCTGGCGTTCACCAGCAGCACCCAGAGATTGCCGACGGTCACGGCCAAATACCAGAACGCCATGATCACGCCCTTCATGGAGGCGGGCGCCTGGCTGTAGGCGAATTCCAGGCCGGTCGCGGACACGAGCACTTCACCGAAGGTCAACAACACGTACGGCAGCACCTGCCAAGCCACCGACACGGCATCGCCACCGTCGATCCACAGTTGAATCACACCCGCCGCGATCCACGCCAGCCCCGAAAAGGCGATGCCGAAACCCATGCGCCGCAGCGCGGTGACCTCGACGCCCATGCGCCGCAGCACCGGATACAGCACAAGGTTGTTGAACGGGATGAGCACCAGCACGAGTATCGGATTCAGCGCCTGCATCTGCGCGGAATGAAACCACTCCGGCTTGGTCATCTGGTCGGCCTGCAAAATCCACGTCGATGCCTTCTGATCGAACAACGACCAGAACGGCGTGACCAGCGCGAACACGACCAGGATGCGCAGCACCGCGCGCGCCCCGTTCACGGCCTCGTCGGGATGAGGCCCGCGCGCCCGCTCGAGCTGCAGCTGCGCACCGTAGCCGCCGAAACCGAGCAGGCACACCAGCGCCAGGCATGCTGCAGCGACGAAACCCAGCCGCGGCGTGAGCGCGAGCATGAAAAAGGCCGCCACGACACCGACGGCTGCAATGATGAGCCCTCCTCTGCCTTCGCCCGGCGAACGTGCCATGAGCGCGGTGTGCACGACGCGCATGAACGAGTGCGGATTCGGCGGCGCAGGCGGAACGTATACGTACTTCTTGCGGCCAGCCCACAACACCACCGTCGCGACGAACATCAACACGCCCGGAATGCCGAACGCCACCGCGGGCCCGTATTCGCGCAGGAGAATCGGCATCAGCAGCGACGCGAAGAACGAGCCGAAGTTGATGCTCCAATAGAACGCATCGAACACGACCTTGGCGAGTTGCTTGTTCGATTGATCGAATTGATCGCCCACGAACGATACGACCAATGGCTTGATGCCGCCCGAGCCGAGCGCAATCAGGAACAGGCCCGTATAGAACCCGGTGCGATTGCCTTCGAATACCGCAAGACAGCCATGGCCGATGCAATACAGCACCGAGAACCACATGATGGTGCGGTACTTGCCGAAAAAGCGGTCGGCGAGCCAACCGCCGAGCAGGGGAAAGAAGTAGACGCCGATCACGAACGAATGGAACACGTCCTTGGCGATGCCGGCGCGCTCCGCCTCCGGCGCGTACAGCAACAAAGTGCTGACCAGAAACGGCGTCAGGATGTTGCGCATCCCGTAGAAGCTGAACCGCTCGCACGCCTCGTTCGAGATGATGTAGGGCACCTGCCGCGGCAGACGCTGGCCAGCCGTCGCTGGAATCGCTTCAGTGCTCAATCGTCGCTCCGCGATGCGCTGCAAGGAGCGATCTTTATACGGCAGAGAGCGGCGCTTGAGAATCGAGAGTGGAGAGCATCGGAAGGCGCGTTGCGCTCATCCGATCCTGTTGCGCCAGGTATCGATGAAGGCGAGGAAGCTCGCCTTGTCGTAGGCGTTCCTGCCGCGCTCCAGCTTCGCCGTGGATTGCGACGCCAGCACTTCGCGTTGCGGCGATACGATCCAGAAATGCGGCGCACCGTACGCTTCCAGCAACTGCGAAAAGAACAGCTCGTTGTAATTGCCGGGACCAACGTAGACCTTCATCACGACGAACGTGTCGTTCAAACGGCGCTCGACGTCATCGTTCTTGGCGACGAAGCGATTCAACACGTGACACCAGCGACACCAGTCGCCGCCTGCGATGATCAATACCAGCTTGTTGCTCGCCTCGGCCTGGGCGACGGCGTGTCGATATTGCTCGAACGGATCGGCCTTGGGGTCATATCCAAGATCCGCCGCCTGCGAGCTCGCGGCGAACACGAGCGCGAGCAGCGCAGTCATCATTGTTTTTCGCATCGATCTCTCTGAGAGCGTCGTGGGCAATCGACATCGACGCAGCCAGCGTAGCGATCTTTTTGCGATGTGACATCCGTCGTGATTTCTTACAGTGCGCGATGCGACTTATGACAAGCAGTGCTCGATGTCATCCGGCCTCAAGGCTTCGGCATGTACTTCGCGTGACATTGCTCGCACGCCTCGTACATGTCGTCGCCCGCCATGCCCGTTCGATCCGCATCGTGCGCACGCGCCGCTTCAGCAGCACGCGCACCTGCCTCGACGAGCGCGAGTGCATACTGCTTCCATTCCTCATCGTCGACAGCGCGCGGTTTCATGAGCAGCAGATTGCCGGATTCGGCGACCGCGAGCGCACTCGCTTCCACGTTCTGCCAGCCCGCATCATCCGTCGGCGCTGCGCCTGCGACGGCGAAAACGACGTTCGACGCCGGAATCGTGATGCCGTGCATCACCTGCCGCACCGATGCGACCGGCTTGAATGCATCGGCTGCCGGAGCAGAAGAATCATGAGCAGATTGTCGATTGCAGCCCGCCAGGGCCAGAAGTGCGACCGCCGCGAAGGCAAACCTGTATCTGTGCATGTCATCCCCCAACGAGGCCATAATCGCTTCCATGCTCCATCGAATCATGGCCGATGCGGTTCTGGTGCTGCATCTCGCCTTCATCGTATTCGTGATCATCGGCGGATTCGCCGTGCTGCGCTGGCCACGGCTCGCATGGCTGCACGTTCCGGCCGCGCTCTGGGGCGCGATGATCGAATTCGCCGGTTGGATTTGCCCGCTCACGCCGCTAGAGAATGCACTACGTCAGCGTGGCGGCGAAACCGGCTACAGCGGCGGATTCATCGACCATTACATCACGAGTGCGATCTACCCCGAAGGTCTCACGCGGACGATGCAATTCGGCATCGGCGCGCTGGTGGTCGCCATCAACGCCTACGTATATTGGCGGCTGTGGCAAAAGCGGAAAGTCACGTCTTCGCAATCGCACCCGCAACCGCCCACGCCACCTGAGGGCGACAAATATCCGAGTGATCGCCGATGAAGGCGTCGGCATTCAAATTGTAGATCTTGCCGCCTGCGAAGACGTAAGTCCCTTGCGCCGCGAGTAGCGACCCCTGTATCGCCTCCGGCGTTTTCACCGCGCCGTTGCGGCCGATGCCGCCGTACACATCGTTCTCATCGCCGAGCGCCGCCGCATTCTGACCCGCCAGACGCGATGCCAACGGATAGGCGATGCCGACGGCTTTGTCGTTCTTCGTGCACGTAACGAGAATCGGCCCTCGCACTTTCTTGCCGGTGACGATCTTGCGAAAGAAACCGTCACGCTTGCCGTCGAACTTCGGCGCGAGCCCGTTGTGGGAAAACGCCGCTTGCAGCAGTGTGAGCGATTCGATCTTGTGTTTGCCGCCGATCGCGTCGGTCGCCGCGGCGACGACACTGCCGCCGAAGCTGTGGCCGACGAGATGCAAGCGCAGCTGCGGAAATTTGCTCCGTACCTTATCGATGACGTTCGCGACGCCGTTCGCGCCGACCGTGCCCGCACGCTCCTTCATTCGATAGTACGTGGTCATGTTCATGAAGCGGCGAACGCCGGACAAAATACCGTCGCCCAAATCGGCGGCGCCGCCGCTTTCGGCCACACTCAACGTGGAGAAGCCGCCAGCCGCCGCGCCGCCCGCGCCGATTTCCGGCGTGACGACGACGGGCTCACGCAACCGTTCCAGCAGCTTGCGCTCCTTCAGCTTGAACAGGTCTTGAGTGCCATCATCGTGGTGAGCCGCATCATGCGGCAGCAGCGAGCGCACGATGCGCACGAATTCTTCCTGCGCCTTTGGATCGAGCTCGATCGTCTTCAACAGCGCCTCGGCCTTCGCGATCTTCTTTCGCTTCGCGGCGCTCGCCGGCGCCGACTTGCCCAGACGAACGGGTTCTTTAGACAATTCCTTCAGGCGCGCCCGAATCGCTGCCTTTTCCTGTGACGACAGCGCCGCGGCGCCGCCGCCCGGAATCAATTCCTTATCGGTGAATTTCTTCGAAGGCCACAGCATCACGGCGGCGGCGAAGACTCGAGCGCTGCCGTTCGCGGCCGTGTCCGCGAAAGCACCGAGTTCGGTGAAGAATTTCGTATAGAGCTTGCGCGCATCGGCGAGATCGTTGTTCCAGCCGTGCGCGAACAGAATCAGATCGGTCGCGTGCTCGTTGCCCAGGTGCGCAGCCAACGCACCGAGCTGCGCCGCGTCGAACACCTTGCCGTTTTTGTCGAATTCGATCTCGAAAACCGGAATGCCGCCGATGACTTTCATGACTCCCTCATCATTCCTATCCGCTATCCGCGATCGTCCGTCTGGATCACACCGACTGAATCGCCCGCATGAGATCGACCAGGCCATGGCCTTCGAAATAGCGTTCGCGCCCCAACGGCGTCGCGCTTTCGAGAAAGATCCGCTTCACATCGTCCGGACGACCCACGAATTCGCGGCGGATCGACAGAAACGCGGCGATCGCACCCGAGACATGCGGCGCGGCCATGCTCGTGCCGCTGTCATCGAGATAAGCGGCCTGCGGCTTGGTCTTGCCGCGCTTCTTGGCCTTCGCGATGGGCAGGCTCGCGAGCTTCTGGCCCGCGGCGCATGAAGTGATGCGCTCACCGGGCGCGACCAAATCCGGCTTCAGTCGGCCATCGCCCGTCGGTCCCTTCGATGAAAAGAACGACACGCCGTAGGTGTGCGGCGATTCGCGATGCGTGGAGCCGACCGTGATCGCGCGCGCGGCGTTTCCCGGATCGTTGATGCTTGCAGTGAACCCGATGCGCGTGACGCGCGCTGCGCTGGTCGCGACACCCCATCCCGTGTTGCCCGCGGCCGCGACGACGACGATACCGGATTGCACCAGGCGGTCGACTTCGGCGCACAGCGGGCTCTGGCCACAGGCAAACATCTCGGCATCGAACTCATAGCCCAGACTCAGATTCACGCCATGGATGCGCATCAGCTTCGGATTGCGGTTGACGTGATTGCGAATGTAGGCGAGCGCGCGAATGACGTTGCTCGTGCGGCCCGCGCCCTGAGCATTCAAGACTTTCAGGCTCACGAGATTGCACTCGGGCGCGACACCGCGCAGCTCGAGCGGATCGCAGTTGCGCGATTTCAGCGTGACTTGATGATTGGTGTCGGACGTCGCGACGAACACGCGCTCGAACGCCACGACTTCGCCCGCATCCGCAAGCGGCGCCTGACCGCTGATGATGCCGGCCACGTGAGTGCCGTGGCCGAATCCATCGACGAGCGCCGACTTCGCGCTCGATGAGGGTGGCGGCGGCGGTTCGTCGACGTCATCGGCAGCGGCCTCGACCGTGAGCGTGAAATCGCGGTGCAAATCCTCCACGCCGCCGTTGAGCAAACGGTGATGCTTCACGTCGTTCGACGGACCGAAATGTGGATGATCCGCCTGAATGCCCGAGTCGATCACCGCCCAAGTGATGCCGCGGCCGGATGCGGAGAACGACTTCAATGCCGCATCCGCCTTGACCGTCGCGACCGAGCAATCCATCAAAGGCTTGACGATGAAGTCGGGCCAGATGCGGTAGATGCAACGCACCCACGGGCGTTTGCCGCGCACCACCGAAGCGCGCCGCTTCGTCTCCCATTCCTCATCGAGCGCGATGAGCCGGCTCCATTCCTCAACGCTCAGCTCGCAGCGGTAATAGGCGGAAGTGATTCTGACGGCCGTGGCGTCGTCGACGGCGGCCGCGAGCAGCTCCTGAAAGGCTTTCGCGGCGACCGCCAATCCGCCCGGGTAACGCAGGTTCAACTCGATCATGTAGGGATCGCGTTGCCGCTCGTCCGGATGGAATCCCCATGCCTCGCGGCAATCCGGATCGAGCATCGAGGGCAACGCCGCGCCGCGGGCAAGCTCGATGCGCCGCGTGCGACCCGATGAGTTCCTCGATTGCTTCGTTTCTGAGCGCGACCGAGGCGCCCGCGATTTGCTGGCCATCCGTTCCGCCGATGCTCGATGCAGTTACGTCACGAGCCGTGACGAATCGATGCTAGTCAAGGCATTACGGGTCCGCAATGACACCAAGGACGCAGATCACTTCGTTGGCGGAATCGCACGGTGCTTCGGTGGCTGACGCACGGCATGCAGCACGTTCTCTGCGACGCGATTCATCCAGCCGCCCGAGTACAGCATCATTTTGAGGGTGTGCAGCAGCACCTGACCGGGTCCTTCCACGGCAAGCCGGCAGTCCTCCTCGATTTTGCAGTTTTGCATCTCGAACAGACCGTTGCCCTCGATCACGAGATTCGCGTCCTTGAAATGGCAATCGACGAATACCTTGCCATCCAAGACAACGCGTTGACCGATGAAGGACTTGCCGCGGATCGTTTTCATTCGTGCTTCTCTAGCTGACGCTCAAAGTTTGGGATGGAGACGGCCCCACATCCCGGCGCGCGAGCTTACGGAGCCCCTGGGCAGGGCACAACCCGGCTCTTTGATGTTCCTCATCACATAATCGAGGGACCAGGGCGGGAAGCTGCCCTCTCCCCCCGAGTTGTCCCCCGAGCTGCCCTCCAAGTTGTCTTCCAGGGGAGACCCGGCCACGAGCCTGTTGTGTAATCCTTACGGCCGGGGGGCTTGGCCTTTTCCAACAACACTAGAAGACGGCATTTCTCATGCGCAAAGTACTGTGGGCTCTCGTCGCGCTGATCGGCGCATTCGCGGGCGGCGGCATCGCGCTGCAGCGGGGCGAAACGATCAACGCCATGTGGATCGTGGTCGCGGCCGTGTGCGTGTATGCGCTCGGCTATCGTTTCTACGGCGCCTGGGTCGCGGCGCGCGTCCTGACGGTGGATTCCACGCGAGTGACGCCCGCGATCCGTTTGAACAACGGGCGCGATTTCGTACCGACGCACAAGTGGATCGTGTTCGGACACCATTTCGCGGCGATCGCGGGCCCCGGCCCCCTCATCGGCCCCACGCTCGCGGCTCAGTTCGGCTATCTGCCCGGTACGCTGTGGATTCTCGTCGGCGCGGTGCTCGGCGGCTGCGTGCAGGACATGACCATCCTGTTCCTGTCCACCCGGCGCAACGGCCGCAGCCTCGGCCAGATGGCGAAGGAAGAGCTCGGCCCGATCGGCGGCTACGCCGCGATGATCGGCACGCTGGTCATCATGATCATTCTCATCGCGGTGCTGGGCCTGGTCGTCGTCAACGCGATGCGCCACAGCCCGTGGGCGACCTCGACCGTCTTCGCGACGATTCCCATCGCCATCCTGATCGGGTTGTATCTGAAGAACATCCGCCCCGGGCGCGTGCTCGAAGCGTCGATCATCGGCGTCGCGTTACTGCTGCTGGCCGTGGGCGGCGGCGGCTGGGTCGACTCGCATCCCGCCGTGCGCACCATGTTCGATTGGGACGGCCCGGCGCTTGCGTGGTTCGTCATCGGTTACGGCTTCATCGCCGCCGTACTGCCGGTATGGCTGCTGCTCGCGCCGCGCGACTACCTCTCGACCTTTCTCAAGCTCGGCACGGTGCTGCTGCTGGCGGTCGCCGTCGTCGTCATGAGCCCTGAGCTCAAGATGCCGGCCGTCACGCAATTCGTCGACGGCACCGGCCCGATCTTCGGCGGCAAACTGTTTCCGTTCGTGTTCATCACCATCGCCTGCGGCGCGATCTCGGGATTCCATGCGCTCGTCTCCAGCGGCACGACACCGAAGCTCATCAGCAACGAGAGCGACGTTCGCCTGATCGGCTACGGCAGCATGATGCTGGAATCGGGCGTCGCCATCATGGCGATGATCGCCGCGACGCTGCTCGATCCCGGCGTGTTTTTCGCGATCAACAGCGCACCGGGCGTCGTCGGCGCGACAGCCGAAGCCGCGGTCGAGACGATCTCGAGTTGGGGATTCCCTGTCACGGTCGAGCAGATGAACAGCCTCGCGGCGGCGATGGGCGAATCGACGCTGTTCGCCCGCACGGGCGGCGCGCCCTCGCTCGCGGTCGGCATGGCCAGCATTTTCTCTTCCTTGTTCGGCCAGAGCATGCTCGCGCTCTGGTATCACTTCGCGATCATGTTCGAAGCAGTGTTCATTCTCACCACACTCGATGCCGGCACACGCGTCGGTCGCTTCATGCTGCAGGACTTCCTGGGCCACGCATGGAAGCCGATGGGCGAAACTTCCTGGTATCCGTCAGTGCTGATCTCGAGCGCGTTGGTCGTGGCGGGCTGGGGCTACTTCCTGTACATCGGTGTCGTCGATCCGAACGGCGGCATCAACATCCTCTGGCCGCTGTTCGGCATATCGAACCAGCTGCTCGCAGGCATCGCGCTGTGCGTCGCGACCGGCATTCTGGTGAAGCAGGGCAAGCTGCGTTTTGCCTGGGTCACGGGCGCACCGCTCGCATGGCTTGCGATCGTGACCACTACGGCAACCTGGGAGAAAGTCGTGTCGCCCGATGTGCGTGTCGGCTTTCTCGCTGCCGCGGACCAACTCGCACAGAAGCTCGCGGACGGCGCGCTCCCGGCCGCGCAGGTGGCGGTGGCCCCGCAGCTCATCTTCAATCAACGCCTCGATGCCGTGCTCGCGATCATTCTCACAGTGATTCTCTGGATCGTGATTCTCGATACGGCACGCGTGTGCTGGCGCGTCGTGAAGGGTCTGCCGGTGCCCCCGACCTCGGAGGCGCCGGCAACGCTGGTTACGGAGACTCGATGAGCGCCGATCTGCATACATGGTGGGGCTTCATTCGTCGCTTGGCGACGGATGACGCCTATGAGCGCTATCTGGAGCACCATCGCCAGCATCACCCGGAACGGCCGGCGCTAGACCGGCGTGCCTTTTATCTCAGTGAGCAGCAACGAAAGTGGACGGGCGTCCAACGCTGTTGTTGATCAAGATGGCGAAGCGGATGGTGCCGGCGCAGGGATTTGACTTTTTGTAAGTACATTCCCTGTTTTTGCTTCGCAAAATAAGCTCTTCAACCTATTGACCGCCCTTAGGCTTCTGCTATGCTGCAACGCAAAATGATGCAACGCAGCAGAGGAGTCGAGCCATGTTAATTATTGCCATCATGCTACTGGTGACCACCGCCACCCTGTGGATCCTGACCACGCTCGAAGGGTGAGCTCGTGACTGGGAGAAAGCGGATGGATCGAGTGCGCTCGACCATCCGCTAGCCGCTTTTTTCTAGCTTCCGTCTCCGACACCCGACAAAAGTGTCGGAAAATTTGACAACCTAAAAGCGCGCTGTGTATTACCTGTGCGGCCGATAGCACACAGGAGATTCACATGGCGCTTTGGAAAGACCAATACGGCCGCGATCAGGGAACGGCCGACACTGCGAAAGATGCCGATAAACCGATAGCTTCGGTCGCCAACCTCGAATCGACGCGACCGAGCCAAGCGCCGCAGCCTCGCACGGACAGCAAGGAGTCATTGATCGCCGCCGGGCTCACGATCGAAGGCAAGATCGAGGGCTCGGGCCATGTCCGCATCGCCGGAAATTTCAAAGGCGACGTCCACGTACAGGGCAATCTCACGATCGAAGCGGGCGCACGGGTCACCGGCGGCGTGCGTGCGAATACCGTCATCATCGGCGGCGAGCTGGAAGGCAATATCGACGCGGCTGCGCGCGTGGAGCTGTTGCAGACCGGCGTGCTGAACGGGGATTTGAAAGCCGGCTCGCTGACGGTTGCCGCCGGTTCGAGAATGCGCGGACGCGCCGAATTCGGTTGGGATGACAAACCCGCCAAGGCCTCCACTGGCGCTGCATGAACGGCCGCGTCGCGGCTCCGGGCAGGACGCGAACGTGTCCGCACTGCAAGGCCACGATCCTTGAAAGTGCCAGCATCTGCCCGGCGTGCCAGCATCATCTGAGGTTCGATCCGAAAGCCATCGCCGAACGGCGCCAGCAAGCCACGCACTCACCGCTGCGCGTCGAAGGTACGTTCAAGCATCCCGAGGAAGGACCGAGCACCTGGGAGTATTCGGTCGTCGTATCGATCCGCAATGATCGCGGCGAAGAGCTCGAGCGACGCGTCGTCGGTGTAGGCGCGCTGCAGCCGAACGAGAGCCGAACTGTTACGCTCTGCGTCGATATCTTCGCGCCGCCCAGCGCGAAGTGAGATCGATTCCAACCACTGACCTTCGCCGCCGCGCATGAACGCGGCGGCTACATATTTTCATGCCGAAGCTCTATCTCGTTCGCCACGCGAAGCCTGCCGCAACCTGGGGCGAAGACCCCGATCCTGGACTCGATTCGACGGGCCAGATGCAAGCACTGCGCACGGCGCAAGCGCTCATCGAGCGCACAACGCCGCTGCAGATCCTGACGAGCCCGCTGCGGCGCTGCCGTGAAACCGCTCTGCCGCTCGAGCACGAATGGAGCCAGCCATCCGGAATCTTCCCGGCGGTCGCCGAAATTCCGGCGCCGTCGCTCGGGCTCGCCGAGCGACACACCTGGCTGCAACAAGCGATGCAGGGAACGTGGAGCGACATGCAACGGATGGCGCCGTCGCAGTCACCCGATTTTCTGGCTTGGCGTGCCAGCGTCATCGATGCCGTGCGGCGGCTGCGTGAGCCTGCCGTGATCTACACGCATTTCATCGCGATCAACGTCATCGTCGGCGCTGCCCGCGGCTCGGACGCAGTCGTGTGCTTCAGGCCGGATCACGCCTCGGTGACCATCGTCGATACGGACTCGGATGCGCTGCGTATCGTCGAGCTTGGACGCGAAGCGGTCACGACAGTACTGACGCGGGGCTAAGCGGACGAGATCCTCTGCGCTCGGGAAGATGATGCAACACCGGGGTACGTAAGCTCACCGGGTACGGCGCGTTCGCTTCGCAAGCATGCCCTTCGCACCGCGCGACTCGTTCACTGCGCGATCGAACCCGGCCAGGCACCGGGCCAGCAGCTTCTGCAGCTGCCGCACTTCCCGGTCGCTCAATGCCTCGAACAATTGCGACCACACCCCTTCGACGACGACCCGCGCCTTGCTCAGGCTCGCCTGTCCCGCCTTCGTGACGTACCACCGGTCGGCGCGCTGGTTTGCCGGGTTGGGCTTGCGCTCGATCGCCCCTTCCTTTTCGAGCCGCCGCAGCAGAGCATTCATCGTCTGGGGCGTCACGAACCCGCGACGCGCCAATTCGGCGCCCGCGACGCCCGGCTCCGACGCCAGCGTGTAAAGCGCGACGAAATGAGCAAACGACAGATCGACACGCTGCCGCCGTAACGCCTCGTCCATGGCGTACCGCACCGATTGATGCATGTTCTTGAGCAGCCGCCCGATCGCCGCCTGGGGCGACGCGGACGCACGCTCATCGATCCGCAATTTGAGTGAAGGTCGTGACAAGGCGCTCATCTGGATATCAGGTTGCTGATACCATATCAGGAACCTGATATTAGATCAGTCGGGCGAATGCGCCCTGCTTCGCAGTTCTTGGCATTTCCTTTGCGGACCCTCCATGGACACCTCAGTACGCTTGCCTCAAGCGACCCGCGGCCGCCTCGGCTGGATTCTCGCCGCCGTCGCACTGGTCGTCATCATCGGCATCATTCTCGCGCGTCGCGCCCCGCAGGGCGAGGCGTTGCCCCAAACCTCCGCACTGACGGTCACGACGACGACGCTGCATGGCATCGAGATCGGGCGCGGTATCACCGCCAACGGCTCCATCCACCCATGGCAGGAAATCATCGTCGGCCCTGAGGTGGGCGGATACCGCGTCGCCGCAGTGCTCGTCGACGTAGGCGATCGCGTCAAGCGCGGGCAGGAGCTGGTACGGCTGCGCGACGAGCTGTTGTCCGCCGATCTCGCCTCGAAGCGCGCGAATCTGCAGCAAGCCGAAGCGACGTTCGAAACCGCCGCGGCCGCGCATCGCCGCGGAACCTCGCTGAGCGGCTCGGGTGTGGTGTCCCAGGCGGATCTCGATAAATTACGCAGCGAGGAGATTGCGGCCCGCGCGCGCGTCGAAGTCGCAAAGGCAGATCTCGATGCCGCGGACCTGCGCCTGAAGCACACGCGCGTGACGGCGCCGGACGACGGCGTCATTTCCGTTCGCAACGTTGCCGTCGGTCAGATCGGACAGGTCGGCGGCGAGATGCTGCGTATGGTTTGGCAGGGCCTCATCGATTGGCGCGCCGAGTTTCCTGATTCGCTGTTGCGCGACATTCGTATCGGCCAGTCCGTGCGGCTCACGACCGCCGACGGCACGCAGCTCGACGGCAAGGTACGCACCGTCTCGCCGATCATCGACACCTCGACGCGCTCGGGGCTGGTCTACGTCGACATCGATTCCGAGCACGCTCGCGCGGGCATGTTCGCGCGCGGGGAGATCCTGCTTGATCGCATCGCGGCGCAGATGCTGCCGATCGCGAGCATCGTGATTCAGGACGGCTACAGCTACGTATTCGTATTGAAAGAAGGCGGCATCGTCGAGCGTCGGCACGTCGAGACCGGCACCGTGAAGGACAAGCTGATCGAGATCGTGTCGGGCGTGCAGCCGGGCGAGCACGTCGTCGCGAAAGGCGCAGGTTTCCTGAAGGATGGTGATCGCGTGAACGTTGCGAAGGACGCCGAGTAACGCCATGAACTTCGTCACCTGGTCGATTCGCAATCCGGTTCCGGTCATCGTTCTGTTCGTGGCGCTGACCGTCGCCGGGCTGCTCAGCTTCCCCAAGCTCGGCGTCCAGGATCAGCCCGACATCGAGCTGCCGGCCGTCATCGTGACCGTGCCCTATCCCGGCGTGCCGCCTTCGCAGCTCGAATCCGAGGTGACGCGCAAGATCGAAGATGCGGTGTCGGCGGTGGTCGGCATCGAGCACATCACCTCGACGGTCAACGAAGGCGCATCGACGACGGTCATTTCGTTTCAGTTCGAACGCAATATCACCGAAGCCGTCGATGACGTACGCGATGCGGTGACGCGCATCCGCGCCGATCTGCCGGCCGATGCGCGCGAGCCGATCATTTCGCGGGTGACGACTGCGGGCCGGCCCGTGGTCACGTTCAGCGTCGAGGCGTCGAACATGAGCGACACCGAGCTGTCGTGGTTCGTCGATCTCACCGTCATGCGCGAGATCACGGCAGCCAAGGGCGTCGGCAGCGTGCGCCGGGTCGGCGGCGTCACGCGCGAGATCCGGGTCGATCTCGATCCAGATCGCATGGCCTCGCTCGGCGCGACCGCAAGCGACATCTCCCGTCAGTTGCGCCGCATTCAAGCCGAGTATCCCGGCGGCCAGGGCCGCGTCGGCGGCCTCGAGCAAAGCGTACGCACGACCGGCACGATCGCCTCGGCCCAGGAGCTTGCCGCGCTGCCGATCGTGCTGAGCGACGGACGTACCGTCCGCCTCGACACCATCGCGGACATCAAGGATCAGGCGGCCGAACGCCGTCAGCTCGCATTGCTCGACGGCAAACCGGTGATCGGCTTCGAAGTCGTACGCGCCTGGGGCGCGAGCGCGCTCGATGTCGCGGACGAATCGCGCGCCGCCGTCGAACGCCTGAGCAAGCAGTATCCGAACGTGACGTTCAAGGAAGTGAGCTCGACGGTCGACTTCATTCGCCGCTCGTACGAAGCGTCGATGGAAATGCTGATCGAAGGCGCCTTCCTCGCCGTGATCGTCGTGTGGGTATTCCTGCGCGACTGGCGCGCGACCATCATTTCCGCCGCCGCGCTGCCGCTCGCGATCATTCCGACGTTCTGGGTGATGCACCTGCTCGGCTACACGCTGAACATCCTTACGATGCTCGCGTTGTCGCTGGTCGTCGGCATGCTCGTCGACGATGCGATCGTCGAGGTCGAGAACATCGTGCGGCATCTGCGCCAGGGCAAGAAGCCGTTCAATGCCGCGATGGATGCCGCGATCGAGATCGGCCTGGCCGTCGTCGCGACGACGCTCACGCTGTGCGCCGTGTTCGTGCCGGTCGCGTTCATGGGCGGCATTCCCGGCGAATTCTTCCGGCCGTTCGCCTTCACCGCGGCCGTCGCCGTGCTGTTCTCGCTGCTCGTCGCACGCATGCTGACGCCGATGATGGCGGCGTACATGTTGAAGGCGCACCCGGAACACGACGACTCGGGCCGCATCAAGCGCTGGTACCTGGGCGTCATCGAGTGGTGCCTGCAACATCGAGCCAAAACACTCGGTATCGCCACCGCGCTGTTGCTTGGCTGCTTTGCGTTGACGCCCTTCATTCCGACCGGCTTCGCGCCAGCGGGCGACGTGGGCTACGCAGTGTTGTCCGTCGAGCTGCCGCCCGGCGCGACGCTGGCAGAGACACGGTCCGTCGCAGAGACGATTCGCGGCCGCGTAGCGAAAATGCCCGATGTGGTGAGCGTCTACAGCATCATCGGCACTTCCTCGGGCGGTGGACCCGGCTCGAGCGACTCCACCAGCGACGTGCGGCGCGCGAACCTCACCATTCTGCTTACGCCGGCCGACGAGCGCGATATCACGCAACAGGAATTCCAGATGCGGGCCTCGCGCGAGCTGAGCAACATTCCGGGAGTGCGTCTGTCGTTCGGCGCACAGACCGGCAGCAAGCTGCAGATCACGCTCGCGGGCGACGATACGAATCAACTGAATCTCGCCGCATCCGCCGTCGAGAGCGACCTGCGCACGCTGCCCGGCATCGGCAACGTGACATCGAGCGCCAGTCTCATGAAGCCCGAGATCGTCATCCGTCCGCTGCCGGATCGCGCCGCGGAGCTCGGCGTCACAACCGATACGCTGAGCGCAGTGACACGCATCGCGACTTCCGGTGACGTCGAAAACAATCTCGCGAAACTGAATCTCGCGAGCCGCCAGATCCCGATCCGCGTCCAGCTTCCGGACGACGTGCGCGGCGATCTCGAGCGCATTCGATTACTGCCGGTACCGAGCCGCACCGGCACGGTGCCGTTGATGAGCGTCGCGGACGTGTCGCTCGGCGCGGGACCTGCGCGCATCACGCGCTACGACCGCAGCCGCAACGTGACGATCGAGGCCGATCTCAATGGCATGGCCCTCGGCGACACATTGCAGAAGGCGCGCCAGTTGCCAGCCATCAAGAATCTGCCGGCGGGCGTGCGCCAGATCGCTTCCGGCGAAGCGGAGTTCATGATCCAGCTGTTCCGCGGCTTCGGCCAGGCGATGATCGTCGGCGTCTTGTGCGTGTACTTGCTGCTCGTCTTGCTGTTCCGCGAATTTCTGCAGCCGCTCACGATCCTATCCGCGCTGCCGCCCTCCGCCGGCGGTGCGCTGCTGGCCCTGTTCCTCATGAACTATCAGATGTCCATTCCATCGCTGATCGGCATGCTGATGCTGATGGGCATCGTCACCAAGAACTCGATTCTGCTCGTGGAATACGCAGTGCGCGCGATGCACGAAGGCATGCCGCGCATCGAAGCGATCATGGACGCATGCAAGAAACGCGCGCGGCCAATCGTCATGACGACGATTGCGATGGGCGCCGGCATGTTGCCGATCGCGACGGGCTGGTCGGGCGATCCGAGCTTCCGAGCGCCGATGGGTGTCGCCGTGATCGGCGGCCTGCTCGCATCGACGGCGCTGAGTCTGTTCGTCGTGCCCGTCCTGTTCACCTTGACGGACGATCTGCAGAAGAAGCTTCAGCGGATCTGGAGCCGCCGCGACAAGACGACCACGGAGGCGCAGGGCGTGAGCGTTGGGTAGCCTTCCCTACACTGCCCTCAACGCCGTCGCGACCGGCAGTCGCGCGGCGCGGATTGCTGGGAACAGCCCGCCGATCAGGCCGATCGCGCATGCCCATACGATGCCTACGATGACGAGCCCGGGGCTGACGGCCAGATCGAACACCAGGTGGCCGAACACACCGGTGGTCGTGCTTACGGTATAGCCGTTGAAAAACAGCCAGGCGAGCGTGGCGCCGAGCGCGCCGCCGATGAGCGCGAGCACGACGGCTTCGACGAGCACCGAGATCACCATCGCTGCCGCGCCGAAACCGAGCGCGCGCAGAGTCGCAATCTCCCGTACGCGTGCACTCACTGCCGAGTACATCGTGTTCAATGCGCTGAACAGCGCGCCGACCGCCATGATGCCGCCGACCACATAGGCGACGATCGTGATGATGTCGCCCATGGTCTTCGACTGCTGCTCGTAATATTCGCGCTCCCGCCACACATCGACGCTGAGCGCCGGATTCGTCGTAAGCGAATCCTTGAACGCATTGAAGGCGCCCGCCGACTGCAACTGCACCGTGACGCTCTGGTACCCGCCGCGACGCTCCATGGCATTGAGCGCCTCGACGTCGGTCATCAGCTCCGACTCGTGCGCATCGCCCGTCTTGAAGATACCCACGACGACCCAGCTCGCGCCGCGAGTCACGATCTTGTCGCCGACATCGAGCCCGCGGAATTGCTTGTTCGCCGCCTCGCCGACGATGACCTCCGACAGTGCGGGCTCGAACATGCGGCCTCGCACGATCTCCAGCTCGGGCCGCAGCGCCCGCGATTTCGACCCGACGCCGCGGATCGTGATGTTCACCTCCGCGCCGTCTTCCTTTTTGTAGACGGTAAGCGCGCGCATCGATTCGGCGGACAGGATGGGCCTGCCGTCGGTGTCTCGCTTGATGCCCGATGCATCGCTGATCAGGCGCGCGGCATCGAGCCCGAGCGCGCTCGATCCCTCCGCCGCCGAGCCGTTGCGCAGCACGATGGCACGATCGTCACGGCCTGCGTTCTGCATAGTGCGCAGCATGCCGGTGGACATGGCCAGCACCGACACCAGCACGCCGACGACGCCGGCGATTCCGATCACGATGACCAGCGAGGTTCCCACGCGGTGGGACATGCTGCGCAGGTTCATCAGCGTGACCGAAACGACTTGTCTGAGCATTTTCATTGGAGCACTTTCCTCACATCCTCTCCCCCGCTTGCGGGGGAAGGAGCACTAACGTCCCGCCAACGCATCGACGATGTTCAATCGCTGCGCGCGCACGGCGGGCGGCAGTCCACTGACCAGCGCCAACAGCGCCGCGATCCCCACGCCCAGTCTGATGACGCTGCCCGGCAATGGCAGATCGCCCACCAGCGCCCGCAAGGACGGGAAGGCCATGGCGGCGAGCAGCAATCCCAGGAGCGCGGCCAGAATGCAGAGAATGAACGCCTCGGCCAGCACCAGGCCGAGCACCTTGCCGTCGGAGAACCCGAGCGTCTTGAGCACCGCCAGCTCGGGAATCCTTTCGCGCACGGACTGCATCATGGTGTTCGCCGTCAGGAACAGCAGCGTGAACAGCACCGCCCCGACGATGGCGTTGACGATGAAATTGATGTCGCCGATCTGCTTGAGGTTCGCCTGCGCCAACGCCGACTCGGTCTGCGTGCGGGTCTCGTTCATCGAATTCTCGAACTGGGTGTCGATGGTCTTGGCGACGCGCGTCGCCTGCCGCGGGTCCGCGATGCTCACCAGGTAGTAGTGAACGACACCGTTCCCGAACGCCTTCGCTTCGTCGTAGTAGTCGTAGTTGATGTAGAACGATGGGAAGCCGACGCCGTAGGCGGATACGTCGAACGTGCCGACGATGTCGAAATACCAGGTGCTACTGCCTTCCTTGGTGGTCCAGATCGACGTGCCCAGAGGAATGCGATCGCCGACCTTCCAGCCGTACTGCTTGGCCAGCTGCTCGCTCACCAGCGCGCCGGTGCGCGTGCGCTTCATCGCATCCAGATACTCCGGCTTGATCTTGATCTCTTTGTAGATCGCGAACAGCGGCTCGGGATCGGTCGCGAATGCCGGGATCGCATTCTTCGCCTCGCGGTAGTAACCGCCGAAATACGTCCAGTGGGAAACGTGCTCGACGTCCGGCACCGCCTTGATCCGCCCCAGATAGGAGATCGGCAGCCCATCGACCATGTTGGTCTTGGCCGAGGTGTACAGGCGGTTGACGTTGAGATTCTCCACGACTTCATTGAAGCCGTGATTGACCCCCTGCAGCAGCCCGAACAGCAGGAACGCGACGATGATCGACAGCATCGTGAGAATCGTGCGGGCCTTCTTGCGCCACAGCCCGGCCCAGACCAGACCTGCGTATTTCATGTGGCCGCCGTTGTGTTTGCGAGTTGCCCCTTATCGAGGTGCAGCTCGTGCGAAGCGAATCCGGCCGCACGCGGATCGTGCGTGACCATGACGATCGTCTTGCCTTGCGAGCGATTCAGCGCCTGCAGAAGGTTCATGATTTCCTCGGCGTTCTGGCGATCCAGATCGCCAGTGGGTTCGTCGCAGACCAGGAGCGTGGGATCGGCAACGATGGCGCGCGCGATCGCGACGCGTTGTTGCTGACCGCCGGACAACTCGTTCGGCTTGTGCTTGCCGCGATCGGCGAGGCCCACGAGCTGCAACGCAGTCTGCACTCGTTGGCGGCGCTGCGAGCGCGACAGCGTCGTCAGCAACAGCGGTACTTCGACATTCGCCTCCGCGGTCAGCACCGGCAGCAAGTTATAGAACTGGAAGATGAAACCGATGTGCCTGGCGCGCCAATCGGTCAGAGCACCGCGGGAGAGCTTGTCGATGCGCTGGCCGCTCACGACGATTTCCCCGCTTGTCGGTTGATCGAGGCCCGCAACCAGATTCAGCAGCGTCGTCTTGCCGGATCCGGACGGACCCATGAGAGCGAGGAATTCCCCCGCCTCGATGTCGAGGTCGACACCGTGGAGCACCTCGACCCTCTGCTTGCCACGAACGTAGCTTTTCGTGACATTGCGCAACGAGACGATGGCAGGCATGGATGCTCTCGCTTTGGAGTTGTTGTGAGGATAGGCAGTCTAGGCGGCGACGGCACCCGTTAGAACAGGTGCCCGGTGAATTGCCGGAGCCCACCGGTGGACGCGGACCCGTCCTACCGAGGGTGCGAACTGGCGATTCGACTACAAAACTTTGCCATAGCAGAAGGTCC
>ERZ795041.305-NODE-305-length-18934-cov-5.344722_pt1 | contig 18934 bp, 21 predicted proteins | sample MGYA00375125_ERZ795041 | MGnify/ENA primary metagenome ERZ795041 (study PRJEB30170, sample SAMN03074214) | activated sludge metagenome | biome: Common Effluent Treatment Plant; feature: Wastewater; material: Activated sludge; isolation source: activated biomass in...
AGAGAAAATGAAAATACGGTCTTTCTCTCCCCGGCGGGAATAGATTCCAGCAACGTCCCCTGCGTCATTCAACGCATACCCGGTGGCATCTGAGTCCTTCGTTCTTAACGAGTCGTCGATGATCGGCGTCACCGACGTCTCGAATGGCACCATCGCCCCGCATCCAGCGACTAGGGCGCCCGCAAGCGAAATCAGCAGCCCTCTGAGCATGTTTTTCAATCTAGGCCTCTCAATAGATCAGACTTCTTGTAGCGCCTCTGTCTAATGTCGACGATCCCTTTCTCGCTTCGACGGATGCATCGAGCTTCGCTTCATCCGTTGCCTGGTAATGCAGTCTGCTGCACTTCGGATAACAGCTCGAACGACGAGTGTTCTAACACCAAATGCCCATCGCCGTAATCCTGATCGACGACCATCCGTATGGTGCGGTCTCGAGCTTACGCTACGCGCCTCGTTCGATCAGCTTTTCAGGCCACAAAAAGTACGGACCAAATCGAGACTTCGGACAAAACTCGCCGCCGGCTTCCTTTCCTTTGTCTGTCAGATAGTGCTTTCCGTCGCGGAGTTCAAGAAGCCCCCGCTTAACGAATTCGTCAAGGAGCCCGTTCGTTTTCAGGCCGCATTTTTGCGCCAGCCTCGACGTGGTCAATTTCTCGGAATGCTCACCACCATCCTCATTGTCAGCAGATGATGGAGCGGTCGCAGAAGGGGCTCCAGCCGTCTCGCTGATCACCCGCTCGAGGCTGATTCGCACCTCGTCACTGATGCGGATGATTCTCTGCGCTTCTTCGTAGGCGTCCTTGTAGAGCTCTGCATCCTCGCTTCTTCGGATCAGGACGCCCATCTCATTGTTATTGACCTGACTGAATTCGTACAAATTAAGGCTTGTAATGATCGCAAGTTCTTCGCTCAGGTAGCATTTGGCATGCAGGTTCTTGCAAAAGCTCGTTCGGATATACGTCAGTTCTCGTAGCCAGCTAATTTCCTCAGGCTGGAGCTCGCTTTTCCCATAGACGATGCGGACGTCGATCTTCAGCCGATTCTTGTCCGACAGAAGTTCTTTCATTCGATCGTTCAGCTTGAGAAAAGGGCTGATCAGAATCAACCTGTCCTTCGCGTTCTTGATCAGCTCTTCGAGGAAGTAGTTGGTTGCGCTCGTATTGAGGAACTTCGCCATTTTCAATGTCCAGGAGTTGAAGGGTGCGGTGAAGGGTTTTGTGCCTGAGCTTTAAAGTACAGGAGGCCCTTTCCGAAAAGAAACGAGGGGCGATCAGGCATGAATGCCTGATCGCCCCTCATTGCCGCACCTGCGTCACTTGGCAAAGGCGCCTTGGCCCAAATATCAATCCATACTGCTAGCCTCGGCGAGTTCGCGCTCACCTTCCGCAGGCGCCTCCGCAAGCTCTCCGCCGAGCGCAGCGACCAGACTTGCAATCAACTCGCCCATCTCGCCTGCCATCAAAGCCAGTTGCGCATCGAAGAGGGCTGAAGCGTCCTCAGCATCTTCCAGCGACTCGCGCACAACATCCAGGAAGTCGATGCTTTTCACTTCACCTTTTTCGGTGAGTACGAAACTCACCCGATCGTTGTAGGTGAGCGCGAGCCGCGTGGGGAGCTTGCCGGCCTCCAGATGCTCCTTCACGTGCGCCCCTTCGAGGTCATGGCGCTTGAAGGTTGCCACTGCGCCGTCCTCGGCAACAGACTTCAGCGAGAAGTCCTGGTCCACAGTGAAGCCTTCGGGTGCCTCGCCAGACGAAAGCCATTCGGCCATGGCCGACATCGGGCTGAGTTGCGTTCGGAGCAAAGTTAGCGGGAAGCTATCAAGCGTGTGGCGAAGGGCCTCGAGAAGGTCCTCGGCCTTGGACTGCGACGGGGCGTTCACCACGAGCCAGCCGCCCTTCGGGTCGATCCATGCGTTCAGTACGCGTTTTCGGGTAAATGCCCGCGGCAAGAGTTCCTGTGTGACCTGTTCGCGCAGCTCCTTGAGCTGCTTTCTGCCCAGTTTGTAGCCCTGCTGGTCAGCGATCTCGGCAGCACGCTCGTCAGCGATCTCATTGACGACCGCCGACGGCAAAAGCTTCGTCTCCGACATTAGCGCAACCATCCAATGGTCGCCGGCTGCGGCCACGAGTTCGTCGTCACCCTTGGGTGACACCCAGCCACGGCTTTCCATGTCCTGGTTGCCGCACGGCTGGAACGTGCGCTTGGCCAACTGCTCTTCGAGTTCGTTGCGCGTCACGCCCCAGTTGGGGTCGAGACGATATATCTGGGCATTCTTGAACATGGCAACTCCTGGACGGGTGAGAGCTGGAAAAATCTGGAAGGGAAGGGGCGTGATGCCTAGCGCCAATGGTGCGCGTACGGCCTCACGCGGAAACTGTCCCCTGCCCCGGATGCAGTCGCCAGCATCTGCCGGCAGCCGCCTCGCTTCACCCAAACAGAGCCTTCCTGGCGGAAGCATTGCTGTACCAGTTCCGAGCTCGACAAACGCCTGCGCGTGGTCGCGTAGATCCGCGGCGTGCTTGGCATAATGACTCCATTCGAGTGGTGCGCAAGGCAGTCATGCCGAGCGCGTGAGAAGCATTCTAGTCGGTTACCTCACGTCGCCAAAACAAACGCGCCGCTCGCTCAACCCTACGACCACTCTAGTGTCGGTAGCGCAAAATCCTTCGCATTCCATTGCTCGATCGCGCTCGCCAACGCCTGCCGGAAGCATTCGATATGCGCCTTATCGACAGTCCATTGCAGGGCTAGCCAGTACGTCGAGATCACAGGATCTGGGCGCAGCCAATGCAACTCCATCGGGTCTACCACGAACACTCGGCCCGTTCGAACTAGGCTCCCCTCCGGGTCCGATGCCGTGCTGAAGTTGTACTCCCCTCCTTCAACGGTCAGCGTGAAGAACACGGAACCTTCCCAACTTGGATCGCAATGCGGCCATGCTTCCATGGCACAAATAAGGTCCGGGCGCACCTCATCCACCGTAAGCTCCGCCGGGCCACGGCACACGTCGATTTGTTGTGGTGCAAGTGCCTCAAGCTGACCTCGCAAGGTGGCGCTCAATGTAAATCGCCTGGATTCAAGATCCAGATCGAGCGAGCTCCATTCCTGACTCTTACCCATTGTGGTTTTCCTGCGCCTGCTGACGCTTCAATCGGCCTCGCAGGCAGATATTCATGATCGTTGGCACGCCGGTTGCGTACATTGAGCGGGCAATGCCTTAGCGGTCTCTATTACGCCATGTGCGCCCATCTCCTCACAACGTTTTCAGGTCGCCACCCGGCGAACCGCCGCGGGCCTTAACTGGCCAGCGATTTCAACTCGAGGAGTCAGCATCATGGAAGTAACCATCAACCAGAAGCAGCAGCTCTACGTCTTCAATAGCGGGAACGGTGTCTCGTGCTGGGGCTTCAAGAACGCGTTCGAAGAGACCTCGCTGCTTGCGCAGCGCCTCTCCCGTCCCGAATTCAGCCCGTCCGATTCCGAATTCGGCACGCTCGACATTCTCGACAAGCACCGATCCTTGATCGATCTCGCTCGAGCCGCTGGCGATCTCGGTACCTGGTTCAGGGCGTCCACCCCCGACAAGGTCAAGCGAATCATCAATCGACTCATCCATACCGACGAAGTCGTGCGTCTGTTCTGCGGCGACCCGCAAACCGGCAAGATGGACGTCACCGACTTCGAGGTCATGGGGCGTGTGGGGCGAAGCAGCGGAATTCTGAAGGTGCCGCTTCTGCTCGAGGAAGACTCCGGCTTCGGCGGGCCGATCCCCGATGAGCGGATCCTTCGCATCATTCGGGTCTCCGACCGCAAGGTGCTCTACAACGCCCCGACCTTCGTCCTCCCGACGTTCTCGATCTTCGAGCGCGACGACAAGGATTACCCCTACGGCGTCAATGTCGACGGCGAACTGCATGCGGGCTTCTCGACCTATGCGAAAGCCTGCGCCTGGGTTGCCTTCATGGCCGGCGAATCGTTCTGCCACCCCGATGCGTGAAAGGGTTGCCATGAACGCATTAGCGCAACGTCCTCACCCAGCCCTCAAGGGCTACCCACCCGAACTCATTCAGTGCCAGCACGTCATGGCGCTGGCAGGCTGGGAGATCGAGTACGTGGATCTGGACTTCACCCGACCCCAACCCACGGCTGAGCTCAAGCTCACACGAGCCGACGGCCGATGGCTCTGGGCCAAGGTCGATACGCTCGGTCGCTGCACGATCGAAACCTTCCATCGTGAGCGCAAGCTCGGCATGGCACCCAACCAGAAAGGCCTACGACCCTTGGTGCCTATCGTCGAGGACATCTTCCTTGGTCGACAACACCTCGCGGGTCCGCGGCAAATGATGCGTCAGGTGACCAACTACCTTGCCGACAACGCACTCGCCCACGTTCCCTTACCCGACATCCGTGCGGCGTGGGCTGGCCTCATGACAGCGCCAATTCACCGGCCGTCTGCCCTGAACTGATTTTTCACCACACCACACCCGAAGGCCTCGCTTTCGGGTGTTTGTTTGAGCAACGGCATTCCTGCGTCTGCTGCTTCTGCCATTTCTGTATATGTGGCCCCCGGTCGCTATCATGCTTGCAAAGACTTCCAGGCATCGCGGTTGCGAATGCCTCCACCCGCTTCGCTGCGACCAACGCGGCAGGGCTCAAGCCGACTGTCCAAGGAAAATATGAAAAACCCGAACAACTGTAAAACCTGCGCCCACACGCAACACGCAGGCGACGGCCATTGCTACATGTTCCGCGATGAACCCACTGACGTTTGCATGCAGCACACAGGACGGAAACGATCGTTCTTCAGCTTCCTGACGGCTTCCGATCTCACCGACACCGATCAATCGACGAACACGAATCACACTGACGCCAAGACTCGATAAGGCGTCCCACCACACCGGCCTCCTTGACTGGACGCCGACATTCGAAAGGATCTCAACATGAAAAGCATCATCCAAGGGCCCTGGAAATGGAGCCATCACACGAATGCCCCCGGCGAAGCCGACGAGGCCGTATTGATGGCATCACCCAGTGGCGCTGACGCTGCCGTCGTGCTAGCGCTCGGTTCCGATTGGCAGGAGCCGCTGCGCTGCGACATCGAGTACGCAAAAGCCATGCTGCTGATCGAGGCTGTGCCTGAGATGCGAGACGTGCTCCTCGAGCTCGTTGCGACGATGGGCAAGTGCCATCCTGGTGGACTGTTGCCGGAGGTCGCCGAAGCCTTCAAGAAGGCCCAGGCGCTTATGGATCGCATCTCACCCGTTCGGCTGCCTGGCGTCTGGGAGCAGCTCGAAGGCGAAGAGCGCATCTTCATCAAGACCTTCGCAACGCCCGGGGTCTGGATCGAGGCGCACTTCTCAGGAGCCCGAATCAGCTTTCGCGCTAAACGAGAGTTTTTGCTCGGTGGCGTCATGAAAGCTGCGATCGAGGTTGCTCGTTCGAATGCGCACGCGTGTGATCGCGTGGAGATCGACGCCGTGATCCGCGAGATGGAGCGGCGCCTCGAACAGGATCTCGTCCAGCCGGAGGAGCGCAATCATGTGTGAAGGAAAGCCCTCCAAACGCCCCTGCTGATCAAGCTCTGCGACAAAGATGACCGCATCGTGCCGCCCTGACAGAAGAGAAGGGCCGGTGCATCGACTGTCGGATCCGCTGAAGCGGAACTGCACAAACCCACACCTCTTGACTGGGGTGTGCATACCTGAAAGGAGTCCTACATATGCAATATGAAGCCGCCCGCGTGACTCGCGAAGTAAGCGGGAAAGACAAGCCCGAAGCGCCTCAGCGCTTCACCACCTATCAACAGGCAGCCAACTACATCCAAGGCACGCCGGTCTCCGATGACGGTGTGCGCCCGTGGGTCCGTAATACAGAGATGCAGCACGACGCATTTCTGGTGATCGGGGGCAAGCTCCGCTGGATGCCGATCGACGCCAATCGCTACAGCAACGGAGGGTGCCATGGTCAGATCCAGTGACACGCAAACAACTCCTTTCCCTGTAAAAGTCGGCGCGCTGACGCTCGATTCGCTCATGACCGTCTCCCAAGCGAGACGCTGGGGTGAGCGCAATATGCCAAAGGACCTGAGGGCCGCAGGGTTCAAGGTCCGGGTGTCTCGAACTGATCCGCTTATCCACGGCGGCACCTGGCTGCGCGTCAACTACGGCAAGTAGCCTTCGTGTCTGCGCAGGCCGTCATAGAGACTGCGTACCTACACTTTCTCTCGACTTTCGCTCCATTTGAGCGAAGGGCGAGTGCGGTGAATCGATTTTTTCATCCCCCCCAACGCTCCCCAGGCCTCGCCTGAGGAGCGTTTTTTGTTGATTACGCCGACCTCGCGTATCGTTGATAGATCTGGCTGGTTAAAACGCTCGGATCAGTAACAGAGTCGCTGGTGCTTCGGTATTTGCCTTGCCGGGTCTTTACTTTTCGGGCATTCAAGTCAGCACTTCATCGTTTCTCTATGTTGTTTTGCCTGTCTTCATGAGTGCTATGGAAAACATTAGTCATTTAGCCATTCTTTTGACCTTGCTGGGATCGACGTATTTTCTCAGCGCCTTGAACACTGGGCCGTCGCACATGAGAAAACAGCAACAAGCGCCAGGCGTCATCTCCATCAAGCCTGTAAACAAGAGCAAAGGAAGGCGACGCGCCCCGTTGCAGACAAGCGGTGGCCGCAGCGTCGAAGGATGAAAGAGATGCTCAGATGGGTAGCCCTGTTTGCTTTGCTTGCTGCGGTCAACGCCCATGCACTGGAAGGGAAAGTGATCGGAGTGGCTGACGGCGATACGCTCACTATTCTCGATAGCCGGAAGGAGCAGCACAAAATCCGCCTCGCGGAAATTGATGCGCCTGAAAGCGCCATGCCATTCGGTCAGCGCGCAAAACAAACACTTTCAAGCATCTGCTTTGGGAAGCGCGCTCTAATACGGGACACGACAAAAGACCGTTATCAGCGCGTGGTGGGTCACGTTTACTGCGACGGCGTCCATGCAAACTTCGAGATGGTCAGAAAAGGCATGGCATGGGTTTACGTTCAGTACGCAGCCCGGTCGTCGCCAGCCTATCAGCTCGAGCGAGAGGCGCGAAGTCAGAAACTTGGGCTGTGGGCTGACGCGCGTCCTGTTCCGCCATGGGAATGGCGCCAAGCACGTCGGGGCGGTGTGGTTTCGGAGCCGACACGTTCGCAGTTTCTGGAGCTGCCGAGCACGTCTTCCCGTGCAGGCGGCCCCGTTGTGGCCAATAGCCGCTCAAGGGTCTATCACCTTCCGCGGTGCCCGAGTTACGCCGCTGTGAGCCCGAAAAACCGTCTTGAGTTCGACTCAGAGCAGGCCGCATCTGCCGCCGGCTACCGCAAGGCAGGCAACTGCCGCTAGGTCTTTTCTTCGTGGCGCACGGAACCCGCCTGTTCGCTACCCTGTCTCTTCGATGCGTAGGCTGACGCCTTGATTGTGTCGGCTTTTTCGCCCTGTTGGGCGATAGCACTTATCGGATGGAGACAAAATGAAAATTGATTTAGCAGGTGATCAAGTCGAGGCCGCTAACGGGCTACGAGAGTATGTAGCTCACAAGATGAGAGCCGCTACTGCGCGTTTCCGCGACCGGATCCATTATGCGAGAGTGAAAGTCGCAAACGTGCACACTCGAGCTGGAGAGGCCGATAAACGCTGCGTGGTTCAGGTTCGGCTGAAAAATCTGCCTGACGTGGTTTTCGCGATCACAAAGCTCGAGGCGCACGCCGCGGTGGACGCCGCAGCTGAACGCCTTGCTCGAGTCCTTGCGCAGCGCCTGAAACGCGCTCGGCCGCCCAATCAAAGAGCCGTTTCAGCCTTGCCTGCCTAAGTCCGATTCGATACCTTCTGACACTGGCATTCCAACTTCACTTGCTTAGGAGCACCACACAGATGCAGAACCGTATGACGATGACGCGCACCGGTACGTCGGTACTCTCGACCAACAAGGTCATCCGCAACACCTACATGCTGCTGTCGCTCACGCTTGCCTTCTCGGCGCTCACCGCGGGTCTGTCGATGGCAATGGGTGCGCCCCGCCTTGGGATTGTCGTCACGCTGCTCGGCTACTTCGGCCTGCTCTTCGCCACCACCAAGTTCCGCGACAGCAGCCTGGGCATCGTGTTCGTGTTCGCGCTGACCGGCTTCATGGGCTTCACGCTCGGCCCGATCATCTCCGCCTACCTGTCGCTGCCCAATGGCGCCAGCATCGTGATGCAGGCCATGGCCGGCACCGCGGCGATCTTCCTCGGCCTGTCGGCGTACGCGGTCACGACCAAGAAGGACTTCTCCTTCATGGGCGGCTTCCTGATGGTCGGCATCCTGGTGGCCTTCCTGGCCGGCCTGGGCGCGATCTTCTTCGAGATCCCGGCGCTGTCGCTGACCGTGTCGGCCGCCTTCGTGCTGCTGATGTCGGGCCTGATCCTGTTCGAGACCAGCAACATCATCCACGGCGGCGAGACCAACTACATCATGGCCACGGTGTCGCTGTTCGTGTCGATCTTCAACCTCTTCACCAGCCTGCTGCACCTGCTGGGTTTCGCAAGCAACGACTAAATTCAGTGCCCCTTCCACGGGGGGCCGGCCGCACACGAGAGCTTTCTCGGTGCGGCTTTTTTTCGGGCTCAGTCTTTCGACCCTGCCTTCCAGCGCAGTCCCCAGCCGTAACGTTGATCAAGCTCCCTGTGGCCCGAGAAATACTCCCCGAGCTTGGTAATCTTCAAGTTGCCCCCTTCGTTCTCGATCATCGCGATCGCGCACATGTTCTTGCTGTTATCGTGGTTGTCGAGCCGAACCTCGACCGGCGGGTGGCCTGGTACCGTCAGCGTCACAATCCCGTCAGCTTGCCCCCAGTTGGCCACGCCCTCGTAGATGAAGGCGTAAATGCAAATCCGCTGGAGGTCTTTCAGGTGATCCCCGTTGATGTAGAGGAACTCGCCCGAGGCATTGGCACCCGTCCGATCATCGCCAGTCATGTGGATATACGGAGGGTAGTTGAAGTCCCCAAACGTATTCCCGAGTGCTTGCACGGCCCCCTTGAGACCATCGGACAATTCGAAGAGACACCCAAGGTCGAGGTCGACCCCCGATGTCCTCGTTTTGCCGAACACGCCTCCGAGGAGCCCTCGTTTCTCTTGCGCGTGGCCTGACGACCAGTTCAGGTTGCAGACGATACGGCCGTGTCCGGCTTGCCCTCGCTTCTCAAGAGAAATCTTTTCGCCACGTTTCTCCAGCGTGATCTTCGAGAGCGAGACCTTGGGCGGAGCAGGCGGGGGAGGGGCGGCCGGCGCAGGAGCGGGCTTTTCTGCCACCGCCCCCCCAAAATGTGTCACCAGCGCGTCGAGGCCGCCGTTGAACCCCTGTCCCACGGCACAAAGCCGCCACACACCATCCTTTCGATAGAATTCCAAAAGCATGACTGCTCGCTCGGAGGCGAAGTGCCCTCCATCAAAGCGATAGGAGCCCACCATAGTGGAGCCGCTTTTCAGTGAAACCGAGGATGCCCCCAGCTGACTCATGGTTCCGGCGCCGTCGATCGCGAGGGTCATCACCAGCGCATCAATCGAGGCAGGCAGCCGAGGCAAATTGAAGTCGAACTTGCCTTGCCCTGATAGCTTCACTGCCCCGCATGGCGTTGCCGGTTGGTTGAAGAAGGTCATGTAGCGCTCGTCCGAGAGCTTTCGCGCTCCGTCAAGACCAAAGCAGGCTACATCGACCGTCACCGGCCCCGCGTTCAGATCCACTGAGACAGAAAAGGCTCCATCTGAAAGCCCCAGTGCATCGAGCTTCAATCGTTGCCCGCGTGTAATGTCCATGCCTTTCTCCTCGTTAGTTCAAGTCGTGTTCTGATCTATGCAGCCACCGAGATCGTCTCGGCGCCTTGACGTAATCCGAAGCACGATGCGGACTTGCACAGGTTTCGCGCCCAGTTACGGTGCGTCGCTGGTTCGCACATTGAGTCGTGCATGCGAAAGACGGCTGGCGCATCCTCCCTGAGAATGTGGCTGGCCATCTCCAGATCTGACGCGTGCACCCGGTAGCAGGCATGAATCAATGGGACCTGATCAGGGTGAATCGCGGTCTTGCCGATCAACCCATGCGCCAGGTCTTCCTCCACTTCGCGCTGCAGTGTCTCGATGTCATTGAGGTATTCGAAAACAGGTGCGCTGAGGTTGAAGCCACTTGGCTTGAAGGTGGTCACCAATCGAGCAATCACCTGTCCGAGCGAGGTTTGATAGAGCGTTCGGCCTCGAGGCCGGCGCATGCCGATGATCGAGAGCAGGTCGTTGCCCCCGATCCGAAGCGACAGTACCCGTTCGCGCACACCGTCCTTGTCCATGACCCGACGCAGGGCGATCATCTCGCCCTCATCGAAAACCTCTTTGGTTTCCAGCGTGGGCATGATCAGGTGCCCCGTGCCGCGCAACAGCTTCAGGTACTCGGAGAGCACGCTGCGCGTCACCTTGGGTAGCACGAATCCATCAAGGCGCTCGATCCCGGGCAGATCCAACACCTGACGCATGACCTGAGGATTGCGTACCCGGATGAAGCGCATCTGATGCGAAGCGCAGGTGAGCGCACGTACCGGTGCACGCAGGTTGTCGATGGCAAACTCCACGTCGGCCAAGTTGACGGCATCCTCGGTGCAAAAGATCACCGACCGCACATCGGAGAGCTTTTCTCCTCTCACCACCTCAAGAAGATCGGGGCGGGTTGCGGGCAGATAGAGGCTGGCGCCCAGTTCGGTGGCGTCACGCATCGCGGGCGCTCCTGATGATCGAAACGGCGTTGTAGGGCAGAGAGGCGTCGGCATCGACCTGAACGGCCTTCTCCTCGGCCAGAGCAAGGAGGTGCGCAACCTTGAGGTCACCACGGTCACGAACAATCACCCGCTCTGGAAACCGGCGCAAAAGGACGCGTGTTGCCTCGCCGATCCCCGGCTTGATGAGGTTCTCGTCTGTGATGCCATAGCGGGACATTGCCTCTTTCATGTACGCGCTCGAGATCGCTGCCTGTTCCGCTCGGCTCAACTCCAACACCTCTGGCGTCTTCCCGTTCTCAAGGCACGCAATAGCGCCGGCCACCACGTCGTCGACGAACCACCGAGACAGGTCGTGCTCCGCAAACTGATGGAACACCACGCAGCCGTGATACTCCCCAGGCAAGATCGCCTCGTTGAGGATCGAGCGGCTCACCAACCCACTGATTGTCGAATTGAGGATGCTCGACGAAATCAGGTAGTCCTCGCTCGAGGCTGCCAGCGCGGCCGAGCCCGCGAGATCGGTCAGCACGTTCAAGCCGGCATCGATCGAGGTTCCATGCGATACGTTGTACTGACGGATGGCCTTGCTGAGCTCGCGGCTGATAACCCCCTTGCCCGTCCATCCGTCGATGAAGGCGATCGACTCAGGTCGATGTCCTCGTGCCAGGATCTCACCCAGTGCCGCGGTATCAATGCCACGGTCGCGGATGATCGAGACCGAGTAATGCCCTGGCCATGAGCCGGAAATCCGGGCAATCAGGTGTCGGAGAATGGCGCCAATGGGAGTCCCCGCTCGCGCGAGCGAAACCAGGGTCAGTTCAGGACCATGCTTCTCGATGAGCAGCTGAGCCAGGCGCAGGCAATCGGCTGAAAGCTGCGCACGGTTGTGTTCGTGGGCCTGATGGAACAGGGTCAGGTAGCGCTCTGACGGCAGCTGCTCGGGTGAGAGCATTTCGCTGTAGTGCCGCTTCCCGGATTGAATGAGCGCTTCCTTGAGCTCGAGATCGGCCATCAAGTCGACTTCTATCGGCTTGAGCAAAATTTCAACGTCGCTCGGACGGTAGGAGCCGCAAAACATCAAGCGCTCCCCCATTGTCGGTTGATCTGACTTGCCTTGGGGACGACGGCGTAATCGCACGCCGACATGAAGGCCAGGTCGGAGAGACTGTCGCCCATCCCAAAAGTGACAATCTCACCATGCTCGCGACGTAGACGCTCGGTGAGATGCTCAACGGCATGGCGTTTGTCCAGCCACAGCGGCAGCACCGACAGATTGTTGCCGTTGCGATGCACGGCCACCTCCAACGTGCATGCCTCGCACCACTGACGCAGCGGCGTCTCAACGGCATCGAGCGCTGTCTCCTGGCCTTCCTCGCTCTTCGCGCAAAGGTAAAAGGGCACCGCGAAGTCCTCGATGATCCGGATCTTGAGCGTGACACCGAAGGTGCTGGCAATCGACGAGAGCTCGGCTCGAAGCCGCTCGAGCATGGGGAGTGTCTGCGCCGCTCGGGCGCGGCTCTGTGAAAGCCAGCACTCATCCACCGCGCCGTCGGGCTGCAGGATGACCCCGCCGTAGTTGATCACCGCCCCATTGGTGAAAGGCCAGCGTACCCGTGAGAAGGCATCGGCGTTGCGTGCCGTCACCGGGATGACGCTCATCTCCTGCTCCATCATCATGAGAAAGCTCTTCTGCGCTGTTGTCGCAAAGGAGTGAGCCGTCCCATCCTTGAGGTACGCCATGGGCGTCAGCGGAGCGCCCTCAGGGCACTTGCGGCCTGACTGGAAGAGCGTGTCGTCGAGGTCAGCAAACAGGAATTTCTTCAACATGATCATCTGAGGTGAAATGGATCAGGCGTGCGCCAAGCAGCGTTGCCAGTTCCATGAGTGAGTCGTTCGGTGCCGTTTCGTGGCAGATCAGAATCCGTCCGTACTGGCCAGGGCGCACGTTGTAGAGGTAGTTCTGGATGCCTTCCCCGTAGGGGTCTGGCACCGGAAGGATGTGGCCTACCGCGCCCCACAGCAGGATCGGGGAGCGGGTCGTCGACTGGATGCGAACATCCACGCTCCGCGCTTCGAGTGCCATCCCAAGCGCGAAAGCCGCATGCATGAATTCGCCCGTACCCAGAACGAGAGTGGGAGCGCCGACTGGCTCGCAGGCTAAGCGTTCGGCCAGCGCTTCTGGTACGCACACCCGAGTGGTGCGACCAAGGCGGCCGTAGCCGGCGTCCTCGATCTGCACCTCATGGCCTGCTGAGCATTGGGCGGCGGCGGTTGTGACAAATGCGTCAGTCGCAGCGCAATGCCGGTACTCGAAATTCCAAGCGCCACGCAGCAAGGCACCGATCGTGCACGGGCTGCCCATGCGCTCAGAGAGCCGCGTCCGCCGCTCCCTCCCCATGAAATCGGAGATCGTTGCGATATGCACACGCGAAACTGAGGGCATGACGCAGCGCAACGCCGAGACGAGATTGACGAAGGTGTTGCCGGTGCTCAACTCGTCGTCGACCAAGACAACCTGCCGGGCCGCAGCCAGCGTCACTCTGTTCGCTTCGTGTTGCGGCAGATGAAGGAATAACCGCGGCGCATGACTGTGGGCCTCGTCGAACCCTAGCCAGTCCGCGCCCGGCACCCTGTAGCGCGTGGTCTGCAAGTACAGGGCGTTCGAGCCAGGGTGTGCGTGTGCCCATGCCTCGAAGACCCCTTGGCCCAACCCCGTTGCCGTCTCTGCCATGCCGATGAACACAACAGGCCCTTCGGTGTGCGGCACCGTTGCGGCCAATTGGCGGTGAACGCACGCCATCTCGCTCGGAATGGAAGGGTAATGCTTGCCGAGGACTTTGCTCAGGAAGAGGAAGGCCCGCTTCGGATTTGCCCGCGCAGCGAAATCGAGGAGCGACGCAAGATCCGTGGCGCCCTGTTCAAGTTCCAGGTGCAGTGCGCCGGTCGGAAGTTCCGACCGGATCGCCCTTGGCGGATGGGCAGCAGCCAAAGCGAGGGCGCTCATGACAGCCGAATCGCCTTGTTGATCTCGCCTACTCGCAGCCCATCCACAATGGTGCCTGGTGTGACGGCCTCGCGGCCTCGATCGAAGGCCGCCAGTGCGAGATAGGGGAGGTTCGGCCCCGCAAGGCAGGCCATTGCGATGCCGCCCGACATACGCGGGTTGATCTCGAGAATCCGGAGCCCCTGATCGCCTTCACGGAACTGGATGTTCACGTTCCCGTTAAGGGCGAACTGCCGGACCAGATGCGCGCAGGCCTGGAGGATGTCCTCGCGCACAACGATCATTTGCCCCTCCCCAGAAGCGAGGGGTTTGCGTCGAGCAACAGCGCATACCAACTCGCCCTCGTGGGCCACGCAGTCGACGCTGAACTCATATCCGGCCAGGAACGGCATCAGCAGCATCGGGCGGAAGCGCCCGCCTCGCTGCAGCATCTCGCGTAGAGACACCAGATCAATTCGGTATGGGTTGCCCTCGAGCAACAGATCGAAGGCACTCTTCTTCTCGCTGATCTGGCGAAACCCGATCCCGTAGACCGAAATCGAAGGCTTCATGCAGAGCACCTCATGGCGCGTGCGCATGCGTTCATAGGCCGCGTCGAAGGTTTCGGCATCTTCGAACGCCTCGAACTCGGGCGACGGTGCGCTGGGTGCGGACGCCTCTGCGTAGAATCGGGCCTTGTTGTTCAAGCATTCAAGGACGTCGGGGGAGCCCGCGCTGAGGACCCGCACTCCTTGGTTCAGAAATCGCTGAGCATGACGCGCGATCAGCGTAGCTTCCTTGCCCGGCACGAAGATGTCGATCTGCCTTTCCCGGCAGAAAGTCAGACACCAATCCACGTAGTGCTCGCCGGTCAGCCCACTGGGCTCTGCTGCAGCCTCATCGGCTACAAGCAGGCCCAGGGCATGCGGGTTCGGATGTGTGCAAACCACTCGATACCGGCCTTCGGCGTCCCCTTCGCGAATCAGGGTGAGCGCCGAATGCACGGACGAAAACGTTTTGTTGAACCAGACCCGCATCTCAATAACTCACAGGTGCGATTGGATCTGGGGCACGAGCTCATTGAAGGTACGCCCGACTCCGTTCTCGCCGATCGCGTGCATCTTCCATTCGCCGTTGTGCCGATACACCTTGGCCATGATCTGCGCGGTGTGATTGCCCCGGACGGAGAGGTCGTAGCGGGCGATCTCTTTGCCGTTCGTGCCGTCAATAATGCGGCAGTAGGCGTTGGCGACCTGGTCGAAGGTCTGGCCGGTGAATGAGTTGACGGTAAAGACGAGGGCCGTCACGTGAGCAGGTACCCGTGTCAAATCAACGATGATCTGCTCATCGTCTCCGTCGCCCGCGCCCGTGCGGTTATCGCCTGTGTGCTGAATGCTTCCGTCGTTGCTCTTGAGCTGACGAAACCAGACGGTATCGGAGATCTTCTTCCGCTCATCGAACATCAGGCATGAGGCGTCAAGATCGATCTCCGTCTCACCGCCGCCGCCGCCGAGAAAGCCCAGCAGCCCTTTCTTTTCTTTCTTGACCGCATCCCATCCGAGGCCCATCACGACTTTCGTGAGCGTGCCGCCGGCTTCCTTGCTCAACGAGATTTTCTGTCCCTTCTGAAGGCTGATCGCCATGTTTACGACTCCTGTTGAACTGCGTTCGAAAGCCCGGCGTGGTGGCGCCGGGCAGGGGTAAAACGGTAAGACGCCCGTCTGACGGTGAGCTCGACCTAGCTGCGGACGGTGAGCTCGACCTAGCTGCGGACGTTGAGCTTTTCGGCCAGCCAGGCGAGGAAGCCGCGCTGGTTGCGCGAGCACACGATCACTTGGCCCTGCCCTGAGAAGCGCAACACGATCCCCTCGCCACTGGTGACGCTGCTGGTGAGGTTTCGAAGAAGCCCCTGGCTCTGTGAGGTGGATGCGGCAATCTCGTAGCGCAGCGAACTGTCCCACGCCACCACATGACCGTTGTCGATCACCACGTCCTTTCCGGGCGTCACATCGAGGGTAAAAAGCGAGCCGAACCCCCCGACAACCACTTGCCCGCTGCCCTGTGTTTCACCGATGAAAAAGCCGCCAGTGCCGCCAAAAAGGGCAGTGCCAAGACTTTGCATGCGTGCATTGACTTCGACCCGCTCGGTGGCCGCCACATAGGCGCCGTCGCTCATCCGGTACTGTCTTGCGCCCACGTCCAGGACCTGCAGGCCACCGGGCATGTTGGGCGCAAGAAGACAATCTCCGTCGCCCCGCTTGGCCTCGATGCGCTGCTGAAAGAATGACTCCCCGTTGGCAAGGCGCCGCATGGCCGCCCTGACCAAGCCGCCTTGCACCGAGCCGGTGAGATCGAGCGGATCTTCCATCATCACCATGGCATCCGACTCACAGAACACGATTTCTCCCTTCCTGAGCGAGACGTGCAAGAAGGGGTCGACATCACCGGTCACGGTAAAGACGGGCATAGGGGGATCATTCTCGGGAAGGTTGTGCCGAGTGGGCGCCTGAGTGGGAATTTGGCTTCGTGCGCGTGACCTGCCGCCCGTCCTGGTCGCGAGGCGGCAGATCGGTGCCTTGCGCGTGGTTAGACGTTCACGCCGAAGTTCTTCGCGAGCGGACCGAGGCCGCCAGCGAACCCCTGGCCGATCGCCTTGAACTTCCATTCGCCGTTGTGGCGATAGATCTCACCGAAAATCATCGCGGTTTCGACCGACGCGTCTTCAGACAAGTCGAAGCGAGCAACTTCGACGTTACTGTCGGCGTTGACGCAGCGGACATAGGCGCTCGACACCATGCCGAAGTTCTGGCGACGCGCTTCGGCTTCATGGATCGTGACGCACACCGAGATCTTCTCGATATCGGCGGGTACCTTGTCCAGTTCGATGACGATCGACTCGTCATCGCCCTCGCCGTCGCCCGTGCGGTTGTCACCCGCGTGCTGGATGCTGCCGTCGGCCGACTTCGCCTGGTTGTAGAAGATGAAGTCGGCATCCGAGCGGACCTTGCCCGTGTTGTTGAGCAGGAACGCGCTTGCGTCCAGATCGAACCCGTCGCCATCGGTGGAGCGAACGTCCCACCCCAGGCCGACGATCATCTTCTTCATGCCCGGAGCTTCTTTCGAGAGGCTGATGTTGCCGCCTTTTTGCAAACTGATTGCCATGTGGTTCTTCCTTGCGGGTTGAGGGGAGAAACGGGGTTACTGAACGTTGATGCCGTGCGCAACTGCGAGCGCATGCAGGCCGCCGGCGTAACCCTGGCCGACTGCCCGGAACTTCCATTCGTTGTTGTGCCGATAGACTTCGCCAAAAATCATGGCCGTCTCCACTGAAGCGTCCTCGGTCAAATCGAAGCGCACGATCTCGTCGCCCGTGTCGATATTGACCAAGCGGATGTACGCCCCGCGGACCATCCCAAAGTTCTGGCTACGCGCCTGCGCCTCATGGATGGTTACCGCCACCACGAGCCGTTCGATTTCAGCGGGCACCTTATCAAGCACCACTTTGACCGACTCGTCGTCGCCGTCGCCATCGCCCGTGCGGTTGTCGCCGGTATGCTCCACAGAGCCGCAGGTGCTTCGAAGTTGGTTGTAGAAGATGAAGTCCGCATCGGAACGAACCTTGCCATTTGCGCCGACCATGAAGACGCTGGCGTCAAGATCGAAGTCATCTCCCGACGTCGACCGTGCATCCCAGCCCAGGCCGATCAGCACGTTCTTCAGGTTCGGAGAGGTCTTTGAAAGGCTGATGTTGCCGCCTTTCTGCAAGCTGATTGCCATCTATGAAGCTCCTTTTCAGGTGGTGTCTCAATTCATGACGATGCCAAGCGGCTCTATGCATTTGCCGCGTCGTCCGCTGCTTCGGTCCGCCCTCGCGAGAAGGGCAGTCCTGCATAAGTCCATGCCTGCATCATCCAATGGTTTTCGTTAGAAAGCCACAAAACAGCTGTGGCGCAAAGTTCATTATGCATACCGCGATGTGTTAGGCAAATGACGAAAGCGGAAATATTTCACGGCACCGATAATTTTATGGAATGGTGCAACATTGCACTAGCATTTATGGCATATGATCATCAGTGTCGTGATGCGACCGCCCAAAATGGGTATCCGTCCGCTCAACTTAAAGCAGAAAATGAAAAATCAGATTCCCCCTGGATTCATCTTCAAGAGCCCTGCCTACATGCTTGCGCTTGGCTTCGGAGCAGGGTTGAGCCGATACGCTCCGGGAACGGCTGGAACCCTGGTGGGCTTCCCTTTGTACTTCGTCCTTGCCCTTCTGCCGTTCGAATTCCAGTTGGCGTCATTGGCCGTGCTCTTTGTTGCTGGGTGCTACCTCTGTGAGGCAGCCGGCAATGCCCTCGGCGTTGCCGATCACGGGGGCATCGTCTGGGACGAGATCGTCGCCTTCTGCGCTGTGCTGATGACCGTCCCCGATCACTGGGGGTGGTGGGTAGCCGCCTTCGTCGCTTTTCGCTTCTTCGATATCGTCAAGCCCATGCCTATTGGATGGCTCGACCAGCGATACAAGAACGGGTTTGGGGTCATGTTCGATGACGTGCTGGCAGCAGGGTATGCCATCGCCTGTCTCGCTCTCGCTCAGGCCCTGCTCTGACCTTCGAATCAAAACCGTCTTTCCATCAAAGGAGATACCCCATGCGTCGTCTTCCTGTGTACCTGCTTATCGACACCTCCGGCAGCATGATGGGCGAGCCCATCGAAGCGGTAAAAGTCGGGCTGCAAACGATGACATCGGCCTTGCGTACCGACCCGTACGCGCTTGAAACGGTGCATCTGTCGGTGATCACTTTCTCGCAGCAGGCCACGCAAACCGTGCCGCTGACCGAATTGGTCCAGTTCCAGGTGCCCGACATTCAGGCAAGCGGCACGACCGCGCTGGGCGAGGCGCTGGCTCTACTCGCCCAGTGCATCGAACGTGATGTGAAGAAAACGACGCCCGAGAGCAAGGGTGACTGGAAGCCGGTGTGCTTCCTGCTGACCGACGGCCAGGCGACCGACGACTTGAACCGCGGCATCGTTGCGTTGCGCAACGTGAAGATGGGCACGCTTGTGGCGTGCGCTGCAGGTCCATCGGCCAACACGGCAGAACTGCGCAAGATCACCGAATCCGTTGTCTCTCTCGACACGGCGGATTCCAGCACTCTGAAGGCCTTCTTCCAG
>ERZ795041.307-NODE-307-length-18912-cov-3.762847_pt1 | contig 18912 bp, 16 predicted proteins | sample MGYA00375125_ERZ795041 | MGnify/ENA primary metagenome ERZ795041 (study PRJEB30170, sample SAMN03074214) | activated sludge metagenome | biome: Common Effluent Treatment Plant; feature: Wastewater; material: Activated sludge; isolation source: activated biomass in...
GGCTCACCTTCCACTTACCCTCGATGCGCGGGATGGCGAACTCGATGCCGACGATGCCCTTGATCTGGGAGGCGATGAAGTCCGCTGGTGCGTCATCGACGTGCCAGGGTGCTGGCAGCCGCCCCTCGTTGGCCTTCGTCAGGTCGTCGATCTGGCGCCTGAGCCAGGTCTGGTCGTCCGTCACGACCGGACGGCCCCACGCGTGGACGGTCGCGTAGTTCCAGGTCGGCACCACCTTGCCCGTCTCGCGCTTGGTGGCGTACCAGCTCGGAGTGATGTACGCCTGCGGGCCGAGGAACGCGACGAGGCACTCTTCGACGGCCTGCAGGTCGCGCCACTGCTGGTTGGCGCGCGAGACGTGGCAGCGCAGCGTGCCGAGGTCCCCCTCGCCGGGGTAGAGCGTGAACGGGATGGGGTTGGCGACCAGCCCACCGACGCCGGCACTGATGAGCAGACCGAGGGGATGCGCGAGGATGAACTCGTGCTGGACTGCGAGGTCGTCCTGGCGGAAGTGCTGCGGTTGGTACATGGCGGCAGTGTACGGTGAGCCGCGGCGACGACGTCGTCACCGGTTCACAGCGACGGAAGTGGAGCTGACCTCGGTCGAGGCCATCGGAGGCAGTGTGAAGAACGAAGAGGCACAGCGTCGGGATCCCGCCGACATCGACGAGTACATCGCCCGCTTCCCGGAGAACGTGCAGACGATCCTGCGGAAGGTGCGATCGACCATCGCGAATGCCGCACCAGGCGCGACGGAGACAATCTCGTACCAGATGCCCACCTTCGAACTCGACGGGCGCTACCTCATCTACTTCGGGGCGTACAAGAAGCACATCGGGGTGTACCCGGTGGCGACGACGCATCCCGAGCTCGAGGAAGCTCTGCGCCCGTACGCCTCCGGCAAGGGATCGGCTCGGTTCCCGCTCAACAAGCCGGTTCCGTACGGGCTCATCACGAAGATCGTCGAGTTCAGGCTCCGGGCGTGGCCATCGGCGAAGAAGGACGAGACGAGCGGCTGACGACGTGGGAGGCGGAACGACCGTCAGCGGGGACGGGCTACGAAGGTCGGGAGAGGCGCCCGGCGGCCCCCTCTATCGCCGTGTCGAGGTCCGCCCACAGGTCGTCTGCGTCCTCGATACCGACGCTGAGTCGGATCAAGGATGGCGGCAAGTGCTCCTGACCGTGGACGGCGGCGCGCCGCTCCATGGTCGACTCGACCGAGCCGAGGCTGGTGGCGTGTCGGATGAGCGTGACGCCGCCGCAGACGTCGTCGGCGAACGCGGCTGCTCTCCGGGCGAGCGCGCCGTCGTCGGCCCGGCCGCCCCCAGCCGCTACCGGGTCGAGGTCGAACGAGATCATGCTCCCGAAGCCGTCGAGGACCCGCCTGGCGACCTCGTGTGTCGGATGCGAAGGCAGGCCGGGGTAACGGACCTTCGCGACGTGCGGGTGCGCCTCGAGGCGTTGGGCCAGCAGTCCTGCCGTCGTCTGGGCCTGGCGCAACCGCACGCCAAGGGTCCGTGCGCCGCGCGTGGCGAGGTACGCCTCCAGCGTCCCCGGGGTCGCGCCGTTCAAGGTGCGCGACATGACCAGCGCGCTCCAGAGCCTCTCGTCTCTCGTCGTCACGACACCGGCGAGAAGGTCGGAGTGGCCGCCGATGAACTTGGTGGCCGACTGCAGGGCGACCGTTGCTCCGAACGACAGCGGTCGCTGGTTCAAGGGGGTGGCGAACGTGTTGTCGACAGCGACGATCGCGCTCGGCTTGCGCGGGGCACCGCAGATCGCTTCGAGGTCGGCGACGGTCAGCAGCGGGTTGGAAGGCGACTCGAGCCAGACGAGGTCGGCGGTAGCGCAGGCAGCGACCCAGTCGGCAGTGGCAGCGACGTCCAGCCGCGTGACGGTCCACCGCCCCTTCGCGGCGCCGAGGTCAGCCAGCGCGGCCACCCCCTGGTAGCAGTCGGTCGGCAGCACGACGGCGGCTCCCGCCGGCAGTTGGTCGAACACGGCCGCAGCGGCCGCCATGCCTGACGAGAAGGCGACTGCTCTGCCGTCCTCCAGCCCACCCACGACCTCCTCGAGCGCCTCCCAGGTGGGAGTGCCCTCCCCGCGCGAGTAGTCGCGACCAGTGCCGAGGATGAAGTTGGACGCGGGTACCAACGGGACGTTCAGTGGGTCGCCCGGTTGGGTTCCTCGCCCGGCTGACACCAGCCACGACTCCCGGGTCAACCCAGACGGACGCTTAGACTTGTTCATTCGCCTCCAGACGTCGCGTGAGGGTGCTGGCCAACCAGCGCCTCACCTCAGGCTAGAGTCTACGTCCGGCTACGACTCTCCAGTTTGGCTACACTGCCTGCCAGTGACCGCTACGGGGTTCAGCTTCCGCATCACGAAGCAGGGCGATGTCTACATCGACCACCAGGGTCGTCACGCCGCGACCCTGAGAGGTCAGGCTGCCCAACGCTTCCTCAGCCGCGTGACGGGCGCAAGTGAAGAGGTAACCCAACTGGCGATGGCCAAGGTCACGGGCAACTACAAGCGGGGCAACGAACGACAGGTCAACGAGGGGAAGTGATCGGGCGATCGGCGCACCTCATCGTGAGCGCTCGACGGCAGGCCGACCAGGGCGACGCGTAGTCGAGCTGCGCGAACGCCGATGCCTCGTGCTCTAAGCTTGAGCACCGAACGGGACCCTTCCCCCCTGGCGCACTGCGTCACGAGTAGCACAGAGGAGACCTTCATGCTCGAACCGAGCCAAGAGTTGACGACGCGACAGGCAACGCCAGTGGCGCGCCTGCCTGCGTCTGAACCGACGTTCGCCCGTGACCTCGCCGAGCTCGATGCCATCCGCCTGCAGTGCAGGGCCTTGGTGACGCGCAGCGCGAGCCTGTCGGGCGTCGCCGCCATCGTCCCCATCCCGGCTGCCGACATCGGGGTCGACGTCTCGCTGTTCCTCAACCTGCTGCCAGCCGTCAACCGCCGCTTCGGCCTCTCGCCCGAGCAGATCAGCCGTCTGGACTCGCGGACGAAGGAGCTGGTCTTCGTCAGCGTCACCAGCATCGGCAGTCAGGCCATCGGCAGGGTCGTCACGGCCGAGCTGGTCATGCAGTTGCTCAGGCGCATCGGCATCAGGATCACGCTGAAGTCGGCGGCGAAGTGGGTGCCGTTCATCGGTCAGGCCGCTGCGGCAACCATCAGCTTCGGCGCCATGCGGATGGTTGGCAACCGGCACGTCGAGGAGTGCTACCGGGTGGCGCGAGCCGTCCTCGAGGCTGGACGCCCGACCATCGACGTGCAGGTCGTTGCCTAGCAGGGACGCGGGATGAAGACCGTCTACTTCACTGCCACCAGCGTCGACGGGTTCATCGCCGATCGGGACGACTCCCTGGCGTGGCTGTTCCAGTTCGGTGACGCCGGCCTCGGCGAGGCTGCCTCGTTCATGGAGGGCGTCGGGGCGGTGGCCATGGGGGCGACCACGTACCAGTGGCTGCTCGACAACGAGGTCCGGCCCGGCACGGGCGAGGCCAAGCCATGGCCGTACCAGGTGCCGTGTTGGGTGTTCACCTCTCGTTCGCTGACGGTCGTGCCCGGCGCCGACGTGCGCTTCGTGCAGGGCGACGTGCGGCCTGTGCACGCCGAGATGGCCGCTGCGGCAGGCGGCAAGGACGTGTGGTTGGTCGGTGGAGGAGAACTGGTCGGCCAGTTCCACGATCACGGGTTGCTCGACGAGATGACCGTGTCCATCGCTTCGGTGACGTTGGGCGCCGGTGCTCCACTGCTGCCGCGCGCCATCGCCTTCCCTCCGCTGCGTCTCATCAAGGTGAAGCAGGAGGGTGAGGCGTTCGTGCACCTCACGTATGCGGTGGCGACCAAGGACCGAGTGGCTACTGGTTAGCGATAGCTACTCGTCCCAAGAGAAGGAGTATAGGGAGGCAGACCGAGGGCACTTTCAGCCCCTGCTGACGTTCGTAGGTGCATCATCAGAATCAAGCGAGGTTAACCAAGGTTAGCGCTCGAGCCTAACTCCTGCTAACATCGCTTGACATGAACCCGCGTACCAACCCGTACGCACCGGGAGCCGGCACCCCGCCGCCCGAACTGGCCGGTCGTGACGGCATCGTCAAGGACGCCGCCATCGCGCTCTACCGCATCAGGGCGGGTCGGGCGGCACGGAGCCTGATGCTGATGGGCCTGCGCGGGGCGGGGAAGACGGTGCTCCTCAACCGCATCGCACTCGACGCAGAAGCAGAGGGGCTCGAGACCTGCGTCATCGAGGCACCGGAGGGCCGGTCCCTGCCGTCTCTGCTCGCGCCCGCACTGCGGGTCCCTCTCCTGCGTCTCGAGCGCCGCAAGGCAGGCATCGCCAAGGCAGGCGACGTCGTTGCACGGGCGCTGCGCGCGCTCGGCAGCTTCGTGCAGGGTATGCGACTCAAGTACGACGACGTCGAGTTCCGCATCGACCTCGGGTTCGAACAGGGCGTCGCAGACACGGGGGACCTCGAACTCGATCTCACGGCCCTGTTGATCGCGGTCGGCGAGGCTGCCAGGGCACGCGAGACGGCGGTCGTCTTGTTCATCGACGAGCTGCAGTACGTCAAGGAGACCGAGCTGGGCGCGCTGATCACGGCCCTCCATCGCTGCGCCCAGCGACAACTGCCCGTCACCCTCGTCGGCGCCGGTCTGCCGCAGTTGACCGGTCAACTGGGGGAGGCCAAGTCGTACGCAGAGCGCATGTTCGAGTTCGCAGAGGTCGGCTCGCTCGACGAGCGCTACGCCCGCCAAGCCCTCGAGGCTCCCGCGCGCGAGCTCGGTGAGCGCTACGAACCGGCTGCGCTGCGGGCCATCTACCAGCAGACCCTCGGCTACCCGTACTTCCTGCAGATGTGGGGCAAGCACGCCTGGGACGTCGCCGAGGAGTCGCCGATCACAGCAGCCGACGTGACGGAGGCCACCCGGCTGGCGCTGGCAGAGCTCGACGCGGGGTTCTTCCGCGTCAGGCTTGACCGTTTGTCGCCAGCCGAGAAGCTGTACCTTCGTGGCATGGCGGAACTGGGACCGGGACCGCACCGTTCGGGTGAGGTGGCTGCAGCGCTGGGCAAGTCGGTGCGGAGCGTCGCTCCGACAAGGGCAAAGCTCATCACCAAGGGCATGGTGTACAGCCCCGCACACGGCGATACAGCCTTCACGGTCCCGCTGTTCGACGCGTACATGAGGCGCGTCATGCCCTTCGAGCCCGTCGATGGCGCAGCGGACGGCGGCGAAGGGCGGGAGGAACCACTCGACCCTCCCGCCCGCGAACGGGCCGAGAAACCGTGAGGCGGTTCATCAGGCGACTGGTGGCGCTGCTGGCCATCGTGCTCGGTCTGGGAGCCGTCGCCATCAAGGTGTGGCTCACCATGTCCGGACCGTACCTGGAGGCCCTGCCCGACTACCCGTTCTGCCAGGAAGCACGGACCGCGCTCGACACCGGCAGCGTCGCGTGGTCGCTCGAGCTGGCAGAGGCCGGGGACTGCGTCGACGTCGAGGCCGCCGCCCGCCGCGAATGGGACTCGCTGAGCGCCACGTTCTCGCGCTGCATCGACGGCGTGTGGACGGGACGCGCGGACGACGCTGCCGGCCTCGCCTGCGCGGTCGCCAGCGATCTCGTCGTGTTCGGTGACGTCCGCGACCTGACGCGCCAGGGTCTCAACTGGACGCGGGGAGAGGCGACCGATCCCGTGCTCATCGCCCTGTCCGCGACGGGCCTCGCGCTGACCCTTGCCCCGCAGTTCGGGGCGGGGACGTCCCTGTTCAAGGTGGCGCGGCGGGCAGGCACGCTCTCGGAGCGGTTGGCAGACAGCATCATGACCCTCCTGCGGCGCGGCTCGTTGCGGCCACTTGGTGGCCTGTTGACGGACGCTGGCAGGATCAGTCTCAAGCTCGGGCCCGCCAAGGCGACGAGGGCGCTGCAGTACGCGGACAGCGCCGAGGAACTGACCGACGTCGCGCGCTTCGTCGATGCCGTCGACGACCCGTTGCTCGCACTGCGCTGGGCCGGCAAGCGCACGCTGCGGCTGACGGATGACCCCGCGCTGTTCACGGCCGCCGTCAAGCGCGGCCCACCCGGACTGATCCTGGCAGCCGAACGCGGCGGCGCTGCGCTCCTCGCTCGCAAGCCGCTGCTGGTGGCAGTGGCGAAGACCGTCTACAAGAGCCCAGAGGCCGTCGCGGCCCTCGCCGCCGCCGTCGCGACGTGGCTGCTGCGCTGGGCGGACTGGACGTACGTCGCGATCGCCGCTGCCGTGCTCGTCATCGGCGGCCTCATCGTCTACCCGTCCGGCAGAGCTGGCCGGGGCGAGCGTGACCGCAGCGGCGGTCACGGGCGGGGACCGCGCGGCGGGTCGCACCCGCGGGAGTCGGCACGGCGCCCGAGGCGCGTGTGGCGAGCCGGTCAGGAGCCGTGAGCGCGGAGCGCGTCCGCTAGGCGTCCAGGAGCGCCCTCACCTCGGCGTCGCTCGTCTGCGAGAAGTCGTCGTACCACTGCCCCACGCTGACGAGGTACGGGGGCCGCGCAAGGCACACCACCTCGTCGGCAGCCTGCTCCAGTCGCTCGAGCGAGTCAGGCGCTCCCACCGGCGCCGCGACGACCAGACGTCCTGCACCGAGCTGCCTGAGGGCATGGAGCGCGACGAGCATGGTGGCGCCGGTCGCGACGCCGTCGTCGACGAGGATGACGGTGCGGCCGGTCGCTGAAAGGGCCGGCTCGTCGCCCCGGTAGAGCGCCTCGCGCCGCGCCAACTCCTGACGCTCGTCGGCCGCGATGCGGTCGAGCGTCGCGTCGTCGAGCCGGAGCCACCTCACCACGTCCTCGTTGAACACCCGCGCGCCTCCCGACGCGATGGCTCCAACCGCCAGCTCGCGGTGACCGGGAGCGCCGAGCTTGCGGACCACCAGCACGTCGAGCGGGGCGTCCAGGGCGAGCGCGACCTCGTGCGCGACGGGCACGCCGCCACGAGGCAGAGCGAGCACGAGCACGCCCGCATCACCGCGGTAGCGCCCGAGCTCTGCGGCCAGGAGCCGACCCGCCTGGCGGCGGTCCGTGAACGTGGTGGTCATGGCCCGAAGCGTAGCTCAGTCGACGATGTGGCCCAGTTTCTCGACCTTGGTGCGCAGGTAGCGCTCGTTGTGTGTGTTGGCGCCGACGTGGAGAGGGACGCGCTCGACCACCTCGAGCCCGAAGCCCGCGAGCGCCGCGATCTTGCGCGGGTTGTTGGTCAGGAGTCGCAGGCGCTTCACGCCGAGGTCGACGAGGACCTGGGCGCCGATGCCGTAGTCGCGCAGGTCGGCCTTGAACCCGAGCCGCTCGTTGGCCTCGACCGTGTCCGCGCCCGCGTCCTGCAGGCTGTACGCCCTCAGCTTGTTGAGGAGCCCGATACCGCGCCCCTCCTGCCGCAGGTACACCAGCACCCCGCGCCCGGCGGCCGCGATGGCCTGGAGCGCGGCGTCGCGCTGGAAGCCGCAGTCGCAGCGCAGGCTGTGGAGCGCGTCGCCGGTCAAGCACTCGGAGTGCATGCGAACGAGAACGGGCTCCTCGGTCGCTGTGTCGCCCAGGCTCAGCGCGATGTGTTCCGCCCCGTTCAGCTCGTCGACGTAGCCGTGGATGGTGAACTCGGCCCACTCGGTCGGAAGCGTGGCGCTCACGACGCGCTTCACGAAGGCGTCGCGCTCGAGCCGGTAGGCGATGAGGTCGGCGATGGTGCCAACCTTGAGGCCGTGGGCAGCCGCGAACTCGAGGATGGCAGGCAGCCGCATCATCGTGCCGTCGTCGTGCATGAGCTCCGACAGGGCAGCGGCCGGCTTCAGGCCCGCCAGCTTGGTGAGGTCGACCGCAGCCTCCGTGTGGCCCGCGCGCCGAAGCACGCCGCCGTCTCGCGCCCGCAACGGGAAGACGTGCCCGGGTCGCGACAGGTCCGCTGCCGTCGCGCCCTCCCTCGTCGCCGTGCGGATGGTCGTCGCCCTGTCCTTCGCGCTGATGCCGGTGTCGACGCCCTCGCGCGCCTCGATCGACACGGTGAACGCCGTGCTCCGCCGAGCGGTGTTGTGCGTGACCATCGGCGGCAGCTCGAGCCGGTCGGCCATGTCGTTGGTCATGGCGAGGCACACGACGCCGCCCGTATGCCTGATCGTGAACGCGAGCTGCTCGGTCGAGATGTGCTGTGCCGCGAGGATCAGGTCGCCCTCGTTCTCACGGTCCTCGTCGTCGACGATGATGATCGGCTTGCCGAGCCTCAGGTCGTCGATCAGTTCGGTGATGGTGGCAAGACCCGTCGTCATGCGCTCTCGTCTCTGAGCGCCAGCAGGCGCTCGACGTGTTTGGCGAGGATGTCGCCCTCGAGGTTCACTTTCGAGCCAGGACGGAGCTCGTTCAGGGTGGTGACGGCGAGGGTGTGCGGGATGAGGGCTATCGAGAAGTCGGTGCTCGCCAGCTCACTGCTCGTTCCAGCCGGTCCTCCGACCTCGACGAGCGTGAGACTGACCCCGTCCACCGTGATGCTCCCTTTCGTCACGAGGTAGCCCGCCAGCTTGCGGGGCGCCCTGATGAACACCTCGTGGCGGCCCGGCTCCTCTGCCACCTTCAGGACCTGCCCGACGCCATCGACGTGCCCCGCGACCAGATGGCCGCCCAGGCGCCCGCCTGCGACGAGCGCGCGCTCGAGGTTGACGCGCTCGCCCGTGCGCCAGCGTGGGGCGGTCTTCGCGACGGTCTCGCTCGTCAGCTCGACATCGAACGTCGCGGGCCGTGAAGCTGGTGACATGGCGACGACGGTCAGGCAACAGCCGGACAGCGCGACGGAGTCGCCCAGCGCCAGGCCGGCGACGAACTCCGGCGAGGCCTCGACGCTCAGGCGGACGGTGCCGCCCGAGGTCGCCTCGCCACCGACGCGTCCGACCTCCTCTACGATCCCCGTGAACATCAGGCTGCCCCCGCAGACGTGCGCGTCTCGTCGACCGGCTCGAGTCCGGAGGTGGCTGGCTGCGCCGCCGGCTCGACCGTCGGCTGAGCCACTTGCTGTGCCGCCGGCTCGGCCGTCGGCTGAGCCACTTGCTGTGCCGCCGGCTCGGCCGTCGGCTGTGCCGCCGGCTCGGGCGGGTACACGACGCGCCCCGTCACGAGGAGGTCGGGCCCGATGACCTCGGTCCGCATGTCCTCGAGCGTGAACGCCTCTGGGATGCTGGCGACCCCCGCGCCGGCCAGCGGGCCAGCCACGGTGCCTCCCAGCAGCTTGGGGGCGAAGAAGTCCCACGCCAGCGTGCCTCCTCCTTCGAGCAGCAGGCTGGCGACCTCGCGCGACATGAGGTCGGACATGGCGTCGGCCAGCCGCGGCCGACCACGAGCGCCCGCGACAGCCACGACCGTGGCCCCCCTGTCCTCGAGCGCCGCCGTCCTCGAGCGGGGCGCCTCCTCGGTCACGTAGACGAGCACGCGCGCCGCGGCGCCGTCGGGACCCGGCTCGAACAGCCGCGACCCAGGCGGGGTCCTCGCGACGCTGTCGAAGACGACCTTGACCGGCGTCCTCGCCCCCTCGAACCTGGCCGTGAGCGCCGGGTCGTCGAGCAGGACGGTGTTGACGCCCACCGCGACGGCATCGAACTCGTCTCGCCACCTCTGGACGCGCTCGCGTGAGGCTTCGCTGGTGATCCAGCGCGACCTGCCCGACCTGACGGCGATCTTGCCGTCGAGGGACATGGCGGTCTTGTACAGGACGAACGGTCGCTTGGTGCGCCGCGAGGTCAGGTACGGCTCGTTGATGGCCTCGGCCTCGTCCGCGAGCAGACCGACCTCCACGGCGATGCCCGCCGACCGCAGCTTCGCGATCCCGCGCCCTGCGACCCTCGGGTCGGGGTCCATGACGGCGACGACGACGCGAGCGACGCCAGCTTCGATCAGGGCGTCCGTGCACGGCCCCGTGCGGCCGTGGTGGTCGCACGGCTCGAGGGTGACGAAGGCAGTCGCCCCGCGGGCAGCTTCTCCCGCCGACGCCAGTGCCTCCACCTCCGCGTGCGGGCCGCCGACCTGCGCGTGCCAGCCCTCGCCGACGACCGCGCCGTCCTGCGCGACGAGGACACAGCCGACGAGCGGGTTGGGCGACACGCGGCCGCGGCCCATCGCGGCCAGGGCCAGCGCGCGACGCATGTGACGGGTCGACCGGTCCGAGCCCACCTGGCCCGACTCCGTGCGTCGACCTCCGGGGCCGGGTTCTGGTTCGTAGTGTTGATGTGACATGTTCTCGACAGACCGCCGAACGACGGTCTGCATCCTCCTTCTCGTATCCGGACTGTTACCGTCGGTACCGGTCTCTCACCGGTTCGGGCCCGCTGACAGCGGGCTTCGCGGACTGAGGGGCCGAAGGTCGTGCAGCTTCGCGCTCCCATCACCGCCGGTCGGGAATCTCACCCTGCCCTGAAGGAACCCAGGTTGTCCGGCACTCCGTCAGCAGACGTTGCGAGTGCCTGGGCTGATGATACGTGAGGCACCCGGACCGGCGGTCATCGCCTGCTACCATGCCCCGATGAACACGGAACCGTTCGAACGAAGACTCGACACGTACGCCGAACTGCTCGTGAAGGTCGGCGTCAACGTGCAGCCGGGCCAGAAGCTGATCGTGCGTACCTCGACGGCCGCAGTGCAACTCACGCGCAAGGTGGTCGAACTCGCCTACCTGGCGGGCAGCCCGTACGTCGAGGTGATGTGGGCCGATGACGGCGTCACACGCGCCCGGTTCGCGCACGCTCCCGAGGGCAGCTTCTCGATCATCCCTCAGTACCGTGCGGAGGCGCTGAACGAGTTGGCAGCGGAGGGGGCGGCCTCGTTGTCCATCGTCGCTGCCGACCCCACCATGCTCGCTGGAACGGATCCGCGCCGCTACGCGGCCTACATGGCAGCCTGGCGGCCCACCATCAAGCCGTTCACCGACCTGAGCATGTCCGACTCGATCGCGTGGTGCGTCGCCGCTGCCGCCAGCCCCGCCTGGGCGCAGCGCGCGTACCCCGACCTCGACGAGCACGAGGCCGTCGAGAAGCTGTGGAACGCCATCTTCGCCGCGACGCGTGTCGACTCACCAGACCCCGTCGCTGCCTGGCGCGAGCATGCCGGGGTCCTCGGCGTCGCGAAGGACAACCTCAACAGCAGGCGCTACTCCGCTCTGCGCTTCACCGGACCGGTCACGGACCTCACGGTCGGCCTCGCCGATGGCCACGTGTGGGACGGCGGGTCGTCGCTCAACGCGGCCGGGACCGCCTTCATGGCCAACATGCCGACAGAGGAGGTGTTCACCGCCCCGCACCGCGCCAAGGTCGACGGGGTGGTGAGGGCGACGAAGCCGCTGTCGTACAACGGCGCCATGATCGACGGGTTCTGGCTGCGCTTCGAGAGCGGCAGGGTCGTCGAGGCTCATGCCGACGTCGGCCAGGCGGCCCTCGACAGCATCCTCGACACGGACGAGGGCTCGCGTCGCCTCGGCGAGGTCGCCCTCGTGCCCGTCTCCAGTCCCATCGAGAAGGCAGGCGTGCTGTTCTACGAGACGCTCTTCGACGAGAACGCGGCGTGCCACATCGCGCTCGGCAGACCGTACACCACCACGGTCTCAGGCAGTCGTGACATGAGCCCGAGCGAGCAGGAAGCGGTCGGCATGAACAGCTCCCTCAGCCATGTCGACTTCATGATCGGCTCCGCCGAGGTCGACGTCGACGGTGTGCTGGCAGACGGCACCACCGAGCCTGTCATGCGGCGTGGAGAGTGGGCCGACTGACCGAGCAAGCTCGCGGGCCCGAGTACGCGGGCGCGCTCGACGTCTTGCGGCGCGTGTTCGGGTACCAGCAGTTCAGGGGCGAGCAGAGCGCGATCATCGAGACGGTCCTCGACGGTGACGACGCGCTGGTGCTCATGCCGACGGGTGGCGGGAAGTCGCTCTGCTACCAGGTGCCTGCGATCCTCAAGCCCGGCACCGCCGTCGTCGTGTCACCGCTCATCGCGCTGATGGAAGACCAGGTGGAGGCGTTGAGGATCCTGGGCGTGAGCGCGGCGTTCCTCAACAGCTCCCTCGCTCCGCGCGAGGCCGAGGCCATCGAGCGCTCCGCTGCTGCCGGGAAGCTCGACCTGCTGTACGTCGCGCCCGAGCGCCTCCTGACCGACCGGTTCCTTGCGTTGCTCGACAGGCTGCACGCCGCCGGTTCCCTCACCCTCTTCGCCATCGATGAGGCGCACTGCGTGTCCCAATGGGGTCACGACTTCCGCCCCGAGTACATCCAGCTCGGGCTGCTGGCGGAGCGGTACCCCGGCGTCGTGCGGCTGGCGCTCACTGCGACGGCGGACGCCGCCACCCGCCGCGAGATCGTCGACAAGCTGCGCCTCGTCGGAGCTCGGCGCTTCGTCGCCAGCTTCGACAGGCCGAACATCCGGTACAGGGTGGTGATGATGAACGACGCGAAGAGCCAGTTCCTCGACTTCTACAGGGCGAACCACACCGGCGAGGCCGGCATCGTCTACTGCCTGTCGCGCAAGAGCGTCGACACGACCGCCGAGTGGCTGCAGCGTCATGGCATCGACGCGCTTGCCTACCACGCGGGGCTGGACGCTCAGACGCGCAGGGAGCGCCAGGCGCACTTCCTGAGGCGCGACGGCGTCGTGATGGTCGCGACCGTCGCCTTCGGGATGGGCATCGACAAGCCCGACGTGCGCTTCGTCGCCCACCTCGACCTGCCCAAGAGCCTCGAGGGCTACTACCAGGAGACGGGCAGGGCGGGCAGGGACGGCGAACGTGCCGACGTGTTCATGACGTACGGACTGCAGGACGTCGTGCAGGTGAGCCGCATGCTCGCCGAAGGCGGCGGCGACGAACGGCACAAGCGCGCCGAGCGGCAGCGGCTCGAGGCTCTGCTCGCGTACTGCGAGACAGCGGGGTGCAGGCGGCAGTCGCTGCTCTCCTACTTCGGCGAGACGCTCGAGCAGCCGTGCGGCAACTGCGACACGTGCCTCGAGCCGGTCGACACGTTCGACGGCACCGTCGCGGCCCAGAAGCTCCTCTCCACGGTCGTCCGCACAGGACAGCGGTTCGGGGCGGGGCACCTCATCGACGTCCTGGTCGGTAACCGGACCGAGAGGGTCGCGAAGCTGCGGCACGACAGGCTCACGACGTTCGGCGTCGGGAGCGACCTCGACGTACATGCGTGGCGATCCGTAACGCGCCAGCTCTTGGCCGGTGGTCAGTTGCGGCCAGACCCGGACGGGTTCGGTGGTCTGATGGTGGGACAGGGCGCAGCCGAGATCCTGCGCGGCGAGCGTGAGGTCGTGTTGAGGCGCGACACTCACGTCTCGCGCCGCGCGAGCGGCAGGAGCCGCTCGGGACGAGGTCAGCAGGTCGCCGTGCTCGGCGGTGCTACCGAGGTGACCGACGAAGAGGAGCGCCTGTTCCAGGAGCTGAGGGCCCTGCGTAGCGCCCTCGCGAAGGAGGCGTCAGTGCCACCGTACGTCGTGTTCCACGACAAGACCCTGCGCGAGATGGTGGCGGCGAGACCGCGCTCGCTCGACGAGCTCAGTCAGGTGGCTGGTGTCGGTGCCGCGAAGCTGGAGCGCTACGGTGAGCGGTTCCTCGAGGCCTTGACACGGCAGGGGTGACCCGATGAGGCTGCACGGTGCATGCGCCCGCAGCTACGCCATCGTCGTCCTACAAGCGCGATAGAGGGTCTCTCAGCGCACCTCGCTGCCGTCGGGCAGTTCGCGGTCGAGGGTCACGAGGCTGAGCGCGCCGGTCTCGTCCTCGGCAGCCAGGATCATCCCCTGGCTCTCGATGCCGCGCAGCTTGACCGGCTGCAGGTTGGTGACGAGGACCAGGCGCTTGCCGATCAAGGCCTCCGGCTGGTAGTGCGCCTTGATGCCTGACACGACGGTGCGCGTCTCCGAGCCCAGACTGACCGTCAACACGAGCAGCTTGTCCGCGTTGGGATGCTGCTCGGCCGCGGTCACCGTCACGACACGCAGTTCGACGCGAGCGAAGTCGTTGATGGTGATGGCGGCCTTGTGCTCCAGTTCGGCCGGCTCGACGGCAGGCTCGCCACCGAAGGGCGCGTCAGCCACGGAGTCAGGCGCCGACACTGCGTCGAGGTCGGGGGCGGCGATCGACTCGTCGGCCGACTCGTCGGCACGTGCTGCGGCATGCGCTGCCGCAGCACGTGCCTCGGCCTCTGCCGCCTCTGCCGCCGCCGTACCCGCGATCTCGGCATCCAGCGCTTCCAGGTCGATGCGCGGGAACAGCGGGTCGCCAGGTGCCGTCCGCGTACCCGTCGGGATGAGGCCCCACTGGGTAGCGTTCGCCAGCTCGAAGGGCGCGTTGCGGACGCCCAGCTGCTTGCGCATCTCGTGCGCCTTCGACGGGATGACGGGGTCGAGGAGGATGCTGGCGCAGCGCAGCGCCTCGAGCAGCGTGTTGAGGACGGTGTCGAGCCTCTCGGTCGACGCCGGGTCCTTCGCGAGCTCCCACGGCTTCGTGTCGGCGATGTACTTGTTCGCCTTGCGGACGGACTCCATCACGCCCTCGAGGGCGCGGTCGAACTGCAGGTTCTCGAACTGGCGAGCGACCTGGGCAGGCAGGCTCGTGAACGCCTCGCGCAGGTCGACGTCGATCGGCTCCATGTTGACGGCGGCCGGCACGATCCCGTCGCGGTACCGGCCCAGCATGCCGAGCGTGCGGTTGAGCAGGTTGCCGAGGTCGTTGGCGAGGTCGGCGTTGATCCGCTCCGCGATGGCGGGCTCGTTGAAGCTCGCGTCGAGGCCGAACGTCATGTCGCGCATGAGGAAGTAGCGGAACGCGTCGTTGCCGTACTTCTTCATGAGGTCGAGGGGCCTCACGACGTTGCCGAGCGACTTGCTCATCTTGCGCTCGTCGTAGAGCCAGTACCCATGCACGTTCAGGTGCTGGTAGAGCGGGATACCCGCGGCCTTGAGCATCGTCGGCCAGAACAGCCCGTGCGGCTTGAGGATGTCCTTCGCGACGAAGTGCTCGACGTGCGGCCAGTAACGCTCGACGTTGCCGCGGTCGACGAGCGCGGAGTAGTAGTTGATGAGCGCATCGAACCACACGTACGTCACGTGGTCCTCGTCCCATGGCAGCGGGATGCCCCACGGCACACGGGACCGGGGGCGGCTGATGCTCAGGTCGCCGATCGGTTCGCGCAGCATGGCGAGGATCTCGTTCCGGTAGCGCTCGGGCCTGATCAGGTCGGGCTGCTCGTGCAGCAGGTCGCGGAGCCACAGGCGGTACTTCTCCATGCGGAAGAAGTAGTTGGCCTCGGTGCGGTACTCGGGAACGATCTCGTGCTGCGGGCACGTGCCGCCGACGAGCTCCTTGTCGGTGTAGTAGCGCTCGCACTTGACGCAGTACAGACCCGAGTACTCACCGTAGATGATGTCGCCCGAGGCGTGGACCCGCTGGAGGACCTCGCGCACGACGCGCTTGTGCCGCTCCTCGGTCGTCCGGATGAAGTCGTCGTAGCGGATGCCGAGCCGGTCCCACGTCGAGCGGAACGCGCCCGAGATCTCGTCCGTGTACTCCTGTGGAGTCTTGCCGTGGGCCTCGGCGGCCTTCTGGACGTTCTCGCCGTGCTCGTCCGTCCCGGTGAGGAAGAACGTGTCGTCGCCCTTGAGTCGGTGGAAGCGGGTGACGACGTCCACCAGGATCGTGGTGTACGCGTGACCCATGTGGGGCTCGGCGTTGACGTAGAAGATGGGCGTGGTGGCGTAGTAGGTGCCGCGCTCGAGCGGGTTGCCTGCATGCTCGGGCGCAAGCTGCGGCTCGGGAGCGTCCACGGCGGCGGTGATGCCGCCGGTCGAGGCGCGCTCGTTCGAGTACTGGTTGTGATCCACGGTCATCCTCCGGGTCGCCGATCGTCGGGTGCCACCGGTGCCATCACGAACCGAGTGACCGCACGCGCGACTCCAACAGAAAGGGCGCCGGCGTGTGGTCCACGGCGCCCCGACCTGACTGAGACGAGCTCAGCGCAGTGCAGGGCGTGCATGGTCCATTCGCGGCGCCATCCTGGTAGGGAGCATAGCAGAGGTCGCGGGCTCCACGAAGCGATGGGTCAGGGCACCTCGCACGTGTCGTCCACGCACACGCCGGCCTCTGCGGACCGTGCGGGGGCCGTCTCGCTTGCCTGCCCTGCGGGGACGAAGCGCGTCACCTTCTCCACCTGGGGTCCGAGCTGCTTGAGCGCCTGCAGGAAGTAGTCGCTGCTCTGTGCGCCGGAGATCCCCGACGTCGAGTCGAAGACGAAGAACGGGACGCCGCTGACGCCGAGGCGCCGGGCGCGCGTCTCGTCCTCCCTGACGGCATCGGCGTAGGCGTCGCCGGACAGGACGGTCCGGACGGCCTCGCGGTCGAGCCCGGCTCCGACGGCGAGGCGTTCGAGGGTCTCGGCGCTGCCGAGGTACTCGCCGTCGACCTGGTAGCCGTTCATCAGGGCCTCGAGCACGGGTTCCTGGAGACCGACGGTCGCAGCGTAGTGCGTGAGGCGGTGGGCGTCGAAGGTGTTGGCCTGACGGGCGTTCTCGAGTCGGAACTCGAGCCCGACGGTGGCTGCCTCGCGCGCGGCTCCAGCCATCATGCGGGCGGCCTCGTCGTGGCCGACGCCGTACTTGCTCTTGAGCTTGTCGATGGTCAGGCCCGTCTCTTCCTTCGGGGCGTTCGGGTCGAGCTCGAAGCTGCGCCACACGATCTCGACCTCGTCGGCGTGCTCGTAGTTCGCGAGGGCCTCTTGGAAACGACGCTTGCCGATGTAGCACCACGGGCAGGCGATGTCGGAGAAGATCTCTACGTGCATGGTGGGTTCGTACCTCCAGGCCGCACGGCCAACGGGAGCGCGAGCGGCCTCCCCAACTCATACCCCGTGGCCGCGGCTCCGTTGGTAGCCAGCCGACTCGCCCGAGCGGCGCCGGCATCGCTATGCTGTCGGCGTGCGCGCCGGTCTGTCTGCTCCCACGGATCCCTGCCTGCTCCTCATCGACATCCAGCAGGGGCTCGACGAGACGTCCTACGGCCGCCGCAGCACCCCGTCGTTCGAGGTCAACGTCGCCCGGCTCCTGGCCGACTGGCGTGTCCGGCAGCGGCCAGTCGTTCACGTCAGGCACCTGTCGCTGAGGGAGGCCTCACCGCTGCGTTCCGACCGCCCCGGCGTCGCCTTCAAGGCAGAGGCCGAGCCGGCAGGCGGCGAGCCGGTGTACGAGAAGAGCGCGAGCAACGCGTTCGTGGGGACGTCGCTGGAAGGCGACCTCCGCGCACGCGGCATCGACACGCTCGTCGTCGCTGGCCTGGTCACGGACCACTGCGTGAGCTCGACGACGCGCATGGCCTCCGACCTCGGCTTCAGCGTCATCGTCGTAGCGGACGCGTGTGCGACGCACGAGCGCATCGCCCACGACGGTCGCTCAATGACGGCGGACGAGATGCACGACGCCGCGCTGGCGAGCCTCAACGGCGAGTTCGCGACCGTGCTCGACACGGACGCCGTGCTCGCCCTGTGACCGTGCTGTGGGCCGGTGACACGCTGCCACCATGTCCGATTCGGTGAGTAGCTCCCAAGCGGCGGTCCTCGACTTCCAGAGGGCCAGGCGGCGTGCCGACCTGCGCGCCGTCATGGCGCGACTGTCGGGCGACGACATGCGCCTGCTGTCCTACGACGAGGTCAGGCACCGCCTCAGAGCCGTCGAAGGCGCCGATCGGGTCCTGGAGGACGTCCCTCTCGACGCGATCGTCGGCAGCGTCGGGCGCTACCAGGACTTCACCCGTGAGTTCCTGCCACTGATCGACGAGGACAGTCACAGGTGGGTCGGCGTGAAGCTGGCCATGACCGGTCTGTCAGGGGTGCCTCCCGTCGAGCTCTACCGCATCGGCACCGCGTACTTCGTCAAGGACGGCAACCACCGCGTGTCCGTCGCACGGCAGCTCGGCGCGAAGACCATCCACGCCTACGTGACGCCGGTCCACGCTCGAGTCCCGGTCGACCGCGACTTCGACCACGACGAGCTGATCCTCTCGAGCGAGTACGCGGAGTTCCTGCTCGAGACCCGCATCGACGAGCTCCGCCCGCAGGCCGACCTGAGGGTCACCGCCCCGGGCAAGTACCCGCAACTGCTGGAGCACATCCAGGTGCACCGCTACTTCATGGGCATCGACGAGGACAGGGCGATCGAGTGGGAGGACGCCGTCGTCCACTGGTACGACACCGTCTACCTGCCCGTCGCTGCCGCCATCGCCGACCACGGGCTCCTCGCGCGGTTCCCGTCGAGGACGGAGGCCGACCTGTACCTGTTCCTGTCCGAGCACCGCGGCCGGCTCGAGCAGGAGCTCGGCTACCGCCTCGGCGGACAGCAGATCGCGGAGGTGCTGGTCGGTCCGCCGGAGTTCGAGTCGGAGCAAGCGGCAGACGACCTGCTGGCCGCCGTCCAGCAGGGCAGGCTGGTCGCTGGCAGCGAGTCGGGACTGTTGGAGGAGATGCTGCTCCTTCTCAGCGGTGACGCGGGCGACGCGGACGTGCTGGCCGCAGGTCTCGCGTTCGCGGCTGACGAGGGCGCCGCGGTGTTCGGGCTCTGGATCGGGAGGGCCGTCGCGCCCGCCGACCAGCCGGCGAAGGCGGCGGCGTTCCAGGACGCGTGCCGCGCGGCAGGCGTCGACGGACAACTGGCGTTCGCACGCGGCGGCGCATTGAAGGCTGTCCTCGCGCGAGCGGTCTACGTCGACCTCGTCGTCGCGGCAGCCGAACCCGCGGCCGGCAACGGGCCTGCCGAGGACAAGGCGACCGCGCGCCGCCACGCGGCCTGGATGCGCTCCCTGCTCAACCGCATCCCCAAGCCGCTGTTCCTCGTGAAGGGCTTGCCACGGCGGTCGC
>ERZ795041.308-NODE-308-length-18903-cov-5.892402_pt1 | contig 18903 bp, 13 predicted proteins | sample MGYA00375125_ERZ795041 | MGnify/ENA primary metagenome ERZ795041 (study PRJEB30170, sample SAMN03074214) | activated sludge metagenome | biome: Common Effluent Treatment Plant; feature: Wastewater; material: Activated sludge; isolation source: activated biomass in...
GTCGTCGAGCACCTGCAGCAGCACGTTGAACACGTCCGGATGCGCGTTCTCGATCTCGTCGAACTGGATCACCTGGTAGGGCCGGCGCCTGACGGCCTCCGTCAGCGCGCCGCCCTCCTCGTAGCCGACGTAGCCCGGAGGTGCGCCGATAAGCCGCGACACGGAGTGCTTCTCCATGTACTCGCTCATGTCGATGCGCACGAGCGCGCTCTCGTCGTCGAACAGGAACGCCGCCAGCGCCTTCGTCAGCTCCGTCTTGCCGACACCGGTCGGCCCGAGGAACATGAACGAGCCGATCGGCCGGTTCGGATCCTGCAGGCCCGCACGCGCACGCCTGACTGCCGTCGCCACCGCCTTGACGGCCTCCGGCTGCCCGACGACGCGGCGCTCGAGCGCCTGCTCCATCTGCAAGAGCTTGTCGCGCTCGCCTTCGAGCATCTTGTCGACCGGAATACCGGTCCAGCGCGAGACCACGCCCGCGATCTGCGCCGGCGTCACCGCCTCCTCGACCATCACGCCCTTGGCGCCTTCGCTCTCCTCGATCGCCTTGAGCTTGCGCTCGAGCTCGGGAATGACCGCGTGCGCCAGCTCGCCGGCCCGCGCATAGTCGCCCTTGCGCTGCGACTGCGTGAGCTCGGTGCGATTCTTGTCGAGCTCCTCCTTCACCTTCTGCGCCGAGCCGAGCTTGTCCTTCTCCGACTGCCAGCGCTCCGTCAACAGGCGTGACTTTTCCTCAAGCTCGGCAATCGTCTTCTCGAGCTTGACGAGCCGGTCTTTAGACGCCGTATCCGTCTCCTTCTTGAGCGCCTCACGCTCGATCTTGGCCTGCATCAGGTCGCGATCGATGGCGTCCAGCTCCTCGGGCTTGGAGTCCACCTGCATGCGCAGCCGCGACGCCGCCTCGTCGACGAGGTCGATGGCCTTGTCGGGCAGGAAGCGGTCGGTGATGTAGCGGTTCGAGAGTTGCGCCGCCGCAACGAGGGCCGAATCCGTGATGCGCACGCCGTGATGCAGCTCGTACTTCTCCTTCAAGCCGCGCAGGATCGAGATCGTGTCCTCGACCGAGGGCTGGTCGACGAACACCGGCTGGAAGCGCCGCGCGAGCGCCGCGTCCTTCTCGATGTGCTTCTTGTACTCGTCGAGCGTGGTCGCGCCGACGCAGTGCAGCTCGCCGCGCGCCAGCGCCGGCTTCAGGAGATTGCCGGCATCCATCGCGCCTTCCGCCTTGCCGGCGCCGACAATGGTATGCAGCTCGTCGATGAAAAGGATGATGCGCCCTTCCTCGGCCGTGACCTCGTTGAGCACGCTCTTCAGGCGCTCCTCGAACTCGCCGCGGAACTTCGCGCCCGCGATCAGCGAGCCCATGTCGAGCGCGAGCAGCTTCTTGTCCTTGAGGCTCTCCGGAACGTCACCCTGCACGATGCGCTGCGCCAGGCCCTCGGCGATCGCCGTCTTGCCGACGCCGGGCTCGCCGATCAGCACCGGGTTGTTCTTCGTGCGCCGCGAGAGCACCTGGATGGTGCGGCGGATCTCCTCGTCGCGCCCGATCACGGGGTCGAGCTTGCCGTTGGCGGCCGCCTCCGTGAAGTCGCGCGTGTAGCGTTTCAGCGCCTCGAAGCTCTGCTCGGCCGACGCGCTGTCCGCGGTCCGCCCCTTGCGGATCTCGTTGATGGCCGCGTTGAGCCGCTCGGGCGTGACGCCCGCCTCAGCCAGGATCTTTCCGGCTTCCGAGCCCTTCTCGAGCGCCAGCGCAAGCAGCAGCCGCTCGACCGTGACATACTTGTCACCGGCCTTCTCGGCGATCTTCTCGGCACTGTCGAACACGCGCGCCAATTCGGGCGCCAGATAGAGCTGACCGGCCCCGCCGCCCGAGACCTTGGGACGCTTGGCGAGCAACCGCTCGACGGCCGCGAGCGCAGCCTTGGCGTCGCCGCCGGCGCGCGCGATCAAGCCGGACGCTGCACCTTCGTTGTCTTCGAGAAGCACCTTGAGCAGATGCTCAGGCGCAAATTGCTGATGTCCCTCCCGGATCGCGAGGCTCTGCGCAGACTGCACAAACCCCTTGGCGCGATCGGTATACTTTTCAAAATCCATGACCATTAACCTCCTCAGCGCGCTTCGCCGCCCTTCGACCGTGCGTCCCAGCCGGGTCAATCCCCGTTCGGGAGCACGCTCGCGACAAACACAGGCACGAGCCGAAACGCCGTCTTGAATAAATCACCCTGCGGCCGCAACCGAGCCCGTTCGGCACTCGGCTGTAGCCGGCTGAACGAGATATAGGGCTGCCCGACACCGGAAAAAGGGGCGGAGCTCGCGCCATTTCAGAAAGCCGGATGGGCCGAGCAGCAACAGGCGCTCGAACGCGCGCGTGCGAGGCGGGGACGGGGCTGTTTCGCCATCCCGTCGAGCGGCTCCCGCCCGAGGCGCGAGAGGCGCTTCCCCGTTACGCCTCGGGTCCGCTCGACCGGGCTGGGGCATCGAGACCGGCATTGAGACCGAGGCGGCGCCCCCGCAAAGCGGCAGCGCGCCATTGGCGGCACGCGCAATGACAAAAGGCCGCAGATCGCTCCGCAGCCTTCAGGTGTGCCAATCGATTTCAGAATGAAAACAAAGGCGCCTAGACCATGATCACTTCAGGCCCTATCCAGCCTGAAGTGTGACTTATCGGTCTCATCAAAGAGATAGAGCGTGATCCCGATCAATCAAAAATGATCACGCCCTAGTCGCCGCTGCCCTCGACAGCCGGGGTCGGGGCGGCTGCAGCCTCGTCATCGCTTGCGGCCGTCTCGCGCCGCGGGCGGCGCACGGGGCGGCGCAGGAACTCGGGCTGCTCGTGATGCGGAACCGCCGTCCGCTCGCGACGCGGCGGCTGCGCCTCGAGCCCGACGTCAGGCTGCGGCGCGCGATCCGGACGATCGGCGCGATCGATCCGTTCGGGCCTTTCGTAGCGCTCCTGCCGGTCGCCGCGCTGGAAGCGCTCGCCGCGGTCCCGATCGCCGCGATCGCGATTATGGAACGGACGCCCGCCGCCTTCGAAGCGTTGCCCCTCGTGGCGCTGATGCCCGCCTTCGCTGCGCGCCGGAGGGGAATAGAGCTGCTGCGGCTGGCCCTCGGCGCCGAACTCGTCCTCGCTGAAATCGTCGCCCATGGCGACCGGCTCGCCGAAGCCCGGAGGGCGCGGACGCCCCGCTCCGTTCTGGATGTCGCCGCCGCCCTGCGCCATCTGCTGCTCGCGGAACGCCATGATGATGCGGTTGTAGTGCTCGGCGTGCTGGAGATAGTTCTCGGCCAGCACCGGATCGCCCGACGACTGCGCATCCCGCGCCAGCGCGATGTATTTCTCGGCGATATGAGCGGGAGTACCGCGCAGCTTGACGTCCGGCCCCGTACTTTCGAAGCTGCGCGTCAGCGGGTTCTGGCCCTTGCGGTTCTGATTGTTGTTATTGTTGTTGTTACGGCCGCGTCCTCTGCGGTTCTGCTGTCCCTGCCTCATGGGCTCCATTCTCGACAAGTTGTAGAAAACGTCTGCTGGCGCACGCATACCGAGCACGCAAGCTCAAATCCCTCGCAGCTCCCTCGGCCACGCTCCGCTCGACCACGATCCCGGAGGTCCAACCGACCGAGCCGGAACCGTGTATCGCGTCAAAGACCTCGGACCGGTTTCCCGGTGCGCCCGAAAACCCCCGTTCGGATAACGACCGCGACACGACGCCCGCGACGAAGCAGCGTGTGCCCAGCGATCGGGCTCATGCGGACCCCCGCGTCCGCCACCCAGATCCATCTCTTTTTACGTGCTCGAACGACAAGCATATGTCCGAAAGGGAGGAGCGTGAGTGCGATGGGCGCTCTGGGTCGCTGTCGGGAGCCCTTCAAATGGGCACCGCTGACGGCTCTCGTCCGCCTGTGTCGCACTTCATCATGCGCGAAAGGATGACAGCCAAGTGAGCGGATGGACTGCCGTCAAAAACAAGCGACGCATGAGGCTAAACTTTCTAAATCCTACATTAGACCCGGCGCGAACCAAATCCAAGCGTTTTTAGCGTCATGGCTAACGATGTGTCCGAGCTGCAACACATCGGACATGCTGGCCCAGATCCGTCCAGCATCTGATCTCCATGACACCCGTTCCGGCGGCAACACGGCGGAAAAGCGATTCGACCGCTGCCGCCTGTCCTGCGCCCACTTCCACCAGCGTCCATCCCCCCGGCACCACCACGGCCGGGAGACCCGCGGCGAGCGCGCGGTAGAACGCCAGGCCGTCCGGCCCGCCGTCGAGCGCGCCCACCGGATCGAAATCCCGGACCTCGGGCGCGAGTTCCGCGATCTCCGCGGACGGGATGTAGGGCGGGTTCGAAACCACGAGATCGAACGGCCCGTCCACGCCCTCGAGGAGATGCCGGTTGAGGAACGTCGCGCGGGAGAGGACGCCGAGCCGCTCCGCATTGTCGCGCGCAACGGCGAGCGCATCGTCGCTGACGTCCGTCCCGACGCCGGTCGCCTGCGGAAACTCGGCAAGCAGCGTGACGATGAGCGCCCCCGAGCCCGTTCCCACGTCGAGGATGCGGATCGGCGCCGTGCGCCAGCCTTCGCGGTTCGCCAGTTCGAGCGCCGCCTCGATCACGGTCTCCGTGCAGGGCCGCGGATCGAGCGTTGCCGGCGTGATGCGGAACGTGCGGCCGTAGAACCCGCGCGTGCCCAGAATGCGCGACACCGGCTCGTGCGCCATGCGTCGGCGCGCAAGCTCCTGAAGCCGGTCCCCCTCGGCCTTGGTGAGCTGGCGGTCCGGCGCCCGCACCAGATCCGTCGCGGAGATGCCGAGCGCCTCGATGAGCAAGAGCCGCGCATCCCGAACGGCTCCGTCGATGCCGGCGGCCCCGAGGAGGCGCCCGAGAGAAGCTTGCGCCTCGCGCGCCGCTAGCCCGGCGAACGGCACGATGGCCGCGCGGGCCGCCTCAGGCGCCATGGCGTTCCATCTCGGCCAGCGCCGAAGCCTGATGCTCGGCGATAAGCGGATCGATGATCTCGTCGAGGCCGACGCCTTCCATGACGCGGTCGATGTTGTGCAGCGTCAGGTTGATCCGGTGATCAGTCACGCGTCCCTGCGGGAAGTTGTAGGTCCTGATACGCTGCGAGCGGTCGCCCGATCCCACCTGGCTCTTGCGCGCCTGACTGCGCGCGCTGTCGGCCCGCTCGCGCTCGAGCTCGAACAGCCGCGAGCGCAGCACCTGCATGGCGAGGCGGCGGTTCTGGTGCTGGCTCTTCTCCGCGGAGACGACGATGATTCCCGTCGGGAGATGCGTGATGCGCACCGCGCTGTCCGTCTTGTTGACGTGCTGACCGCCCGCGCCGCCGGCGCGCATCGTATCGATGCGGATGTCCTGGTCCTTGATGTCGATGTCGATGTCCTCGGCCTCGGGCAGCACCGCGACCGTCGCCGCCGAGGTATGGATGCGCCCGCCGCTCTCGGTCGCCGGGATGCGCTGCACGCGATGCACGCCGCTCTCGTACTTGAGCCGCGCGAACACGCCGCGGCCGGTGATGGAGGCCACCACCTCCTTGTAGCCGCCGAGATCGCTCTCCGACATCGAGATGATCTCCGTCGACCACCCCTTGCTGTCGGCATAGCGCTGGTACATGCGGAAGAGGTCGGCGGCGAACAGCGCCGCCTCGTCGCCCCCGGTGCCCGCCCGCACCTCGAGGATGGCGCTCTTCTCGTCCGCCGCATCCTTTGGCAGAAGCAGGATGCGCAGCGTCTGCGCCATCTCCTCGATCCGCGGGCCGATGGCGGTGAGCTCCTCCCGCGCCATCTCGGCCATCGTCTTGTCCTGCGACGGATCGTTGACGAGCGCCTCGAGGTCGCTCTGCTCCTTTTCGGCCGCCTCCAGCTCCCGCACCGCCGCGATCAGCGGCTGCAGATCGGAGAACTCCTTGGAGAGCTTCACGAACGTCGCCTGCGCCGGGCCCTGATTGAGCTCGGCCTGAATGGTCTCGAAGCGCTCGACAAGCCGCGCGAGCTTTTCTTTTGGGATGACGCTCATGGGTCTTCGGGATGTGGAGGTGGTTGCGTTTTATATCTCGATACCGTTGCGCACGGCAAAATCCTCGATATCCGGCCTCAGGTTTCCGCTGCGCCCCACGAGCAGCTCGTCGAGCAGCTTGGTGATCGCCTTCGCCTCGAGCGAACGGATCATGGCCTTCACCGGCCCGATCGAGGCGGGCGCCATCGACAGCGACCGGAACCCGAGCCCGATCAGCGCCATGGCCTCGATCGGCCGCCCCGCCATCTCGCCACAGAGCGTGAGCGGCGTCCGGTGCCTGCGGCAGGCGCGGGCGAGCTGCTTCAACGCCCTGAGAGACGCCACCGACAGCACGTCGAACCGGTTCACCACGCGCGAGTTCGACCGGTCGGCGGCGAACAGGAACTGAATGAGATCGTTGCTGCCGACCGATACGAAGTCGACGCGCGGCAAGAGCTCGTCGAGCTCGAACAGCACGCTCGGCACCTCGATCATGGCGCCGATCAGGAGCCTGCCCGGCGCCGCCCACCCGCGCCGGACGGCGAGATCGCGCTCCTTGTCGATCAGCACCTTGATCTCGTCCATCTCGGTCGCGACGGACACCATGGGAATCATGACGCGCAATTCGCGCCCCGCCGCCGCGCGGAGCAGCGCCCGGATCTGCATGCGGAACAGCGCCGGCCGGTCGAGCGACATGCGCACCGCGCGCCACCCGATGGCGGGGTTCTCCTCCGGCACGTGCGGCAGGTATGGCAGCACTTTGTCGCCGCCGATGTCGAGGGAGCGGAACACCACCGTCTTGCCGCCGGCCTCGTTCAGCACCGCCTCGTAGGCCTGCGTCTGCCGCTCCACGCGCGGCAGGCTGTGCGAGAGCATGAACATGAGCTCGGTGCGGAAAAGCCCGATGCCGTCGCTGCCCGATTCCTTGATATGCGCCATGTCCGCCAGCAGGCCGGCGTTGATCTGCAGCGTGACCTCCTCGCCGTCCCGGGTGACGGCGGGCAGGTCGCGCAGGGCCTCGTAGTGCTTCTGGCGCCGCGCGCGGAAGCGCACCTTGTCCGTGTAGGCGGAAACGACCTCCGTGGACGGGCGGACGTGCACCTCGCCGATGACGCCATCGACGATGATCGCATCCCCGGCCGTCACGCGCTCGACGATCCCTTCCGCCTGGCCGACCGCCGGGATCCCCAGCGCCTTGGCGACGATGGCGACGTGGCTCTGCCCGCTTCCGTGCTCGATGACGAGGCCGCGCAGTTTGGTGCGGTCGTAATCGATCAGCTCCGCAGGCCCCATGGCCCGCGCGACCAGAATGGTGTCGGCCGGCATCTCCTGTGAATCGAGCGGCCCCATGGGCACGCCGGCGAGAATCCTGAGCAGGCGATCGGAGAGATCGTCCAGATCCCGCTGCCGCTCGCGCCAGAAGGGATCGGGCTGCTTCAGCATGCGCGCGCGCGTACCGTTCTTGACGCGCTCCACGGCCGCATCCGCCGTGAGGCCGCTCTGCACCGCCTCGCGCAGCCGACGCTCCCAGCCCCGGTCATGCGCGAACATCCGGTAAGCCTCGAGCACGTCGCGGTGATCGCCGGCCCCCGACAGCAGCTCGTGGCTCAGGATGTCGTCGAGCGACGTCTTGAGCTCGTGCATCGCCTCGTCGAGCCTCCGGAGCTCCGCCGCCGGATCGTCGGCCATGAGTTTGGTGACGACGATGCGCGGCTCATGCAGCATCACATGCCCGAGCGCGATGCCGTCCGAGATCGGCTCGCCCGTGACGACGCGCGACAGCGCCCGCGACAGCTCGATCGTCGATCCGACGCCGGAGACCGCGCCCGAGACGAGATGCTCCGCGACGACCATCGCCGTCGCCTGCATCACCTCGACGTCCTCGTCGGAGTACTCCTTGACCGTCCGGTTCTGCACGACCAGCACGCCGAGCACCTGTCCGCTGCGCTGGATCGGCACCGCCAGGAGCGAATGGTAGACCTCCTCGCCCGTCTCCGGCCGGTAGGAGAACGCCGGGTGCTTGGCCGCGTCCGGCTCGTTGATCGGCACGCCGAGCTCGGCGCACCGGCCGACGAGGCCCTCGCCCTTCTTGAGCATCGTGGCGTGCACCGAGGTCGGGTTGAGGCCCTCGCTCGCGAACAGCTCGAGCGATCCGTCCTGGCGGCGCAGGTAGATCGAGCACACATCGGCGACCATGACGCCGGCGATCTGGCGCACGATCTTGTCGAGACGCTCCTGCCCATCGGACGGCTCGCCCATGATGTCGCGCAGCCGGCGCATGATGACACGCAGCGCCGGCTCGGAGGGCATCACACGGGGCTCATCGCCGCGTCTCGAGTGCATGTGCAATTGGCCGTAAAAAGTTCCACAAGCCCCTCGGTAAGGACGGGGTCATGCGCCGTTATACGTTAAATTGAGCGCGAATGCGGAAATGCCGCGCGAAAAGCGATAGCTTGGTCTTAACGACCGTTTTGCGACCGCTAAGCCGCATCGAGACCGTATATGGTGTGCAGTGTACGGACAGCGAGCTCCGCATAGGCCGCATCGATCAACACGCTGATCTTGATCTCGGAAGTGGAGATCGCGAGGATATTGATCCCCTTCTCCGACAGGGCCTTGAACATTTGCGCCGCAACACCGGCGTGGCTGCGCATGCCGATGCCGATCACCGAGATCTTGGCCACGTCCGCCGAGCTCTTGAGCTCGAAGTTGCCGATGTCGGCGCGCGCCGCCTTGAGCACCTCGAGCGCGCGCGCGAGCTCCGCGGCCTGTACCGTGAAGGTCAGGTCCGTATGGTGCCCGTCGGCGGCGACGTTCTGCACGATCATGTCGACGTTGATCGACGCGTCGGCGAGCGGCCCGAAAATGCGCGCCGCGATGCCGGGCTTATCCTCGACCTTGAGCATGGTGATTTTCGCCTCGTCCCGGGCGTAGGCGATGCCGCTGACGACTTGCGTTTCCATGATCTCATCCTCGCCGCAAACGATTGTGCCGATATTCTCAAGGTTGCCGGCCCGGACCGGCGCCATGTCCTCCGGCTTGACGAAGCTCGAAAGCACGCGCGTCTTCAACTGATTGACCATGGCCAGCTCGACCGAGCGCGTCTGCAGCACCTTGGAGCCCGAGGACGCCATCTCGAGCATCTCCTCGTAGCTGACCTTCGGCAGCCGCCGGGCCTTGGCGACGATGCGAGGGTCGGTCGTATAGACGCCATCCACGTCGGTGTAGATGTCGCAGACATCGGCCTTGAGCGCGACGGCGACGGCAACCGCGCTCGTATCCGATCCCCCGCGCCCCAGGGTTGCGACGCGCCGCGTGCCTGGCTCGATGCCCTGGAAGCCGGTGATAACCGCCACCTCGCCCTGATCGAGCGAGCGCCTCAGATCCTCGCCGGAAATGCCGGCGATGCGCGCGGCCCCATGCGCCGTATTGGTTTCGATGGGCACCTGCCAGCCCTGCCACGAGCGCGCCTTGACACCCATCGACTGCAGCACGATGGCCGTCAATCCCGCCGTGACCTGCTCGCCCGAGGCCACGACCGCATCGTACTCGCGCTTGTCGGCCAGCGGCGACGCCTCGTTCACCCAGGCCACGAGTTGGTTCGTCGCGCCCGCCATGGCCGAGACGACCACGGCCACCTTGTTGCCGGCATCGACCTCGCGCTTGACGTGGCGCGCGACGTTCTTGATGCGCTCGACGTCGGCGACCGAGGTCCCACCGAATTTCATCACGACAACAGCCATGGCCTAGACCGCCTTGATCCCGGTGTGGCAGAAAACCCGTTACTGTAGGAAATCGCGTATGGAAGGGCGCTTCCGGCGGCGGCCGGCCACGGCCAGGACCCGCCGTGCGCGCCCCGTGATCGGCCCTCGTTTCGGCCGTTCTATTACCGGGAACATCGCGCCGCCGCAACTGCGTTCCGCAACATTGACAATTGTGCCTCGCCTGTCACGTTGCCGCCATGAACGAAAGCCCCGACCACGCCCCAGCCGACCGCCGCAACGCCGGCCCAAGCAACCTCGACCCGACCGAGGTCGAGCGCTTCCAGGCGCTCGCCAGGGCCTGGTGGGACCCGACCGGCAAGTTCCGCCCGCTGCATCAGATCGGCCCGACCCGGCTGACCTTCGTGCGCGACGAGCTTGCGCGCCATTTCGGCCGCGAGACCGGCGGGCTTCGCCCTCTGAAGGATCTGTCTGTCCTGGACGTCGGCTGCGGCGGCGGATTGATGTCCGAGCCCTTAGCGCGCCTCGGTGCCCGCGTCACCGGCATCGACCCGGGCGAGAAGAACATCGCCATCGCCCGCGGACACGCCGAGCCGCAGGGCCTCGCGATCGACTATCGCGTGACCACGGTCGAGGCACTGTCCGCGGAAGGCGCCCGCTACGACGCGGTGGTGTGCCTGGAGGTGGTCGAGCACGTGCCCGATGTCGCCGCCTTCGTAGCCGCCTGCGCCGGCCTCGTCCGCCCCGGCGGCATGCTGATCCTCTCGACCATCAACCGCACGATGAAGTCCTACGCGCTCGCCATCGTCGCCGCCGAGTACATGCTCGGGTGGCTGCCGCGCGGCACGCACCAGTGGGACCGCTTCGTGACGCCGGACGAGCTCACCCGCCACACCGCGGCCGCCGGTCTCGCCGCGCCGCGCCTCATGGGCTTCGTCTATAACCCGTTGCGCGACGCCTGGAGCCTATCCCCGGATACCGGCGTCAACTATCTGCTCTCCGCCACCAAGCCGGACGCCTAAACCGCTCGCAAAATTTTTCCAGGGACATGGCGATTTTCGCAAAACGCATCCGCGTCATACCGTCCCGCACCCGCATTTCTGGAAAAATACCAGCCGAACGGCGCTCTGATGCGGGTTATCGCGCTTGACGCGTTTCCGTTTTCCTTCCTATAGCTGCGCTGCTCGCGCGAACCAAAAAATCGGCAGGCCCTTCTTCCTTCGGAGAGAATCGCTCCTGAGGACACGGGTGGCTAACGCGGGGCGAAGAAGGGGACGATTGATGTTGAACGAGCCACGCCGCCCTGGCCGGCACTTCCTGCAGATTCCCGGCCCGACTCCCATACCCGAGCGCGTCATCGCCGCCATGGCGCGCCAGATTCTCGATCACCGCGGCCCCGAATTCCAGAAGCTCGGCAAGCGTGTCCTCGCGGGCGTGAAGGGCCTGTTCAAGACCGATGGCCACGTCATCATCTACCCGTCGTCCGGCACCGGCGCATGGGAATCCGCATTGACCAACACGCTCTCGCCCGGCGACCGCGTGCTGATGGTCGAGACCGGCCAGTTCGCCGTGCTCTGGAAGCAGATGGCGGATCGCCTGGGCCTCCACGCCGAGATGATCGAGACCGACTGGCGCATCGGTGCCGACGCGAACGAGATCGAAGCCCGTCTGCGCAAGGACAAGGACAAGGCGATCAAGGCCGTCTGCGTGGTCCACAACGAGACGTCGACCGGCTGCATGACGCGCCTCGACGAGGTGCGCCGTGCGCTCGATGCCGTCAAGCATCCCGCCCTGCTGATGACCGATTCGATCTCGGGCCTCGCCGCGGCCGATCTGCGCCACGACGAATGGCGCATCGACGTCACAGTCGCCGGCTCCCAGAAGGGCCTGATGATGCCGCCCGGCCTGTCGTTCACGGCGATCTCCGAGAAGGCGCTCGCCGCCTCGAAGACCGCGACGCTGCCGCGCTGCTATTTCTCCTGGGACGACATGCTGGCCTTCAACGCCGACGGCTGGTTCCCCTACACGCCGGCAACCGGCCTGCTCTACGGTCTCGACGAGTCGATCCGCCTCATCAACGAGGAAGGCTTCGAGAACGTGCTCGCCCGCCACGCGCGTCTCGGCGAAGCGGTTCGCGCCGCCGTGCGCGCTTGGGGCCTTGAGGTCAACTGCCGCGAGGCGAAGTACGACAGCCCCGCCGTCACCACGGTCCTGATGCCCGACGGGCATAACGCCGACGCCTTCCGCAAGCTCGTGCTCGAGACCTTCAACATGTCGCTCGGCACCGGCTTGAACAGGCTGGCAGGCAAGGCCTTCCGCATCGCCCATCTTGGCGACACCAACGAGCTGACGGTGCTCGGCGCGTTGACCGGCGTCGAGATGGCCCTCGAGCTCGCCGGCGTCCCGCACAGGAAGGGCGGCGTGCAGGCGGCGATGGCCTGCATCGCCGACAGCGCCAAGCCCGCGACCGCCAAGGCGGCCTAAGCGCTGAGCTTCGCCACCCCTCAAAAAACAACCATGGCCGCCTCAAGGGCGGCCATGGTGTTTGAGGGAGCCGCGGGTCTCACCACTTGCTCTTCGGCTTCGTCCCCACTCCATGGCCGGGCTTGAGGCGGCCATCCAGGGGCAACTGGCTCCGACCTCCGCCTTTTCTTCCGCGCAGCTTCGCCACGACAGAGCTTTGCTTGAGCGCCGGTGAGTGAAACCCCGGATAGCGGGTCGGTCCCCGCCATGGTGGGTGTAAAAAGCGAGCGCGTCAGACCTTGCGGCCGAGCTGCTCCATCGCCGTGCGGACCTCGGGCGTGAACGCGCCGTCGATCGGCCCCGTGTAGGCGCCGGCGTCGCGCAGCACCTCCTGCACCCACTTACGGTCGGCTTCCGACAGCACGTTCGGGTTGCGCATCAGCTCCGAGACGAGATACGTGTCGCCGAGCTTGAGCGACTTCACGATCCAGGACGCCGCCTCCGTGTCGCTCTTCGCCACGCCCTTGCCGGCGCGATAGAGGATGCCGAGGTTGAACGTCGCCACCGCGTTGCCGAGCTCGGCCGCCCGTCGCACCTCGTCCGCCACGCGCGCATTGAGACGGAACGCTTCCTCCTCGTTCTTCGGCACGCCGCGGCCCTGCTCGTATTTGTCGGCGAGCCATGACGTGGCCTCGCTGAGCCCCTTGTCGGAGGCCGCTTGCAAGAGCCGCACCGCTTCCCCGTCGTCCTTCTTGACGCCGTGCCCCGCCTCGTAGAGCAGCGCGAGCCGGTGCATGGCGAAAACGTGCCCTTTGTCGACGGCGGCCCGATACCAGCGCGCCGCCTCGGCGTAATCCTGCGTGACGCCGCGCCCGCCCTCATAGAGGGTCCCGAGATTGGTCATGGCCGCGTCCTGGCCGCCGTCCGCCGCCTTGCGGAACCATCGCGCCGCCAGCGCCTCGTCCTTGGGGATCCCGATGCCGTCCTTCGCAAACAGCGCATACCGCGTCATCGAGGCCAGGTGCCCGCCCTCTGCCGCCTGGAGCGCAAAGGACGCCGCCTTGCCCGGGGCTTTCTCTCCAAACACGAGCCCCTGCGCATAGAAGCGCCCGAGGCTCGCCGCCGCGCCCACGTTCCCCGCCCCGGCGCGCGCGACGAGCAACCGTTCTAGATCTCGGGCGCCGGCGCCGACGCGCCGCACGGTCACGCTGGTTTCCCGCCCCGGGGCAAGGTCCCGCAGGGCCTCGGTCACCGCATCGGAACCGGCGACGGCACGGCCATCGATCGCCACGATGATGTCGCCCGCGATGAGGCCCGCGCCACCGGCCGCAGCCGCGCCGGTCTCCGTCACCAACGCGCCGCGCACCGCGCCGAGATCGAGCGCCCCGGCCAGATCGGCGTCGACCGTCACGGCCTTGACGCCGAGCGAAGCCTGCGGCGACCCGTCCGTCTGGGCGCGTCCGGGCGTCACCTTGAGCGTGAGCGGCGCCGCAGGACCGGCGCCGGAGACGGCCTCGGCGGCCTTGGGAGCTTCAGTCGATGACGTCTCCGTCGGCACGCCGGTCGCCGCATCTGGCGTGCCGCTCGGCGCGAGAAGCCCCGTCAGCGGCGTCCACCGCGGCCCTTCGGCGTTCGCGGTCCCCCCGCAAGCCAGAGCCGCAAGCAGCAGGGTCGTGAATATGAGTGACGGCCGCACCGGATGCCCCCTCTTCTCTGAGCCGCCGGCCCGGCTCACGCCTTCGGCGCCTCGACGAACAGCTCGCTCGAGAAGTAGCGCTCCGCGCACGAGGGCGCGAACGTGACGATCGTCTTGCCGCTCATATCGGCGCGCTTGGCGATTTCGAGCGAGGCCGCGACGTTGGCGCCGGTCGAGATGCCGCCCGGGATGCCCTCGAGCTTTGCGAGCGCGCGTGCCGTATCGAAAGCCTGATCGTTCGAGACCGTCACCACCTCGTCGATGAACGAGGTATCGAGCACCTTGGGCACGAAGCCGGCACCGATCCCCTGGATCTTGTGCGGACCACGCGCGCCTTTGGACAGCACCGGGCTTCCGTCGGGCTCGACCGCGACGATCTTGAGCGACGGCTTGCGCGCCTTGAGCGCGCGCCCGCACCCCGTCAGCGTGCCGCCGGTGCCGACGCCGATCACCAGCACGTCGACCTTGCCCTGGGTATCGTTCCAGATCTCCTCGGCGGTCGTCTTCTCGTGCACGAGCGGATTGGCCGGATTCTCGAACTGGCTCGGCTGCACCGCCCCCGGCATTTCCGCCAGGATCTGGTTTGCCTTGTCGATGGCGCCGGGCATGCCGCCCGCGGCCGGCGTCAGGACGAGCTCCGCGCCGAGATGCGCGAGGATCTTCCGCCGCTCGATGGACATGGATTCCGGCATCACCAGCATCAGCTTGTAGCCTCGCGCGGCGGCCACGAACGCGAGCCCGATCCCCGTGTTGCCCGACGTCGGCTCGACCAGCACCGTCTTGCCCGGCGTGATCTTGCCTTCAGCTTCGAGCACATCGACCATGGCGACGCCGATGCGGTCCTTGACCGAGGACAGCGGGTTGAAGAACTCGAGTTTGATGAGCACGTCGGCCACTGCGCCGGCGTCTTTGGCCATGCGCCGGATGCGGACCAGCGGCGTGTGCCCGATCGTCTCGGTGATATCTCCGTAGACCCGTCCACGCCCCCAGCTCTTGGTCGCCGTCAGGGTTTTGATCTCGCTGGCATCGGTCGTCATCGCTCTGGTCCGCCCTTGATTTGTCGTGCTGTTTTCTGGAATTTCTTTTCGCACATTTTTTTCTGCATCCAAAGGGCCCCTGACGGAAATCTGCTGCCGCAGAGACCTCGCATGCATCCCGGCAGAAGAAGTTATTTCTTTGATTTTATTTATTTTTTATAATTTTTCTTCTTGGCCGATGTCTGCGGCAACGTCGCGACACGGGTCGAGCCGAATCCACCGTCCCCGCGCCGCGTGGCGCCGATCGCGCGCGCTTCAATCAACGCCGCCCGCGTGACCGGCGCCACGACGAGCTGCGCGATTCGCTCCCCGCGACGCACCGTGAAGGGAGCATCACCGAGATTGACGAGGATGACCTTCACCTCGCCGCGATAGTCGGAATCGATGGTGCCCGGACTGTTGAGCACCGTGACGCCATGCTTCAGCGCCAACCCCGAGCGCGGCCGCACCTGGCCTTCGAACCCGGCCGGAAGCGCCATCGCGAGCCCGGTCGGGATCAGCGCCCGCGTCCCGGGAGCCATCACCACCGCCTCTCCGGCACCGACCGCCGCCAGGAGATCGAGCCCGGCCGCCGCGTCAGACTGATAGGCCGGCAGCGGCAGTCCCTTGCCATGAGCTAGCACCACGACGCGGACGCGCGTTCCCGTCTTAACCGCACGCGCGCCCGTCATGGACCGGCCTCGCCTTCGGCCGGGCGGCTCGACGGACTGCAGGCGTCGGAGAAAGCAGTCGTCATGGGCATTACACCGTGTCCCGGCTCAGAAAGGCCCCGGCGCGCCGCAGCAGGGCGTCCGCCACCTCGGACTTGTCCAGGTCCGGCCAGTCCTCGACGCCGTCGGCCGTGAGGACATGCACCCGGTTGCGGTCGGCGCCGAACACGCCCGACGCCTCTGAGACGTCGTTGGCGACGATCCAGTCCGCGCCTTTCGCTTTGCGCTTGGCCGCGGCCTGCGCCACCACGTCCTGCGTCTCGGCCGCAAAGCCGATCACGAGCGTCGGCCGCCGGGGCCCGCGCTTGGCGATGGCGCGCAGGATGTCGGGATTTTCGACGAGCTCGAGCGCGGGGGGCGGCGCCCCCGCCGCCTTTTTGATCTTGCCGTTGCCTGGCGCCGCCACGCGCCAGTCGGCGACCGCGGCGGCAAAAATCGCGACATCCGCTGGCAGGGCGGCTTCCACCGCCGCCAGCATCTCGCGCGCGGTCTCGACATGGCGCACCTCGACGCCCGCCGGGTCGGCGATCTCAACCGGCCCCGAGACGAGCGTCACCCGCGCCCCGAGCCGATGCGCCGCCGCGGCGATGGCATGGCCCTGCTTCCCCGAGGAGCGGTTGGCGATATAGCGAACGGGATCGATCGGCTCGTGCGTGGGCCCGCTCGTCACCAGCACATGCCGGCCGGCCAGGAGCAGCGAGCACGCCGCCGGGCGGGCCGTCCGCGTGTCGGACACGGCAAGAAACCCGAAGCCGCCTTCGCGCGCCCCGGCGCCGAGCAGCGTTTCGATCCGCGCGACGAGCTCTGCGACCTCCGCCATGCGCCCGACGCCAGCCTCGCCCTTCTCCGCCATCTCGCCCGCATTGGGACCAATGACGTGCACGCTGTCCGCTGCGAGCAGCGCGACATTGCGCCGGGTCGCCCGATGGCTCCACATGGCGGGATTCATGGCCGGCGCGACCAGCACGGGCGCCCGTGTCGCGAGCAGCACCGCCGTCGCAAGATCGTCGGCGTGCCCCTGCGCCATGCGCGCCAGGAGATCGGCGGTCGCAGGCGCCACGACAACGAGATCGGCGTCGCGCGCGAGGCGGATGTGGCCGATCTCGCGCTCGCCCTCGAGGTCGAGGAGATCCGTCGCCACGCGCGCATTGCTGACCGCGCCGACCGCAAGCGGCGTAACGAAGGCCTGCGCAGCCTTGGTCATCACACACCTGACGGCGATCCCTCGCTCGCCGAGGCGGCGGATGAGGTCGAGGCATTTGTAGGCGGCGATGCCGCCGCCGATGATCAGGAGAACGCGCTTCATGGGATCTCGCGCCTGGAGCCTCGGTTGGTCACGGATTTCAACGCGGCCGGCATGGATCCAGGGGTCCGCGGCCCGGCCGGCGCCGCAATTGCGGCCAGCCCATAGCATACTATCCATGATACCATGAAACGCGCTCCGCCCGTCCGCGGAGCAGAAGCCGATGGTTACCGATGACGCTCCCGTCGCTGGAAGGTCGCGTGAGACGCCTGATCGTGCCGCTGGCCACCCTGGTGGCGGCCTGTACGCTGTCGTCCCCCGTCTCCTCCAACACCATCGCCGAATGCTTCAGCGACAACAACGCGCGGCGCATCACCGCCTGCACCGAGCTGATCGAAAGCCCGAACCTGGACGCCGGCACCAAGAGCCTCGCCTACGCCATGCGTGCGCTCGCCCTGTCGCTCGAGGGCGCGCTGGCGCAGGCGTTGCCCGACTATGACCAAGCGATCGCGCTCGATCCGTCCTCGGCCATGGCCCTCAACAACCGCGCCTGGGTTCTCTACAAGCTCGACCGCCACGCCGAGGGCACGAGCGACGTCGAGCGCTCGCTCAAGCTCTCGCCGTCGAGCCCGCACGCGCACGACACCCGCGCCCACATCCGCCAGGCGCTCGGCGAGCGCGCAGGGGCGTTGCGCGATTACGAGCAGGCCATGCGCTTCGGCGGCGAGCCTCTCGTCAAGCTCTACCAGTGCGGCCTCGAGGCCCAGGGGATCTACCGGGGCCCGATCGACGGCCTCTACACGCGCGACGTTCGCCGCGCGTTCGAGATCTGCGTCGGCTCGCCCACCTGCGACCCGCTCCCCGCCGACGAGGAGTGCCGCGCCGCAACGTCGTAGCGCGCCGAAGCGTCACTCATCGGCCTCATCGACGGCTTGCACAGGTTCCACGCAGCCCTTTGGATTTATTCCCGAGCAATCCGGGAGCGCAGAGGCTCCACGCTAGACATTGGTTGAACATCGCCAGCCTTTTCGCGCTGCATTCGCCGAAAGGCGAATAGACGCGGGAAACCAGTTCCTGATTTTTCTCGCGCAGGGGCAGCGAGCTGATCGACGAGTCGAACTTCGTCGACGCCGTGTTCTTGGGCCCCCGGATCCGCTTCGCGGGCTCCTGCAGCCGAGAGAGGACGAGGCCGAATGAGCGATACGGTCCACGGCTTCGGCAAGGGAAGCATCTCGCTGCACTGGGCCGTCGCCGCCGGCATCGTCGGCATGATCGCGTTCGGCATGGTGATCGGCGCCATGCCGAGCGGCCCCGGCAAGACAGCCTGGATCCAGGTCCACAAGTCGTTCGGCGTGCTGGTCGGCGCGCTGGCACTCGTGCGCCTGGTCTGGCGCCTGCGGCAGGGCTTTCCCGAGCCGGCCGGCCCCATGTCGCTGGCGGAGGCGCGCGCGGCGCGCCACACGCACGTTGCGCTGCTGGCGCTCACCGTCGTCATGCCGCTGAGCGGCATGCTCAAGTCCGTGACCTATGCGCGTCCGGTCGAGGTTTTCGGCGTGTCGGTGCTGCCGCAGCTGCTCGCCGAGAAGCATGTCGCCTCCAACGAGGTGGCCTCCTGGGTGCACGCGACGTGCGGCTGGCTCCTGGCCGTGCTGGTCGTCGTGCACGTGTGCGGCGCGCTGAAGCATCACCTTTGGGACCGCGACCCCACGCTGCGCCGCATGCTGCGATCCTTCCCGGACCGCTGAGCGCACGTCCGCCCGTGCGCTTCGGCCGCCGCAATTCCGTCGCAGGCTGAGCTGTCGCCGCTAGGGCTCCGGCAGCAGCCCCGTGAGCTTCCACGTGCCGTCGACGAACCCCAGCTCCGCCGTCAGCTCGGGCTTCGGCGCATCCGCATCGCGCGCGACGCCGATTGAGAGGCCGAGCGGTCCCTTGAACGAGAAATGCTTGATGTTGCCGAGCCCGTAGGTCGGTTTCGCGCCGCTCTTGGCAGGCAGAAGATCGGCCGCAGGCGTCTG
>ERZ795041.310-NODE-310-length-18870-cov-4.148605_pt1 | contig 18870 bp, 18 predicted proteins | sample MGYA00375125_ERZ795041 | MGnify/ENA primary metagenome ERZ795041 (study PRJEB30170, sample SAMN03074214) | activated sludge metagenome | biome: Common Effluent Treatment Plant; feature: Wastewater; material: Activated sludge; isolation source: activated biomass in...
GCGGTGAGCGCACTCCGGCACCGCCAACTTTCAGCACATGCGTGTAAATCATCGTGGAATTAAACATTTGACCATATCTTCAATCCTGGGGCGGCGACAGCTCCTTACGGTCTAGCCTGAAGCCGAAGCCTCTCCCCGAGGCCAAAGGCCCATTGGTATCGATCGCTCCCCCCCCAAAAAAACGGCATGCTCCCTGAAGGAGCATGCCGGCGCGCATTCGCACGTTCAGTCAATCGTCGTTTCTGTCCTCGGAAATGTGGACCGCCATGTCCTGCAGCACCTGGCTGACGTGCTGATCCGCGATACCGTAGAAGATGTGCTTGGCCTGGCGTTCGCCGCGCACGAGGCGCGCGCCGCGCAGCAGCCGCAGATGATGGCTGACGAGGGACTGCGACAGGTCGAGCGCTTCTGCGATGTCCCCCACGGCGACCGATCCACGCATGCACTGCAGCAGGATCTTCAACCGCGATTGATCGCCCAGCAGGCGGAAGGTCTCGGCCAGAACAGCGACGTCGCTTTGCGACAGCGCAAGGGCATCGGAGGCTGCGCCGTGGCCCGGGGTCGAGCATTGCTGGGCATCGGCGCTGGTGGTTTTGCGGGACGTCATGGATTCAACCCTCAAGTGGACTGCGAGCGAACTCGCGCGGCCTCAATGCTTGTGGCCCGGTGCGGAATGGTCGTGGTCATGGCCGTCGCCGTCGCGGTGGCCGGCGCCATGGTCATGCCCACTGCCATGCTTGTGGCCGCTGTGGTCATGTGCGCTGTGATCGTGGCCGCTGTGGTCGTCCCGTCCGGTAGTCGGTTGGAGGCTGCAAATGTTCTCGACCGCGTCCGAGTTCCAATCGATCCCGATCGTGGCGTGTTCGATGCTGAATTGCTCTCGAAGCACCGCATCGACGCGCTTGACCACGGCCCGCGCTTCCTCGTCCGTGTTGGGGCGAACGTGGAGCGTGGCCATCGTGCGACCGGAGGTGAGCTGCCACACGTGAACGTGGCTGACGGCAGCCAGACCCGGCACGGCGCCCATCAGGCCTTGCTCCACCTTCTCCGGCGAGGCGTCCTCGGGTGCGCCTTCCAGCAGGATGTGGATCGACTTGGCGAGCAGCTTCCAGGCGCTGCGCAGGATCAGCGCCGCCACCAGAACCGACAGGATGGGGTCGATCGGCGTCCAGCCCGTGAGGTAGATGACGACGGCGGCCACGATGGCGCCGACCGAGCCGAGCAGGTCTCCCATCACGTGCAGGATGGCGCCCTTCACGTTGACGTGATCGGTCTCGCCGCGGGTCATGATCCACAGCACGAGCACGTTCACCAGCAGGCCGAGCACGGCGACGATCATCATCGGCCCGGCCAGGATGACGGGCGGCGCCTGCAGTCGCTCCCACGCTTCATAGCCGATCCAGGCGACGATCGCGAACAGCGTCACGGCGTTCAGGAAGCCCGCGATGACCTCGAAGCGCAGGTAGCCGAAGGTGCGCTTGCTGTCGGCCGCGCGGCGGCCGAACCGGAATGCGGCATAGGCCAGCGCCAGCGCCGCGGCGTCGGTCAGCATGTGGCCCGCGTCGGCCAGCAAGGCCAGCGAGCCCGACAGCACGCCGCCGACGGCCTCCACGATCATGAAGCCGAAGATCAGGAAGAAGGACAGTAGAACCTTGCGCTCGTTGGCGCTGGTCACTGTGGGGGTGTGGTCGTGATCATGGTCGTGATCGTGACCATGGTCATGTGCATGGGATTGGGACATGGGGGCCTCTGGCAACTGGGTGTTTGACTGTGGGCTTGAATATAACACATGAATATGTGTTCATGTGAAGTATTTTAGCCAGCCATCTCCAGTGGCCGAGGCCGATGCGTTGCGGCACCGCGACGGGAAAGTGCGCCTATCCTCTCGGCCAGACCCGATGCAGGTCGTCCACGATCAGCGGGTGATGGTGCCCGCCCTGGTCCGCGTGCGTGCGCAAGTGGGGGTGGTCCGCCGGCAGGTTGGGATGGTCATGGGCCAGGTCGGACGGGTCGCTGGCCGGCCACAGCCAGAGCGCCAGCGCCACGCCGGCCAGGCCGATCAGGGACATGACGACGAAGGTCGATTGCAGTCCCATGGCCGCGCCGAAGCGGCCGGCCAGCGGGTAGCAGATGAGCCAGCAGGCGTGCGACAGCGCGAAGTGCGCTGCGAAGATCGCAGGACGGTCCTCGGCGTGGGCCGAGCGGCGCAGAAGACGACCGGATGGCGTTTGCGCCACGCTGTAGCCAAAGCCGATCACCAGCCACAGCGGCAGCAACAGGGCATAGCTCGGCAGCAGCGCGCCAATCGCCGTGCCCACGACGAGGACGGCGGCGCCGGTGAGCATCGCGGGCCGGTCGGCCACCTTCTCCAGCAGGGACGGCAATACGAAGGCCGCCATCATCGAGCCGCCTCCGAACGCCGCCAGCGCCCACGCCACTTCGACTTCGCCCAGGCCGAAGCGCGCCTTCACGAGGACCACCGTGTTCACGATCACCATCGCGCCCGCGGCCGAGACGGCCAGACTGATCGCCAGCAGGCCCCGCAGGCGTGGCGTGGCGAGGTAGATGCGCGTACCGCGCGTCGTGCGCTCCCAGATACCGCGGCGCGGGCCGGGGACGGTCGTGGGCAACCGCACGCTGACCACGAGCGCGGCCGAAACGAGGAAGCCGAGTACCGTTCCCGCGAACAGGTTGTGAAAGCTGATGACGGTCAGCAGCGCGGCGGCCAGCATCGGGGAAGTCAGGGTTTCCAGGTCGTAGGCCAGCCGGGACAGCGACAACGCCTTCGTGTATTCCTCTTCGTCGGGAAGGATGTCCGGGATGGTGGCCTGGAAGGTCGGCGTGAAGCCGGCGGACGCCGCTTGCAGGACGAAGATCAGCAGATAGATCTGCCAAACCTCGGTGACGAAGGGCAGGCACAGCGCGACAGCCGCTCGCACCAGGTCCAGCGCCACGAGCAATGACCGTCGCGGGAGCCGGTCGGCGAAGGCCTGAGCGACCGGCGCGACGCCGACGTAGGCCAGCATCTTGATGGCCAGCGCCGTCCCGAGCACCGCGCCGGCATCCGCCCCGGCCAGCTCGTAGGCTAGCAGGCCGAGCGCCACCGTCATCAGGCCGGTGCCGACGAGTGCGATCACCTGGGCTGTGAACAGGTGGCGGTAGGTACGGTTCTTCAGGACGGAGAGCATTCGGTGGCCTCAGAGCAGTTTGGTCAGCGCCTTCATTTCGACCAGAACGGAGTCCTCGTCATGGGACAGGCAGTGGTCGATGTGGTCGTGGATCAGGACGCGCTTGGCCGCCGTTACCGCGCTTTCCACCGCCGCGAGCTGGCGGGCGATGTCGAGGCAGGTTTCTCCCCCTTCGATCATCCCGATGACGTGCCGCAGATGGCCCTCGGCGCGTTTGAGCCGCTTCACGAGATCGGGGTGGGTGGCGTGCTTGTGCGTCTCTTTCATGCGGCCATTGTATCCCCCCTAGGGGGATACGATCAACGAGCCCGCATCGCCGCTTGCGCAGCGAGATAGGGCTGCCCCGCCCTCGATGTCACCCCCTGCGGTAGCAGGCGATGGAGACTCGTTGGAAGGTTTTCCTTTCTCATTCATATGAATAGATATACAATTGTTCATATCTAAGCTGCGACGTAGCGGCTTTTCAACGACGACGAGCACTTGCCCTGGGGGAGAGCACCCGGCCGGGGCGAGTACTGATGCAGGACCGACGGAGAACTGAATGCTTCGCAAAGACATGCGCAGGGGCTGGATATGGGCGGTATCCATGCTTTGGGCCGGCACCGCGCTGGCCCAGCCGGTAGCCGCGCCGCACGCCCCATCCGGGCCGGACAGCCACATGGTCGCCCAACTGTGGGAGTCGGCCTGGCAGCGGCAGCCGGAGGCCGCTGGAGAGCGCGCCTGGCAGCAGGCCGCCCAGGCGCGCCAGGAGACGGCCGGTCGCTGGGTGGCCGGTCCGATGGCGCTGGAAGCCTCCACCAAGACCGATCGCTTCAACGACCGCAACGGCCAGCGCGAATACGAAGTCGGGGTGGCCGTTCCGCTCTGGATGCCTGGTGAACGCGCTTCGTCGGCGCGCTGGGCGGATGCGGAAAGCCTCGCGCTGGCCAGCCGGATGCAGGCCGCCAAGCTGCGCACGGCCGGAGAGGTCCGCCAGGCATGGTGGGCCTGGCAACGCGCCCAGGCCGAACTGGCGGCGGCGCAGGACCGCGCCCGCAGCGCGGGCGAGTTGGCGCAGGACGTGGCCCGCCGGGTTCGCGCGGGCGACCTGGCGCAAGCCGACCAGAACCAGGCCGATGGCGCCTTGGCGTCGGCCAGAAGCGCCCTGGCGATGGCCCAGGCCGAAGAAGTCACGCAGCGCGAGGCGCTCCTGGCGCTGACCGGCATCGAAAACGTCCCGCCGCAGACGGGCTCAGCGCAGCCGGAACTGCCAGGCGTCCAAGCTCCGGCGCGATCGACACAACCGTCCGTCGCATCGCTGGAGAACCACCCGGCGCTGCTGGAACTGCAGCACAAGGCGCTCGCCGCCCGCCGTTCCGCAGAACTGGTGTCCCATCAGAAGTACGCCAACCCCGAGCTGACGCTGGCGACCACGCGGGATCGGGGAGGCGCCGGCGAGCGCTACAGCCAGACGGTCACGGTGGGGGTGCGCATTCCTTTCGGTACGGGCAGCCGCCACACCGAGCAGTTGTCCACCGCCAATGCGCAGGCGCTGGAGGCCGAATCGGCGCTCGCGGCCCAGCGCATCCGGCTGCTGTCGGAAATCCGAACCGCCCAATCGCGCGAGCTGGCGACCAGCACCCAGATGCAGGCCGCCTCGGAGCGTCAGCGGCTGGCCCAGCAAACGCGCACCTTCTACCAAAAGTCGTTCGCGATGGGCGAGACGGACATGCCTACCCGCCTTCGCATCGAGCAGGAGGCCACCGAGGCCGAGCGCGCGGCGCTGCTCGCCAAGGTGGAACACGCCGCGGCCATCTCGTCCCTGTTGCAGGCCCAAGGCGCGCTGCCGCAGCCGACCGGGCCCTACACCGACAACTCCGGCACGCGCTGACCGGCGCGCGCTCAACCATCCTGGAACCTTAGAAATGGCGCAATCCTCTTTCTGGCGTGCTGCTGCCTTGTCCAGCCTCCTGCTTGGCAGCACCGCAACGTGGGCCGGCGACGGCCATGACCATGGCGAAGCCGCTCCTGCACCCGCTGCCGCCGCGCTTCCGCGCTTTGCCGCGGTCTCCGATGACTTTGAACTGGTGGGCGTGCTGAACGGCCAGCACCTGACGCTGTACCTCGACCATGCGGCCGACAACCGGCCGGTGGCCGACGGCGAGCTGACCCTCGAACTGGGCGGTCAACAGGTGAAGATCAGCCCGCACGGGGTCGGAGAGTTCGAGGCCGAACTGGCCGAGCCTTTGCCCGATGGCGAGACTTCGATCATGGCCACCGTGACCGCGCAGGGCCAATCGGACCTGCTGACGGGGGTCCTCGATGTTCATGGCGAACACGCCGAGCACGACCATGCCGCCGCACCCAGCCGCGTGGTCGTGCTGGGCGGCGGTGCCGCGGTCCTCGGCGTCGGCGTCCTGGTGTGGGCGCTGCGCAGACGCACGCGCGCCAACGGCGCACTGCGGGGTGCAGCATGAAGCCCAACGTCCGTTTCCTGATGACGACGGCCATGGCGGCCGTCCTGGCTTTGGCTTCTCCCGCCTTCGCCCACGACGGTCACGACCACGGCGACGAAGCGCCGGCCGCTTCTTCCAATGGTCCGCAGCGCCAGCCCGATGGCAGCGTGTTTCTTCCGAAGCCGTCGCAGCGCCAGATCGGCGTGCGCACCCAGCCGGTCAAGCAGGAGCCCTTGGCCCGCAGCCATGAGCTGGCCGGCAAGGTGATCATGGACCCGACCACGGGCGGCAAGGTGCAGGCCATGGTGATGGGCCGGCTGGTTCCCGGGCCGGACGGCCTGCCGCAGATCGGCCAGTCCGTGCGCAAGGGCCAGGTGCTGGCCTACATCGAGCCGGCCAGCGGCGTGCTGGAGCGCTCTGGCCAGATGGCCCAGGTCGCCGAGCTGCGCGCGGCCCAGACGCTCGCGCAGAAGCGATTGGCGCGGTTGCGCGAGCTGTCGGAGACCGTGCCGCGCAAGGAAATCGAAGCGGCCGAAAGCGAAGTGACGAGCCTGGCCGAGCGCGCCCGCGCCTTGAGCGGCGGCCTCGCCGGCAGGGACGTGCTGAAGGCCCCGGTCAGCGGCGTCATCGCGTCCAGCCCCGCCGTCGCTGGGCAGGTCGTCGATGCGCGCGAACTGGTGTTCGAGGTGGTCGATCCGACCCAACTGCGCATCGAGGCGCTTGCCTACGACCCGGCCTTGGCGCAGAACCTGGCCGGTGCCGCGCTCGCCGTGGGCGGCCAGAAGGTGCCGCTGCGCTTCGTCGGCGCCGCCAGCAGCCTGCGCGAGCAGGCGCTGCCCATGCTGTTCAAGGGCTCCGGCGAAAGCCTCTCGCGCCTGGCGGTCGGTATGCCGGTGGTGGTCTTCGTGCAGGAGGCGACGACGATACCGGGCTACCGCGTGCCGTCCGGTGCGCTGATGAAGAACCCGGCCAACCAGAACATCGTCTGGGTCAAGGACCAGGCCGAGCGCTTCGAGCCGCGCGTGGTGAACATCACCCCGCTGGACGGCGCCTCCATCGCCGTGACCTCGGGCCTGGCGGACGGCGACCGCGTGGTTGTCGAGGGCGCGTCCCTGATCAATCAAGTTCGTTGAGGGGCGCCATTCCATGTTCAAGTGGCTCCTCGAAAGCAGCTTACGAAACCGGCTCCTGGTCATCATCGGCGCGCTGGTGCTGATGGCCTATGGCGCGTTCACCCTGACGCGCACGCCGGTGGACGTCTTCCCCGATCTCAACAAGCCGACCGTCACCCTCATGACGGAAGCCGGTGGCATGGCCGCCGAAGAGGTCGAGCAGCTCATCACGTTCCCGCTCGAAACGGCCATGAACGGCCTGCCCAGCGTCGAGAGCGTGCGCTCGGTCTCCAGCGCGGGCCTGTCCTTCATCTACGTGACCTTCGACTGGATGACCGACATCTTCCGCGCGCGGCAGATGGTCTCCGAGCGCCTGACGTCCATGGAGGAAGGGCTCGCCCCGGGCGTCACGCCCACGATGGGGCCGATCAGTTCGGTGATGGGCGAGATCATGCAGATCGCCATCCCCATCGGCGCCGAGCCCACAGGGCAGAAGAACGCGGCCCCGCCGCTGTCGGCCATGGACACGCGCGAGTACGCCGACTGGGTGCTGCGTCCTCGGCTGATGGCCATTCCCGGCGTGGCCCAGGTCATCCCGATCGGCGGCGAGGTCCGGCAGTTCCAGGTCCAGCCCAACACCACGCGCATGTCGGAGCTGGGCGTGACCGCCGCCGATCTGGATGCGGCGCTCAAGGGCTTCTCCGCGAACACCTCCGGCGGCTTCCTGGAGATCAATGGCCGCGAGTACCTGATCCGCAACCTGGGCCGCACGTCCCGGCTTGATGACCTGCGCAACCTGCCGCTGGCGGTGCGCGCGGGCCAGCCCATCCTGCTGCACCAGGTCGCGGACGTTCAGTTCGCGCCAGCCATCAAGCGCGGCGATGCGGGCTTCGAGGGTCTGCCCGCCGTGATCCTGGGCATCCAGAAGCAGCCCACCGCGGACACGATTGCGCTGACCCGCTCGATCGAAGCCGCGCTGGCGGACATGAAGGGCTCTCTGCCGGCTGGCATGGCCGAGCCGCAGGTGACCTTCCGGCAAGCCAACTTCATCGAGGCGTCCATCACCACGCTGCAAGGCAAGCTGATCGGTGCATCGGTGTTCGTGGCGGTGATCCTGTTCTTCTTCCTGGGCACCTTGCGCCCGCTGGTGATCGCGTTGACCGCGATTCCTGCGTCAATCTTCGTGACCGGGCTGGTGTTCCAGTACTTCGGCCTGTCGATCAACACCATGACACTGGGCGGCCTGGCGATCGCCATCGGCGGCCTCGTGGACGATGCCGTGGTCGATGTGGAGAACATCATGCGGCGCCTCAAGGAAGACCGTGCCCGCCACCCCGAGAACCGGCTGTCGCCCCTGGTGATCGTCGCCAAGGCCTCGATGGAGGTGCGCTCGGCGATCCTCTACGCCACGATGATCATCGTGCTGGTGTTCCTGCCCCTGTTCGCTCTGCCGGGCATGGAGGGGCGGCTGTTCGTTCCGCTGGGCATCGCCTTCATCGTGTCCACGCTGGCCTCGCTGCTGGTCTCCGTGACGGTCACGCCGGTGCTGTCGTACTACCTGCTGCCCAAGATGAAGACGCTGGACCATGGCGACACGCGGCTTCTGGCCTGGTTGAAGGCGCGCTACCAGGGCGGTCTGCGGCAGGTCTTGCAGCGGCCGCGCGCCGCCCTCGGCATGGCCGCGGTGGCGGTCACGCTGGCCATCGCTGCCGTGCCGTTCTTTCCGACCACGTTCCTGCCGCCGTTCAACGAAGGCACGCTCCTGGTGGGCCTGCGCCTGAATCCGGGTGTCACGCTGGCCGAATCCTCGGCGCTTGCCCAGCAGGCCGAGCTGCTGGTCGCGCAGGTGCCGGAGGTGCAGCACGTGGGCCGGCGCAGCGGGCGAGCGGAGCTGGACGAGCATGCCGAAGGCGTGCATGTCAGCGAACTGGACGTGGGCCTGCTGCCCGCCTCGGAGCTGAAGCGCTCCATGGAGGAGATCACCGCCGACATTCGTTCGCGCCTGGCCCACTTGCCCGGCTCCATCGGCATCGGCCAGCCGATTTCGCACCGCATCGACCACATGCTATCGGGGGTGCGCTCGCAGATCGCCATCAAGGTGTTCGGCGAGGACCTCGACGTCCTGCGCGGACAGGCGGACCTGCTGCGCACCAAGCTGGCCGGTATTCCGGGGCTTGCCGACCTGGAGATCGAAAAGCAGGTCCTGGCGCCGCAGATCAAGATCCGCGTGGACTATGCGGCGGCGGGACGCTACGGCGTGGCCGCACCGCAAATCCTGTCCACGCTGCAAAGCCTGGTGGAAGGCGAGAAGATCACCGAGGTCATCGAGGGCAACCGCCGCTTCGCGCTGGTGGTTCGCCTGCCCGAGCAGGCGCGTTCGGTGGAGGGCTTGAGCCGCATCCTCATCGACACGCCCATGGGGCGCGTCCCGTTGTCGCGCCTCGCCACCATCGAAGACAGCGACGGCCCCAACCAGGTCAGCCGCGACGATGGCCGCCGGCGCATCGTCCTGTCGGCCAACGCCCAGGGGCGGCCGCTGTCCGAAGTGGTGGCCGACATTCGCAGCGTGGTCCAGGAAGTGCGCCTGCCCGAGGGCTACTTCATCACGCTCGGCGGCCAGTTCCAGGCGCAGGAGGAAGCCTCGCGCCTGGTGGGCCTGCTGTCGATCGTCTCGCTGACGCTCATGTTCGTGGTGCTGTACACGCGCTACAAGTCGGTCGTCCTGTCGGCGCTCATCATGGTCAACATCCCGCTCGCCCTGGTCGGCGCGGTGCTGGGGCTGTGGCTGTCGGGCCAGCCGCTGTCCGTGGCCGCCCTGGTCGGCTTCATCACGCTCGCGGGCATCTCGGTGCGCAACGGCATCCTGAAGGTGAGCCACTACCTCAACCTCATGCGCATGGAGGGCGAGGACTTCGACCAGAAGATGATCGTGCGCGGCTCGCTCGAACGGCTCTCCCCGGTGCTGATGACGGCGCTGGTCACGGCCTTCGCGCTGGCCCCGCTGCTGTTCGAGGCATCCCGACCCGGCACCGAGATCCTGCACCCCGTCGCCGTGGTGATCTTCTCGGGGCTGGTCAGCTCCACGCTGCTGGACACCTTCCTCACACCCGCCATGTTCTGGCTGTTCGGTCGCAAGCCCGCCGAGCGCCTGCTGGACGACCGCGACGCGGAGGCGTTCTGATGCAGCGCCTTGCCCGTCACCCGATTTCAACCACCGCAACCCCCATAGGAGCTTTCATGCCGGTTCTCTTTCGTTCCCTCGCGGCAGGCACCGCACTCGCCCTGGCATCCGTCACGGCCTTCGCCGCAGGCGACCATGACCACGCCCATGACCACAAGCCGCTGCATGGCGGCGTCGTGACCGAAGTCCGCGACGTGGACTACGAGCTGGTCGTTCAGCCCACGGCCGCGCAGCTCTACCTGCGCGACCACGGCAAGCAGGTCAACGTGAGCAACGCCAAGGCCAAGCTCACGCTGCTGACCGGCTCGCAAAAGCAGGAGGTGCAACTCACGCCCGCAGCGGACGGCAGCCGCCTCGAAAGCAGCGGGACCTTCGCCGCGGCCAAGGACACGAAGGCTGTCGTCCAGGTCGAGCGCGGCGGCAAGGTCGCGAGCGTGCGGTTCGTGCTGCCGTAGTGCCAGGTGTGGTCGTCAGGTGGACCGGCGGGCCACTTGGCGATCACCCAACCCATGACCGCCACGCAGGCGAGCGCCTGAAAACCTCTAGGAGATTTCAATCATGGACACGAATTTCGACGTCATCGTCATCGGCGCCGGGCCCGGCGGCTACATCGCGGCCATTCGCGCTGCGCAATTGGGCATGAAGGTCGCCTGCGTCGATGCCTGGAAAACCAAGGATGGCAAGCCGGCCCCGGGCGGCACCTGCAACAACATCGGGTGCATCCCGTCGAAGGCGCTGCTGCAGTCGTCCGAGAACTTCGAGCAGGTCAAGCACCACTTCGGCGCGCATGGCATCGTCTCCACGGGCGAGTTGCGCATGGATGTGACCACGATGCTGGAGCGCAAAAATCAGGTCGTGAAGTCGAGCAATGAAGGCATCCTCTATCTGTTCCGAAAGAACAAGGTCCAGTTCTTCAACGGCCTGGCGTCCTTCACCAGGGCCGTCGATGGTGGTTTCGAGGTGAGCGTCGCCGCCGATCAAGCGGCCACCCTGGTGGGCAAGCAGATCATCGTCGCCACCGGCTCCAACGTGCGGCCGCTGCCCAACCTGCCGTTCGATGAGCGGGTCGTGCTCTCCAACGACGGTGCGCTGGACATCGCGGCCGTGCCCGAGCGGCTGGCCGTGATCGGCGCCGGCGTGATCGGCCTGGAACTGGGTTCCGTGTGGCGCCGCCTGGGGGCGGACGTCACGATCCTCGAAGGCCTGCCCGGCTTCCTGCCGATGGCCGACCAAGCCATTGCCAAGGAAGCCAAGAAGGCGTTCGACAAGCAAGGCCTGAAGATCGAACTGGGTGCGAAGGTCAGTGAAGTCAGCACAGCCGATGCCGGCGTGACGATCCAATACACCGACAGCCAGGGCCAGGCGCAGTCCCTGCAGGCCGACAAGGTGATCGTGGCGATCGGCCGCGTGCCCAACACCGAAGGATTGAATCCGGCCGCCGTGGGCCTCCAACTGGATGAGCGCGGTGCCGTGGTGGTGGACGGCGATTGCCGCACCAGCGTGCCCGGCATCTGGGCCATCGGCGACGTGGTGCGCGGCCCGATGCTGGCGCACAAGGCGGAAGAGGAAGGCGTCGCGGTGGCCGAGCGCATCGCCGGTCAACATGGTCACGTCGATTTCAACACGATCCCCAACGTCATCTACACCAGCCCGGAGATCGCCTGGGTAGGCCGCACCGAGCAGCAGCTCAAGGACGCGGGCGCCCCCTACCGGGTCGGCACCTTCCCGTTCATGGCCAATGGCCGCGCGCGTGCGCTGGGCGACACGACGGGGCTCGTCAAGGTGATCGCCGATCCTGCAACGGACGAAATCCTCGGCGTGCATGTGGTCGGCCCGCAGGCCAGCGAACTGGTGGCCGAAGCGGTCATCGCGATGGCGTTCAAGGCCAGCAGCGAGGACATCGCTCGCATCTGCTTTGCCCATCCGACGCTCTCCGAGACGTTCAAGGAGGCCTCGCTGGCGGTGGACAAGCGCGCCCTGAACTTCTGATCGATCGGAAGCGTCATCCAAGCCGCCTCACCGAATGCAGCCGCGGGTCATACGCTCGCGGTTTGCCGTAGCCCGCAGGCTGCGACGCAATGGATGCTTTGCCCGAAGGCTACTCGTCGCTGTGGTCTTCGGCGATGTGGATGGCCATGTCCAGCAGCACCTGGTTCACGTGCTTGTCGGCCACCTCGTAGAAGATCTGCTTGGCTTGGCGCACGCCCTTGACCAAACGGGCACCGCGCAGCAGCCGCAGGTGGTGGCTCACCAGGGATTGCGAGAGTTCGAGGGTTTCCGCGATGTCCCCGACCGATGAAGAGCCCTTCATGCAGCACAGCATGATCCTCAGCCGGGACGGGTCGCCCAGGAGCCGGAAGGTCTCGGCCAGGATGGTCACGTCATTCTGTGACAGGGATGCCAGATCGGCGCTTGGGGCCTTCGGTGGGGCACTGGCTGGTTTGCGTGGAGTCATTTCTCAAAATTCCTACCCTCGAACGGCTGTTCTTGCCCTTCAGGTTCAACGAGGCTGCGAACGCTTGAACGCGCGTACAGCCCGGGACCAGGGCGAGCCTGGCAGCCAAGGCCCCTCGTTCCCCCGTGCGCCGGGCCATTTCTGAAGCCTGACAGTACATAAAAAAACGCTTGACCTTCCCACGATGGTAATCCCTAAGCTCCCCCATGTCGAATATCAACTATGGGAAACAACCATGAGCATGCCAATAACGAGTGATGCTCGTGCCACCGCAGCAGCGATCAGCCTGCCCATCGAGGGCATGACCTGCGCGAGCTGCGTCGGCCGAGTCGAGGCCGCCCTGGCCAAGGTCGCAGGCGTGGACAGCGTGTCCGTTAACCTGGCTACCGAGCGGGCGGACATCCGCCTGTCGGCGCCTGTCGATCGCATGGCGCTGATCCAGGCGGTCGAGAAGGTCGGCTACGACGTGCCCGCCGGCACCGTCGAGCTGGCGGTCGAGGGCATGACCTGCGCGTCCTGCGTGGGCCGCGTCGAGAAGGCGCTCAAGGCCGTGCCGGGCGTCACCGAGGCCACGGTCAACCTCGCGACCGAGCGCGCCACTGTGCGCGGCGTGGCCGCCGTGGCGGACCTGATCGCGACCATCGAGAAGGTCGGTTACGAGGCCAGTCCGGTCGATACCGGCGCGCAGGCCGACGAGGAAGCCGCCGAGAAGAAGGACGCCGAGCGCGCCGAACTCAAGCGCGACCTGACCCTGGCCGCCGTGCTGGCGCTGCCTGTGTTCGTGCTCGAAATGGGCTCGCACATGATCCCCGGTATGCACGAGTGGGTGGCTTCCACCATCGGCATCCAGCAGAGCTGGTATCTGCAGTTCGTGCTGACCCTGCTGGTACTCGCCATTCCAGGCTGGCGCTTCTACGAGAAGGGCTTCCCGGCGCTGTTCCGCCTGGGTCCCGACATGAACTCGCTGGTCGCGGTCGGCACGGCCGCGGCCTTCGGCTATTCGATGGTCGCCACCTTCGCGCCCGGCCTGCTGCCGGCCGGCACGGTGAACGTGTACTACGAGGCCGCCGCCGTCATCGTGGCGCTGATCCTGCTGGGACGCTATCTGGAAGCGCGTGCCAAGGGCCGCACCTCCGAGGCCATCAAGCGCCTCGTCGGCCTGCAGGCCAAGGAGGCACACGTGCTGCGCGACGGCCGCGTCGTGGACATCCCGATCAATGACGTGGCGCAGGGCGACATCGTGGAAGTTCGCCCCGGCGAGCGGGTGCCGGTCGATGGTGAAGTGACCGAAGGCCGCAGCTTTGTGGACGAGTCGATGATCACCGGCGAGCCGATCCCCGTCGAGAAGGCGGAAGGCAGCACGGTGGTCGGCGGCACCGTCAACCAGAAGGGTGCGCTGACGCTGCGCGCGACCGCCGTGGGCGGGCAGACCATGCTGGCGCAGATCATCCGCATGGTCGAGCAGGCGCAAGGCTCCAAGCTGCCGATCCAGGCCGTGGTGGACAAGGTGACGCTGTGGTTCGTGCCGGCGGTGATGCTGGCCGCCGTGCTGACCTTCCTGGTCTGGCTGGTGTTCGGCCCGTCGCCCGCGCTGTCCTTCGCGCTGGTCAATGCCGTGGCGGTGCTGATCATTGCCTGCCCGTGCGCCATGGGCCTGGCGACGCCGACCTCCATCATGGTCGGTACGGGCCGGGGCGCCGAGATGGGCGTGCTGTTCCGCAAGGGTGAAGCGCTGCAACTGCTCAAGGACGCCAAGGTGGTGGCCGTGGACAAGACCGGCACGCTGACCGAGGGCCGCCCGGTCCTGACCGACCTGGAGATTGCCGAGGGCTTTGACCGCAACCAGGTGCTGGCGAAGGTCGCGGCTGTCGAATCGCGCTCGGAGCACCCGATCGCGCGCGCCATCGTCGAGTCGGCCGTGGAAGGCGGCATCGCGCTGCCGGCGATGACGGACTTCGATTCGGTCACGGGCATGGGCGTGCGCGCCACCGTGGACGGCGCCCGTGTCGAAGTCGGTGCCGACCGCTTCATGCGTGAGTTGGGTCTGGACGTCGGTTCGTTCGCGGGCACCGCCGAGCGCCTGGGCAACGAGGGCAAGTCGCCGCTGTACGCCGCCATCGACGGCCGGCTGGCCGCCATCATCGCGGTGGCCGACCCGATCAAGGCCAGCACGCCCACCGCCATCGCGGCCCTGCACCAGCTCGGCCTGAAGGTGGCGATGATCACCGGCGACAACGCGCGCACCGCGCAGGCCATCGCCAAGCAACTGGGCATCGACGAGGTGGTGGCCGAAGTGCTGCCCGAGGGCAAGGTCGAAGCCGTGCGCCGGCTGAAGGCCAGCCACGGCCAGCTCGCCTTCGTGGGCGACGGCATCAACGACGCCCCGGCGCTGGCCGAGGCCGACGTGGGCCTGGCCATCGGCACCGGCACCGACGTGGCGGTGGAATCGGCCGATGTGGTGCTGATGTCGGGCAACCTGCAGGGCGTGCCCAACGCCATCGCGCTGTCCAAGGCCACCATCGGCAACATCCGCCAGAACCTGTTCTGGGCCTTCGGCTACAACACGGCCCTGATCCCGGTGGCCGCGGGCGTGCTGTACCCCGCCTACGCGGTGCTGCTGTCACCGATCTTCGCGGCCGGCGCGATGGCGCTGTCCAGCGTGTTCGTGCTCGGCAACGCGCTGCGCCTGCGCCGCTTCCAGCCGCCGCTGGCGGCGGATTCCGCTCATTGAGAAAGGAGGAACACCATGAACATCGGTGAAGCATCCAAGGCCTCGAAGGTCTCGGCCAAGATGATCCGCTACTACGAGCAGATCGGCCTGATTCCCCCGGCCGACCGCACCGATTCGGGCTACCGCGCCTATACCCAGGACGACGTCCACCGCCTGCATTTCATCCGGCGTGCGCGCGACCTCGGCTTTTCGGTGGCCGAGATCACGGACCTGCTGGGCCTGTGGAACGACAAGTCGCGTCAGAGTGCCGACGTCAAGCGCCTGGCGCAGCAGCACATCGCCGAGCTGGACCGGCGCATCGCGAGCATGCTGGAGATGGCCGAGACGCTCAAGGCGCTGATCCACTGCTGCGCCGGCGACGAACGGCCGGACTGCCCGATCCTGCACACGCTGGAGCAGCCCGATACCAGCGACGACGAGCCCGAAGCGCGCACCGGCGCCGTGCCGCGCCGCGCACGTGGCAACGGGGCGGCGAAAAAGCCGCGTTCGCATTGATCGGCCAGGAGAGACATGCCCAAGATCACCGTCTTGCCCCATCCTGAACTGGCGCCCGAGGGCGCCGAACTGAACGTGCCAGCCGGCACCTCGATCTGCGAGGCGCTGCTGGACAACGGCATCGAGATCGAGCATGCCTGCGACATGAGCTGCGCCTGCACGACCTGCCACTGCATCGTGCGCAAGGGGTTCGATTCTCTCAACGAGGTCGAGGAGTGCGAGGACGACCTGCTCGACCGGGCCTGGGGGCTGGAGGCGCAATCGCGCCTGAGCTGCCAGGCCATCGTGTCGAAAGAGGACCTGACCGTCGAGATCCCCAAGTACACGATCAACCACGCCAAGGAGAACCACTAGGGCCTGGCGTGCCACCGCAGGCACGCCAGCCTGCGGCCGGGGTGTGCTGGGGAGTGAAGGATTGAGGCCGATGCAGCCTGACGACCTACCCGTGAGCCAGATGCCTACACACCCTTGCACCACCGCTGGTTAGGCTAGAGAGGTCGTCAAAGTACTTCCGTGACGGCCGGCCCTGCGGCCGCGGCTCATGGAAAGCCCCACAGGAGAAGTCCAGCATGTCTGCGCTCAAGCACGCCACGCTCTACCGGATGGTCATGCCCGGCCATACCTGCCCCTATGGGCTGAAGTCGCTCGATCTGCTCAAACGCAAGGGCTACGAGGTCGAGGACAAGCATCTGGCGAGCCGCGAGCAGACGGATGCGTTCAAGAAGGAGCATGGCGTCGATACCACGCCGCAAACCTTCATCGACGGGCGGCGCGTGGGCGGCTACGACGACCTGCGCAAATTCTTCGGCATGTCCGTGAAGGACAAGAACGCCGTGACCTACACCCCCGTGATCGCGCTGTTCGCCATGGCCGCCGCGATGGCGCTGGCGGCGAGCTGTGCGGCCTTCGGCCAGCTCTGGAGCATCCAGGCGGCAGAGTGGTTCGTGGCCTTTGCCATGTGTCTCCTGGCGCTGCAGAAGCTCAAGGACGTGGACGGCTTCGCGACGATGTTCCTCAACTACGACCTGCTGGCCAAGCGCTGGGTTCGGTATGCCTACTTCTACCCGTTCGCGGAGGCCATCGCGGGCGTTCTGATGATCGCGGGCGTGGGGATGTGGGTGTCGATTCCGCTGGCGCTGTTCATCGGCACCGTCGGGGCCGTGTCGGTTTTCAAGGCGGTCTATGTCGATCGCCGGGAACTCAAGTGCGCCTGCGTGGGCGGGGACAGCAACGTGCCGCTGGGCTTTGTGTCCCTGACGGAGAACCTGATGATGGTGGCGATGGCCCTGTGGATGTGGGCCAAGGTCGCCTTCCTGGGGATGCACTGAGCGCTGGGTCAGGCGGGGTTGGCGCGTTGCGCCGACCTACTTCGGTAGCCCCCTAGCGTGTAGCGGTGCCCGAAAGCCTGGCCCGGATGGCGTCCATCTGTTCGATCTCTCGCCGCTGGGCGACGGCAATCTCCTCGCACAGCTTCACCAGCTCGGCGTCCGAGAGATTGGCCTCCCGGCACATCAGGATGGCACCGGAGTGGTGTGGGACCATAGAAGCGACGAACTGCTTGTCGTCAATCGCGGTCTGTGTGCGCGTACCCGCCAGAGACAGGACGAATACCGCCACCAAGCCAGCGTGAATGAACAGGTTCGTCCGCTTGCTGGGATACATCCCCGGCATGGTCAACAACATGATGATGCCCATCGGTGCCACCATCGTCAGCGCCATGTACAGCGTGTTCAGGTTGTTGCGGAAGTCGCCCCACGTATCGATCATCGTGAACATCACGAGATACATGGCGACCAGGCTCAACGCCATGTTCAAGGCGAAGAGCGCATAGGGGCGCCCGTGCTGAGAGCCGGAGTGTTGGTGGTTGCTCATGGTCGCTCCTTGAGAGTCAGAAGGTTGTTCGATCATCACAAGCTACAGCACGCGGGCTCGTCAAGACGTGGGAAAGATGCCAAGCGTGGTCCAGGTCGGTTCGGCAAAGCGGTCGATGCGGGGGCGCACCGCCAACATCGCACACGGCCCGTCGAATTGACGGGCCGTGAAGAGGATTACTGCGCGCGCGGCGGGAAACCAGCTTCGCTCAGGGCCGCGGCGATCTGCTCTTGCGAGGCCGAGGTCTGAACCTCGACACGGCGGGTCGGCGGGTCCGTGACGATCTTGGCATTGGGGTCGATCGTCTGGATCGTTTTCGTCACGGTGCGGGCGCAGCCGCCACAGGTCATGTCTTCGAGATGGAATTGCATGGAAAACTCCTTTCGGGTTGGGGTGCATGAAGTCTGGTGCTTGCCACGGTTGGAAGGTCAAGCGCTATCTGCATCGACCGATCGGACGAGTGCTTATAGCGGCAAGGCCGTGGTGCTCTTCACGCGGTCCAGCACGAAGCTGGTCTTGCAATCCTGCACGCTGGGGTGCTTGAGCAGCGTGTCCAGCACGAAGCGGGAGTAGTGGGCCATGTCCCTGACGACCACGCGCAGCAGGTAGTCCATGTCGCCGGTCAGCGCATGGCACTCAACGACCTCCGGCCAGTTCTGGACCGACGCGCGGAACACGTCCATGGGATTGCGCTTGTGCGAATCGGAGTGCTTTTCGAGGCGCACGTTCAGGTAGGCGGTGAGTGTGAGGCCGATGCGTTCAGGATGCACCAAGGCCACATAGCCGGCGATGACGCCAGCCTCTTCGAGGCGGCGCACCCGCCGCAGCGTGGCCGAGGACGACAGGCTCGCGTGCTCGGCCAGCTCGTCGAAGGTGGACCTTCCATTGCGTTGTAATGCATCAAGAAGGCGTCTATCCGTGCCATCAAGGGCTATTTCTGTGCTCATTTCTTTCACCACGCAGGAATCAGGCGTCAAGAAGTCTATTTGCAATTGATTTTGCAGAAATGATGTGCGGGCTTTTTCTTACCATCTAGGGTGTCCAGATTTCCACCCCAAACCCAAGAGAGACACCCCGATGACCGACCTCTTTGACAACCCGATGGGCCTGTGCGGCTTTGAATTCGTCGAGTTCGCCTCGCCCACGCCCGGCGTGCTGGAGCCGCTGTTCGAGAAGCTCGGCTTCACCGAAGTGGCCCGACATCGCTCCAAGGACGTGTCGCTCTATCGCCAGGGGGACATCAATTTCATCGTCAACCGCGAGCCCAAGAGCCAGGCGGCGTATTTCGCGGGCGAGCACGGCCCCAGCCCCTGCGGGCTGGCGTTCCGCGTCAAGGATTCGCACAAGGCCTACCACCGCGCGCTGGAGCTGGGCGCGCAGCCGATGGACATTCCCACCGGC
>ERZ795041.311-NODE-311-length-18868-cov-5.117100_pt1 | contig 18868 bp, 20 predicted proteins | sample MGYA00375125_ERZ795041 | MGnify/ENA primary metagenome ERZ795041 (study PRJEB30170, sample SAMN03074214) | activated sludge metagenome | biome: Common Effluent Treatment Plant; feature: Wastewater; material: Activated sludge; isolation source: activated biomass in...
ACGATCTTCGCGACCTCGGCGGCGATCTGGCCCTTGAGCCCCTTGAGGTCGGCCGTGAGCTGGCGCATGCGCGGATGCCCCGGCAGGAGGGTCGCCGACAGCTCGGAGATCTGCCGCTCGACGCGCACGCGGCTCTGCACGAGGCTCTGGATCAGCGGCGACTTCTGGATATCGGCCAGCGTCTCGGCGCTGCCCAGCTCCTGCATCTCGCGCGCCTGGGCGGCACGGGCCTCGGCCTCGCTGCGGGTCGCCTTGACGCGCAACAGCTCGGCGTTGAGGTCGGCGAGCTGCTGCTCGTTCAGCCCCGTTGCCTGCGGGCCGCCCTTGAAGATATTCGCTTCTCCGCGAAACGCCTCGACGGCGGCCTCGGCCGCGGCGGCCTCGTCGGCAAGCCGGGCGATCTTGGGCTCGAGAGCCTTCTGCACGTCGTCGGTTTCGATCAGGCTCTGATGGGCGATGTTCCGGCGATAGGTCTCCGCGATGCGGTTGGCGACGGCGGCGGCGAGCTCCGGATCGATCGAACGGAACCGCACGCCGATGAAGCGGCTCTCCCTCGGCGAATAGACCTCGAGGCTCCTGAAATAGGCATCGAGCGCGCGATCCTGGTCGCTCTCGGAGGCCCGCGGTGCGCCGATGCCGACCAAGCGCAACAGTGCGGACAGCGTGTCGGGCGATCCTCTGGCGCTGTTGAACTCGGGCCTCTCCGCGAGCCTCATCTCGCGGACGATCTCCTCGCCGAGGTCCGTCGACATCAGCGCGCGCACGTGGGTGTTGATGGCTTCCTTGTCCATCCGCACGCTAACGCTATCGGACATGCCGGATCGCGACGGATCGGCGAACGGGTTGGCGGCGCTCTTCGATTCGATGGCGAGCTGCGCCTCCGACATATAGCGGGGGGCGACCAGCGCGAGCACGCCATAGGTGGCCGCCGCCAGGGCCAGCGCGATGAGCGTAAGCCTCGGCAGGCTTCTGACCGCGCTCCGCCACAGGGCGCCGAGGTCGATATCGTCAGGGCGATGGTATGTCGTTCGAGCCATTTCGGTTTCGTCCGGCAAATCCGTTGGCTCCGGGATACACGGCGCCGCGTTAGAATTTCCTTAAGCTTCCCGGAGTGGGACAAACTCTAAGTTTTTCTTAACCCTGGCTGCCTAACACTGGCGCTCGCGAACCCTTTCCGTTGAGCGGTCTCCCATGCGCGCCGGCGCCAAAGCATCGATCGGATTTCTCTCGTGCGCCGTGGCGATCGCGCTTGCCGGCTGCTCGCACGACCCCGACGCGGTCGTCTCGGCCGCGCTCGAGACCATGGGCCGGGACGCCGAGACGGTGGTGATCGCGGATGCGCCGCGGGAGGCGGCCGCGCCGGCGGCGATCGAAACCGCTTCCGTCAGTCCGGCCGGATACGTCGCCGATGCGCGCGGGCCCTACCGGCTCGATACCGGCGACAAGCTGCGCGTCTTCGTCTACGGGCAGCCGAACCTCTCGCGGGCCTACACCGTCGATCAGGAAGGCATGATCACGGTGCCGCTGATCAACGCCGTGCGCGCACGCGGCCGGACCACGCGCGAGGTGGAGAGCGCCATCCGCCACCGCCTCGGCGCGGAGTTCGTGCGCAATCCCGAGGTGACAGTCGACATCCTGCAGAACCGGCCGTTCTTCATCTACGGCGAGGTGCGCGCGGGGGGACAGTACCCTTACGTCTCGGACATGACGGTCGAGACGGCCGTCGCCATCGCCGGCGGCTATACGGACCGCGCCAGCACGCGCAGCTACCGCATCACGCGGCGCCACGACGGGTTCTCGGACCGGATCGACGTTCCGGGCGACTACCCCGTCGCGCCGGGCGACGTGGTCTACGTCAACGAGCGGTTCTTCTGAGGCGCCCCTTGAGCGACACTGTCTCTTCCGCCGATACGCCGCTGCGCATCCTTCACGTCATGCGCGCGCCCGTCGGCGGACTGTTCCGGCACGTGCTCGATCTCGCAGGAGAGCAGGCGCGGCGCGGGCATGCGGTCGGCATCGTCGCCGACAGCACCTCGGCCGATAGCCTCACCATCCTGCGTCTCGCGGACATCGCGCCGAAGCTCGGGCTCGGGCTTTCGCTCATCCCCATGCGCCGGCAACCCGGCATCGGCGACCTCACCGCCGTGCGGCGCATCGCGAACATCGCGCGCGCGCTCGACCTCGACATCCTGCACGGCCACGGCGCCAAAGGCGGGGCCTATGCGCGGCTCGCCCGGGCGTGGCTGTCGGTCGGCAGGCGCCGCCGCATCAGGGCGTTCTACACGCCGCATGGCGGGAGCCTCCACTACACGCCGGGGACGGCGGCCGGCACCCTCTTCGGGGCGATCGAGCGGGTCATGGGGCGGATGACGGACGGGCTCATCTTCGAATCCACGTTCGCGCGCGACGCCTATGCGCGGCTCGCGGGGGATAAGGGCGCGCCGCGGCGCATCATCGCCAACGGGCTGGGCCTCAAGGATTTCGTCGCCCGCCCGCCCGCCGAGGATGCGGCCGACATCCTCTTCATCGGCGAGTTGCGCCTGCTCAAAGGCGTCGACGTGCTGATCGAGGCGCTGGCGCGCATCGCTGCCAGGCGTCCGCTCCGCGCCGTGATCGTGGGGAGCGGCCCCGACGCGGAGACGTTCAAATCCCAGGCCCACGCCCTGGGGCTCGACGCGGCGGTCACGTTCCCCGGCGCCATGCCGGCGTCGGATGCCTTCCCGCTCGGGCGCTGCCTCGTGGTCCCGTCGCGCGCCGAGAGCTTTCCCTACATCGTGCTCGAAGCGGGCGCGGCAGGGGTGCCGCTCATCGCGACGCGCGTCGGCGGCATTCCCGAGATCGTCGCGGGGACGCAGACGGAACTCATCGCGCCGGGCTCGGCCGACGCCCTCGAGCGCGCGATCGTGGGTGTGCTCTCCGATCCAGACGGCGCGCGCGCGCGCGCGTCCGAGCTGCGCTACGCCGTGCAGCAGAGGTTCACCGTGACGACGATGACGGATGGCGTGCTCGCCTTCTACCGGTCGGCGCGGGCTGACGCCGGCCGACACGCATCGGCGAACCACGCGGGCGGATCGGCGCGCGCGGCCAGCTCGGCGCATGTCCAGCCGTAGGCGGCGTCAAACAATTCGCGGTGGCGATGCCAGTCGAGGAACCCCATTCCAGCCGGGATCGGCGGGGAGAGCGAAAGATCGTCCGCCTGGAGCTCGCGCTGGAAATCGCGACGGTTGGCCATCAGCGCGCGCATCAGCACCGCGACCAGGCCCGGCGCGGCCGGAAGCCGGCCACGACCGAGAGGGTTGAGCACGCGCCGCACCAATGCGGCCCGCGACGGCAGAGCCTCGTAGTCGACCGCATAGCGGTCGAGCTCCGGCGGCTTAAAGCTCACGACGACGTTGGGTCCGGACTTGAGATCACGCATGACGCGCACGGGCACGTTGTCGAGCAGGCAGCCGTCGACCAGCATGTCGCCTTCGGCCGTATAGACCGGCGGCAGGAGCGCGGGGATCGAGGCCGAGGCGCGGATTGCTCGCCACAGGGGGCCGCTGCGGTGCGCGACGAGACCATAGCGGGCGAGGTTGGTCGAGACGGCGAAGAACGGCAGCCAGAGGTCTTCGATGTCGCCCGCGCCGAACAACCGCTTCAGCTCCGCGTCGAACACCGTGTGGTCGAGCAGCGCGTAGCGCGGCAGCGTCAAGCGGCGCAGCGCGCGGTTGGCGACGAACATCTCGCCGAGCTCGGCGTCGATCTCGTCGGGCGAGGCGTCGAGCATGAAGGCCGCCGCGAGTGCGGCGCCGGCCGAGGTGCCGCCCATGATGTCGAAGGCGAGCCCGGCCTCCGTGAGGGCCTTGAAGACGCCCGTGTGCGCGGCCGCGAGAGCGCCGCCTCCGGCCGCCACGAGCCCCACGGCGCGCCCTTCGACGAAACGCACGAGGCGATCGACGTCGGCCGTGCCTTCGAGGGCGACATGATGGTGCATGGCGACCTTGCGAGGCGCGAGCCAGCGGGCGGTCCCCGCGACCTTGCCGCGGCGCGGATGCAGGAGCACGAGGCGCGTTGCCTCCGGCGCCACGAACTGCTGCGCGAGGCGCTCGGCGGCATTGGGCGCGGCGGCGTCGCTGTGGTGGGCGACGGCGAGCACCAGGTCAGCATGCCGGATCGCCTTCCCGGTCCAGGGTGTGACGGCGTCGTCGGCCAGTAGCAGGACATGCGCGTGGGCGGCCTCGAGCGCGTTCAGCCGCGCGATGGCGTCAGGGCTCTCGAACGCTTCGGCAGCCCCGAGAAGCGCCGCTGCGGTCTCTCCCGAAAGCACGGCGCAGGGCGCGCGGCGGGAGAGCGCGTCGCTCAGCATGGCGACGAACGGCGCGCTCATGCGCGCGCCGCCGGCCGGAATGACGCAGATGGTGCGCGGGCGCGGCCGGGCCTGCGGGGCGGAGGACGCGGCATGGGATGTGGTCGCCGCGAGACGGCGGGCGAGCGTCGCCGCGAGCGTGCCCATGATGCCCGGATGCGCCGCCACGAGGGCGTCGAACTCGGCGCGCGAGAGCGCCAGCACGAGGCTGTCGCGCATGGCGGTCACGGTGGCGGTCCGCGCCCCTCCGGTCAGGAAGGCGATCTCGCCGACGGGCTGGCCGGGACCGATCTCGCTCAACAGATCGTGCCGCCCCTCGCGGGCGACGGCGAAACGCCCGGACACCACGACATAGAGCGCGTCCGCCGGATCACCCTCATGGATCAGTACGTCGCCCCGGCGCAGGGTTCTGAGCGCGAGGCGACCGGCGAGCGCGCTCCGCTCCGGCGCCGACAGACCGGAGAAGAGATCGATGTCGGGAACCTCAGGCACGACGGAATCGTGCGCGGGAAACTCGCTCGCAGTCCCTCTCGGTGCGTCGGTTGGGTTCATGTGGGGGGCGCCCGCCTAGGTTGACCACCTTCCACTATACGGCGGCGCGGCGGGCTAGAGCGTGATCATTTTTGATTGAAAGGCGCTTCAGGCTGCGGGGTCACAGCCTGTCGATGCCGCGGGGCACGGACGGAGCACGCGCCTCCCTGGCGAGGCCCGCGATCAGCAGGCCAAGGGCCGGCAGGAAAAACAAAAGGAAGGTGCCGACAAAGGGGATGAAGACTGACATGCCCCCTATATGGGGCGCGCGCTTTTCCAGTTCACCCTGGCATCGCCGCCTGCCACCGCTTTCACGCTGTGGCGGTTTGTCCCTCGAAGCCCTCGGTGGCCGCGGCGAGCGCCTCGCTCATGGTGCGGGCCATCTTGACGGGATTGAAGCCCCACTTGGCGTTGAGGCGCATCTTCGCCGCGGCTTCGAGCGCGGTCACGAGCGCCGTCTGCCCGTGGCGAGCGATGAGCTCGCTCACGTGGCGCGTCTGGCAGGCGGTGAGGAAGCTGCGGAAGCGCAGCAGAACCGCCACCTTGCGCACGCGCTCGCGGGGCGAGATCTGCCAGAAGTCCTGCTCGACGCGGCGCAGGTCCTCGTCGGAGAGCGTGATCGAGGGAAGCAGGAGGCTCCCGGAGGAGAGGATCTTGAGGGCCAGCGCCAGCTCGCGGGCGCCGACCAGAGGCACGTCGCTCGTGTCGATTGCGCCTTCAGGGGCTTTGTCGATCATGGCTTCCGACATGGCGATCAGCTCCGCTTTCCGACCGGGTCTCTTTGGGCGAAGACGCTCCAGGGCGACCCGTGCAACAGAATTATGTCTTTTGGACTACGCGATTCGACGAGAAAATCCACGTCCAAGCCGACGAGGCGGCCGTCTGGATTGCGGATATCCGACTTCGAAAAGCGGTATTTCCGTCCATCGGCGGCGCGGATGACGCCGCACCCGATGGCTTCGTGAAACTTCGTTATGTGACCTTGCATGGCGCGCTCCATCTCGATGGCGACCGCCTCAGCGGTATCTCGCAGAACCATGCCCGAGAGGGACAGCGCGCGCTGTTCCTGCCGATACATTCCCAATCGATTTCAAGGCTGTCAACCAATTATCTTGCACTGCAGCATAAAAAGGGGCCACCCTTGCAGGTGACCCACACTTTTGTTGCAACGGCACTCCCGAACCGAGGGGCGAGGGGCCCGGGATTATGGGAGATCCCCTCTTCCGAGGGCGGCGAAGGCCACGGATTTCCGCCGCCGCGGCAAGGGCGCCTCCGGAGACGCCGGGGACATCTCAGGCGCCTCAGTTGTCACGAAAAAATGCGTCTACCCGCATGCCGGGCTTCAGCGCCGCGGCATCCCCTGTCATCTCGATGGTCACCTCCATCACCTCGACGTCGGTCGGGCGGAGCGGTCCGCGCGGACCGATCTTCGCCGAGCCGAGGGTCGGAGCGATGCTCGTCACCTTGCCCTGGAACTTCTCGTCGCCGCGGCTGATGCTCTTCACGTAGGCGGTCTGGTCGAGCTTGATCTTGTCGACATCGCCCTCGTCGACCTCGGCCTTGACGCGCACCACGCTCATGTCGCCCATGACGACCAGCGGCAGCTCCGGCGACGGCGCCACGACCTCGCCCGCCTTGGCGTTGACCTCGAGGATGGAGCCGGCGGACGGCGCGCGGATGCGCGTCTTGTCGAGGAGGGCTTCCGCCATGCGCACTTCCGCACGCGCGGCGGAGACCGCGGACTCGGCGCGGCTCGGCGCCGGAAGGTTCGCCTTCGACTGCGCCTTCACGTAGGCGATGCGCTCGCGCTCGAGGCGCTCGTTGGCATCCTTGAGGCGGCGGCGCGCGTCGCTCACGGCCGCGTCGCTGCCGGTGCCGCTGCGCTTGGCGGAGATCGCATAGTCGAGCTCGATGCGGGCCCCGGTCACGGCGCGCTCGGCGGAGTAGATCGCATCCTCGGCCTTGCGCACGTCCTCGCGGCCCGAGGCGAAGGCTTTCTCGCGGTCCTCGCGCAGCGCCTCGGCTTCCGTCTCGGCGGAGGCGAGCTTGGCGCGGGCTTCCGCATCGTCGAGACGCAGCAGGAGCTCGCCTTCCTCGACCTTGTCGTCGACCTTGACCAGCACGTCCTCGACGCGGCCGAGATAGGTGGCGCCGAGGCGGATCTCGCCGCCCTTCGGCTCGACGCGCCCGGGCGCGGCGACGGCGTAATCCTTGGGTGCGATCGCGACCTCCTCGGCCGGCGCGCTACTCCTGAGCTTGTCGTAGGCAAGGTAGCCGCCGGCCCCGGCAAGCCCCAAAAGCAGGATCAGATTTATGGGCTTCAACATGGCGCGTGATCTTCCTCAAGCTGCAACGTTCTTTTTCCTGGACTCGTTACCGGAGCCGTGGCCCGCGCCGCCCTTGTCGGGCGAGCGGTCGTCGCCGACGATGCGTCCGTCCTCGATGGTGATGATGCGATCGGCGTAGTGGAGCGTGCGGTGATCGTGCGTCACGGCCATCACGGCCCGCGTCGGATCCTTGGCGACCTCCTTCAGGAGTTCCATCACGGCTTTGCCGTTCTCGCTGTCGAGGGCGGCGGTCGGTTCGTCGGCCAGCACGACGGAAGGACGGCCGGCCAGCGAGCGGGCGATGGCAACGCGCTGCTTCTCGCCGCCCGACAGCTTCGACGGATAGGCGTGGAGGCGATGCTCAAGGCCGACCGCCCTCAGCGCCTCGGCCGCGGTCTCCATCGGATCGGCGGAACGGGCATTGCGCACGTCGAGCGCGACAAGGACGTTCTCGAGTGCCGTCAGGGTCGGGAACAGGTTGTAGCTCTGAAACACGAAGCCGATGTGGAGGCGGCGAATGTCGGCAAGCTCCTCGCTCGACAGTCCGACCGCCTGGTGGCCCGCGAGATGCAGCTCTCCGCCGGTGGCCGTCAGAATGCAGCCCAGGATCGACAGCAGAGTCGTCTTGCCGCTTCCCGACGGCCCCATCAGCAGGGTCAGCTCGCCGGGGCGCAGGTCCATGCTGACGCCCTTCAGGATGTGAAGCTCTCCGGCGCCGGTGTCGATCGATTTCACGATGTTGCGCGCTTCGAGAAGCGGGCGCGGCCCGCCGTTCGATGCTCTCTCAGCCTTAGCCATCTCAGCAATGTCTCCCGAATGCGTCACGCGGAACTCAGTGCGGCGAAACTGACACCGGCGACCCAAAGCGTCTGTTCCGCCTGTCACAGGGAATGCCGATTACGGTGACAAAAATCGCTCTTACAACGGAACGTCCTCCGGGTGAAGGACGGGTACGCCGTCCGTCCTCCGCCCGGCACGGGATCCGGAACGCCTTCGCCTCCCGGATCCGAATCTTCTCTCCTCCTCGGCCTTCGGCGGCCCGATCCTGGCCGTGCGCTCCTATCGGTTGAAGACGCCTGCCGGATCGATCCGCGTCACCTTGCGGATGGCCGTGATGGCCGCGAAGATGCACATGCCGACGGTCAGCGCGAACAGATAGGCCGCGATCTGGGGCGTCATGACGATGGTCAGTGTCGGCACGCGAACCGAAAGCCTGTAGATCGCCAGCATCGCGAGCAGCATGCCGGCCGCATAACCCAGAACCGCGCTCAGCAACGCCTGGATGAGGATGACGGCGTGGATGTAGCTCGCCGACGCGCCGAGCGCGCGCAAGGTCGCGAACTCGTTGAGGTGGTCCTTGGTGCTGGCGTAAAGGGTCTGGGCGACGATGACGATGCCGACGATGGCGCCGAGCACCATGCCCGTGATGAGGGCGAGGCCGGCGCCTGTCGAAAACATCCAGTAGTTGATGCTGCGGCGCGTGAACTCCTCGTGCGTCAGAACCTCGGCCCCCTGCAGGCGGTCCTGCAACGCCTTACGCACGGTCTCGAGATCGGCGCCCTCCTGGAGCGTCGCGAGCACGTAAGTCGATTGCGTGGCGCTCGCGCCCACGAACTTGCGCGCCGTCGAAATCGACGTGAAGCCGTAAGGGAGGGTCGTGAACGAGCGGATGCCTTTCGTCACGGCCGTGACCTGGGCGCGCTGATTGTTGATCTCCGCATAGTCGCCGCGCTTCTCGATACCGAGATCCTTGAAGTACGAGCGGTCCATCGCGATGGCCATGGGCAGGCTGAGATCCTCGATCCCGCCTTCTTCGATACTCCAGGGACGGGTGCCTTCATTGGCATAATCGAGGCCGACGAGGATGAAGGTCTTCTTTCCGCCCCCGGGCTTGCGCCAGGACGAGAAGCTCACGATCATGTCCTCGGCCTTCTGCACGCCGGGCGTCGACAGGGCGGCATACTTCTCATACCCGATCAGAAGCGAGGGATCGTCGAAGCTCTTGGTGCCGAATGGCACGATCCAGAGGTCGGCGGGCGCCTTGTCGAGCACGGTCGCGATCTTGTTCTCGCTGCCCTTGTAGAGGCCGACCTCGATGGCCACGAGCACCACCGAGAAGACGATGCCGACCAGCGTCACAATCAAGCTCATGCGATCGTGGAAGAGGTTCCGATAGGCAATCTTGGGCGCCATCCTGATGATCTTGCCCTGGGCAGCAGGTGCCCCGCCGCCTGCGATCCTCTTGATCATGTCCGACTCCAATCCCGCATCGGGAGTGTTGTGCGCTGAACTCGATGCCACGTCCAGCGTCCGTGCTCGCTCGAAACTGCTTTTATTCCATCACGGCGCGAGGTGCCGGGACGCATGCATTCCGACACCTCGCGCCATGTTTCCTGCCGCGCCCGCTTTAGTCGCAGCTGACCGATACCGTCATGCCGACCGCGGGGATGAACTTCTTGCAGCTCTCCTTCTCATCCGCCGTTCCGTCGCCGGTGCGGGTGGCCGCAGCGGTTTTTGCCGGGGCTTCCGCCGCGACGGCGGGCACCGCAGTCTCAGACACTGCAGTTTGGGGCGCCGGCTTCGTCACGGGGATCGAGCCCTGGATCAGAGCCGAGCTTCCCGTCAGAGGCGCGGCCGTCTCCGTGACGCCGGTCTTCCTGGCCTTGCTCGCATCGGTGGCCTCGTCTTTCCTGACGTCCTGGCGAAGCTCGGCTTTCGCCACGCGCTCAGGCGGCCTCTTCAGCTTGCGGGCGGCGTGCATGACCGGCCTCGTCCTAGCTTTCGGCGTGCGATAAGCGCCGCCGCCGTGCGCGGGGGTCGCTACGAAGCTTCCGAGCGGCACGCCGAACCCGAGGCGAATGCCGCCGCCGGCCTCGGCCGCGGATGCCAGAGCGGTGGTTGCGACAAGCGCAGAAGCAAGCGCGATCAGCCTCGTCGTTCCGATCAGCCTGGTCGTTCTCATGGCGGTTTCTCCTCAACCTGTCCGTCAATCGCGCCGGGCCTTGGACGGCATCGCCGGCTCACGTCTGCCGCGACCATCGCCCGTCCGTGCGGCCGCCGCTGTTCCGGGCGGCACACGCGCGCGAATTTCTCTGGCTCGCAACGACGCTCACAACGAAAAGAGCCGGCCCCATGCGGGGCCGGCTCTCCATCACGTCGCACTGGGTCCGCGCGTCCAGACTTTCTAGCAGTCCACGTCGACCGCGACGCCGAGCGCGGGAACATAGCGCTTGCAAGTGCTCGATGCGGGCTCCTCCTCGGCGGTGGCGTCGTTGGTGGCAGCCGGCGTGTCGACGGCGGCGACGGTCGCCGCGTCAGCCGTCTCTGAGCCGGCGCCATGGACATCGGCGCGGGTCAACGCGGCCGTGCTCGACGGCGCGGCGACGTAGGTGCTCGGACCGGAGTTGGTCGTCTTCTCAGCGACCTCATCCTGCGTATCCTGGGACTGCTCGGCCTTTGCGGCTTGAGCCCTGGCCTTCGCGGCTGCGGCGGCCTGCTTCTGCCTGGCGGCTGCTGCGGCCTGGGCCTTGGCGCGAGCCTGTGCCTGTGCCTGTGCCTTCGCACGGGCCTGAGCCTGGGCCTGGGCACGAGCGCGTGCCATCTTGGCCTGCTTTGCCTGCTGAGCCTGGTGGGCCATGGCGCCGACAGCCAGGACACCGAGCCCGACTCCGAGGGCGAGGCCGCGTCCGCCGGCTTCGGCGGCGGGGGTGATTGCGAGGCTCGCGGCCACGGTCGCCGCAATGACGGTCATGCTGAGCTTCTTGGCCATGTTACTCTCCATCCGAGGTTCCCGGGCGGGCTTCATCGCCGCCCTCTCGAGGCTCAAAGTGCCCGATCGCGGCTTCTGCCGCTGTTCCGGCAGGAACATGGGACGGCGGCGGCCGATTTTTTTCCGGAGAGGGCATCAAACGCGCCGGCTAGCGCTCTTTACGCGGCTGCCGGCGTAGCGCTGCCGACGGCGCGAAGGTGGGCGGCGGGACACGTGCGGACGGTTTCGGCAACAGCGCCGGCGATGCGGGAGATAAAGGCCAGCGTCCGGTCCAGCACGACGTGACGCTGCCGGTCGACCGTCACCATGTGATAGCTGTCCTCGAGCACCACGAGATCGACCGGGCCGGCCAGCTCGCGTTGCAGGTAGGCTGCATTGTCGAGCCCGGCGTAATCATCCTCTCTGGCATGAAGGATGAGCACCGGCTGGGTGATGGCGCCGAGCTCCTTCATCACCTGCCGGGCCAGCCGGCGACGCTCCAGCACGGCACCGCCAGGCATCGCCGACGGGGCGGCCTTCGCGCCTTCCGACGCCATGGCGCTCATGATGAAGCTGCGGATGCGCTGGTCCTTGATGCCGACGTGGATCGGCACCGGGAAACGGAACAGGTTGGCCAGCCATTTGCTGTCGATCAGGCGGAAGAGCGGTACATACCAGGGGATCTGGCGACCGGAGAGCCAGAGGGTCGGCGAATAGAGCGCGACCGCGTGGACCTTATCCCTGTGGCGGGCGGCGAGCCTCAGGGCCAGCACCGCGCCGGTCGAGAGGCCGCCGACGATGACGGTCTCGCAGGTCGCGGCCAGTTCCTCGAGCCCCTTTTCCGCGCTTTCGTACCAGTCCTGCCAAGTGGCCGTCCTGAGGTCGCCCTCGGTGCCCTCGTGCCCGGCGAGCAGAGGGCAGAGGACCCTATACCCATTGCGGGTCAACCCGTTCGCCACAAATCGGATTTCTCTCGGTGACCCACACAGGCCATGAACCAGAAGCACGCCAATCCGACCGCTTTTGGCTCCGGAACTCCGTTCACTCGCTTGCATCGTGCGCCCCAATGGTATCCGGCTTCGATGGCAAGCACGCTAGCGGAGCGGCCTCGGTCCGGCTGTTCCAGCGGGCACAGGACTTGTCAGGCCGCCAACCCCGCCGACGCCGTGCAAAAGCCGCTCATTTCGGGGCGCGGCATGCGATCGTCGCTTGCAAGCGTTCGGGCGGTCGCGGAAAAGCAGGGAGACGGGGTCGGCCAACATTTTCCCGTTGACCCCGCCGTATGTCAGGATTACAATTTAGAACTATTCTAATTGTTGCCTCCGAACGTTGAGAATGCTCTGCGGAGCGCGTGCCTCACCGGGTCGGACAGAGGGAGGACCCATGAAGGGTAAACGCGAGGTCGTCGACATTCTGAACGAAGCGCTCAAGCTCGAGCTCGGCGCGGTCAACCAATACTGGCTGCACTACCGGATGCTCGAGAACTGGGGCTTCACCAAGCTCGCTAAGAAGGAGCGGGCGGAATCGATCGAGGAGATGAACCACGCGGACAAGCTCGTCACCCGCATCATCTTCCTCGAGGGTCTGCCCAACCTGCAGCAGGTGGCACCGCTCATGATCGGCGAGCACCTGAAGGAGGTCCTCGAATGCGATCTCAAGGGCGAGAAGATCGCGCATGAAACGTATATCCGCGGCCGCGACATCTGCCGGGCCGCCAAGGACTATGTGACGATGGAATTGTTCGCGGAGCTGATCGGCGACGAGGAAGGGCACATCGATTTCATCGAGACGCAGCTCGACCTCATCTCCAAGATCGGCATCGAGAACTACGGGCTCCTCCAGTCCGACCCGGCCAACGACGTCGAAGGCCACTGACCGGCGCCTGGCGAGCCTCGGGACTGCCGCGGCTCGCTTTCTTACCGTCTCCCAATGTTGCCGGTCGACGCCGCGGCGCGCAGAGAGACGCTGCGCGCCGGGTTGGCGCGTCTTTCGGCCGCGGGGAACCTCGGACATCGGCCCGGCGTTGGCTGTCAGGTGAAACCGATGACCGCGCCAACGCTTAGCAGCCGCACCCCTGATCACCTGACGACCACGATCCTGATCGTCGAGGACGACCCCATCCTGCGCTTCACGCTGGCCATGGACCTCAATGACGCGGGCTTTGCCGTGCGCGAGGCGGCCAGCACGGACGAAGCGGAGACGGTTCTCGGCACCGGCGCGCCGATCGATCTCATCGTCACGGACATCGAGATGCCGGGAGCGCGAAACGGGCTCGACCTCGCGAAAGCCGTGCGCGCCTTCCATCCCGACATTCGATCGATCGTGGTATCCGGGCGCGTGCCGCCCGCGGACATCGTGGGCGTGGCGGACGCCTTCTTCGGCAAGCCCTACGATACGAGCCGGCTCATCCTGCGCATCCGGTCGCTGCTCGCGCCACGCCGGCACACTGCGGGCAAGGCTTAGGTCCCAATTTCATCATTGGGCTGATCTTGATGGGCCGGGTCCGGCCGATCAGAGGCCGAGGACGCGCCCGGCGACGGCGTCGAGCTTGCGAACGAGGGAGGCGTCGCGCGCCTCGGGCGCGGTGATGATGGCCACGTCGAGGGCGCGGTCGGAGCCGATGGGGCATGGGGGATGCTGGCGCGGGAAATCGCGGGCAAGGCGCGCCACAAGGCGCTGTGCCTTCTCGGTATTCTCCTTCATGACGGCGACGATGGAGGCCACATCGACGTCGTCGTGGTCGTCGTGCCAACAGTCATAGTCCGTCACCATGGCGACCGTCGCGTAGCAGATCTCGGCCTCGCGGGCGAGCTTGGCTTCCGGCATGTTGGTCATGCCGATCACGTCCATGCCCCAACTCCGGTAGAGGTTGCTCTCGGCACGGGTCGAGAACTGCGGCCCCTCCATGACGAGGTAGGTGCCGCCGCGCGTATAGACGATGCCTTCGCCCTGCGCCGCCTTCTCGACGGCGTCGACAAGCAACGGACTTACGGGATCAGCCACGGAGACGTGGGCCACGAGGCCGGGGCCGAAGAAGCTCTTCTCGCGCGCGAAGGTGCGGTCGACGAACTGATCGACGAGCACGAAGTGGCCGGGCGCGAGGTCCTCGCGCAGCGAGCCGCAGGCCGAGACGGAGACCAGATCCGTCACGCCGGCCCGTTTCAGTGCGTCGATGTTGGCGCGGAAGTTGATCGCTGACGGCGGCACCGGATGGCCGCGTCCGTGGCGCGGCAGAAAGCGCACGGGAAGGCCTGCGATCTCGGCGAAAAGGATCTCGTCCGAGGGCGCGCCCCAGGGCGTCATCACCTTCTCCCAGCGCGGGTTCTCGAGGCCCGGCAAGTGATAGAAGCCGCTGCCGCCGATTATGCCGAGCACCGATCCAGCCATCTCCAGCCCTTCCTTTGCGCTGCGGCGCGGATCAGAGCACACACGGCTACGCCCTTGCAAACGCCTACGCCCTCGAAAAAAGGAAAAGGCCCGCGAGGGGCCTTTTGCGCGTCGTCTCTTTTCTTTTCCGCCAGGCCGGCGGGCAGCCTCAGTGCGGGATCTTCGACCACAGCGCACGCTTGCCGGCATAGAGCAGGACCGTCGTGATGAGGAGATACAGCATCACGAGCCAGCCGGTGTTCTTGCGTGTATTGAGCGACGGATCGGCGGCCCACGCGAGGAAGGCTGCGACGTCGCGCGCGTTCTGCTCGAGCGAACCGCTGCCGTCCTGGTAGGTGATGAAGCTGTCCTTCCCGAGCGGCGCCGGCATGGCGATCTGATGGCCGGGGAACGCCATGTTGTACTGCATGCCCTCCGCCAGCGTGAAGTCCGCCGGAGGTTCCTCGTAGCCCGTCAGCAGGGCGTAGAGGTAGTCCGGGCCGCCTTCCTGATAGCCGGTGGCGATGTCTCTCAGCATCGAGAACGGGTGTGCCCACCAGGTGCCGGTGTACTCGACGGCGCGCGCCTTGGCGACCAGCGACAGGTCCGGCGGCAGGGCGCCGTTCTGGCTCGCTCGCGCCTCGTTGTCGTTCCGGTAGGGGCCGAGGATCGGATCGAACGCCTTGGGCTCGCGCTCGAACATCTTGCCCTCGTTGTCCGGCCCGTCGATGATCTTGTTGGGCCACGACTGCGCGAGAGCCTTCACGGCCTCCTCCGGAAACTGCGGGCCGCCCGGCTCGAAGAGGTTGCGGAAACGCACCCGGCTGAGCCCGTGGCAGAAGGAGCAGCTCTCCTTGTAGATCTGGAAGCCGCGCTGCAGCTGCGCCGTATCGTACTGGCCGGTGAAACCGCCGAAGCTCCAGGTCTGGCGCTCGATGTGGGCGTGCCCACCCTCGGCGGCCAGCGCCGACGGAACAAGAGCCGACGGGGCGAAAGCCGCACCGATCGCGAGCGCAAGGGTTGCAAGAGAAGCGTTCTTCATGAATCGCATGGTTCGTTCCTCTCGCTCAGCGCGTCTCTGGGGCCGCGGCGGCGCCTTGGGGCGCTCCTCCGCCACCACTCGGCAGGACGGAAGCGGAGATGGACTTCGGCAACGGCTTCGGCGTCTCGATGAGACCGAGAATCGGCATCACGAGCAGGAAGTGCGCGAAGTAGTAGAACGTGAAGATACGCGACCAGATGACGTAGGCGCCCTCCGGCGGCTTGGCGCCGAGATAGCCGAGACCGAGGCAGGCGATGACGAGCAGCCAGAAGAACCACTTGTAGAGCGGGCGGTACTTGGCCGAGCGCACGCGGCTGGTATCGAGCCACGGCACGAACACCAGCACGACGATGGACGCGAACATCGCTATGACGCCGCCGAGCTTGGAGGGGATGGCACGCAGGATGGCGTAGAACGGCAGGAAGTACCATTCCGGCACGATGTGCGGCGGCGTCACCAGGGGATTCGCCTCGACGTAGTTGTCGGCGTGCCCCAGGTAGTCGGGCAGGAAGAAGACGAACCAGGCGAAAAGCAGCAGGAAGGCGAACAGGCCGACCGCGTCCTTCGCAATCGCGTAGGGGTACATCGGCACGGCGTCGGCCTTGGTCTTGATATCGAGGCCGGTCGGGTTGTTCTGCCCCGACACGTGAAGCGCCCAGATGTGCAGGATGACGAGGCCGGCCAGCACGAACGGCAGCAGGTAGTGCAGCGAGAAGAAGCGGTTCAGCGTAGTGCCGGACACCGAGTAGCCGCCCCACAGCCATTGGACGACGGCCGTGCCGACGCCGGAAATGATCTCGTTCAGTGACGAGAAGAGGTTGGTGATGACGGTCACGCCCCAGAAGCTCATCTGCCCCCACGGCAGCGCGTAGCCCATGAACGCCGTCGCCATCATGACCAGGAAGATCAGAACGCCGATGATCCAGAGCACCTCACGGGGCGCCTTGTAGGAGCCGTAGTAGAGGCCGCGGAAGATGTGGATATAGACGGCGATGAAGAACATCGACGCGCCGACGGCGTGGAAATTGCGGATCATCCAGCCGTAGTTGACGTCGCGGCGGATGGCTTCCACCGAATTGAACGCTTCTGCCGCGCTCGGCTGGTAGTGCATGGCGAGCACGACGCCCGTCATGATCTGGGCCGCGAGGCAGAAGGTCAGGATGCCGCCGAAGGTCCAGAGATAGTTGAGGTTGCGCGGCGTCGGAAAGTCGATCAACTGACCTTGCATGAGGCGCATGACCGGAAGCCGATCATCCCACCATTTGGCAAACGAGGATTTCGGCTCGTAGTTTGACGTATGGTCCATGTCCGGCGCCCCCTCAGCCGATCTTGATCTTGGTGTCGGACACGAACGCGTATGGCGGGACCTCGAGATTCCGCGGCGCGGGTCCTTTGCGGATGCGTCCCGACGTATCGTAATGCGAGCCGTGGCACGGGCAGAACCAGCCGCCGAAGTCTCCACGGCTGTCGCCCATCGCCTGCCCCTTGGGGATGCAGCCCAGATGCGTGCAGATGCCGATGAGGATGAGCCAGTTGACCTTGCCGTCCTTGACGCGGTTCGCATCGAGCGCGGGCGTCGTCTCGGGCAGGAGATCGTTGCGGGCCGACTGGTCGGGGAGATCGGCGATAGCGACCGCCTCGGCCTCCTTGATTTCCTCGGGCGTGCGGTTGCGGATGAAGATGGGCTTGCCGCGCCACATGGCGGTGATGGCCTGGCCCTCCTTGACCGGAGACAGGTCGATCTCGACGGAAGCCAATGCCTGCGCGCCCGCGTCGGGGTTCATCTGCGCCACGAACGGCCATAGCGTGACCGCGGCGCCGACGGCGACGAACGCATTGCCGGCTATGACAAGGAAATCTCGGCGATCAGGATCTTCGACTTCGCTTGTCACGTGCCCCTCCAGTTTCGAGGATGTTTCCCTCGCGCGACGTGCCCCGCGCTCGGAGACAACGGCGGATCTCATTTCTGCTCGGCCCCTGCCGGTGCCATGCCGTCCGCGAATTTCCGGTGGCAGACGAACCGGGAGAGACTCCCTTATCTTTCGAAGCACTAACCGAGGCCCGCCGTACACGCAAGAAGCGCCCGCCAAACGGCCGGCAATTTCCGCGCTTTTCGACGATCCGGATCCTGTCTCGATCGATGGCGCCGTTTTGACATCGAATGGGAAGCTGCTCAATACGGCTTCGATGCACGCGCCGGGGTCAAAGTGGCGCAGATCTTAGAACGCGGCGGTTTCCCATGCGCCTTGCTCTCTACCAGCCGGACATTCCGCAGAATACCGGAACCATTCTTCGTCTTTCGGCCTGCCTTGGTGTCGAAATCGATCTGATCGGACCGGCCGGCTTCGATTTCAGCGACAGGTCATTCCGGAGGGCTGGACTCGACTATTTGGAACATGCCGGCATGACGCGCCATGAAAGCTTCGCCGCGTTCGAGGCCCGGCTCGCGTCCGCCGCGCCCAAGTCGCGCCTCGTGCTGCTCACGACGCACGCGGCCGACCTCCACATCGATTTCGCGTTTCGCGCCGACGACGTGCTGCTGCTCGGGCGCGAGAGCGCCGGCGTGCCCGAGGCGGTGCACCGCCGTGCGGACGCGCGCGTGCGCATCCCGATGCGCACCGGCCTCCGATCCCTCAACATCGCCGTCGCGGCCGCGATGGTGCTCGGAGAGGCGCTCCGGCAGACGGACGGATTTCCGAAGACGTGAGGGCGCGCCCGCGCTGCCGGCGTCGGAGCCGCGTTCGCAAACCGCTGCTCAGCCCTTGTTCAGCATCAGCGTGAGGCCGATCAGCGTCTCGCTGAAGAACTGAATCTCCACCATCTGACGCTTGTCCTTGACGATGATGTCCATGTTGGCCGAGAGCGCCGTGCCCTCCGTGCCCTTCACGGTGACGCGATAGCCGCGCGGGGTCACCTCTCCCTCGAGCACGCCATTCACATTGTACATGACCTCGTTCCACGCACCGGTGAGCTTTCCGTCGGCGTGGCGGACCTTACTCTTGACCTCGATCTTGCCGCTCGCGGAGGCGCAGCGGATGGTCTGGTTCAGCTCGTTGCCGCCCTCGCCCTCAATGAAATAGGTGGCGCGGCATTTCACGTCCTCGGTCTTGCCGTCTTTGAAGCGCAGGCGTCCGATGCCGCCCCACCAGCCATCGAGGCTCGCGAACGGGCCGACCGACTGCGGCGCGGCGTCGGCCGACGGCACAACGGCCGCCAGGGCGACAAGGGCCATCGCGGCGGCGGCCGTCGCACCGCGCGCAAGACTGCGCGCAATCGTCAGTTTGCGCGCAGTCTTGCGCGCGGTCGTCGTCAAAAGGCGGCTCATGCGGTCCCCGCGCCCTTTCGCCCGAATCCCTGCCGGGCCAGCTTGCCGTGGCGCCTCCGGCTTGCAACAGGCGCCGTCTCCCGGATGGCGGATCTCGAGGCGCCTGTGTCGGCGGCGCCTCACAGGCTAGAGCCCGAGCTTCTTCTTCAGAATCCCGTTCACGGCGGCGGGGTTGGCCTTG
>ERZ795041.312-NODE-312-length-18867-cov-5.263289_pt1 | contig 18867 bp, 15 predicted proteins | sample MGYA00375125_ERZ795041 | MGnify/ENA primary metagenome ERZ795041 (study PRJEB30170, sample SAMN03074214) | activated sludge metagenome | biome: Common Effluent Treatment Plant; feature: Wastewater; material: Activated sludge; isolation source: activated biomass in...
CGGCGAGCACGCACGACCCCGAGGAGGAGATCGTCGCGGCGTCGCACCGGCTGATCCAGGCCCGGCTGCCCGGGATCGCGACGGTGATCGCGCCCCGCCATCCCGGGCGCGGCAAGGCCATTGCACAGATGCTGGCGTCGCGGGGCTTTCGCGTGGCCTTGCGATCGGCGGGCGAACGCCCGCTGCCGGATACGGACATCTATATCGTCGATACCATCGGCGAGCTCGGCACGCTCTACGCGCTGACGGATGTCGCTTTCGTCGGCGGCTCGCTGATCGCACACGGGGGACAGAACCCGATCGAGGCGATCGGCCACGGCGCGGCGGTGCTGACGGGGCCGCACTGGACCAATTTCCGCGACATCTACCGGGCGCTCCTGCGCCACGATGGGACGCGCGAGGTCGCCTCGGCCGAAGAGCTGGCGGCTGCCGTGCAAAGCCTGCTCGGTGAGGACGGCGAGCTCGTGCGCATGCGCGACGGCGCGAAGCAGGCGCTCGCATCGCTGTCGGGCGCCCTCGACCGCACGGTCGAGACGCTCTTGGCGATGCTGCCGGCGGGCTCGCAGGTCCGCCGTGCCTCTTGAGGAGCCCGGCTGGTGGTACGGGACGACGCGCGGAGGGAGCCTCGCGGAACGGCTCCTGACCCCGTTCGGCGACCTCTATGGCGCCGCCGTCGCGCGCCGCTTCAGGGCGGCCGTGCCCTACCGTTCGGCGCTGCCGGTGATCTGCGTCGGCAACTTTACGGCTGGCGGGACGGGTAAGACGCCGCTGACGCGCTTTCTGATCGAGGCGCTCCGCCGACGGGGAATCGCGGCGGCGTGCCTGTCGCGGGGCTACGGCGGACATCTCGGCGGTCCGGTGTGGGTCGAGCCGGACCGGCATACGGCGCGCGAGGTTGGTGACGAGCCGCTTCTGATCGCACGCGGAAGCCAGGACACGGGCGCACGCGTGATGGTGGCGCGGGACCGCAGAGCGGGGCTCGCGGCCATCGAGGTCGCAGGTGGCTTCGCGGCGGTGATCATGGACGACGGGCTGCAGAACCCCAGCGTTGCGAAGGACCTTTCGATCGCGGTCGTGGATGCGCGGCGCGGCTTTGGGAACGGCCGCGTGCTGCCCGCGGGGCCGCTTCGCGCACCGCTCTCGTTCCAACTCGGCCTCGTCGATTGCATTGTCGTCATGGGCGCAGACGCGGCGACCGGGGATCTCTCAGCTTTCGACCGTCTGAAGAAGCTCTTTCACGGCCCGGTGCTGCGCGGCGTGGTCCGTCCATCGGCGGATCAGCCCTGGATCGCGGGGGCGCGGCTCGTGGCCTATGCGGGCATCGCCAATCCCGAGCGGTTCTTCCGCCTGCTCGATGGTTTCGGGCCGCAGTCGCTCGTGCGGCATGTGTTCAAGGACCATCACCCTTTCACGGAGAGCGACGCGGTGCGTCTCCTCGCGGAGGCCGAGAGGACGGGCGCCGAGCTCGTGACGACGGAAAAGGATCTGGCACGCCTCGCCGGGCAGAGCGGGGCGCTGGCGACGCTGGCGGCGCGGTCGCGCACGCTTCCGATCGCCGTGACATTCGAGGAGCGCGATCTCGTGCGGCTCGACGCGCTGCTTGACGGGGTATTGAAGGGGCGGGGTTGAAGGCCGGAGGCCGGCCTCTACGTCTGCGGACGGTTGCGGCTGACCTCGAGGTAGCGCTGAAGCGAGATGTCGGCCGTGGCGTAGGCTTCCTGAAGCTCGACGCTCCAGTAGCGCAGATCCGCGAGATCGATCTTCTGGCCGGTCACCGCGCAGCGCACGAACTCGCCCGCCGATACGACCTGAAACTCGCCGTCGAGGTAGCGCACCTGGGCTTCGCCCCGAATGCCGAAAAGCTTGTCGAAGCGGTTCATGAAATCTCTGCCTCGGATCAGAGGCGCGGGGACCACCCTCGGATTGTCTGTCGCGCCCGCCCCATGACATGGCCAATTGCCGGGGCGGCGTCAAGCCGGCGGCCTGGAAATTCCCTGTCAGAAGAGCGAGCCCTGATCCTTGTCGGAGCGCCTCTGCGCGGGTGCAGCAGGCTTTTCCAAGGGTTTCGCGTCCAAGGGCTTCGCGGCGCGCGCCGCGGGGGCTACGGCCTTGGTCTCGGCCGCGATGCGGCCGTCCGAGAACTCGATCTCGACGTCCTCGCCCGGCGTCACGGCGCGGGCGGAGCGCAGCATCGTGCCGTCGGCCTTGCGGACCAGGGCGAAGCCGCGTGCGAGCACGCTGTGATAGCCAAGGGTGCCGAGCAGCTTGGCGTTGGCGTCAAGGGCGTTGCGGCGCTGGGCGAGCGTGGCCGCGAGCGCGCGCTCGATGCGCCGGGTGAGCGTATCGAGACGTTCGCCGCATCGTTCGATACGGAGGCTGATGGGCGCGGGGCGGAGGCGCGCGGAAACGCGGGCGTGGCGCGTGTGATGGGCCTGCGTGTTGGCGAACAGGGCGCGGCCGAGGCGGTTGCCGGTGGCGTCGATGCGCTGGCGGTGATGGGCGACGAGCGAGCGTGGCGAGGGCATGCGGCCCGCGACCTGCAGGAAGCGTGTGTGGCTGCGCTGGACCCGCGTCCGCAGCGCCCCGTCGAGACGGTGCGCGACATGATCGAGCCGCTGGCGTGGTCCCGCGACGAGATCCTCGACGCGGGGCAATCCGCGCTCGGCGGATTTCAGGTCACGGCGCAGCGCTTCCAGCAGGCGGCGAATGGCGACCGTCAGGCGCAGGCCGAGCTTGCCGGTTTCCGACAGCAGGTCGGAATGCTTCGGCACGGCCCACTCGGCCGCCTTGGTCGGCGTCGGCGCGCGGGCGTCGGCCACCAAGTCGATCAGCGTCCAGTCGGTCTCGTGGCCGACGGCGGAGATCACCGGGATTGTGCTCGCGGCCACCGCGCGCACCACCATCTCGTCGTTGAAGCCCCAAAGGTCCTCCAGGCTGCCGCCGCCGCGCGCGACGATCAGCACGTCGGGGCGCGGGATGGGGCCGCCGGGCTGGATGGCGTTGAAGCCGCGCACGGCGTTGGCGACCTCGGCGACGCTGCCCTCGCCCTGGACGCGAACGGGCCAGACGATGACGCGGGTCGGGAAGCGCTCCTGGAAGCCGTGCAGCATGTCGCGGATGACGGCGCCGGTGGGGCTCGTCACGATGCCGACGACCTTGGGCAGGTACGGCAGCGGGCGCTTGCGCTCGTCGGCGAAGAGCCCTTCGGCGGCGAAGCGGCGCTTCCTCTCCTCGAGCTGGGCCATCAGCGCGCCGAGGCCGGCAGGTTCGAGCGCCTCGATGACGATCTGGTATTTCGACGAGCCGGGGAAGGAGGAGATCTTGCCGGTGGCAATGACCTCCATGCCTTCCTCGGGCTTGATCTTGAGGCGGTTCCAGTTGCCGCGCCAGACGACGGCGTCGATCTTCGCCTTGTCGTCCTTGAGCGAGAAGTAGCAATGTCCCGATGCGTGTGGGCCGCGATAGCCCGAGACCTCGCCGCGCAGGCGCACATGGCCGAAGCCGTCCTCGAGCGCGCGCTTCACGGCGTTCGAAAGCTCGGAGACGGTGAACTCGGCGACGTTGTTGCCGGCGGTATTTGCCGCGGATGGGGGGCTGGCCAACGAATCGGTCCTTGCTTGTCTGGCGTGGGATCCATGATACAGGGTGCGCGGCAAACAATCCAAACCGCACGGCAATTGATCCAAAGCGCCAGGGCCTTGACATCATGAATGTTCTTTTGATCGGCGGCGGCGGGCGCGAGCATGCGCTGGCCTGGGCCTTGAGCGCGAGCCCGCTGCTCACGAAGCTCTATGCGGCGCCGGGGAATGCCGGAATCGCGGAGCTCGCCGAATGCATCACGCTGGATGTGGCCGATCATGCGGCGGTGCTGGCGTTCGTCGCGGAGAAGGGAATCGACTTCGTCGTCATCGGACCCGAGGCGCCGCTGGTCGCGGGGCTCGCGGATGCGCTGGCGGCGGCGGGCGTCAAGCACTTCGGGCCGTCGAAGGCCGCGGCACAACTCGAAGGCTCGAAGGGCTTCACCAAGGATCTCTGCCGGGAGGCCGGCATTCCGACCGGGACCTACGGGCGCTTCCGGGATGCGGCGGCGGCGCATGCGTATCTCGCGGCGCAGCCGGTGCCGATCGTCGTCAAGGCCGACGGGCTCGCGGCGGGCAAGGGCGTCGTCGTGGCGGGCACCCGCGCGGAGGCGGAGGCGGCGATCGACGCCTGCTTCTCGGGTGCGTTCGGCGCAGCGGGTGCGGAGGTAGTCATCGAGGAGTTCCTCGAAGGGGAGGAGGCGAGCTTCTTCGCGCTCTGCGATGGGGAGCATGCGCTGGCGCTGGCGACGGCGCAGGACCACAAGCGCGTTGGTGACGACGACACCGGGCCCAACACCGGCGGCATGGGCGCTTATTCGCCGGCACCCGTCATGACGCCCGATCTCGTCCAGCGCACGATGGACGAGATCATCCGGCCGACGGTCGCGGCGATGGCGCGGCGCGGCACGCCGTTCAAGGGCGTGCTGTTCGCCGGCCTCATGATCACGGCCGAGGGACCGAAGCTCATCGAGTACAACGTGCGCTTCGGCGATCCCGAGACGCAGGTGCTGATGATGCGGCTTCAGTCGGATCTGCTGGCGGCGATGCTCGCGACGGCCGACGGCGTGCTCGACCATTTCGATGTACGCTGGCGCGATGATGCCGCGCTGACGGTCGTGCTGGCGGCCAAGGGCTATCCCGGGACGCCGGAGAAGGGGACGGAGATCAAGGGGCTCGATGCTGCGGGCAGCGTGGCGGGCGTGCAGATCTTCCACGCGGGCACGCGGTGCGACGGGGCGCGCCTCATCGCGGACGGTGGGCGCGTACTCAACGTCACGGCGCTCGGCGCGAGCGTGGCCGAAGCGCAGGCGCGGGCCTACGAGGCGATCGCGAAAATCGATTGGCCCGGCGGCTTCTGCCGGAGCGACATCGGCTGGCGGGCGGTGTTGCGGGAGACGGCGAAAGCGTAAGTCGAACCGCACGGTGCTGGGGACGCCGGCGCGGACGGCTGCGAGCGTCAGGCTGCGGCGAGGCTGCCCGGGAGGTGGCGGGCGGCGCGGGCGTGGGCGAGGTGCATGGCACGATCATGCGCGCGTTCGAAATCGTCGGCGATGAGGCGCTGAGGGATGTGTGTGCGGAAGAAATTGGCCCAGGCGAACTCGCCGAACGGGATCGCCGTCTTCAGGAAACCGCCCGCCTTGCGGACGGACCAGGCCAGATCGCGGTAGAGATCCGGGCGCAGCCTGTCGAGCGTCGCCGGCAGGCGCGTGGGGCAGATCCGCCGGCCGTCGGCATCGTAGGGATGCAGCCAGCCGAAGGTTGCCATCGTCTTCAGGAACGTGTGACTCGGCAGGTCGGACATGTCGCCGACGATCCGCACCAGCACCTCGTCCACCGCGCTCTGCCACAATGCGAGGCTCAAGTGATGATGGTCGATGATGTAGAACTCCTCGTCGGGCCCGAGGACGGCCGGCACGGGACGCTTCTCGACATAGCGGCGGAGCTTGCGCGCACTTCCCGCGCATCGCTCGATCTTGCGGCGCTTGGCCTCGACGGCGCGCATGCCGACGGCCACCTGCGTTGGGCGAAGGTCTCGCAGGGGCACGCGCTCGGACCAGGCCGCTGAATGCGCCATCGCGCCAGGTGGGATGGGATGCTGTCTGCTCGGCATGGAAGGCATCGATCCCCAAAGGATAGCTCGGGTCGGCCTTCATTTTTTTGCAGGCGGGTTAAATTTGCGTTCAAGCGCGCCGAGCCGCGGCCCAGTCGAGCCAGAGGCGCACGCGGGCCTCGGGGTGCGGGGCGGTCATGAAATCGGTGATGACGGCGACGCTGTCGGCACCGGCCGCGAGCACGGCGCCGGCGCGATCGGGCGTGATGCCGCCGATGGCGACGAGCGGCAGCGTGCCGATGCGCTTGCGCCATGCGCCGATCCTGTCGAGCCCCTGCGGCGCCCATTTCATGGCCTTGAGCTTCGTCTCATAGATGGGGCCGAGGGCGACGTAGGCGGGGCCGGACGCGAGGGCTGTCTCGAGCTCCTCCTCGCTGTGGGTTGAGATGCCGAGCGCAATCCCCGCGCGGCGGATGGCGGCGAGGTCCGCGCCCGCGAGGTCCTCCTGGCCGAGGTGCAGCTCCGTCGCGCCGAGGTCGATGGCGGCCTGCCAGAAATCGTTGACGATCAGTCGGCATCCGCCGGCTCGGGCGGTCGTCAGCGCGGCGGCGATCTCCGCGCGCACCTCGGCGTCGGGTTTGTCCTTGATGCGCAGTTGCAGCGTGCGCACGCCGAGCGGCACGACGCGCGCCACCCAGGCGGCGCTCGGCACGATCGGATAGAAGACATCGGGGGCGCGGGGCGTGGTCATGGGGGCGCCGGGGGATCGAGATCGAAGAAGGGCGTACCGGCCACGGGCGTCGATGGGCGGGCGCGGTCGCTCGGCTCGATCAGGCCTGCGTCGAAGGCGGTGCGTCCGGCCGCGATGGCGGCGGCGAACGCGGTTGCCATGCGCACGGGGTCCTGGGCGCGAGCGACGGCAGTGTTGAGCAGCACGGCATCGTATCCCATCTCCATGGCGGTGGCCGCATGCGATGGCGCGCCGATGCCAGCGTCGATGACGAGGGGCAGGTCGGGGAAATAGGCGCGCAGCGTCTTCAGCGCCTCGGGGTTGGCGAGGCCGCGGCCGGTGCCGATCGGCGAGCCCCAGGGCATGAGCACGCGGCAGCCGGCCGCCACGAGGCGCTCGGCGATGGAGAGGTCCTCGGTCATGTAGGGAAAGACCTTGAAGCCGCGCTGGACGAGCTCGGTCGCGGCCTCGACGAGGCCGATGAGGTCGGGCTGCAGCGTGTCGTCGTTGGCGATCACCTCGAGCTTGATCCAGTCCGTCTCGAGAAGCTCGCGGGCCATCTCGGCGGTGGTGATCGCCTCCCTGGGCGTGCGGCAACCGGCGGTGTTCGGAAGGAGGCGAACGGGAAGCGCGGACACGAGGTCGAGGAAGCGTGCGCCGGTGCGGCCGCGGGCCTGCTCGCGCCGGAGCGAGACCGTGACGATGCCGGCGCCGGAGGCGCGGACGGCGTCGCTCATGACCTGCGGCGAGGGATAGCGGGCGGTTCCGAGCAGCAGGCGCGAGGCGATCCGCTCGCCGTAGACGGTGAGCGGCGCAGGGGCCGTGTCGTGCTCGGGGACGTGCAGGGGCTCGTTCTGGTTCATCTCGTCGTGCGCGACCTCGCGGGCCGCCTCTCTTTCCCATGGGTCCGCGTCGCCGGGGTCAGCCCCCCTGGCGGGCGGAGAGGATTTCGATGCGGTCGCCGTCGGCGAGCGGGGTCTCGGCGCGGAGGCGCTCGGGCACGAACGTGCCGTTCAAGGCTGTTGCAACCTTGACGCCGGCAAACCCCTGCTCCGCGACGAGCGCTGCCAGCGTCGCCGCAACGGCCCGGACGGGGGTGCCGTTGACGGTGAGGGAGCGGCGGCGGGTGTCGATCGCTGTCATGGCCGATGTGTGGGTCGCAAGTGTCCAACTCCAATGGACGTTGCTGGGTGTCAATTTATAACTGACTTAGAGGCTCCGGGCGCGCCGCGCCAGAGGCCAATGCAGCGCGCCGGAGGCCGATGCGGCCGGGAGCCTCCGAAGAGCTTTACGCGGGGGCTGGCCATGTCGCGGAGTTTCCGCTGCCGGCCGCGGATCGCCGATGTCGGCGGGATCACTGGCTTTTTTGGTCTCGCGCCACCGTCATCCCGCCCTGTCACGGTCTCTGCCCGAAAGAGCCGTTGTTTGACCACGATCAGATCCCTAGTGTCGTTCGATATTGAAGTCCGGCATTGCTCCTCACCCGGCCGCACCACGGCCGACCTCTCCCCGCCGGGGAAGGTGGCGGAGGCGGCAATCCCTCTTCACCTCCCCGCCCATGCAGACGCATGTCTCTGCCGAGACGGGGAGAAGCCGACGTGAGGGCGATCGCCCGAGCGGCGGGGGAGGGGTCGGATGGTCGGAATATCCAGCCCGGTTTCAGCTTCTTCAGGTTGCTCCCTCCATGTTTCAAGCGCTGATCACCAGCCGCCGTTTCGCACCGCTCTTCTGGTGCCAGTTCCTGTCGGCGCTCAACGACAACTTCGTCAAGAACGCGCTCGTCATCCTGATCCTGTTCAAGATCGGCTCGGAGCAGGGCGGGGCGCTGGTGGCGCTGGCGGGCGCGGTGCTGGTGGCGCCGTTCTTCATCCTGTCGGGCATCGGCGGGGAGCTCGCGGACCGCTACGACAAGGCGGTCGTGGCCGAGAAGCTCAAGCGCGCCGAGATCCCGGTGGCGATGGTGGCGGCCTTGGGCTTCGTGCTGCAGTCGGCGCCGCTCCTGTTCCTCGCGCTCGGCCTCTACGGCACCATCGCGGCGCTGTTCGGTCCCATCAAATACGGGATCCTGCCGGCCTTGCTGGCCCCGTCCGAGCTGCCGGCCGGCAACGCGTTCGTCGAAAGCGCGACCTTCGCGGCGATCCTGATCGGCACCATCGGCGGGGGGCTGGCGGCGGCGAATTCGGGCGGCGTGTGGGTGCTCGCCGCGCTCGTCGTCGGGCTTGCGGTGCTTTGCTGGTTCTCGGCCTCGCTGATCCCCAAGATGGGCGCCGCGGCGCCGGGGCTCGCCATCGACTACAACCCGTGGACGTCGACGATGTCGCTGCTCCGGCATCTCCACGGCGACAGGCGGCTGTGGGTCGGCGGCCTCATCACGTCGTGGTTCTGGCTGGTCGGCACCGTGGTGCTGTCGCTCTTGCCGGTGCTGATCAAGGATACGCTCGGCGGCGCGGAGAGCGTGGCCACGCTGTCGCTCGTCGTGTTCACGGTCGGCATCGCGGTGGGCTCGATGCTCGCGGCGCGGGCCAGCCGGACGCGCCCGAACCTGGCGTTGGTGCCGATCGGGGCGCTCTTCATGGGGCTTCTCTCGCTCGATCTGGCGTGGACCGCCGGCACCGTCGTGAAATCTCCCGAGCCGCTCACCGTCGGTGCGCTCCTCGGCAGCGTCACCGGCTGGCATGTCCTGCTCGATCTTCTGGGGCTCGCGATCGCGGGCGGCCTCTTCATCGTGCCGGCGTTCGCGGCGGTTCAGCTCTGGGCGCCGGTTGCCGAGCGCGCGCGCACCATCGGCGCGTGCAACGTGCTGTCGGCGCTGTTCATGACGGTGGGCACGCTCGGCGTCGCGCTCCTGCAATTCAACGGCGTCGGGCTCGGGCTTCTGCTCCTGTTGCTCGGCCTCGGCAACCTCGCCGCCATGGCGCTGATCCTGAGAGCCTGGGGCAAGGAGGGCGTGCAGGACGTGGGCCGCTTCGTGTTCAACATGTTCCTCGGCCTCGAGGTGAAGGGCTACGAGAACCTTCCGCCGGCGGGCACGCGCGCCATCATCGCGCCCAACCACGTGAGCCTGCTCGACGCGCCGATCATGCATTCGATCCTGCCATCGCACGCGGCCTTCGCCATCGATACCGGCATGGCGCAGAAAAGCTGGATCAAGCCCTTTCTCAAGGTCGTCAAGGCGCACGCCATCGACCCGACGAAGCCGCTCGGCACGCGGCATCTGATCCAGGCGGTGAAGACCGGCGAGACGCTGGTGATCTTCCCGGAGGGGCGGCTCACGGTGACCGGCGGGCTCATGAAGGTCTACGACGGCACGGCGATGATCGCCGACAAGGCGGACGCGGTGGTCGTGCCGGTGCGCATCGACGGGCCGGAGCGCAGCTATTTCGGCTACCTCAACCGCTTCCAGGCCAGGAAGGCCCTGTTTCCCAAAACGACGGTGACGATCCTGCCGCCGGTGAAGCTTCCCGTGCCCGAGGGGCTCAAGGGCAAGGCACGGCGCCAGGCGGCGGGCCTGGCGCTGCAGGACCTCATGGTCGAGACGGCGGTCAAGACCGCCAACCTCGACCAGACGCTGTTCTCGGCGCTGGTCGAGGCGAGGGCGACGCGCGACACCGGCAAGCCCGCCATCGAGGACCCGCTCGGCACGCGGCTCAGCTACCGCAAGCTGATCACGAGCGCGCAGGTGCTCGGCGCCAAGCTCTTGCCCCTCGCGCCGGAAGGCGCGGCGGTCGGCGTCATGCTGCCGAACTCGGCAGGCGTCGCCGTGACGTTCTTTGCGTTGCAGACCATCGGCCGCGTGCCGGCGATGCTGAATTTCACGGCCGGGCCGCAGAACGTCGCGGCGGCCGCAATCGCGGCGAACGTGGACGTGGTGCTGACGAGCCACGCGTTCATCGAGAAGGCGCACCTCGAGCCCGTGATCGCCAAGCTCGGGCAGACGCGGAAGATCGTCTACCTCGAGGACGTGCGCGCCTCCATTACGTTCAGGGACAAGGTGCGCGGCCTTCTGGCGGGCGGCCGGGCGCAGGTCGCGCGCGGGCCCAACGATCCGGCGGCGATCCTGTTCACGTCGGGCTCGGAAGGGCTGCCGAAAGGCGTCGTGCTCTCGCACCGGAACATGCTGGCCAACGCCATGCAGAGCCTGACGCGGGTGGCCGTCAACGGGCAGGACAAGGTGTTCAACGTGCTGCCGGTGTTCCATTCGTTCGGGCTTACGGCGGGGCTCGTTATGCCGCTGGTCGGCGGCGTGCCGGTCTATCTCTACCCGACGCCGCTGCACTATCGCATCGTGCCGGAGCTCGTGTACGGCTCGAACGCCACCATCCTGTTCGGCACCGACACGTTCCTCAACGGGTACGCGCGCACGGCGCATCCCTACGATTTTGCACGCGTGCGGCTGATCCTGGCGGGCGCGGAAGCGGTCAAGGAGCGGACGCGGCAGATCTACATGGAGAAGTTCGGCGTGCGCATCCTCGAGGGCTACGGCGTCACCGAGACGGCGCCGGTGCTCGCCATCAACACGCCGCTTGCCAACAAGTCGGGCACGGTCGGCCGCCTGTCGCCGCTGATGGAGGCGCGGCTCGAGCCGGTGCCGGGAATCGAGGGCGCGGGGCGGCTCTACGTGCGCGGCCCGAACGTGATGCTCGGCTATATGCGGGCGGAGAACCCGGGCGTGCTCGAGCCGCCGGAGAACGGGTGGCACGATACGGGCGACATCGTCGCCATCGACGCGCAGGGTTTCATCTCGATCAAGGGGCGCGCCAAGCGGTTCGCCAAGATCGGCGGCGAGATGGTGTCGCTGTCGGCCGTCGAGGCGCTGGCGACGGAGCTGTGGCCTCAGGTCGAGAGCGTCGTCGTGGCGCTGCCGGACGCGCGCAAGGGCGAGCGGCTGGCCTTGATGACAACGGATCTCTCGGCTACGCGCGAGGCCTTCGTACGTTTTGCGCGCCAGAAGGGGGCGAGCGAGCTGATGGTGCCGGCGGACATCCTCATCGTTCCGGGTCTGCCGCTGCTCGGCAGCGGAAAGCCCGATTACGTGGCGGCGCTGGCGCTGGCGAAGGAAAGAATGGCCGCCCAGCCGCGGAAGCCCGAGGCGCTGGTACCGGAGCCTTCGATTGTAATCCCCGGCAGCCCGCCGCGCGTGGCGTGAGTCCGACGCTTATGCCGAGGCGTATCTGGACCCCGACCTCCGTCGGGGTGACGCAACGTTTGTGGCTGCGGCTCGCACATTTTCAACGTCATCCCGGCGGCGTCATGGCGAAGCCATGCTCCGCATGGACGGGCGAAGCCATGCTCCGCATGGACGAGCAAAGCCATGCCACGCATGAACGGCCGGGATCCGGATACGTGAAAAAGGGGTTCGTCTACCGGCGTTCCTTGTCGCGCTGCCAATAGAGGAAGGCGGTCGTGACCAGCGCCGTCAGGATGATGGTGCCGATGATGTCGCTGCGCTTGATGAAGGCGAGCCAGACGTCGATGCCGGCGAGCGAGCCGCCGCGGCCGACCAGGAAGCCGTTGATCATCATCACGAACAGAACGGCCCCGGCGGTGAGCGCAGCCGCAATGGCGACCTGCAGCGATCGCTTCATGACGCGCGGCATCATGGCGACCTTGCGGCTGCCGACTGCGAACTGGGTATGGTCGGACATGGCGGGCTCCCTGCGTTCGAATGGATGGTCGTGAGGCGGCAAGCGCTCCAATCCCAAGGCGAATCGATCCAGGGAACGAGAGTAGCGGGCCTCGGTCTCGGCGCAACGCTCTGTGCGAGCATAATAAAGCCTCGCTCAAGCCTGGCGTGCGCCGCCGTGCCTCTTTCTAGCGGCGGACGCGGACGCCGAAGCGTAGCTCGTCGCGATCGTAATCGCCGTCGGCGTCGTTGGAGTCGAAGGCGAGGTGCTCGTAGCGCGTGAACAGGACCAGGTCGGGGCTCGCGTAGTATTCGAGGCCCGCGAACGACAGCCATTGGCTCTCCGTGATCGGCGTCGCGTCGTAGTCGTAGCGGGTGTAGGCGATGCCGGCGGATGCGATCAGATAGCGGCGGAAGGCATGGCGCAGCTCGAGCCCGGCCGTGTGGGTGATAACGCCGCCCGAGTCGACCGTGGTGGTGTCATAGATGTCGCTGGCCGCCGTCAGCAGGAGCGATGTGATTTCCGTCGGCCGCCAGGCGAGGTTGGCGTCGAACAGGACCGCGTCGACGGGCGCGAGGCTCGGCGCGTCGGGCACCTGGCGACCGTAGCCGATGCCGATCGTGCCACGCAGCACCGCGCCGGTCGATCCGAAGTCGAGGCCGATGCGCGTGCGCGTGCCGTCGCTATCGCGCGGGATGCCGTCGGCCGGAATGGCGCCCTTGTCGCGCTCGTTCCATTCCTGCTCGGCGAAAACGGAGAGCGTCGGCTTGAACTCCCAGGCCGCGCGCACGGCCTGCCGCGTCTCCAGCGTGTCGCGGTCGGCGTTGCTCATGCCGTCGGTGTCCGAATAGGTGACGTCGCTCACGGAGCCGCGCAGTTGCACCGAAAGCCGGTTGAAGCGATGGCTGAGGGCGGCCTCGGCGCGCTCGACGGTCACGTCCGCGCGCTGGCCGATGCGGCTCGCGTCGATGGCGGAACGGTCCTCCTGGCCGAAATCGCGGCCGACGATCGCCTGCAGGTTGGTGCGGCGGGTGACGTCGAGACGGCCGCGCGCTTCGATGCTCCACGCGCGGTCGTCCTCGGAAGGGTAGGCGTCCTGGAACGTGTCGCGCGTCGTGCCCCTCACCTCGAGCGCATGGCGGGACCAGTTGGAGACGAGGCGCGCGGCCGTGCCGATCCCGAGGGCGATGTCGGAGTGTCGGTCGGGCGAGAAGAGCACGTTGTCGGTCCAGATGCCGCCAAGCTCGACCTCGGGGAACAGCACGAAGCTGCCGATGCGGATGCCGACCGGGTCATAAGGCTCGAAGCGCGCGAGGCGGGCCGGGCGACGGTCCGTTGTGGCCGGGTCGATGTCCTCGACCTGGAACAGGAGCGGGTCGTAGCCGGCGGGCGGGGTCATGAAGGTATCGCGGTCCTCGGGCGGCCGCGTGTCGCGCGTCGGGTCGGCGCCGTCCTCGGGCGGCTCGGGCTCGGCGAGGTCGATGGTGCCGTCGAGGCCGGCCGGCGCGCCATCCTCCGTGCCTTCGCCGGAGGGGGATGCGCTGCCGTCGGTTTCGGAGAAGGAGTCCTCGCCCGGCCAGGCGTCATCGGCGGGATCGGCCTCGAGGTCGTAGAGGGAATCGCTTGCGGAGCGGCTGATGCGTCTCGGCGCTTCGTAGGCGGTCTCCGGGTCGGCGGCGGCGGGCTGCGCGCGGCGCTCGGCCGGGGGAAGCTCCTCGGCGCCGGCCTCAGGTACATGCGACAGCGCGGCGACAAGCGTTGCCACCGCGAAGCCGAACAGAATGAGGCCGAGCCGCCAGAGCGCCGTCACGAGGGGCGTCCTCATGTGGATGAACCGCACACGACGCACACCTTGACCGCCGGCCGGATACGGCCAGCGCAACACGGCTCGACACTAGGAACGGTCGGTTAACGAGGGCTTAAGTGTTGCGGGGGGCTCTCCCGCCCGCTCTCGCGGGACGCGCGCGAGGGGGCGTCACGCCGGCTCGACGGTGAAGACGATGCCGTGGGCGCCGGTGATGCGGACGCGCGCGCCCTTCGGCGCGTCGGCGCCGGAGGCAAGCCAGAGCGTATCGTCCACGCGCACGCGCCCGCGGCCGCCGGTGATGGCATCCTCGACCACGACGACGCGCCCGAGATACTGGGCGCTCCTCTGGTTGAGGTCCTTGTCCTCGCTCTCCACCTGCTGGAGGTTGGCGACGTTGCGTATCCAGATGACGGTTGCGACGGAGATGAGCGCGAACAGCACGAGCTGCCAGGGATGGCTCAGCGCATCGCCAAAGACAAACCCCAGGAGGCCGACGGCGACGGCAGAGACGCCGAACCAGAGGAAGTAGACGCCGGGGATGACGGTCTCGAGCGCCATGAGGATGACGCCGGCGATGACCCAGCTCCAGGGACCGAGGCTGGTTGCGAGGTCGATGAGGGTGGACATGGCGGTTCCCGCGGGTTGTAGGCATCCGGAGCAGGCGAATTATACCGGCCGATCCCGGTCCGGTTCAATCGGCTGGGGGCGGTTGCCGGGTGGCGCCGGAGCGCGCTCTCTCAGCCTTTCGACGACGGCACGCTCGGGCCGCCGCGGCCCGGCGGCGTCCGAGGCGCCTCTGGGGTCTTGGGCCCGAACGCTTCGCTCGTGATCTGCGCGAGACCGGCGATGGAGCCGATCACGGAGGACGCTTCGAGCGGCATCATGATGACCTTCTGGTTCGGGGCCTTCGCCAGCGCCTCGAGCGCCTTCACGTAGTTGTTGGCGACGAAGTAGTTGATGGCCTGCACGTTGCCCTGGGCGATGGCGCTCGAGACGAGCTCGGTGGCCTTGGCCTCGGCCTCGGCGGCGCGCTCGCGGGCTTCGGCGTCCTTGAAGGCGGCCTCGCGGCGGCCTTCGGCTTCGAGCACCACGGCCTGCTTCTCACCCTCGGCCTTGAGGATCGCGGCGGCGCGCAGGCCTTCCGATTCCAGGATCTGGGCGCGCTTCTCGCGCTCGGCCTTCATCTGGCGGGCCATGCTGTCGATGAGATCGCGTGGGGGGGCGATGTCCTTGATCTCGATGCGCGTGACCTTGACGCCCCAGGCTTCGGTGGCTGCGTCGACGACGTGCAGGAGCTGGGCGTTGATCTTATCGCGGTTGGAGAGCAGCTCGTCGAGGTCCATCGACCCCATGACGGTGCGGATGTTGGTCATCGTCAGGTTGATGATGGCGTGCTCGAGGTTGTCGACCTCGTAAGCCGACTTGGCGGCGTTCAGGACCTGGAAGAAGGCGACGCCGTCGACGCGCACCATGGCGTTGTCGCGCGTGATGACGTCCTGGCTCGGAATGTCGATCACCTGCTCCTTGACGTTTACGTGGTGGCCGACGCGCTCGACGATGGGGACCAGGAAGTGCAGGCCGGGCATCAGCGTGCGGGTGAAGCGGCCGAAGCTTTCGACGGTGTAGTTGTAGCCCTGGGGCACGACCTTGACCGTGGACCACAGGATGGCGGCTGCAAGCACGATCAAAAGCAGGCCGAAGATCTCGAAGCCGCCGCCATACATGGATGGGTTTTCCTTTCGTCCCGGACATTCAGACTACGTCGTTCGTACCCGCCAACTGGGGGCGTTTGAGGGCACGGTCAACGATCAGGCCACAGATTCCTTACCGATTGCTGTTTCCGGCAGATCCGACCACGGCTACGCGGTGCCGGAAGCTATGCGCGCATACAACTCTATCGTCATTCCGGCGGACCGTCATGTCGCGTAAAGCGCGTGCACGCGAGCAGGACTCGGACGCTAGCGTGAAGGCAGCCGAAGGCGCACGAGGTCTTCCGGCGCGATCGAAGGGGCCGTATCAGAGCCAGCCCTGAAGCTCGCGGCGCACGATGGCCTCGATGACGTCGAGGCCGTCCTCGCTGTCGTTCAAGGCCGGGAGATAGGCGAACTTCTCGCCGCCGCCGCCTTCGAAGATGTGCCGGTTCTCGCCGTTCAACTCTTCGAGCGCCCCGAGGCAGTCGGCGGAGAAGCCGGGCGCGACGAGAGCGAGGCGCTTCACGCCCTCGGCGGCGAGACGCTCGACGGTCTTGTCCGTGTAAGGCTGCAGCCAGGGGTCGTTGCCGAAGAGGGACTGGAAGGTGGTGAGCCAGCGGTCGGCGGGCCATCCCAATGCGTTCCGCACGAGCTCGGATGTGCCGAGGCATTGGGGATAATAGGGATCGCCCTTCTCGTAGTATTTCTCCGGCATGCCGTGGAAGGTCGCGATGATGCGCTCGGGCTCGAAATCGAGCTTCGCGAGGTTCGCCCTCATGGAGCGGGCGATGCGGTCGATATAGACCGGGTCGTCGAAGTAGGCGGGCGCGACACGGACGGCGGGCTGGCGGCGCATCTTCATCAACGCGCGGAAGGCCTGGTCGGCGGCGGTTGCGGTGGTGGCGGCGGCGTATTGCGGATAGAGCGGCACCAGGAGGATGCGGTCGCAGCCGGCGGCGACGAGGGCCTCGATGCGGCTTTCGGTCGACGGGTTTGCGTAGCGCATGGCCCAGTCCACGACCACCTTGGGATCCCCGGCGAAGCGCCCGGCAAGCTTTTCCGCCTGAGCGCGCGAGATGGTCTTGATCGGACTCTCGTTGCGCTCGTTGTTCCAGATGGTGGCGTAGTCACGGCCCTTGCGGCTCGGGCGCACGGTGAGAATGATCAGGTTGAGGATCGGCCACCACTTCCACCGTGGCTCCTCTATGACGCGCTCGTCGGACAAGAACTCCTTCAGGTAGCGGCGCATGGACCAGTAGTCGGTGGCGTCCGGCGTGCCGAGGTTGAGCAGCAGCACGCCGATGCGATCGTTCGAGGCCGGGATCGGCCCCTGCGGCGTGTGGTAAACCCCGGGCGCCCCGATGCCTTCAGTGTTCTTCTGCATGGCCGCCCTCCGCTGCTCCTTCGTCTTCAACGCAAACCGTATCCGATTGGATGCACGGTTCGCGCGATCTCCTCAACCCCGACCGACAGCCGGCGTCCTGGCGCGCGTCTCCTTGACGGGGGCGGACGCCTCGTCCTTCAACGCCTTCTTCTCCCGGATGGTCGCCGCCGCACCGTGCCAGATGCCCGAGATCCTGCGGCCGTGCGCCTTCGGCCGCTCGGCGAAGATCACCTCGCTCTGGGGCTTCGCGGCGCGGCGCAGGGCCGCCTGGTGCGTCGCGATCAGGCCCTCGATCTGCTCGGCGTCGGCGGCTGGGAGGGTTTCGGGCGCGAGGGTCCCAAGCCTGATCCGCAGAAGCGCGAGGTCGTGATCGTCGCCGAGCATCTGGGAGAGGTGGCGGGCGGCGTCGATCTGGGCCTCGAACAGGGCCGGCCAGGCGCGCGACAGGAGCGCCATGTGGCGCCAGTGGGTCTGCACGCGCTTGCGCCAGTTGTGGAACGCCTCGTCGCTCCGTTCGGCGTATGCAACGTCGCGGCGTGCGAGCGCCTTACGGCAGTTGCGCACCAGCCCCCGCTCGAGGGTCGCGAACGTGTCGGGGGCGAAGCGCAGCCGCCGGAAGCGCTGAAGCGCGCGCTCGAGCCCGGCGTCGGCCTCGGCTCGCTCTGCGGCGGCGTGGGCGGACGTCTCGGGGCTCTGCGCGAGCACGACCTCCTTGAGACGCGCCAGCGCCTGGCTTGCTGCTTGGTTGCGGGTCTCGGCTGCGAGCTTGACGATGGTTGCGACGATGACGTGGCCATCGCGGGCGGAGGACAGCGTGCCGGCGATGGCGCGGAAGTGCGCGTTCTCGGCGTGGTAGACTGCATCGCCCAGGCTATCGCGGCCGAGGCGCAGCAGGGCGCGGATCCGCTTCATGCATTTGCGCGCCTCGTGGATCTCGGTCGCCGGATCGACATTCGCCTGGAGCTGGCGGCGTGCCCGCTCGATCTGCTCCGTTCCGATGCGGCGAAAGCCTTTCTCGATCGGCTCGTCCAGGCGAAATCGAAAGGCCATGAAGGTGTCCGCTGGCTGCTGGCGCGCGTCATTTTGGAGAGTATAACGGGCACGGCGGACGATTTTCCATGGGGGTGTGCACCGAAGGTGAGCCTCGCGGGGCAATTTACCATGTGAGGCGGACGGCCGAGAGGCAATTCGCTCCTGCTTGAGGCGCGTTCGCGCCCGGCGGAACGGAGAGGCGCTCCCAGGCAAGATCGGTCTCGATCATGTGGGAGGCGCATGGCGCGCGCTCCCCGTCGGCCGTCGGGGCGACCGGCACGTGCGCCGCCATCCGTCCGCCAACCAGCACCGGCTCGCCGTCCTTGAGCTTCTCGTGTCGCCAGGCGTCGAGCCTGTCGAGCGCGGGGCATGGCGGGTCCTCGTGGCTGCAGGCGGCGGGGAGCATGATCGATGCGAGCCAGACCGCGCGGCCGCGGCCGTCGAGCAGACGGACGGCGGTGGCGGTGGCGTCCGGCTCGCCGGTCGAGGCGGGGGGCTCGAGCGTCAGCGTCGGGGTCCGCGCCGTGACGCGGAGATCCTGCCGCGCCCTCACGGCGATCGCGGTCGTCGGCGGACGATCGGCGCGCACGGTGCGGAAGCCGACAGGATCGGTCGGCGACAGGATCGTGCGGGAGACGACGAGGCGCCATTCACTTGGCGGAAAGAGCCGGCGCAACGCGGTGCCCGCCTCGACGCCCTGGATCAGCACGACGTCGGTGCCGGCGAGTGGCCGGAGCGCAGCCGCCTCGACCTCCGTCACGATCCCGGGCCGGCTCTCGCGCTCGGCGCCGAATGTGGTGCGCCACGCCGGTTGGCGCACCGCCGGCGTCGTCGGGGCCGGTGCAGGCCCCGACATCTCCCTGAGGTCGACGATGGCGACGACGAGGCCGTCCGCTTCAGCGTCTGCGCTTCGCGCGGCATCCCCGGCGGCGACCGGGGCAGCGGCGATCAGTGGCGACAGCGCCAAC
>ERZ795041.313-NODE-313-length-18854-cov-4.885632_pt1 | contig 18854 bp, 21 predicted proteins | sample MGYA00375125_ERZ795041 | MGnify/ENA primary metagenome ERZ795041 (study PRJEB30170, sample SAMN03074214) | activated sludge metagenome | biome: Common Effluent Treatment Plant; feature: Wastewater; material: Activated sludge; isolation source: activated biomass in...
GCCATGGGTATTCAGGAAGGTTTAAACCTTGCATAGCAATACAAACCTCAAGAAACCAGAAATTTATTTTTAACCGCTTTTGGCTTGGGCGCACAAGTAGGTGTTTTATTACCTTTCTCAAGAAAAGATGAATACGAATCAGATCACTACGGACTTTGGTGGGCTGCTATGGCCGGTTATAATCCACAGGAGGCAATTCCTCTTTGGGAAAGAATGGAAAAGGCAGGCGGTGGCCAAAAACCTCCTGAGTTTTTAAGCACACACCCCAGCGAAGGCAATCGTATCGAACAATTGAAAAAATTTATGCCCGAGGCATTGAAGTATTATAAGCCGGTAGGAAAATAAAAATCATTGATTTTGCTCAATTATCCTGCTTTTATTGATTAAAAGCAGGATTTTTTATAGTATTTCGGTTTCAACTCATAAAAAATTGTGCTACCTTTGCATTCCCTGCATTTGAGAACTCTGGTAATTAATTCAAATTTGAAATAATTACCAGCTACTTTAAAACAAAACACTTTCAAAGTATGTCGCAAACGCTGTTTGAAAAGTTAAATCTGGCAGATGAAAAGAATCTTTTAATTCAAGGACTGCCATCATCAATTGAGAAACAATTTTGTAAACTGTCTTTTGCAAAAAATATGACACCGCTTTTAAAAAGCAGGAAGATTGATTTTGCACTGGTTTTTGCTGTAAATGAAAATCAGTTGAACGGCATATTACAAGACGTAATGCCTTCATTAAAAGAAGGGTCTAAGTTTTGGGTAGCTTATCCCAAAACCACTTCCAAAATTGTGACTGACTTAAACCGTGAACGTAGCTGGAACAGATTGACAACCGGTGGTTATGAAAGTATTGAACGTGTAGAGCTGGATCATGTTTGGAGTGCCATGCGTTTTGACCGATGCAATGGTGATAGAAATTGTGTGGAAGGCGAACGCAGTAGAGCAGCTATAGCAGCTTCAAACTAATCAAATTCTGAAATTTTTTTACATAGGTTTGCATTTCGCAAACCTTTTTTTATGCAATTTATCAATGTAGAAATAAAAGCCAGATGTAATCATCCTGAAAAGATAAGGGCTTATTTGCAAAGCCATCAGGCCGAATATATAGGGCTGGATTTCCAAACCGATACCTATTACAAAGTGGCTAAAGGTCGGCTGAAACTGCGTGAAGGAAATATTGAAAACAACCTGATTTATTATGAAAGGAATAACGATACAGGACCAAAAGACTCCCATTTTCAACTTATAAAAATTGAAGATGCAAAAAACTTAAAAGAGGTACTTGCTAAAACCAATGGCATAAAAACAGTAATAAATAAGAAAAGAGAAATCTATTACATTGATAATGTAAAGTTTCATATTGATGAAGTAACAAATCTGGGTTCATTTGTAGAAATAGAAGCCGGAAACATGCTGGCTGATTTTTCCAAAGAACAATTGAAAGGCCAATGTGAGCAATATTTACAATTATTTGAAATTCAAGAATCGGATTTGATTAATATCTCTTATAGCGATATGTTGCTCAATCTTTCATAATTCAATGGAATAACTGGCACAAAGGCCCTGTTTATCTTCAAAAAATCATATATAAACTGACATTTTTTCACCTCTTGAGCTGACGGCATAATCATTGAGAATTATGCAAGTCCGATAGGTACAACTGTGTATTAAGATCTTTCGGACAACACATTCATATAAAAATTAAATTTTATAATATGGGAAAGATAATAGGAATAGATCTGGGTACAACGAATAGTTGTGTTTCTGTAATGGAAGGCAACGAACCTGTCGTAATTGCCAATGATGAAGGACGTCGTACAACGCCTTCAGTAGTTGGTTTTTTGAAAAATGGAGAAAGAAAAGTGGGAGATCCTGCTAAGCGTCAAGCTATCACTAACCCTCAAAACACTATTGCATCCGTAAAAAGATTTATGGGCCGTAGGTTTGATGAGGTAGGTGAAGAAATAACACACTGGAGTTATAAAGTGGTAAAAGGTGACAATAATACCGTTCGTATTGACATAGATGGCAGGCTTTATACACCACAGGAAATATCAGCCATGGTGCTGCAAAAAATGAAAAAAACTGCTGAAGATTATTTGGGTCAAGAGGTAAATGAAGCAGTCATAACCGTTCCGGCATATTTTAATGACGCTCAGCGTCAGGCTACAAAGGAGGCCGGTGAAATAGCCGGTCTTACCGTTCGTCGTATTGTAAACGAACCCACCGCAGCTGCGCTGGCTTATGGATTGGATAAAGCTAAGCATGATCAAAAAATAGCAGTATTTGACTTGGGCGGTGGTACTTTTGATATATCTGTTTTAGAATTGGGTGATGGCGTGTTTGAAGTGAAATCAACCAATGGTGATACACACCTGGGTGGAGATGATTTTGACAAAGTAATCATGGACTGGCTGGCAGATGAGTTTAAGAAAGATGAAGTATTGGATTTACGCAAAGACCCAATGGCTTTGCAACGTTTGAAAGAAGCAGCTGAAAAAGCTAAAATTGAACTTTCTTCATCAAGTGAAACTGAAATAAACCTTCCCTACATAACAGCGGTTGATGGTGTGCCAAAACACCTTGTAAAAAAACTAAGTCGTGCAAAATTCGAACAATTGGCCGATAATTTATTTGCACGCTGTTTAAAGCCTTGTGAGGCTGCATTGAAAGATGCAGGCATGAATGCATCTCAAATAGATGAAATTATATTAGTAGGTGGAAGCACCCGTATACCAAAAGTTCAGGAGATCGTAGAAAAATTCTTTGGCAAAAAGCCAAACAAAGGCGTGAATCCCGATGAAGTAGTGGCTGTAGGTGCTGCCATTCAGGGTGCGGTGCTTACTGGCGAGGTTAAGGATGTTTTGTTGCTGGATGTTACACCGCTAACATTGGGTATAGAAACCATGGGAGGCGTACTTACTCCATTGATTCCTTCCAATACTACAATCCCAACCAAGAAGAGTGAAGTCTTCAGTACGGCCAGCGATAACCAGCCTGGCGTACAGATTCATGTACTGCAAGGCGAAAGAAGTATGGCAAAAGATAATAAGAGTTTGGGTATCTTCAACTTGGATGGAATACCACCAGCCCCACGGGGTGTACCACAGATTGAAGTAATTTTTGATATTGATGCCAATGGAATCTTACATGTAACAGCAAAAGACAAAGGCACAGGAAAAGAACAAAAAATTCATATTGAGGCCGGTAGTGGATTAAGTAAGGATGAAGTGGAAAAAATGAAGGCTGAAGCAAAAGCTAATGAAGCAACTGATAAAGCTGAAAAAGAAAAAGTTGAGAAACTTAATCAAGCCGACAGCCTTGTATTTCAAACTGAAAAACAACTGAAGGAATACGGAGAGAAAATTCCTGCAGAAAAGAAAGCTGCAATAGAGCAGGCAGCCGAAAAATTGAAAGAAGCTCATAAGGCACAAGACCTGGCAGGTATAGATACACATCTTGCTGCTTTGAATGCATCCTGGACTGCGGCCAGCGAGGATATGTATAAAGCAACTCAGGAGCAACAACCGGGTGCACAGCAATCCGGAGCAGACGATGCACAGCAGCAACAGCAAAATGCAGGCACAGGGGATAATGTTACTGACGTTCCTTATGAAGAGGTGAAATAAGTGCTACATAATAGCTATACTTTTAAAAATCCCGACAAAATATTGCTGGGATTTTTTCTGCCAGAAAAAAATAGTAACTCACTTAATCCGTTTATTGAATTGACAAAAGTCAATATTAAGTTTAGAGAGAAAAAATTCAAAATGTGAATAAATAATTTACTCTTAGAAAATATTATATTGTTGTTTTCTTTACTTTGGCACTCTAAATTTTATTAAAAAATGAAAAGAACAACTTCGTATTTTCTAATTGCCATTGCAGCATTGGCAATCAGCTTTACTTCTTGCAAAAAGAAACTAAGTGATGCTGACATTAAAGCTGCCGTTGAAAAAGTATTAACAGCCGATCCTTCAGCAAGCGGTGCTACTGTAGCAGTGGAAAAAGGTGTTGTAACACTTACAGGTGCATTAAAGGATGACGCTACTAAAGCCGCAGTTGAAAAACTGATCGCCGGTGTAAAAGGGGTAAAGTCTGTTGTAAATAATTCAACAGTTGCTGCACCTGTTGTTATTGCAAATGATGATCCGCTTACTCAAGCCGTAAATGATGCCTTAAAAGCATTTCCAGGAATCAGTGCAACTGTAAAAGATGGAATTATTTCTTTAACAGGAACTATTGCAAAAGCGGATAGACAAAAATTGATGATGGCATTACAGGCTTTAAATCCTAAAAAAGTGGATGTAGCCGGATTAACAAACAAATAAAAAAGGAGGAACAACATATGTCACTAACAGAAAAATATAAAGAATTAACCGACCTGGCAGTTTCTGCAGGTGTACAAAATCTTAATGTAAGAGAGCAAGATGGCGTATTGTATGTCGATGGCGATGCATCTGGAGCTGTAAAACAGCAACTTTGGGACACGTATGGAAAATTGGATCCTGACTATACTTCAGGTGATCTGGTTTTAAACATCAATAGTGTTGCCAATGTAGTTGAAGGTGCAAAAGTTCGTGTTACTACAACTCGTAGCAACTTAAACATTCGTAAAGGGCCGGGTACCAATCATGATATTATTGGGAAAGCAGCTCATAATTCAGTAGTTACGCTTGTGAGAAAAGAAAACGACCAATGGTGGGTTATCAAAACCGATGATGGTCAGGAAGGTTATTGCTATACACAATATCTTACGCCGATAGAAGCGTAAGCAATTTTTTTATCTCTTTAAAATTGGGGGCCATGACAAAAGATGGCCTCTTTTTTTTTATATTCAACAAAACCTTGTTATGCTTATTTTTAAAATTATTTGAATGAAAGTGCTTAATAACATAGTTTATAATGAAACAATACAATCGAGTTGTAAATAGAAATCATTTAAAGGGTTTAGATACATTAAGAGCAATTGCAGCCATAATTGTTGTTTGGGGTCATATTGAATTATTTAAAAAGGAAAGCGGCATTCAAAACCTGATTGACGATGGTTTCTATTTGCCAAGCGGGCATATTTCTGTTATCCTCTTTTTTGTGATCAGCGGCTTTCTTATTACCTATCTGCTGACTTTGGAAAAGAAAAGAACAGGGACTATTAAACTAAAGAATTTTTATCTGAGAAGAATTTTAAGAATCTGGCCATTATATTATCTTGTTTTAGTTATCTCTTTTCTGCTTTTTAAAGCAGTTTATTCATCAGAAACAATTTTTCTCTCCCTTACGATTTTTCCGAATGTGGCGCATGCACTGGACGCAGGATGGCCAACAAGCCCTCAAATCTGGTCTATTGGTGTTGAAGAACAGTTTTATCTTTTCTGGCCACTAATTCTTATGATTCTGCCATCAAAAAGGATTCCCATTTTTCTGATTTTGTTTTTTTTCATTTATACCTTGTTGCCTACGATCCTTCTTTTTCTGAATAATCAATATTTTGGTAACGAAACTTTATCACATTTCGTCAATAGATTTTTCTACGGCTCAAAATTTAATGTTTTGAGCATGGGTTCCCTTTTCGGTTTTTTATTTGCAGAAAATAAGAAATATCTGAGATTCTTCAAAAACGATTTAGTTAGTTATGTTACTTTGGTTTTAGTTAGTATTTTGTGGGTATCTGGTTTTGAACTTAAGTACTACAATGATGAGTTGTTTTCCATACTTTTTTCCATCGCAATCTTAAAAATTGTATCAGACCCAAGGATAAATTTAGATAAAATTGTCTTTAGATTTATAGGAAAAATTTCTTATGGTATTTATATGTATCATTGGATAGTGCTGCTTTTAGCATTTCAATTTATTTCTCCCTATGGAAATGCATGGCTTTTCAATCTTTATTTGTATAGTTTTGTGTTTGGAATTACATTTTTTATTGCCTGGGTTTCAAATTATTCAATAGAGAGATATTTTTTAAAGATGAAGGAAAAATACAGATAAATTTTCCAAGCCCAGATTGAATATTCGTAATGTAAGCTCCCCCAAATTTAGGTCAAGAAAGCTACTATCAGATATTTAGTCATTACTTAGAATTTTGATGAAAACCTATTTTTAAAAGGTTGCTAAATCAACAATCTAACTGAATAGCTCACATATTTTAGTTTTTTATATGAAATGGAATGTATTGACTGACATTATTGCGGTTACTTCATAATGGCATAATTGTTACACATATTGTGGATAATCAACCTTAGTTTTAACCTTCAAAAGCAATTATTATGGAAATAGAAATTTTTACGCTGGCCGACTTTGCCCAAGATAATAACTCAAAACTCACCATCGTGGGTACATTTGACAGCATTCATGCCAAAGAATTCCCCACACAACATCCGGCCTGCTCCATCGCTTGTCGGCTTCGTTTTGCAGCCAAGGAAGCGGGTGCATATGAATTTAAACTGCGACTAATTGATGCTACAGGTAAAGAAACCATTGAACCGATTACAGGAAATATTAATATTGGCGCACCACCCAACGGTCAATTATCTACTATTAATATTGTAATCAATTTTGGACAACTTCGGTTTGAAAAACCCGGTCGTTACTCATTCGAACTTTATATTGATGGAGAATGGAAATCCGGTTTACCACTCTTCTTAAATGAAATAAAGAGTTGATTGCTATTTATTGTTTTGTTTAACAATTTATTCAGCACTTCTCTTGTTTGACAATTGATACAGTTGTACCTTTGCATCGCAAAACAAAAACTGAGCACCGTAATCCGAAAATCAAAAGTACCTGACCTGAAAAATTCGCTTGCCCCGGTCTCTTACCTCAGATAAGCTCAGACGATTATTAAACGATAGAATAAAAAAAGGAGATTTTTATGAAAGGCATTGCTATGCACTCAAAAGTTCAGTTGAATGAAGAAGCTAAACAACAACTGACTAAAGAAGTAAAAGAAACACTGGCAGTAACCGGTAACAGCTTACATCAAACAAAATTTACAGCAGTGGACTTGTGGAACCAAAGAAGAAATTCACGTTCTGCTAGTGCGATGATGCGTAAATGGAATTTGAACTAAACTAACCATGATCCTGCGAAAATTCTTGAATCAAAAACCGCATTTGGGATGCTATTGTATCTCAAATGCGTTGTTCATTATTCTTCTCTTTTACAAAAAATGAAACTGGATAGGGCAAGCGTTACCCCATAAGACTGGAATGCTGCACGATATTCGCCTCCCTCGAGCTTTGCTAATAATGTAAAGAAAATAATGCCTGTACAAGCCAGAAAAATGATAATCGGCCATTTGAGTTTCATTCCAGGCTTATTTCCTAAATCAGTAGCCGTAACAAAGCATAGTAGCGATACGATAATACCTGCTACACCAAAAATAACGATAAAGGCAGCTGTGGAATAGAAACGAGGCATCAGTGCAGCTAATACAATATCAAGCAAGCTGGCAAGCACGAGCCCGGCAATGATAATGCCCAGACAAATTACGTAAGGTTTTAGTTTGTTCAATTTGTAGGTATCCTGATTGGTTGAAATAAAAAAACCGTTCCGAAAATACGAAACGGTTTATAAATATATTAAAGGTTAGCTTAAATAAGATCCATTGCTTTTACAAAGGAGGTACCCAAAAAAGGAAGAATAAATGTAAGCCACTCCCAATGTGAATAAATGGCAAAACCAAATGCGCCTGCAATTGCAAGAAAAGCCAGCCACCAAATTCCCTTGTATTTTTTCTTTTGTTCCATTTTTCTAAGTTTTAGCAAAAATAAGTGGTATTAAATTAATTCAAAAAAGAGTTTTCAACTTTTCAACAAAGCACCTTTTTTTCTGAAAATAAATAATAAAGCTGTGCATATACCTGCAAGTGCTATGGCCCACTTGGCAATAACTATAAAATGGTAAAAAGTCAGATTGTTTATAGTCGTGGGGTTATCTATCCATTTCAGCAGGTATAAATTTTCAATAATATCACATGCCCAGGCTACCAATTGAAGCAGAGAAACAATATGCAACATGCTTTTTATTTTAGCATTTCCGGTTTTTATACCCGCCATTCTATTGAGTGCCAAAATGCCGGGATAAACACCCACCATAAAAACAAAATCAAAAATGAGCTGATAGCGAAGCAATGATTTTACATGCGGGTCAATTCCCGAAAGAATAGCAAAAATTTGTTCTTTAGAATAGGTAAGCTCGAGCCCTATGATTGTGAAAAGATTTCCATTGTGAATAAATGAAGGCTCGAGCCATTTCATACAAAATGCTGACGCAAGAAAAAGACCGAGACAAAATAGGAAAAGACTTTTCCAGCTATTATACTTTTTTTCCATAATTCTATTTGCTAAAGCTACAAAACTTCATTCCTTTCTTTTACTTTCGTTTGATTCTCGCTGTTTTTTTTTTGAAATGAATGTAATATTTAATGAAACTTCAGTTTTTTTTAAGGTATCGTTCCGGTTACGGACAAAGTCTTTGGCTGTCGGGTAACATAAAATCAATGGGAAGTAGCGAACCTGAAAAGGCACTTGCAATGACCTACCTCAACGAAGAATTCTGGATCATATCACTGGATATTAAAAAGAATGATTTCAAAAAGAATATCTGTTACAAATACTTTGTAAAAAATGAAGACGGAAGCATTTTTCATGATTGGGAAAATAATCGTTGTATTGACGCTTCTTTTGATTCTTTCAAAGAAATATTTCTGACGGATACCTGGAATGCTGCCGGTGCTTTTGAAAACACGTTTTATACGGTGCCTTTTACCGAAACTTTATTGAGAGAAAATTTTACTAAGGGTAAAGCCAAACAGGTGAAGAACCCAACCCATGTTTTCAAAGTAAAAGCTCCCTTGCTGGAAAAGGATGAAGTGATGTGCCTGCTGGGTAGTGGAAAAAAACTAGGGAGCTGGAATGAAGCAAAACCCATACTTCTGGAAAGGGAAAACAACTGGTGGACAGCTTCGCTTGATCTTTCCGGTACCGGTTTTCCTTGCGCATATAAATATGGAATTTATAATCTGCAGGAAAAGAAATTTAAACATTACGAAGGTGGAAATAACCGTTTACTCATTGGTGACGCAGCTCCCAAGAAGCTTACCGTTGTGCATGATGGATTTGCACATTTGACAAACACGAGTTGGAAAGGGGCAGGGGTTGCAATTCCTGTTTTTAGTTTGAAAAGTGAAAACAGTTTGGGCGTAGGTGAATTTTCAGATATAAAATTATTGGCCGAATGGGCAGCCGGTGCGGGTATCAAAATGATTCAACTTTTACCGGTAAATGATACCAGTTCAAAATTTGACCGGACAGATTCTTATCCCTACAATGCTATTTCAGCATTTGCGCTACATCCTATCTATATCAATCTGGCTGCTATTGAAGGTGTCGATGTTTTCACTGAATTAGAATCGATTTATAAGAATGGAAAAGAGTTGAATGCATTGCCGGCATTGGATTATGAATCCGTTATAAAAATAAAAACAGAAGGACTGCGAAAATTGTATGCCTTACTGGGCAATAAATGTTTTGAGACGGAGTCTTACAAAAGCTTCTTTGATAGAAATAGGAGTTGGCTGGTTCCTTATGCAGTATTTTGTTATTTAAGGGATGAAAATAGAACTACTGATTTCAGAATATGGGAAACCCATTCAACTTATGTAGCTCATGAGATTGATTTGCTTAGCAACTTACATGATGTGGCACTCTACTATTTCGAACAATATCACTTGCATTTGCAGTTAAAGTCTGCGATAGCTTATGCACATCAAAAAGGAGTAGTGCTAAAGGGAGATATTCCCATTGGCATATCCAGAAACAGTTGTGATGCATGGGTCAATCCTGAGTTGTATAATTTTCATTGGCAGGCGGGTGCACCGCCCGATGATTTTGCAACAGAAGGTCAAAACTGGGGTTTTCCTATTTACAACTGGGAACAAATGCAAAAAGATGGATATGCCTGGTGGAAGGAAAGGCTGATGCATCTCTCCAATTATTTTGATGCATTTCGTATAGATCATATACTGGGTTTTTTTAGAATCTGGAGTATTCCACAGCATGCTGTGCAGGGAATTATGGGAAGATTTATTCCCGCAAAGCCGGTTTATGTAAATGAATTTGGCGAAAAAGGAATCTGGTTCGATTATCAGCGATATTGTCGCCCTTTTATTACTGATGAAATCATTGATTTGATTTTCGGCGAAAATGCTGTAACCGTAAAAAAACAGTTTCTCACAAATAATGAATGGGGCAGCTATAATCTGCTCCCTGAATTTGAAACACAAAAACAGGTTGCTCAATATTTTGCTCAATTTGAAACTAATGAAGAAAATAAGGTATTGGAATCCGGGCTGTATAAACTAATTGCAAATGTGATTTTGTTGGAAGATGAGGATGCACCGGGCGAGCAGTTTCATTTCAGAATTGCAATGGACAAAACATCGTCGTTTGAAAACCTGATACCGCATGTACAAACCAGACTTATGGACTTGTATCAGGATTATTTTTATCACCGACAAGATGCACACTGGTATGTATCAGCAATGAAAAAACTACCTGCTTTAAAATCTGCCACGCCCATGCTAATTTGTGGCGAAGATCTGGGTATGGTACCTCATTGTGTGCCAAGTGTAATGCAACAGTTAGGAATATTGAGTCTGGAAGTGCAACGCATGCCCAAAGACAGTGGCGTTGAATTTCTGAATCCTGCCCATGTTCCCTATTTATCAGTAATCACACCCGCAACACATGATATGAGTACTATAAGAGAATGGTGGGAGGAAAATGAAAACAGAACACAGCGTTTTTATAATGATATATTAAATCAACAGGGCGCAGCTCCCAAAACCTGTGAGGCGTGGATCAGCAGTGCGATCGTATTGCAACATTTATACTCATCTGCTATGTGGTGTGTATTTCAGTTGCAGGATATTTTAGGAATGAATGAAGACATAAGAAGAGAAAATCCGAAAGAGGAACGCATCAATATTCCTGCTGACCATAAACATTACTGGCAATACCGTATGCACCTCACATTAGAATCGTTGATCAGTAATAAGAATTTTTCTGAAGAAATAAAAGATTATTTAAAACAGAGTGGAAGATAAGTTTCTTTTTGTACAACTAAGCAAACGAAGCTTTTATCATTCTTGTCTTTTCTTGCATATCCTGTTTTAATAAACACTGATACCCATTTGCATTAAAAATTTTTGCAACCGCATCGCCCATACTTTCATGAATTTCACAATAGATAACGCCCGACGATTTTAGGTGTGTTTTGCCAAAAACAGCTATGGCTTTGTAGAACAATAATGGGTCATCGTCTGTTACAAATAATGCAGTATGTGGTTCATAAGCCAGCACATTTGCTTCTATTGTTGATTTATCTTTTATAGGAATATACGGCGGATTGCTGATGATGATATCGACTTCCGGTAGTTGAGGCCAGTTTGATGGGTGCAAGAAATCAAGACAAAGAAACTGAATATCAACATTCATTGTATTTGAATTTTTTTGGGCAACCTTCAGTGCAGCTTCGCTAATATCACAAGCACTCACCATGGCTTTTCTTAATCTTCTTTTTAACGTAACCGGAATGCAGCCACTGCCGGTGCCAATATCCAAAATGGATAATTCAGAAATAGGGAATTTACAATCGGTAATAACCCATTCTACCAGTTCATCTGTTTCCGGTCTGGGAATTAATACATTTTCATCAACATAAAACTTAAAACCGCCAAACCATGCTTCGTTCAAAATATATTGTACCGGTTCATTTTTTAAAAGCCTTTCAAGATAATGGTTTAGTTTATTTGTTTCATCCTTACTAAGCTCAACATGCTTGTATTTCATTCTTTCAACGCGGGGTGAGCCTGTCAGGTTTTCCATTACCATTTCTGCAATACTGGTTGCTTCACTTTCATCATAAATGATTCTGAGTTTATTGGTGAGCAAATAAGATGCTTCCTGTACTGTCATTTGGCAAACATAAATAATTTACATTTGGCGTTTACATGTTACCCGATTTCTATTATAGTATTGAAAAACCTGCAACCGGTGAATATAAAGACCGGGGAAGTAAATTTCTTGCTTACGCTTTTCCCTTTGCAACCGTTGCAGATTTTAAATTGATTTTAGCACGAATAAAAAAAGAGCATCCCAAAGCGGCACACCATTGTTTTGCATACAGATTGGGATTTGAGAACCTTGTTTTTCGTGTGAGTGATGATGGAGAACCTTCCGGTTCGGCAGGTAGGCCTATTTTAGGGCAAATTGACAGTTTGCAACTCACCAATGTAATAATTATTGTAGTTCGTTATTTTGGTGGCACACTACTGGGCGTTCCCGGTTTAATTCATGCGTACAAATCTGCTTCATACGAATCCTTACAGCAAGCAGTGATTGTGAAAAAGCCCGTATTGATTTCATATCGTCTGCAATTTGACTATACCATTTTGAATCAAGTAATGAGATGGGTCAAACAATTTGAATGCGAAGTGTATAAAAATGAAATGCAGTTGTTTTGCATTTTGGAAATAGGCGTTCCCAAAATTCATTTGCAGGAAATGGAAAAAAGAATTTCGGAAATTAATGGTGTGGAGATGGAAAAAATTTTATCAGAATCGTAATTATTTAGCAAACTGAGCACTCACTACTAAATCTTTAGAACCTGCTGTGTAAACATAAAATCCTTCTCCGCTTTTTACACCTAGTTTACCGGCTGTAACCATATTAATCAACAACGGACAAGGAGCATATTTTGGATTTCCAAAACCTTCGTGTAAAACTTTTAAGATAGCGAGGCAAACATCCAGCCCTATAAAATCGGCCAGTTGCAGCGGACCCATGGGATGTGCCATTCCCAGTTTCATCACTGTATCTATTTCTGATACACCTGCCACACCTTCATATAAACTATAAATAGCTTCATTAATCATTGGCATCAAAATACGATTAGCTATAAACCCGGGGTAATCATTCACCACACATGGAACTTTACCTAATTGTTTACTTAGTTCAACAATAGCTTCGGTAACTTCTTTTGATGTTGCATAGCCATTAATAATTTCAACTAATTTCATTACCGGCACCGGATTCATAAAATGCATTCCTATTACTTTGGGTGCACGATTGGTAACGGCTGCAATTTTTGTTATGGAAATACTGGAAGTATTAGTAGCCAGTATGGCATCCTTTGGAGCATACTTGTCAAGGTCTTCAAAAATCTGAAGCTTCAAAGCAGTATTTTCTGTAGCTGCTTCTACCACAAGCGAGGCATCTTTGATGCCATCAACCAGATTGGAATTGATGGACAGATTTTCAAGTGTTTCTTTTTTTTGAGCTTCGGTAATGTTGCCTTTGCTGACTTGCCTGTCCAGGTTTTTATTGATAGTTACTATTGCCCGGTCAAGTTGAGCAGGCGAAATATCTACTATGGTTACTTTAAATCCGGCTTGTGCAAATACATGAGCGATACCATTTCCCATTGTACCGGCACCTACAACAGCAATATTTTTTCCAATAAAATTCATAATGGCAGTAAATTATTTTTATAAAACAAAACTTGATTGCTTTGTTGTAAAGCAGCAAAAATAAGCATTATGAATTTGATGTTCCGGGCAGGGAATAACTGATTAATTCTTTCTTTTAAAATCGCCTCTTTTCCATGCATTAATAAACTCGCCCCAGGCAGCAGGATTAAAAATATTCATGGGTGGCGCCTGACCGCGATAAACAGCCTGATTGGCAATTTTATTCATTTGAATTCTGGTAGCTTCGCCTCCATCGCCACTTACGGTTCGCATCCAGGCACGACGATTTGCTTCGTTCAAATTTTTGCGGGCAACCTCATATTGGTCATCATCTATTTTGGTGTTTACAAAATCACGGGCAAACTGCTCGGGAGTGGGACGTGGTTTAATAATAGTGGCAGGCAGGTAAACCGTATCGGCCACCATCAGCTGTACTACACTATATTGATTGCCTTCAAGATTGCGTGGAATTGTAATTCTTTTGGGTTTATAAGATACATGGGTAAATTCTATTTCATCACCTTTTAATACGACAATAGAAAAAACTCCATAAGCATTAGAAATGGTACCTCTGTTTTGTCCTTTTACCATTACCGTTACGGCGGGTATGCCTACCAGGCTGTCAGCCGTCATCAATACACCATATAATTGCACAACAGAATCTCGGGATGCTTCAAACTGTGCATTGAGCTTTTGGGTACTTATCAGTAGCAGTATTGTTGAATAAAGTAAAATTTTTTTCACTGCCCCAAAAATAAAGACAAGTTGCTGATTTCGTAAAAGGATTTGCCTTTGTTAATGGTTAACTTTGCCATTCTTTACAGTTTTTAACAAATACTTGGAAAATGACTGAAGCAAAAATTCTTGAAGCACTGAGCAATGTACAGGAGCCTGACCTCGGAAAAGATTTAGTTACCCTAAACATGGTGAAGGACATTGAAATTAGTGGAAATAAAGTTTCTTTTACGGTAGTATTAACTACTCCGGCTTGCCCTTTAAAAGACATGATAAAAAATGCTTGTGTAAATGCCATTCATCTTTTGGTAAATAAAGAAGCAGATGTTACGGTAAATTTTACAGCAAATACGACTTCCAAAAGAATCGATTCGGGTTCTATTCTTCCGAAAGTAAAAAATATTATTGCCGTAGTAAGTGGAAAAGGTGGTGTGGGAAAATCTACCGTTGCGGCAAATCTGGCTTTAGCCATTGCACAAGGTGGTGCCAAAGTAGGACTAATGGATGCAGATATTTATGGGCCCAGTGTTCCGATTATGTTTGGAGTGAGAGGTGAAAGACCCATGATGATTGATGTAGGCGAAGAAAAAGCAATGATAGCACCATTGGAGCGTTACGGACTAAAACTGATCAGTATTGGATTGCTGGTGGATGAAAAAAGTGCAGTGGTTTGGCGTGGCCCAATGGCCAGTAGTGCTATTCGACAGTTTGTAACAGATGTTTATTGGGATGAATTGGATTATTTAATTGTAGATATGCCACCCGGCACCGGCGATATTCATCTTACTTTGATGCAAACTGTTCAGGTGACAGGAGCCGTTATTGTTACAACGCCGCAAGACGTTGCGCTGGCTGATGCTAAAAAAGGAATTGCCATGTTTGGCCAGGCACAATTGAACGTTCCTGTTTTGGGACTTGTAGAAAACATGAGTTATTTCACTCCGAAAGAATTGCCCGAAAATAAATATTACATTTTTGGAAAGGATGGAGGCAAACGCCTGGCAGATGAGTATGATCTTCCTTTTCTGGGTCAGATACCATTGGTACAAAGCATCCGCGAAGGCGGCGACCAAGGTGTACCGGTAATGATGGGTGATGATGACATTACCAAAAAAGCATTTCAGGAATTTGCATCCACGGTGGTAAGAAGTGTAGCTATGCGCAATGCAAATATGAAAGCAGAAAAAATTGCTGCGACTGTATAATATTAATCCCAATTAATTATGTATTCATTTCCATATTATAAGGTAACAGATAAAGAAGAAGTGATTGCTTTTATGAAAGCGCATCCCTTTATTACCTTGTTGGGTACTGATAAATCTGGCAGAATTGAAGCAACTCAAGTGCCCGTTCTGGTAGATGTAGTGGGTGATAAAATATATATTTCGGGGCACATCATGAGAAAAACTACACACGAAAATGCATTAATTGAAAATCCGGATGCGTTGATCATTTTTACAGGTGCCCATGCTTATGTAAGTGCCACTTATTACACCACCAATCCACATCAAGGCAGTACATGGAATTATATTGCTATACATGCCAGAGGAAAAATTCGCTGGATGGATGAGCAGGGTTTAATCAGTTTTATGAGAAAACTTACATTACATTTTGAAAAAAACAACTCTGCATCTTCAACGGTTTATGATAATTTACCAGAAGAATATGTGTCTAAACTCATCAAAGGCATTGCAGGCTTTGAAATGGAAGTGGCAGAATTGGACAATGTTTTCAAGCTAAGCCAAAACAGAGATGAAGTAAGCTACGACAATATTGTAAAAGAGTTAAAACAACAAGCGGGCGATGCCAAAGTCATTGGGGAGCTAATGGAACAACGCAAATCAAAAGTATTTTCATAAATGAAAAATTTTTTATTTCTCAGTCTGCTTGTTCTGCTTTATTCATGTTGCCAAACCAAAAAAATGCAGGGGAAAAGTAAAAATGATGCAACGGGTTTTGTTCCGGAGGAGTTTGACAAGCAGGGCCACAGGGGTTGCCGCGGATTGATGCCTGAAAACACCATTCCGGCAATGATTCATGCACTGGACTTGGGCGTTACTACTCTGGAAATGGATGTTGTGATTACAAAAGATAATAAAGTAATACTATCGCATGAACCCTGGTTTGGAGAGGAAATTACTACTAAACCGGATGGCACTTACATGGGGCCGCGGGAAGAACGAAAGTTTAATATTTATTGGATGACCTATGAGCAGACCAAAGATTTTGATGTAGGTATGAAACCGCATCCAAGGTTTCCGAATCAACAAAAAATGAATATTACAAAACCATTGCTTGCTGATGTTATGGATAGCGTAAACAAATCAATGATGGTTCGCCGAAGGCCATTTCCATTTTATAATATTGAAATAAAAACGAACCCGCTTGGCGACGGAGTCTTTCATCCCAAGCCTGAAGCGTTTGTGGATTTATTAATGTCAATAATCAATGAAAAAGGAATTGCTGAACAAGTAATCATTCAATCTTTTGATTTTCGCAACCTGAAATACCTGCATCAAAAATATGCTGATATTAAAACCTCAGTTTTAGTAGAAGCATCAGATAAAAGAACTTGCAATGAATTAATTAGTGAGTTGGGATTTATTCCAGCCGTTTATAGTCCTGCATATCAATTGGTAAATGCAGAGCTGATAAAGGAGTTTCATGCAAACAAAATAAAAGTAATTCCCTGGACGGTGAATGATAAAAGCACAATGGAAAAATTGAAAAAAATGGGTGTGGATGGTTTGATTTCGGATTATCCAAACCTGTTTAATGAATGAAACTAATGTTCTATAAAATATTTTTCTTTCAGATTTAGCCAGTCCAGCGCATTGCGGTACATTAATTTTCTTGTTGTCTTTTTTCCCAAATCCATTTTTTCAATCAGCTTGCCGGGTTTGTGTTCTCCTAATGGAAAAGGATAATCGCTGCCCAGGCAAATATTATCTTCGCCCATAAAATCAATCAGATATTTAAAGGCATTGCGATCATGCACCAGACTGTCGACCCAAAATTTTCCAATATAATTGGATGGATGTACCGGATTGTCAATTGCAACTAAGTCGGGGCGTACTTTAAAACCATGTTCAATTCTGCCAAAAGTAAAAGGGAAGGAGCCACCACCATGTGCAAAAGCAATTCTCAATTTTGGAAACTGCTCCAGCACACCGCCAAAAATGAGAGAACAAATGGCTCTTGAAGTTTCGCCGGGCATACCTACCAGCCAGGGCAACCAGTATTTGGTCATTTGTGCTTCTCCCATCATTTCCCAGGGATGTATAAATAATGCACAGCCTGATTTCTCTGCAGCTTCATAAAAAGGAAAAAATACTTTGTCCGATAAATTTTTGCCATTGATATTGGAGCCTATTTCTACACCGGGCATGTTTAAATTTTTTACACAACGCTCCATCTCTTTTATGGCCAGTTCCACATCCTGCATAGGCAATGTACCCAAACCTATAAAATGATGTGGCTCCTTAGCCACTGTTTCTGCTATATGGTCGTTGAAGAAGCGTGAGGTTTCTAAACCATCTGCCGGCTTTGCCCAATAATTAAAGAGTACGGGAATGGTGGATAGCACCTGCAAGGTTACTCCCGTATTTTCCATATCCTTTATTCGGTGTGTTTCATTGAAACAATTGGGTTCTACAACTCTGAAAAGTTTGTCACCCTTCATCATACACGCATCGCAACCCCGGTGTTCCAAATGAATAAATTCACCATAGCCAAATTTCTGCACCCAGTTGGGCATTTTTTCGGGCATGATGTGTGTGTGAATGTCAATGCGCATAAAAGAGTGGATATTTTTGAAATGGCAATAAAAAAATTGAATCGTAAATAAAGGCTAACTTTTTTTCACCGGCGGCTCCATGATGGTACCACATTTATCACAGGTTCTTTTCATTGTATCTTCCCAAAAACGATTCATTACCGGTGGCAATTGTTTTACAATATCATCTACATGTAAAGTTTCTTCGTAAAGTTTATTTCCGCATTTTTCACAAAACCATAAAAAACCATCGTCTTCAACTTCACGCTTTTTTTCAATAACCAAACCTACTGTGCCGGGGCCACGCTGAGGCGAGTGTGGTGTGCGGGGAGGCAGCAGAAACATTTCACCTTCTTTTATTAAAATATCTTTAAACGCTCCATCATCAATAATTTTTACAACAATATCACCTTCCACCTGGTAATACAATTCTTCCGTTTCGTTAAAATGATAATCTTTTCGGGCATTGGGACCGCCCACCACCATTACAATAAAATTTTCTGCGTCTTTATAAACACATTGGTTACCTACCGGTGGTTTCAGCAGGTCTCGGTTTTCATCAATCCATTTTTTCAGGTTGAAAGGAGCAATGACTGGCATACATCATAGTTTTAATAAACAATTGGGGGCTTAATTTACAACAAAATTCTTTAGGTTTGATGCGTTAATATTTTTCAATCACGATTAATTAGACTTTCCCTATCGGGATTTCAAATTATGAATCTTTCTCTTGAAGGTAAAAATGCGGTGATATGTGGCAGCACACAGGGCATTGGCTTAGCCATTGCCGAAGAATTAGCTTTATTGG
>ERZ795041.314-NODE-314-length-18815-cov-7.649733_pt1 | contig 18815 bp, 21 predicted proteins | sample MGYA00375125_ERZ795041 | MGnify/ENA primary metagenome ERZ795041 (study PRJEB30170, sample SAMN03074214) | activated sludge metagenome | biome: Common Effluent Treatment Plant; feature: Wastewater; material: Activated sludge; isolation source: activated biomass in...
GCCTTCGCAATGACGGGTTGGGCAAAACCCCACCACGCCGTCACTGCGAGGAGGCCCTGCGACCCCGGCCTTGCGCCGGGGAGCAGTCCATGGCGAGAGTGCCCTGATGGATTGCTTCAGGCCTGTTGAGTGCACAGGCCTTCGCAATGACGGGTTGGGCAAAACCCCACCATGCCGTCACTGCGAGGAGGCTCTGCGACGCGGCAGTCCAGGCACAATCGTCCTGATGGATTGCTTCAGCCGCGACGGCCTCGCAATGACGAGTTGGATAAGAGCATCGCCACCGCGAGGAGGCCCTGCATGCCCGCCCTTGGCACATTGGCGCATTGCCCTTCCTACCTTGCCCCCATGGCCTCCTTTGCCCACGGCAGGCTCACCATGGCGGTGCACCGTTATGGCCAAGGCCCATTGCACGTGTTGGCCTTTCACGGCTTCGACCGCAGCGGCGCCGATTTCGCCGTGCTGGCACCGCCTCTTGCAACGCTTTGCACCCTGCATGCCTTCGACCTGCCCTTCCACGGCGAAAGCCCCGGCTTTGACCCGGTCGACCCCGTGCGCCCAAGCGAACTGGCCGCTTTCTTCAACGCGTATGCAGCGCACATTGGCACTGCCCGCGTGGGGCTGCTCGGCTACAGCTTGGGCGGCCGCATCGCCCTGTGCATGCTGGAACAGCAGCCCGCCCTAGTGGACCGTGCCTTCCTGCTGGCGCCCGACGGCCTGGTGGCCCGGCCTTGGTACCGCGCCCTCGCCCACTACCGCGCTGGCCGATGGATGTACCGCGCCTTCATCCGCCACCCCCGGGCCTTCCACGGGCTGATCGGCCTGCTGCACCGGCTGCACCTGCTGGATGCGCGCATGTACCGCTTCCTGATGGACCGCACCGCCACCGAACGGGCCCGTGCCCTGCTGCACCAGGTGTGGTGCGGCTTCCGGCTGATCGAACCCGCGCTGCCCACCGTGGCGGAAAACCTCCGCCGCCAGGCCATCCCCCTGGACCTGATGCTGGGCCGCCACGACCGGGTGATCAGGCCCGCCATGGCCCGCCGCCTGCACGACTTGGCCCCCGGGCAGGTCCACGTCCACTTTCTGCCCACCGGCCACCGCATGCTGAACGAAGCGGTAGGCGCCTTGATCGCGGCCGGATTGGCCCATGGGCCGGACGATGCCTCTTGAGCACCCCCTAGCGGGACCGTGGCACCCCGTTCACGGAACAACGCTTGCCGGTTGCACAACAAAAAAGGCCGCCCAGCGGGCAGCCTTTCCAAGGACAGGGAGATCGGCGGTCTTACTTGCTGCCGCCTGGCTCGTCGCTGACGCTAAGCTTGTGGCGGCCATGCGCACGGCGGTTGGCCAGCACGGCACGGCCTGCAGGGGTGCTCATCCGCTCGCGGAAACCGTGCTTGTTCACCCGCTTGCGCTTGCTGGGCTGATAGGTGCGCTTCATGGTCGTGCTTTTTTGAAAGGGAGCGCAAAGATAACGCCACGGGCGATCCGTGCAAACGGGAAAAGCAGGGCGACCACCCGCGCAGGGCTCCGGGCCGCTCAACGCAGCAGCCGCAGCCGGTCCATGCCGTAGGCTTGTACCTCTCCCGCCTCGTCCTCCACCAGCAGCCGGCCAGCGGCATCCACGTCCAAGGGGCGGGCGGTGAACGGCGCCCCGTCGAGCGTGAACCCGGTGAACCGGCCCTGGGCCCACAACCGCTCCACGTACGCCTTGTCCACTTCGCCAGGGTGCCGCATGCCTTCCCACCAGTGCTGCATCCGCCGGCAAAGGCATTCCAACACTTGCCCGGGGCTGCGGCGCATGCCGGTTTCCTGCAGCAGGCTGGTGGCCCGAAGGTCCTCAGGCCAGCCGCCGCTGTTCACGTTCAGGCCGATGCCCACCACCGCCGAGGCTACCCAAGGGCCCTTCAGCTCGTTGGCAATGAGGATGCCGGCCACCTTGCCGCGCTCCACCAGCACGTCATTGGGCCACTTGATGCGCACCCGTGACGCATCCGCACCGGCCTGCCTCAGGGCATCGGCCACAACGTCATGCACCGCCAAAGCCGCCACTTTGGCCAGGATGAACTGCTGCGGGGCGGCCAATGCTTCGGGCAACAACACGATGCTGGCCGCGAGGTCCAGCCCCTTGGCGGTCATCCACCCGCGCCCCGACCGGCCCCGACCGGCCGTCTGCTCCAAGGCCATGATGGCAGTGCCATGGCCCAGTTCCTGCCGCTCCAAGCCTTTGGCCGCATACTTGTTGGTGCTGTCCACCGAAGCGAGCTTGATCACCCGTTGCCCGATGGTGGGTTGGACGTCCATGTGCAAGTCCCGCAAGAGAAAACCGCGCAGCAAGCCCGCGCTCAGTGTATACCTTTGAACGCGCCCAAGATAGAACGCATGAAGAAAGCCCGTGGACCCGTCCCTGCCGTTCCCTTGGTGGAGGCCGTGGTGCTGGGCATGCAGGAAGTGAAGGCCAAGGACATCGTCCACTTGGACCTGCGCGGCGTGCCCGGCGCCGTGTGCGACCACTTCATCATTTGCCATGGGGATTCGCCCGCACAAGTGGAAGCCATCGCTCGCAGCGTGGAAAAGTTCACCCTGCAGCACACCCATGAAAAGCCCTGGCACACCGAAGGCAAGGAAAACGCCGGATGGGTGCTGCTGGATTACGTGGACGTGGTGGTGCACATCTTCCGCCGCGAAATGCGCGCCTATTACGGACTGGACCAACTGTGGGCCGATGCGCTCCGCATGGATTACGAGAACGTAGCTTGACCCTGCCGTGGAAAACAACACCGACAAAACACCGAAGCCCGATCCGGGGCCGCGCCCCAAGCGGCCCATCAACTTCTACTGGATCTACGGGGTCATCGTGGCGATGATCCTGGCCATGGGCCTGTTCAACTTCAACTCGCACTTGGTGCGCGTGGACATCTCGGACTACGACAATTACCTGGCGCAAGGCGACGTGCAGGGTATCGTGGTGAACGGCGATGCCGTGCTGGTGACCATCAAGAAGGACAGCCTGGAAAAGGAGGTGCACAAGAAACGCCTGGCGGGCACCACCGTGGAGGCCGGGGCACCCCAGTACACATTCTACATCGGCAACAACCCGCAGATGCAGCAGCAGGTGATCGAACAGGCGCGCGCCAAAAAGGTGGACGTGCGGATCAACCCGCAGAACGACTTCGGCAAGGAGATCCTGTACTGGGTGCTCTTCTTCGGCGCCATCGTCCTGGTGTGGATGTTCATGATGCGCCGCATGGGAGGCCCCGGCGGGCCCGGCGGGCAGATCTTCAACATCGGAAAGAGCCGCGCCACCGTCTTCGAGGGGGGCAAGAGCACGGACGTTACCTTCAACGACGTGGCCGGCCTGGACGAGGCCAAGGAAGAATTGCAGGAGATCGTGGACTTCCTGAAGACGCCCAAGAAATACACCGACCTGGGCGCGAAGATCCCCAAGGGTGCCTTGCTGGTGGGCCCTCCCGGTACGGGAAAAACACTGCTGGCCAAGGCCATCGCCGGGGAGGCGCAGGTGCCTTTCTTCTCGCTCAGCGGCTCGGATTTCGTGGAGATGTTCGTGGGCGTGGGCGCCAGCCGCGTGCGCGACCTCTTCAAGCAGGCCAAGGAGAAAGCACCGAGCATCATCTTCATCGACGAGATCGACGCCATCGGGCGCGCACGCGGACGCAACATCAACATGGGCAGCAACGACGAGCGGGAGAACACGCTCAACCAGCTGCTCACCGAGATGGACGGCTTCGGCACCAACACCGGGGTGATCATCCTGGGCGCCACCAACCGCGCCGACGTGCTGGACCGCGCCCTGCTGCGGCCCGGCCGCTTCGACCGGCAGATCTTCGTGGACATGCCCGACCTCAACGAGCGCATCGCCATCTTCAAGGTGCACCTCAAGCCCCTGAAGATGGACATCAACGTGGACGTGGAGTTCCTGGCCCGCCAAACCCCCGGGTTCAGCGGGGCCGACATCGCCAACATCTGCAACGAGGCCGCGTTGATTGCCGCGCGCCGGAAGAAGAGCGCCGTGGAAAAACAGGATTTCCTCGATGCGGTGGACCGCGTGATCGGAGGCTTGGAGAAGAAGAACAAGATCATCACCAACGAGGAAAAGCGCGCCATCGCCTTCCACGAGGCAGGTCACGCCACCGTGAGCTGGTTGGTGGAGCACGCCTCCCCCCTGGTGAAGGTGACCATCGTGCCGCGCGGCCGCTCCCTGGGCGCCGCCTGGTACCTGCCTGATGAGCGCCACCTGACCACCACCGAGCAAATGCTCGATGAGATCTGCGCCGCCTTAGGCGGGCGCGCCGCGGAGGACATCATGTTCGGCAAGGTGAGCACCGGCGCCCTGAGCGACCTGGAGAAGGTGACCAAGCAGGCCTACGCCATGGTGACCATGTACGGGCTGAACGACAAGATCGGTAACATCAGCTTCTACGACAGCACCGGCCAAAGCGAATACAGCCTCTCCAAGCCATACAGCGACCACACCGCCCAAGTGATCGACGGGGAGGTGCGCAACATCGTGGAGGCCCAATACGTCCGCGCCAAGAAGATCCTCTCCGAGAACAAGGACAAACTGAGCACGCTGGCCACCCAGCTATTGGAGAAGGAGGTGATCTTCAAAGAGGACCTGGAAACCATTTTCGGCGACCGCCCCTTTGCTCGCAGCGAGGAACCCCAGGCCAAAGCACCTGCCAAGAACGGCGCGAGGCATGACATTCCAGCGGAAGCTGAAGGCAACGTCCCCAAGGAAGACAACACCAACGTGGCCTGAACCATCGGGCACATGCCCATGAGCGAATTGGCCAAACGGGCCATGACCGGAGCCGTGTACGCCGGGCTCACCATCGCTGCGGCCTTGGCCGGACCGGTGACCAGCACGCTGCTGTTCCTGCCCGTGTGCTTAGTGGCCACCCAGGAAATGCTCCGCCTGTTGGGCAGCGGAAAGGAAGGTACGCCCACCGGCTTTCCCCTGGCGGCGGCGGCGGTCACCTACGTGGTGGTGGCCTTGGCAAGCGTGGTGCCGCGCGTCACGCCGATGGTGGCGGCAGCCGTGGTGTTCCTGGCGCTGTTCGCGGGCGTGATCGAGCTGTTGTGGCGCCCGGATGCCCGGCCGGCCCGCGAGCTTGGCGCCCTGGTGGTGGTGGTGGCGGCCATTGCCCTGCCGTTCGGCCTGATCCCCGCGTTGATGCACCGGGGCCCGGAGCTCTTCATCGGCTTCATGCTGCTGTTGTGGACGAATGACACCGGTGCCTACCTGGTGGGCAGGAGTTTCGGCCGTATGCCCCTGCTTCCCCGGGTAAGCCCGAAGAAAACCGTGGAGGGCCTGCTGGGGGGCATCGTGCTGGCTTTGGCCGCAGGTTGGGCCATTGGGCAATGGTGGACCGTTCTCAGCCCCGCCCAGTGGTTGTTCTGCGGGGGCGTGGTGGCGGTGGCGTCCACCGTCGGCGACCTGCTGGAATCCGCCCTGAAGCGCGAGGTCGGCGTGAAGGATTCCGGTACCATCCTGCCCGGGCATGGCGGCATGCTGGACCGTTTCGACGGCTTTATCCTCGCCCTGCCGGCCATGGTGCTCACCGTGCATCTGTTCGCGTAGCTGGCCGCGCGGCCCGGCAACGCCATTCCAAGCGCGGCCATGGATACCGGCCGCACGGCACATCCGTGGCCCCCTATCTTTGGCCGCCCCGCCCATGCGCCTGCACCGTGAAGGAACCCCGACCATCCTGCTCGTAACCGGGCTGGCCTGCATCATCGGCTATGCGGCATGGCATTGGCTGCCGCCGGTGGCCGCTTGGCCCGTGGCGTTGGCCATGGCCGCGCTGCTGGCCTTGGTGCTGTGGTTCTTCCGGAGCCCGGACCGCCCGCTCAACAAGGAACCCGGTGCCGTGGTCGCCCCGTGCGACGGCAAGGTGGTGGTCGTGGAGGAAGTCACGGAAACGGAGTACTTCCGCGACCGGCGCATCCAAGTATCCATTTTCATGAGCCCATTGAACGTGCACGTGAACTACCACCCCATCGGTGGCACCGCGGCCTACCACCAATACCACAAGGGCAAGTACCTGGTGGCCTGGCACCCCAAGAGCAGCACGGACAATGAGCGGTGCACCGTGGTGGTGGCACATCCGGTGTACGGCGAGGTGCTGGTGCGCCAGATCGCCGGTGCGTTGGCGCGCCGCATCTGCACCTATCCCCGCCCCGGCGATGCCGTGGAGCAGGGCAGCGAGCTGGGCTTCATTAAGTTCGGCTCCCGCGTGGACCTCTTCCTGCCCCTGTCCACCCAAGTGCAGGTCCGCATCGGCGACAAGGTGAAGGGGGCCGAAACCATCATCGCACGCAATACCCCTTGAACATGCGCCCGTCCTTGCTCTTGGTCCTTCCCATCCTGGCGTCCGCAGCCTGCGGAACCGGAAGTACGTCACCACAAGAACGTGCGGCCGTGGAACCTGCGGCCCCGGTAGTGCAACCTGCGGAGGCGGCCCAAACACCCCCGCCTGCCGAGGGCATGGTGAACCTGCACACCTTGGCAGGAACCGGGCTGAAATTCAATGGCGTGTACGACAACGTGAGGGGCGACATCCACTACTACATGCGGTTCTTTGAGCGCGGCAACGTGGTGCTGATCGCGGGCTGGCAAAAGCCCGGCGATCCGGTGGACCTGCGCAGCTTCCTGCGGCAGGATGCGCAAAGCGGGGAAAATAATCTGCACAACACGCCGGTGGAACAGCGCAACGACAGCCTGTTCTTCACCACCATGGCCCCGCGCGGCGCCATTACCTATGCCGGGGTGGTGGACGGCGACACGCTGCGGTTCCTGAAGCACAGCATGGTCACGCGCAAGCGCTCCGTGGTGAATTACCATTTCATCCCGGACTGACCCCAGGGCGCGGTCAGAGCAAGATGCCGCGCAACCCGTCCAGGTGCGTGATGCGGTAGGTGGCCATGGGGTCGCCTTCCCCTTCCTGCGGGAAATGCACCTGGTCCATGCCTGCCGCACGCGCACCGGCCACATCCGCCCGCACATTGTCGCCGATCATCAAGCTTTCCGCCGCCCGTGCACCGGCACTGCGCAAGGCGTGGCGGAAGATCGCTGCGTTCGGCTTGGGCGCACCGGCCATTTCACTGGTGAGCACCACGCCGAAGTGGTGGCGGATGCCCGAACTGCGCAGCTTCACGTCCTGCACCCCGGTGAAGCCGTTGGTGATGATGTGCAAGTGGTAATGGGGCCGCAGGTCCTCCAGCAGCGCCGCCGCGCCGGGCATCAGGATGGCGCGCACGGGGCAGCGCTCCATGTAGGTTTCCTCCAAGCGGCGGGACAGGGCACCGTCCGTGATGCCGAAATGCGCCAAGGTCCGTTTGAAGCGGAGCTTCCGCAGGACTTCCTTGGGGATGGCCCCGCCGTCCAGCTGTTCCCAAAGCGCCGCGTTGACCCCTTCGTACACGCCGATGAACTCATCGGTACCAACGCCAAGGCCGCCCAACAGTTCATCGCAAAGTTCATGCAGCACAGTACGCGAGTTCGCCCGGAAATCCCAAAGCGTATGGTCCAGGTCGAAGAACAGGTGCCGGTAGCGGGCCATCAGTGGATGAACTTCCAGGCGGCGCTGAGCACCAGCGACCAGGCCAGCACCGCCAGCAGCAGGGTCGGCAGGGCCCGCTTGTCATTGCGGAAATACTTGGCCGCCACCAAGGCGGTAAGCGGCACCGAAAGCAGCGGAGTGAGCAGGAAGACCACGCCCTGTGGGCCGTATGCCCGCTTCAGGCGCACGATCAGCCGGTTGGTGCGCGTGAAGATGCGCTTGGAGGGCTGTCCGCGTTCAGCGGCCAAGGCCCGTTTGCGCAGTCGCCGTTTGCTGAACCACGCCAGCACCCGACTGCCCAACGGAAAGACAATGAGCACCCCGATCCACCCGCCCACGGTGGTCAGCAATACCGTTTGCCAGTAGGAATGCTTGAACCCGTAAGAGACGGCCGGGGAGAACATGAATTTCACGATCCCCGCCATCAACACGGTGACCACGTGCCAGGGCTTCATGGCTAGATCTTGTTCCCGTAGGCCAGGTCGCCTGCGTCGCCCAGCCCGGGCACGATGTACGCCTCGGCCGTCATCTCGCTGTCCACGGCGCCCAACCAGAAGTACGTGTTGGCCGGGAAGTGCCGTTGTGCGAACTCCACCCCCTCGTTGCTGGCGATCACGGACACCACGTGTACGGCCTTGGGCTTGCCCATGCGCAACATGGCCTTGTACACCAATGCCATGCTGCGCCCGGTGGCCAGCATGGGGTCGCTGATGATGAGCACCCGGTCCTCGATGGAAGGGCTGCTGAGGTACTCCACTTCCACATCGAAGCCATCCTCGCCCTTGCGGTGCTTGCGGTAGGCGCTCACAAAGGCATTGTCCGCGCGGTCGAAGTAGTTCAACAGGCCCTGGTGCAACGGCAGGCCGGCCCGCAGGATGGTGCACAGCACGGGTTGTTCGGCGGGCAGCATCATCCGGGCCACGCCCAAGGGCGAGGCCACCTCCTGCTCCACGTAGGCCAAGGTCTTGCTCAGCTCATAGGCAAACACCTCGCCCATCCGCTCCAGGTTGCGCCGGAAGCGCATGGGGTCCTTTTGCACGCCCACGTCGCGCATTTCGGCCAGAAAATGGTTGGCCACGGAATTCGATCGGTTCAGTTCCACCACCATGGATCAAGGTTTCAAGAGCCGGACCACCGGCGGAAGACGGTTCATCAAAGCTCGCAAATAAAGCACACGCTGCGCCCCGAAGCCGGTGTAAAAGCGCGCCAGCCCGGGATCGTTCCCCCCGGCGAAGTCCAGGAGCAGGCCGCTTCCGGCATGCTGCTCCACCACGTGGTCGATCAGGGCGTACATGGCGCGAAGATCGCGCCCCGCAGCCGTTGCCGCACCTTTCAGGAATAGGAGACTGCCACCGTGGCGTACAAACCAAGCGGCGGCAGCGGGGCCCTGCGCGCTGTGCACGATGTACCCGAGCCCCGTGCCGTTCAGTTCGCTGGCTTGCAGCACGCGGTGCATGGCTGCAATGTCTGCCCTGCGCAACCCCCATCGCCTGAACTGGTCGGAAAGCGCCAGGGCGGCGATTACTTCTCCACTTCCGGCCCCCGATGCCGCCTCCACGCCGAGCTGGGCCGCCTTGCGCAGGTTGCGTTTGTGGTTGGTGCCATAGGCTGCCCGCAGGGTCTCGGCCGGTTGGTCCAAGCGCAGGACATGGTTCTGCCTTTGTTCCGTTCGCCAGTGGGGCAATTGCGGCAGTTCCGCCACCTGCAACTGGATGTCGGCATAGTGGAAGTGCCGGGGCAGCGCCCGCAGGAATTGGGCGGCGGGCGCAGGGCCTCCAACCGGTCCAAAGGGTCCGATGTGCTGGAGCAGGAACGGCTGAAAGAGGTAGTGGATGCCGTAGCGCCTACGCCCTGGCAGCGGCATCTGCGCGCCCGTGTCCCCGTCCACCAAGGCGCTCCACCCCGGGGCAGCGGCGTTGAGCACAGTGCTGCGCCCGTACCATGACGGCTGCACGGAAGCTTCCAGCCGGCGGTCCCATGCGGCCTGATCGATCTGCCGGTGTTCCAGGAAGGTGATCATGGCCGGGCATATTCAAGGACTTCAGGGGCTACACCCTGCCAACCAGCCTCATCGCCGTAGCCGCTCAGGAATCGTTCGTGCCACACGGAGATGAACGTGCCTTGCACGGCCCGGACCGCATCCACCAATTGCTTGGCGCGGATCACGGCCTCCTGCGGGGTGAGCCGCAGCTTGTACGCGGGCACGCTGTCCATCACGGCAAAGGGGTGGATGGTGAGCGCGGTGCTTGCCTCAGCCTCCAGGTCGTAAAACGGGTATGGCGTGCAGGTACCGGCGCGGAACCCCACGGCATCGGCCATGCCCATGCTGTGCTCCTCCCGGATGCCCAACTGTTCCAATGCACGGTAGGTGCCGGGCAGTTTCATGCGCAGGTAGTGCTGCCGGCTCTGCGTAACGGCAACCCCGGCATGCTCCTCCAAGCGCTGCTTCTCAACGGCCATGCGGGCAGGTGCGTCCGAACTGCCGTACCCGGGATGAAGGCCGACGGAGGCACGCCGCACGACCTGGCGGAGCACGTCTTGCAGGAAGGGGGACCGCAAGCTGATGGCATGGTCGTACCTGCCCCGGTCCGCAACCAGAAAATTCACGATGGCCCTGGCTCCTGTTCGCTCGGCCACGTCGAGGAATGCGGCATGTACCGCATACGGGTCGGCTTTGGCCCCGGCCAGCACCGCCAAGCGGTCTCGCACGCTCCCCGGCCTGCCGTGCAGCAGGTCGCGCACGGCGGCACCGGCGCTCCGCCACCATTCGCGGCCCAGGTACATGGCCCCGTTGTCCACGTCGAGCGTGGCCGTTTGCATGTACTTCCGGCGCAATGCGGGCACCCGTGGGTCGGCCCGCCTCCAGGCAGCAGCGAGGTGGAGCAGCCACTCATCCACCACGGGCCTTTCCAAATAGCCATGCCGCGCACCATGCAGTTCCCGGGCCAGCGGGCGCCCATGCCCATCACGCGCAGCGAAGCCGTATTCCTCCATCCTTGAAAGCAGGAAGAACGCAGCGGAAAAGGGATCGAAGGAAAGGTGGCCGCCCTTGGTTGGAAAAAGTTGCGGCATCCCTTGGATACTTTCCACACCCGGTTTCCCCCGCATCAAGCCTGCCTGTTCCAGCAAACCGCAGGGAACCACATGGAACGCGCCTTCCAATGCTTGGTGCCCATAGACCAGCTTGGGCGTTTCCACGTTGCGGAACGCCTCCGCATCCGGCACTTCTTCCGCCTGCCAACCGGCCATGGTGCCCAGCAGGTGCGCAAGCATGTAACGCGAACGCGGGCCGGGCTGCGCGATGTGGTAATGAACGTCGGCCATGCGGGGCTTGCGCAAGGTACGCACGAAGCAAGGCCGGGCTGCCGGGCTGCGGTTAGCGGCCCAAAAGGTGCATGCAAATGGCCTCGGCCGCGTGCCCATCGCCGAAGATGGGCGGGCACCGGGGCACGCCGTGGTGGAGGAAATCGGCGGCGGCCCGGGCAATGGTGGCGGGATCGGCATCAGCCAGCACGGCCTGGCCCTGTTCCACCAGTTCCACCCATTCGGTCTCCGGGCGCAACACCACCGCGGGTTTTCCAAAGAAGTAGGCCTCCTTCTGGACCCCGCCGCTGTCGGTGATCACCAGCTTGGCGCCGCGCTCCAGGGCGATCATGTCCAGGAACCCCACGGGTGGAAGCAGATGGAAGCCCGGTTCGGCGGCAATGGCGCGTTGCAAGCCGCCTTCAAGCAAGATGCCCATCATTTTGCGGGTGCGGGGGTGCACCGGTAGCACGATGGGCAGGCGATGGGTGCGGTGCATGTCCAGCAAGGCACCGAAGATGGCATTGATCCGTGCGGCATCATCGGTATTGTGATCCCGGTGCACCGTGGCCAGGATGAAGCCGCCGGGCTGCAACGCTACCTCTTTCAACAGGGTGGACCTTTGGGCGGCCAGCTCGGCGAAGCGCATGCTGTTGTCGTACATCACGTCGCCGCTGGCCACCACATGGGGCCTGTTTGCCGTGGCCGGCGCGTTGATCTCCGCCGGAAAACCCTCGTGCACCAGGTTGCGCACGGCGGTGTCCGTGGGGCAGAACAGCCACGTGCTGCAGTGGTCGCACACAATGCGGTTGACCTCCTCGGGCATGGCCTTGTTGAACGAGCGCAGGCCCGCCTCCACGTGGGCCACCGGGATGTGGAGCTTGGCGGCCGCCACGGCCCCGGCCAGGGTGCTGTTGGTGTCGCCGTACAGCAGCACGGCATCGTACTTGCCGCTTTGCAGTTCCTTCTCGACGCCCTCGATCATGCGCGCGGTTTGCACGCCGTGCGCCCCGCTGCCCACACCGAGGTCGATGTCCGCGCGCGGGATGCCGAGCTCGTCGAAGAACACCTGCGACATGTTGCTGTCGTAGTGCTGGCCCGTGTGCAGCAAGGTTTCGGCGATCCGCCCCTGGAAGACCGTTCGCACGGCATGGCTGATGGCGGCAGCCTTGATGATCTGCGGGCGGGCGCCAATGATGGTAAGGACCTGCAGCGGGTTGGCCATGGTCAGTGTAGTTGTCCGTTGTCCGCGAAGCTGTAGTAGCCCTCGGAGGTAATGATCAAATGGTCCTGCACCAGAATGTCCAGCATGCGTCCGCCTTCCACCAGCTTGCGGGTAAGCCGGATGTCCTCCTCGCTGGGGCGCAGCTGCCCACTGGGGTGGTTGTGCGCCACCACGATGCAGGAGGCGCTTTTCTCCAGGGCGTGCTGGAAGATGATCTTCGGGTCGGCCACGGTGCCATGCACGCCTCCGCTGCTCACCTGTCGTTTTTCCAACAGGCGCAAGCCGCGATCGAGCAGCAGCATCCAAAACTCCTCGCGCCCCAGCCCGCTCAGGTGGGCGCGCAGCTCTTCGTAGGCCAGCGTGCTGGTGTGGATCCGGGGTCGTTCGCTTGCGCTCCGGGAACGCCTGCGCAGGCCCAGCTCCAAGGCTGCCACGATGCTCAGTGCCTTGGCTTCTCCCACGCCGTGGTGCTTCATCAGCTCGGCGGGGCGGAGCCCGGCAAGCCGGTCGATGTCATTGCCCACTTGCCCCAACAGCTGCCGCGCCAAGTCCAGGGCGCTTAGCTCACGGGTACCCGAACGCAGCAGGATGGCCACCAATTCAGCATCGGACAGGGCTTTCGCGCCTTGGCTGAGCAGGCGCTCGCGAGGCCTGTCAGCCTTGTCCCAGTCGCTGATCTTCAGTCGTCCGGCTGTCTTGCCTTCCCGTTCTTCCATCCGGCGGCAAAGATGCCATCTATCGGGGATCGTCAGGCATGGCCCCAAAATAGGAACAGGCCCGGTGGGGCCTGTTCATCCATTGCCTGCGGTACCGGTCACTTCAGCCCGGCAACGTGCTTGGTGAGGCTCCCCTTGAGATTGGAGGCCTTGTTCTTGTGGATGATGTTGTTCTTGGCCAGCTTGTCCAACATGCCCTGCACTTTGGGGAGCAGCTCTTCAGCTTCCTTCTTGGTGCTCAGCGCACGCAGGTTGCGCACGGCATTGCGCGCGGTCTTGTGCTGGTAGCGGTTGCGCTCGTTGCGCGTTTCCGTTTGGCGGATCCGCTTGATGGAGGACTTGTGATTGGCCATGTTCCTTTTCTCCGAATAGGGCGGCAAATATAGCGTTTTACCATGGATGGGCAAGGGGGAAATGAAAAAGGACGGATTGCCCGTCCTTTCCCCGGTTGCGCACCAGGTTCAATAGGCCATTTCGTCCTTCCCGAACATGTTGGTAACCGTCTTGACGATGATCTTCAGGTCCAGTTTGAAGGACCAGTTCTCCAGGTACCACACGTCCAGGTCCACCCGTTTCTCCATCAGTTCGGGGGTGTGGGTTTCGCCCCTGAACCCGCTCACTTGGGCCCAGCCGGTGATGCCCGGCCTAACGAAGTGGCGCACCATGTATTTGTCGATGATGTCGCGGAACTGGTCGTTGAGCTTGAGCGGGTGCGGGCGCGGGCCCACCACGCTCATTTGGCCCAGGAGCACATTGAAGAATTGGGGCAGCTCATCCAAGTTGCTCTTGCGCAGAAAGGCACCAACCCGGGTCACACGGGGGTCGTTGCGGGTAGCCTGCTTGCTGTCGGCCTCCCCGTTCATGCGCATGCTCCGGAACTTGTAGCAGGTGAACTTTTTCTTGCGCTCGCCCAGGCGCACTTGCTTGAAGAAGACCGGCCCCCTGGAAGAGAGTTTGATCAAGATGGCCAACAAGGGGAACAACCAACTGAACAGCAAGGTGATGACCAGGATGGAAAAGACCAGGTCGAAACTGCGTTTGAGCAGGCGGTTGCCCCAGCGGTCCAAAGGCTCGTGGCGCAAACGGCTCACGGGCACCGCCCCGTGGAAGGTCAGGTCGGTGGTTTGCACCACGGGCACGAAGCTGTCCGGGCCCGGGATCACTCGGAACCGGATGGTGTTGCGTTCGCAAAACTCCATGAGGCCGGTGATCTCCTCGCGGTAGCTGCCCGGCAGTGCGCAGTAGAGAATATCGATCCGGTTTTGGATGGCATAGGCCTTGGCAGCCTCAATATTGCCCAACTGGCGGTCGCCCAACGGGCCGGCCAACTTTTGGTCATGGAAGACCCCCCGGAACCGGTATCCCCGCACCGTCTGGTCATCGCAGTACTGCATGATCTCCTCGGCTGCGGGCCCGTCGCCCACGATCACCAGATCCTTCACCGGGGTAAGCGGTTCCATGGCCATCACGCGGTTCAATCCATGTTGCACATGGTGCATTTGCTGCCTGCCGGAGCGGAGCAGGGTGGATAACTCCTGGTTAAGCTCGGTCCGCAGCGTACGGTGCGCAGGCTTCAATTCGTGCACGGCAAGGAATTGTGTGTCGATCTTCTCCATTTCAGCGGCTCAGCAAGCTGCCCCCATTTTGGTAACAGGGAGCCAAATGTAGTGCTTCGTCGAAACCTTTGTCAAGTTCGTCGAAAAAATAGCCCATCCGTCCGATCAATCCCCCTTAGACTTCTTTGCGCGGGGCTTCCAGATCTCCCCGAACACCATCCAGATGAACGCGGTGTTGGTGAGGATATAACGCTTCCAAAGCCGTCGCGGTTCCAAGGCGAGGCGGTAAAGCCACTCCAAGGAAGCTTTGCGCATCCAACGGGGTGCGCGCTTGTCCACCCCGGCATACAGCAGGAAGGCGCCGCCCACCCCCAGCATCACCGCCGGCACCCGGCCCTTCATACTGGCCATCCATCGTTCCTGTTTGGGGCAGCCCAGGCTCACCAGTACAATGTGGGCTCCGCTCGCGACAATGCGATCCACTTCCTCCTCCCGCTCCTGGCTGCTGGTCGGCCTGAAGGGCGGCGACCAGGTTCCCGCGATCTTCAACTTGGGAAAGTCCACGGCGGCACGTTGCACGATCTTCTCCAGCACGTGGGGCTGGCCGCCATGCAGGAAAACGCTTAGACCCTGCTCCTCGGCGGCGGCCATCACAGCGGGCATCAGGTCGTTGCCTGCCACGCGCTCCTGCTTCAAGTTGTTGAAGCGGTTCAGGCTGTACAGGATGGGCATGCCATCGGCCGTGGCGATGTCCGCACCGTTCACAACGGCCATGAACTCCGGATCGGCCCGGGCCTCCATGCACATGTGCACGTTCACGCAGCACACGTAGGAGGAGCGGTGCGCGCTCCCCAAGCGGATCATGGCTGCCACTTGTTCACCAAAGCTGCCCGTGGAGATGCCCATGCCGAACACGCCGGCTTTCCGTGGTATGCTCATGGGCTTGGTGCCACCTGCTTTTGGCGCGTATCGATCAGGGTGGGTTTCACCGCATTGCGACTTTCATTGTCATACCAATCCACCATGACCCGGGCTCCCTGTTCCAAGGTCCACGGTGCTTTGCCCAAGGCTGCTTCGGTCCGGTCCATCGGGGTGATGTAATCCGTGGTCATACTGCGGAACCGCCCGCTGGTGATCGGGAATGGAAGTTGCACCACCTTGAGCACATCACCGCACATGGCCATGGACTTCACGATCCAGGTGGGGATGTAACGCACCGGCTTGCCCACCAGTGCTTGAGAAATGGCCTCCACCCACTGGCGCAGGTCCAACGGCGGGTCGCCGACATAGAACACCTTGCCATGCACCTCGGCATCGGGCACCTCCAGTAGGCGGCCGATCTGCCACACCACGTTGCCCACATACCCGTAGGAACGGATCACACGGCCTTTGCCGGGGTGAAAATACAAGCCCTTGCGCATGACCTTGAAGAGCACATCGCGGTAACGCAGGCTCCAAGGCCCCCAAATGGTGGTGGGCCGGATGATGCTCCATGTGCACGGCAGATCGGCCTGCCTCACGGCCATTTCACACCGCCGCTTGGTTTCACCGTAAAGGGTGAAGGGCTTGAAGTCGAGATCGTCCTTGGGTTGGTAACCCGCTTCACAAACGAACTGGGTGCTGGTGATGATGACCCGTTGCAACCCATCCGCCGCCTTGATGGATTCCAACAAAAGCGCCGTGCCTTCATGATTCTGCCGGTACGCGTCGAGGTCATCCTGCACATCGGTGTCCGTGCGGGCCGCCAAATGCACCAAATGAGTGGGCCTGAACTCGGCGATCCAGCGGTCGGTGGCTGAGCGGTCCATGATGTTCCACTCGCGCCACCATGGCCTGTGGGCAGCTTTCAGCGGTGGGTTCCAGTCCAGGTTGAGCACTTCCCAGCCTTGGTCCAAGGCGGATTGCACCAAGTTGGTGCCAATGAACCCGGATCCCCCGGTGACAAGCAATCTCATCCGTTCAGTTCGATCGTGTTGCGGCCAATAGGGCCGCCTCCATGTTCTGCCAAAACCGCTCCAAGGTGAAATGCGCTGCAAAGATGTTCCGTCCCTCCTTGCCCATGCGGTCGCGCAGTGCAGCATCCTGCAGCAGGTCAAGCAAGCGGTCGGCCAAGGCTGCCGGGTCTTTCACCGGAACCAGAAAACCGTTCACCCCGTCCTGTACCACGGACGGGATCCCGCGCCAATGGGTGGTCACCACCGGTTTGGCGAATTGCATGGCCTCCAACAGGACCAACCCGAAACTCTCCGCTTCAAAATGACTTGGGAAGCAAAAGATATCGCAGGCTGCAAAGGATTCCAACTTCTCCTGGTCGCGCCGCACACCCAACAGGGTGATGCGCCCCTGTAAACCGTGGCGGGTGATAAAGTCCATGCATTCCTTCTCGTAGGCACGATCACCCCAACGGCCCATCAGCTCCAGCCGCGCATCGGCACCGGCAGCAACCACCCGGCGGAACGCTTCCAACAGGATGCCTACGCCCTTTGAAGGAATGAGCACCCCCGTGAACAGGATCACCAGGGGCGAGCCTGGACTGGCGGCATGTTCCGCCACGGTGCCGCGGGCGTCTGGTATGCCATTGGGCACCACCACCTCCTGCCTTGCGCCAAGGAGCTTGCCGTCCTCGGGGTTTTGCGGTGCGGTGCGAATGGCCATGGCCGCATTGCGGTAGGCGAGATCGAAGAAGGGACGCAGCAGGGCGGGCAGCTGCTCCCTGAAGGAGGATACGCCGCCAGCATGAAAATGGAAAACGGTCCACTTGAACAACCACCGCGTGGCGCAGAGAAAGACCATGTCGCGCAGCACCGGCACCCGGTTCGGGCCGCTCGGCGGGTAGTACATCAAGGGGGTGCGATAGCGGAACCGGGCACGCCATACCTGTAGGATGGTGGTGATCAGCACCCACACCTTTCCGATGGAAAAGCGGCCCACGCTGTCCATATCAGCGGAATACTGCAGGCGCACATGGAAAAAGCGGAGCCGAACGGGCTCATGCCGGAGCAGGGCCTCGATCATCATGGCCTGGCCGCCGAAGGGCGGAGGCGTTTGGCCCACCACCAATACATGCAAGAGCCCGTCCGAAGGCAGAGTCCGTTTCGTCATGATAAACTCCGCGCTGGTTGTTACCAATAGCACCCACCTTCCACCTGCGCGGCCTTGGCCGGTGTTTCATCGGGGCCCGGGCGCACCCAGTGCTCGTTGATCAGCGGGTGGCCTTCCCATCGCTTCCCGAGGATCCCGAACAGGATCTGCGTAGCGCCCCCCAGGTGGATGGCCTTTCTGCCTTGCCGCTTGATGTGCGCCGCCAGTGGCAGGCCATACGCCCCGCACCCGAGTATGGCCACGTCGTAATCGGCCTTGTCGATCTGTTCCTTCATGTGGTCTAAGGCGTGGAACCACGTGGGGAAAGGTGAAGGCGTATTGGCGATGGTCTGCACCGCCTTCACGGTCCTCAGCTCGAAATCCGGGAGAATGCGCTTGTCCATGAACAACAGGTGGCGCTTGCGGAACTGGCTTTGGATGGATTTTTCATAGGGATGGACCACGAGCACCTTTTTCCCTGCGAGAGCACTGCTCCATGGATCGGCATGGAGATACGGTTCGAGGTCGGGCAGCGGCACTTTCACTGCATTCTTCAGTTGGTCGGCCAAGAACCATTCCTGCCGGTAGCACGTGCCCAAAATGTCGATCAACGGGATGTCTGCCAACATCCGTTCGGCAAAGCCTGCCAGGGCTTCCTCGGTGGCAGGAAAAAATCCCGCGTTGTTGGGCATGCTCTCAAACGTGTCCGGTTCCCAACCGTAGGAGTGGAACCGCCCGGTGATATACCCCAAATGGTTGACCAGGTTGGGCTTGCGTCCGGCGAGCATGCCCACATGGTTCATGACGGCATTGAGCTCCACCACGCCTATGCGCGAGACCATCAAGGGAGCCGGTGCCTCCAATTTTTCGCGGATCAGGTCCGAGGCCTGCTGCCCATGGACCTTCGCCCCGTCAAACGTGTATGCAAACCGTGATGCGCCTGGCAGCAGTTTGGACCACACCTTCCTTCCGAAGTTCAATACTTGCAATGTTCCCGGCGAAGGCTGCCCGGCGGCCCGTTTGCTCATGTGCATGCTTTGCGCGTAAAGTTAGGAACGGGTGACCCACCCAATTCGGAAGGCCTCCCGTCACGAAGGGCTCCAACGCAATTCACGGTCAAAAAGATATTGGGCCGGTGATTGGGTGCATTCGTCGAAATCCCGAAACAATCTCCTAGCAATGCAGTTAGACGGCGCAGTGAACCCTTGCAAAATGCACAACTGCACCTTCCGGAACGGTATCGCCAAGGTCTTGGCCACTGCGCTACTGGCAACCTCCGCCTTGCTGGCCCAGGCCACGGACTACTACGTTTCGCCCACCGGCAACGATTCGAACAACGGCACCTCGC
>ERZ795041.317-NODE-317-length-18610-cov-6.992455_pt1 | contig 18610 bp, 14 predicted proteins | sample MGYA00375125_ERZ795041 | MGnify/ENA primary metagenome ERZ795041 (study PRJEB30170, sample SAMN03074214) | activated sludge metagenome | biome: Common Effluent Treatment Plant; feature: Wastewater; material: Activated sludge; isolation source: activated biomass in...
CAGGCCGCCGCCTTGGGGATAAAGGTCATTGTAGATCGCTTCCGCTTGCATCATAGCCTTGATCGCCAGCGTCAGATCAGAGTCCAGGCGCAGACCGTGGGCCGACAAGAGGGTGAATACGACGGCCATCAGATCGCCAAAGGACGGATCCACATCAGGATCGAGGTAGCGGCCGCCGGAGCGCTCGAAGTCTCGATAAAACCGCCCATCGTCCACATGCTTGCGGAACGGTACGCTCAGACTACGCACGGCTCGCGCCAGCCCGGCAGCGTCTCGTTGTCGGGCGACCATGAGCAGGTTGATCAAATGCAGTCGCTTGCTCAGATCGATCTCGCCCATCATGCCCATGTCGAGAAACCCGACGCTGCCGGTATCGAGATTAACAAGGATATTGCCCGGATGCGGATCGGCATGGAAGAAGCCGTCGATGAGCAGTTGCTTGACCAGCGCACGCAGGATGATCTCGCCGATGGCGTTACACACCAGGCCAGCCTCCTGAATGGCCGACACGTTTGTGATCTTTACCCCCTCGACAAACTCCATGGTTAGCACTTTTGAACTGCTCAATTGGGGGAAGGCTCGTGGCACGATGACGCCGGGGATGTTTTCCATGTTGCGGGCCAGGCGTTTCATGTTGTATTGTTCGCTGGCCAAATCAAGTTCGCGGATGATGCCGTCGCCGAACTCCTTGACCATACCGGTCAGGTCGGCATCGGCCGCGTATTGAAAGCGGCCCTCCAGGAAATTGGAGAGGTTGACCATGACACCGACATCAGCTTTCATTTGCGGCCGGATGTTCGGTCGCTGGACTTTAACCACCACGCGCGTTCCGTCCGCCAGCCGGGCGTGATGGACTTGCGCCGTGGATGCGGCGGCAAACGGCGCCGGCGCGAATTCCTCATACAGCTTCTCCGGGGTGTCGCCCAGTTCGTCCAGGATAATTCCCCGCACTTCCTCAGATGAAAACGGCGGCACGTTGCTTTGTAACTTGCTCAGCTCTTCGCACCAGCCCGGCGGCAGGGTCTGGGAACGGCTGGAGATGATCTGGCCCATCTTGACGTAAGTCGGACCAAGTTCCTGCATCAATAGCCGCACTTTGACCGGGCGCGGCAGACGCTCGATCGGCACGCCCGGCTTATAGATGAACCGCTGCATGCGGCGGCGAAATCGCCCCGTCGGCCCGCGATCGAAAATCATATCCAGTCCATAACGGGTGATGGTGTTGTAGATTTGTTGTAGTCGCAGGCTCTCCCTGGCCTGATCCATTCCACTGGTTCGCTGGTACATCGTTGATTACTCCGTTAGCGTGGGCTGCAAGGATGAATTTTCCGGTTCTGGTTTTTGCCGAGTCGGAACATAAATCGGGGCGCTGCCAAGGCTGAAAACGTGCTCTTTCGATTGTGCGACAGGGCCGTTGTCCATGATCGGCGGCTGGACCCCCATGAGCGTTTCAAAAAACAAGCCGAACAGACCAACAAGGGCCCCGGCCAGAATCAGAGACAATATAGTGTCCACCTGAAATCGCTCAGGCGTCAGAGCCGCCATCATCCACAAAATGACGGTGTTGATAATCAGCAATACAAGCCCAAAGGTCAGGAACAGGTAACGAAACATGATCAGTTGCAGGATTGGCCTGACAAAACCGTTGAGCAGACCAAAGATAACCCCCGAAGCCAGGAGTTCGGTAATCACGTTGTCGTGCGGCATGTGGATGCCCGGCAACAGCAGGACCGTCAGCCCCAACGCGAGCGCGTTGGCAAAGGTCTGGACCAACAAGAGACGCCAATTGAACCGCGATTTTGGCCGCTTGAACATGTCCATGGTTTTCCACCTCGTGATTTGCGCAAAACGCCGGTAATATTTGAAAATAGATGGCGAACTCGCCGTTCGTCAATTCCTATTGGCACATCGGTGATTGACAGAATCGGTCGTGGGTTTCAGCTTCTCAGTACGGCTGCGATGTTGGGAACAATCGCGCTCCAACTGTCGGTAGGGGCAGGCCGAAAATATGGTTAGATAGGTCTCTATGGCACTTCAACAATTAACCCGAAGCTCCAGTCGCAGCGGTCGCGGCCGCTCAATGAGTCAGCCTGTTCGCCCACCACCTCCACAAAAACATCATACGAACCCGGTTTGACGATGGCGCCGCCCACACCCCACGTGTAGCGGCCTGCCTCATCGCGCGGCCATTCACCGCAATCCGGCTCGTTACTGCCAAATATACAGTATGGCGCGGTCAGTTCGTCGTGGGCGTAGGTAATTCCTTGGCCGTTGACGGCGAACCGGACGCCGCGAATGCCGTCGCCGTCATTTGGACCCGCACGGTTATCAAAAGCGACAGCCCGGAACAGACCGGGCGCGATGGGATCAACACGGCTGAGGATGTTGGCCGTATCTTCGCAGATGCCGGCCGGCGCATCGTTCTCGACGATGGGCGGGCCTTCGGGGATAGGCAAAGTCGCCGCAGAACGGGCCGACTCGTCAATGGCGATTACTTCCGTCTCGTCGGGTGCAGCGCCGCGGCAAGCAGCCAACCCACTGAGGATGGCAATTAGCAACAAGGCTCGCACCGGCGATCGATTCGGAAGCATGATGCACGCTCCAGACCTCTAGACAAGATGTCAGGGAACCGTCACCCTGAAATTGAAGTTCCAGTTCCAGTTGCCGCCGAAGTCATCATCAGGATTTTCGGCCGTCACTGCCATGTTGACAAAATACTCACCGCTCTGCACCACCGGGCCATCTGCACCCCATGTATATTGCCCATGCCCATTGATCGGCCACGGATTGCAAGTCGGCTCGCCGCCGCCGAAGACGCAGAAGCCCGCTGTGCGTTCCTCCCGGAAATAATTCACATCGTCACCGGAGATGCTGAATTGTACAGACTCGATACCCGCGCCCTCGAAGTCTCCCACCCCTAGATCGCGAACATCCATGCGAAACAGGAAGGCGGGATCGACGATGATGTTGAAGGCGACCGTGCCGTCTTCGGGGAAGGAGCCGCCGGGCGCGTCGTTTTCGACGTTCGGCGGCGTTCGGGTGGGGGTTGCGGCGCGAGTCGCGGTAGCCGTCGGCGGTGCCGTCGTCGGCGACGCGACAACTGTTGTGCTCGTCGGCGCGGGAGACGGTGGAAGTGCCGGAGTGGGCGAGGGCAAAGCGGCCGTGGCCGGTGGAAGCGTCGCCTCTATGACTGGTGTAGACAGCGCCGCGACCGTCTGGGCCACGGCGATAGCGTCCATGGTCTGCCGCACCGATGTGGCAACCGGATCAATGACCGCGACCTCAGCGGTTGGCTCGTCACTGGCCCCACCTCCACCACAAGCCACGAGCAAGACCGGCAGCATCAGTACGATCGTCAAAATCTGTTTTGACGGGTAAATTCTCCAATTCGCGGCCATCATCCACCTCCAGCCGGTTGTTGCAGCGCATCAATTCTTGGTTCACATAATCGCTGCACGATCCGTTCGACTAAATAGGTATCAATCGGAAAATCGGCCCCCTGCTGCGCGCAATCGTTGTAATAAGATAGCGCCGTGGCAAGCGCCTGTGCCGCCGCATCGGCCGCGCCGCGCTCGTTCAATAGAAATGCCTTCCATTCATAGAAAGAACCCAACGCCTGAAAAGTCTGCGCCACCAGACGAGGGTCGTTGGCCGTATCCAGTTGCCCGATTTCATCCTCCAGGGCGGCAATAGCCTCGTCGATATGGGTCTCGGCCGCCGTGAGGTTTCCCTGTAAAAAGGCGACCTCGGCCAACAAGCGCAAGCTGATCCCCCGGCCCAGGCGAGCAATACCGGCCACGGGCACGCCATAAGTCTCGATCTGCTCCGGTTGGGTGGCGATCTCGTTATAGGCAGCAAGCGCCGCCCGCGCCTCCTGTTCCACGGTTTCCAGTGCGGTAGTCCTCTCGTTTCCTTCAGTCATGCCCTTGGCTTCGCTGAGCAACCGTTGGGCTTGCACGAAATGGACGCTGCCCTGCCCAATTCGGGCGCGGGGATTGTCGGGGTTCAATCGCAAGGATTCGGCAAATGCTGCCTCGGCCGCCACCAGGCTTTCAGGCGATGCCCCCTCATCTCGTTGGGCGCTATAAAAGTTCTCCTGCCCTATGAAGTACCGGATCACATCGGAATCGGGGGCAAACGTCGCCGCTCGTTCGAAGGATTGGACCGCCTGATCCTGTACACCTCGAATTTCCTGTCGCAACCCCAGAGTCACCCAGGCCAGCGCTTTGGCCAATGGGTCCAGTCGATCCCAAACCTCCTCGGCCGGATCGGAAGGATCGAAAACGGGGATCGGCGTCTTGAATTCATAATTGCCGACCATCTGACTGAAGTCAGCGCCGAACTGCGGCCGCAGATAGAACTGGAGCTTCAGATTGGCGACCTGCCCCCTCGGCTCGGCCACGCCATAGATGATCATGTCGGCATTCAGTTCGTTTGCCCTGGTGGCGGGATCCTCTGCTCCGGCTATTCCTTCGCCAACCACACCGACCGCCACATGTTCTTCATTGCCTTCCCCATCGTGCCAGACCAGGACATTGTCCGGTAATTCGCCTATCAGACCTGTGCCGATGCGTTCGGAAATACGACGGCCTCCGTTGTGGTTATCGTTGGTCAATCGGCCGGCCTCATCCAGCACGGCAAACTCGGCCACCGCGATCCTGAAATCGCCGGTCGTCATCTCTTTAAGCGGTGGGTTGAAAACCCCCAGGTTCAACAGCACCGCACCGATGACGGCCAACAACAGCACACCCGCCACACCCACCAAAACCCGCTGGTTGCGAGCTGCCTTCGCCAGCCGTTCCGTGCGCCGGGCGTCTTCCTCGGCTGCGGCGCGGCTGGCGTCGAGGAATTCCGTCTCCACGACGCTCAGCGGATCGGGCGGGCCGGCCGTCCAGCCCAGCGTCTGCTCCAGCTTCGCGCCGCGGTAGAGCGCGCCGGGGTCACGGTTGAGGTTCAGCCAGTCGTTGACGTCGGCCGTCAGTTGACGGTGGCGGATAAGCCCCTCGCGATCCTGATTCAGCCAATCGCGCAGGGTCGGCCACTCGCGGATGATCGCCTCGTGCGCTACTTCAACGACCTTGGTCTCGCCGGGAGGGATAACGTCGGTCATCACCAGACGGGAATCGATTAATATGGCAAGAACCGCGTCGAGCATCGCGGCGTCGGTTGAGCGGGTGATGAGTTCGCTGAACTGGGCACGACGGCGAGTGTCGGGCGTGTCGCTGTCGGCGCTCTCGCCCAGCTCTGTCAGGCGCATGAAGATCATGCGGGCGATGGGGCGTTGGTCGGGCGTAAGGCGCTGGCGGAAGACGGTCTCGGCCGTCTTGGCGATGGCCCCACGCACACCGCCCGACTCCTTGTAGCCGGAGAGCGTCATCGTGCGGCCGCGCCGCCGCTTCCACGTCTCCAGCAAGGCATGGGAAAGCAGCGGCAGCGCGCCCGGTTCGTCGCCCACATCGTCGAGCATCAACTCGACCAGCCCCTCTTGCAGCTTCCACTTGTCGCGGGCCGCCGGCAGAACGATGACCCGGAACAGTTCCTCGCGGCTCATCGCGCCGATGTATTCCTGATGGCGGGAGACAAGCCCGCGCAGGCCTTCGTACTGGGCGCAATGGGCGTAGAAGTCGGCGCGGAGGACGATGACGATGGCGACGGGCCGGTCGCCGGTGGCCGCCGTCACGAGGTTGTCGATGAAGGCTTTGCGCTCCGGCTCATGACGGCCGAGAGAGAACACCTCTTCGAACTGATCGACGACGAGGAGCAATTTCGGCTGCGCGTCGCTCAAAGTCGTGGGGAGCGCTTCGACCAGCGCGGCGGGATTGGCCGCCAGCCGGTCGCGCAGGGCGGCCACGGCCGCCGGTTCGCCGTCGGGCAACAGCGCCGCCGCCAGCGCGTCGAGCGGGTGAGCGGTGGGCGTCATCACGCGGATGAGCCAGTTGTCGGAACCCGTGGGCGGCAGCGCACCGTCGGCCAGCGGCTTGCCGCGACGCAGCGCAGGCACCAGCCCGGCCCGCACGACCGACGACTTGCCGCTGCCGGACGCGCCGATGACGGCCAGGAAGCGCGTCCCGCGCAGTTGCCCGACCAGTTTGGCCGTCAGCGCCTCGCGGCCGAGGAAGTGATCGGCGTCGGCCTCATCAAAATATTGCAGTCCTTTATAGGGTGGCTCTCCCGTTTCGGGGGGCAGGCCTTCGATATCCTGGGCAGCGGCCGAGTTAACGAACGTCGACTCGATGTTGACAATCGCTCCGCGAAAATCGCCGGAGAGCTGGTATGATTTTCCGCCTGTTGTTGTGTCTTCGATGTCTGCGGCGGGCATAGGCTTGTTTCGGTTTTTTTAATGCATCAATCGCCGGGAGCCGGGGCTTCCTCGGCGGCGGACAAATCATCGCGAATGGGATTTTTCATGGGCGTGCCGATGCGATAGGCGGCCGAGGAAATGGCGTGGGCCGTCACCGGGCCGGTCACCATCAATAAAACCATCAGAAAAATGGCCCGGCCCCAGCCCAGCGGAGTCCAAACGGCCGCGGCCACCAGCAGCAGCACAGCGCCATAGAGACCTATCTTGCCCGTAGCGTGCAACCGGGCGTAAACGTCGGGCAAGCGGATCATCCCCAGCAACCCTATCAGGGAAAAGAACGTGCCCACCAGGATAGCCAGGATGGCGATTAGGGCGCGGAAATCTTCAATCGTCATGGAGGCCTCTAAAACATCTGCTCATCGGCCAGATACTTGGCCAGCGCGATGGTGCTGATGAATCCCAGCGCGGCCAACGCCAACGCCAGGTCGATGTAGATGCTATCGCGTTGGATGATCGACAACAGGATGAGAATCGAGATCAACAACGTTGTGATCAGATCAACCCCGACGAGCCGATCGGCCACCGTCTCACCGCGCCAGATGCGCCAGACAGCGGCCGCCAGCATCCCCACATGGAGAGCTATCGCCACCGTCGCCACTTCTCTCAATAATTCGACCATCGCTAACAGTATACCGCCTGCGTCAAGCGGATCGCGCCGCCGCCCGACGATGAATCCCTACGGAAAGATATCGTCCAGCAATTCGCGCTGCAACTCCAGCGCTTCTCTAACATGCGCCTCGGCGCGCGTCGCGTCAAGGGCGTGGGTGTACATCACATGGTCGTCATCGATCTCCATGACCAGTTCGCCCGGCGTCAACGTGACGGCGTGGGTGACGAGGGCGAGACCCAGATCCGTCTCCGTTTCCGCCGGGATGGCGATAATGCCCGGCCGGATGGGTAACGAAGGGGAAAGCACTATCCGGGCTACCTGGATACCGCTTACGGTCAGAGCGCGAATCAGGTTGGCGATGTAGAGAATGAGGGCCACCGTTGATCGGGCAAAGTTGCGCCGTGTGGTCGGCCGGGGCGTCGGCCGCACCAGCGCCACCACTCCCGTCGCCAGCAGAAGAGCGACGACAATGTTGCTCAGCTCCAGATTAGAGGTCAGGGTGAGATATACCAAGGCGAGCATCATAACCCAGCGAAAATAAATGATCATGTCACCCTCCCGCCCCGGCGACTGCCGCCAGATAGAGCGCCGGATTGAGTAACCACTCTGCGGCATTTGTGGCGACGCTCACCAGCGGTTCGGCCCATAAGCCGAACAGCAGCACCAAGCCAATGAGCAGTGCCGGTGCCAGCAGGCTATCGCCGCCCGGCTTGGCCTTCGCGCCCTCACGGGGAGCCTGCCACCAGATAAGCTGGAATGCGCGAATGACGTAGACGAGCGTCAGAATACTCGCCAGACCGATGATGAGCAGCGGCACATATCCTTCGGCATCGATGCCGCTGCGAAACAGGAGCATCTTGCTGACAAAGCCGTTCGTCGGCGGAATGCCCATGAGTGACAGGCCGCCCATGAAGAACAGGAATCCGGCGGCGGGCAGATAGCGACCGATGCCGGTCACCACGTCGAACGCGGCCGACTTGACCGGCGCGCGGCTGGCGACGTAGCCGGCCAGCATCAGCATGGCGGCCTTGATGAGGCTGTGGTTGAAAGAGAACACGACGGCCGCAGCGATGGCCGGAGCCGTGCCCCAGCCGATGCCGACGAGGATGAAGCCGACCTGCGCCAACGTCGAATAGGCCAGCATGCGCTTGACATTGTGGGTACCCACGGCCGACAGGCCGCCGAAGATGACGCCGATCACGCCGAGGATGATCAGGATGCCGCGAATGAGCGGCGCCTGGGCCACGAACAGCAGCGTCGTCATGCGCAGGAAGCCGTAGACGCCGACCTTGACCACGACCGACGACAGCATGGCGCTGACGGCCGTCGGCGCTGCGGCGTGGAAGTCGGGTTGCCAGAAATGGAACGGGAAGACGGCGCTCTTGATCATGAACGTCGCCAGCAGCAGGGCGACGGCCGGAGCCAGCAGGATTCCGTCGGGCTTGTCGGCTATCCGCGCCGCCAGATCGGCCAGGTTGAGCGTGCCGTAGGAGACGTAGAGCGAGCCGATGGCCAGCAGCATGAAGGTCGAGGCCAGCAGACTCATATAGAAGTATTTATAGGCGGCCTCGGTGCCGAAGCGGTCGTCGGACGCGGCCGTCAGCGCCGTGCCGGAGATGACGAGCAACTCGGCGAAGACGAACAGGTTGAACAGGTCGCCGGTCAGGAACGCGCCGGTCAGCCCAGTAGCCAGAAGCAGGAAGAGCGGGTAGAACGGCCGGTAGGTGATGACCGCGTCCTTGCTGCCCAGGGTGTAGATCAGTCCAAGCGTGAGCACGAGCTGGGCCATGACGGCGAACAGCGCCGACAGCGGATCGCCAACGAGCGAGATGCCATAGGGAAAGCGCCAACCGCCGGCCTGCACCACGACGGCCGTCCCGCTTTCCGTCACCCGCCACAGAAGCAGGAGACTGAACGCCAGGCTGAGAAGCATCACACCCAGTGACCAATAGGCCCGAGCGCGCGGAAATCGCCCCAGGAGGAGGGCCGTCATAGCCCCGACCAGCGGCGTCGCGATGGGCAAAAGCACCAGGTTATCGGCGATAAAATCCATTTAGTTCTTCAGGCCCCGCACCTCATCCATGTCGGCCGTCTTGTAGCGCGACGAGATGATATAGAGCATCGACAGGACAAGGGCCGTGCCGCCCATGCTGATGACGATAGCCGTCAGCACCAGCGCTTGCGGCAGCGCGTCGCTGCGCTGGCCGGTGGATGTGGTGTAGGCCGCGGCCAGCCCGTCATAGGCCCCGGTGCTCAGCAGAAACAGGTTGACGGCATTGGCCAGAATGACCAGACCAATCGCCGAACGAATGATGTTGCGCCGCAGCATCTGGAAGATGCCGACGGCAAACAGGAAGCCGACTGTGAGTGCGGTTAGCAATTCCATAAGGTCTATCCTTTCGCCGGGCCATCGGCCGGCTCTTCATTGACGTCATCCGGATGGCCGAGCGTATTGAGGATGAGTGCCGCGCTGCCCAACACCGTCAGGCAGATGGCCACCTCAAACAGGAAGGCGCTGCTCAAATCGAAGCCATAGGGCAGGGGCAGACCGATCATCTCGCCGAAATTGACGTGAGCGAAAAAGAAGCCCGTGATCGCATAGGTGATCGATCCGACGACAAAGACGATGATCACCCCCAACCCGATGAGAGAAAAGCCGCGCAGCCAGGGCAACCGCCGCCGCGTCTCCTCGTAGCCGAACACGACATACCACAAGGCCACGGCCAGCGCGATGATCACCCCGGCCGTGAAGCCATCGCCCGGCTGCTGGTGGCCGTAGATCATATGCGTCGCGCCGATGAGCATGGCGATCGGCAGGGTGGTGAGGGCCGGCAGGCGGATGAAGGCCGACGTTTCATGGCCGGCGATGCCTCGCGTCCCCGCCCGGCTTTGGGACCGGGCCATCCCCAGCGCGCTGCTGCCCCGGTCGCCGGCTTTCGTCGCCGCCGGCCGCAGCAGCATGTAGGCGCCCAACCCCGCCGCGCTGAAGACAGAGATCTCAATGACCGTATCCAGTTGGCGGAAGTCGACGACGATTGCCCCCACGATGTCCGACGCTTCGGCCTGTCCTTTGGCGTTGGCTTCGTAGTAGGGCGTCACCTGACTGTCGCGTATCGGCCGCGAGGTCAGCGCCACAAAAGTCAGCGAGGCGACGATCAGGCCGATTGTCCCGGCGACGGTCAGATCGCGGATGAGGCCCAGCGGCCGGCGCGAGCGCAACTCGGATTCGGCCAGGCGTTGCGCCGCCGCCCGCTGGCCGCGCGGCAGCCGGGCCAGCGCCAGCACCAGAATCACCGTGGCCAGAATGTCGACGACGATCTGCACCAGGGCCACGTCGGGAGCCGGCTCCAGGGCGAACAGGAGCGCCATGCTGAGGCCTGAGGCCGAGAGAGCCAATACCGCACCGAAATCCCGCCGCAGCACGACCGAGGCCAGCGCCGCGCCGACAGCCACCAACAAGGCGAACAGGCGCAGGATCGCCGTCACGCCGCTTAGATTCGTGGCCGGCAGCCGCGCCAACGACAAATCGGGCAGCAGCCGCCCGCCGGTGAAAATGAGCACCAGCACAACGGTCGCCGCAACCATCGCCTCGAGATAGAGACGCAGCCGCCCGCCCTGCAACCGTGTGGCCAACCGCGCAGCGCGGAAAATGGCCGTCAGCACGCCCTGATAGAGCGCGTTGAAGCTGAGGTGCGGCAGCAAGCGGGTCTGGAAGGCGCGAATCGGCCGCCGGAAATAGAAAATCACGATGCCGAGCGAGATGGCGACGATGGACAGGAGCAGCGGGATGTTGATGCCGTGCCACATCGCCAGCGAAACCTTGACCTTGTCCCCATAGGACGCGGTGGCCGCCCCGGCCAGGAAGGTCGCCTCTTCTTTTGGTCCCGGCAGGACGCTGATCAGGATGGACAGGAAGGCGGGCACGGCCGGCATGAGCCACATGAGGCGCGGCGCTTCGTGGGCGTGGATGCTGGAATCCTTGGGCCGGCCCAGGAACGTCTCGTAGATCAACACTCCGGCCTGGGCCAGTATCAGCGCTCCGGCCAGCACGGCCGCCCAGGGCAGCAGCGAGGCCACCAGCGGCGGCAGGGTCGGGTGAATGGCCGCGGCCAGCAAGGTCTCCTTGGCCAGAAAGCCGAACAGCGGCGGCAGCCCGGCCATCGACAGCGCGGCCACCAGCCCCACGGCAAAAGTGTACGGCATGACCCGCCACAGCCCACCCAGCCGCCGGATGTCGCGCGTGCCGGTCTCGTGATCAACAATACCCGCCACGAGGAACAGCGCGCTTTTGTACAGCGCGTGCGCCGTGACACCGATCACCAGCGCCTTGGACGCTTCCGCCACATCCTGCCCGATGAGTACCACCAGGATGCCCAATTGGCTGACGGTGGAATAGGCCAACAGCGCCTTCAGGTCGTTTTGTTTCAGGCCCAGATAGGCCCCGGCGATCATCGTCACCATGCCGACGACCGTCAGCAGCCAGAACCAGGATTCGGTGGAACCCAGCGCCGGATTCATGCGGGCCAGCAGATAGATGCCCGCCTTGACCATCGTCGCCGAGTGCAGGTAGGCGCTGGCCGGGGTCGGCGCGCTCATGGCCCCCGGCAACCAGATGTGGGCCGGGAATTGGGCGCTCTTCGTGAATGCGCCGAAGGCCACCAGGCCGAGCATGACCGGATAGAGATCGCTGCCACGCAACACGTCGCCGCTACTGAGTATGGTCTGGAAGTCCATGCCGCCGGCCACGTAGCCCACGAAGAGCAGCCCGGCCAGCAAGGCGATGCCGCCACCGCCGGTGATGAACAATGCCCGAAACGCCCCCTGCCGCGCGGCCTCGTCCTTATATTTGTAGGCCACCAGCAAATAGGAGAGGATGCTCGTCCCTTCCCAGAAAATGAACAGCGTCAGCACGTCGCCGGCCATCACCAGGCCCAGCATCGACGTCATAAAGGCCAGCATATAGGCCTGAAAACGCCAGGCAGTTTCGTCTCCCTTGAAGTACTGACCACCATAAACAATGACCAGCACACCGATGAAAGAGACGATGAGAGCGAATAGCGCGGCCAGACTGTCGAAATAGAACCCAAGCGACAGGCCCAGCGAAGGCAACCACGTCACCTTCCACGTGAACACCTCGCCCGCGTTGAGGCGGGGAATCAGCATGGCATACGAGACAAACGCGCCGAGGGGGAAAAGGGCCAGGAGCAGGCTAAGGCGATGGATGGGAATACGGCCGTTGAGCGGCGACCACCCGAACAGAGTCGCCACAGCGGCCGCGATGGCGGTTAATGCAAGAGGTAACAATAGAAGCGTTGCATCGGCAATTTCCATTGGCGAAAAACTATACGACACTTCCGGCCGGCAGGCTACCGATTACCTGGGGTTCGATAGCGGCAGCCTCTTACTTCTTCATGGTAATTTTGGTATAATGCAATGCGTCATAGCTCGTAACAGGCCATTATAGGCCGTCCCAACAAGCTGGAGAGAGTTAAACACATGTCAAAACTATTAAACCCCAAAGTATGGTATCTGGTGGGCATCGGCGCGGCCGCATTGGCCCTCGATGCCGGGCGACGATGGGTCACAAAGCGCCGCCGGGAAAGCGAGCAGCCTGTGGGCCTCGCGGTCGACCACGGCATGGAAATCCCCATGATGTCGTCCGAGCCGGCCAGGACAACGCCCGTGGCGAAAACACGCCCGACACCCCAACCGGCCGCAGCTCCGAACACGACCCACACGACCACGACAGAGAAAAAAGCCGCCAAGCCCGACGACCTGACGGCTATCAAAGGAATCGGCCCGACCTTCGCCAAGCGACTCACCGAGGCGGGCTTCACGTCATTCGCCTCATTGGCAGGCGCCTCACCCGATCATCTGCGCGAAGTGACCAAAGCACCGCCAATGGCAAATCCCGATGAGTGGATAGCCCAGGCGCGGCAATTGGTCTAGCAAGACGGGGCCGCCGCAAGCGACTCCCTTTGCATCGGCCACATCCTTAAATAAGGGCGCACCTGCGCGTGCGTCCTCTTGATGGGCAGACCTGCAGGTCTGCCCCGCTTTCATAGCAGTGTTTTAAATCATATTGAATTACACTCGCCAATCGGCTAAACTACTGCGCTATTATCGATTTTACCCGGCCGCTCATCCTGGTCCCGATGGGACGTTACCAATCGTAGCAACCGACTATCATCGAACGGGCGGCAGCGTAACACAGGAATCGCGTTGCCTGCCTGTTCGCAATAAGTTGCTTATGCGGCCGAATTTTTGAGAGGAGAAGGGATTCGCGATGTTCGAACTCAATGGGGTTTATCGAAATCGCACGGGCGAATATACCGTGCTGGCTATCAAAGGCAAGCACATGACCGTACGCTATGCAGACGGGAGTGAAGCCGAGTTGAACACCAACATCCAGGCCCGAATCTGGGAAAATATTGTCGCCGAACAGGAGGCTCGCGCGGCGAGCACCAGCCGCCACGCGCGACAGTCCAACAAGGATACGGCCCACTACATCAAGGCGGTCAGCCTGCCGCCCGGCGAGGAGTTGGCTTTCCCCGGTTGGCAGGAGCGCATCGTTATGGTCCCTACACCGGAATTGGCCCAGCGTATCAAGTCCGGCGATCGCTTCATCTATTACGCCATCGAAGCCCAGACGTTCTTCGCCGTCGTCACCATCACCGGCGAGATGTTCGAGGCCAACCCGAAGCAGCACACCTATACAACCGAGTTGCAGCGGGCGGCCTTCTTTCCCACCGACGTGGACGCCACCGTGCCCGCTCTCGACCACGGCGTGAGCGTTGACTCCATCGATCTGGAGAGCTATCCCGATTTCGGGAAGCTCCACATCGAGAACGAGGCCTTCTATCGCATCAGCGAGGATGACTTCGAGTTGCTGGCCGAGGCGTTGACGGAGATCACCGAAGACGAGGACGAGGAAGTCGAAGAGTACGAAGAGTACGAAGAAGACGAGGTCGAATAGCCTATGACTGAGTTTGTGCTGGTAAGCATTGCCTGGCCCTACGCCAACTCCGATATTCATCAGGGCAATGTCACCGGTTCCCATTTGCCGGGTGACATCTACGCTCGCGCCCACCGCTTGCGGGGCAACAACGTCCTGATGGTCTCCGGCTCCGATAGTCACGGCACGCCGGTGACGGTCAAGGCCGAGGAAATGGGTCAGAGCAATCTGGAAGTTTACGAGCATTACCATGCCCGTTTCCTCGATCTGTTCCGCCGCCTGGGCATCAGCTACGACCTGTTCACAAGCACCCACACGGAAACGCACTTCCAGGTCTCGCAGGACATTTTCACTCAACTCCTGGGGAACGGGTTTCTCTATCGCAAGGTGACGCCGCAGATGTACTCGCCTGAAACGGGCAAATTCCTGCCCGACCGCTACGTGGAAGGCACCTGCCCCAATTGCGGCTACACCGGCGCGCGCGGCGATCAGTGCGACAACTGCAACACGCTGTTCGAGAGCGCGGCCCAGCTCATCAACCCGCGCAGCAAGCGCGACAACACATCACTTGTGCTGCGCGACACCGAGCATTTCTTCCTCGATCTGCCGGCCATTGCCGAAGACTCGCTCTCGGCGTGGATCCACAACGACAAGGAGTTCTGGCGGCCGCAGGTCATCAACTTCGCCCGCAACTTCATCGATCAGGGCCTCATCGGCCGCGCCGTCACCCGCGACATGGACTGGGGTATCCCCGTGCCGATCGATGACGCGACTTTCGACGGCAAGGTGCTCTACGTCTGGTTCGAGGCGGTGATCGGCTATCTCTCGGCCGCCGTCGAATGGGCGGCCAACAACGGCGAGGCGGATGCGTGGCGCAACTGGTGGTATAACCCCGACGCGCGCACCCTGTACTTCATCGGCAAGGATAATGTCCCTTTCCACACCATATTCTGGCCGGCACAACTACTGGGCGCCCGCGGCCTCTATAGCGACAACCCCGCCGCTCGCCTCAACCTGCCCTACGACGTGCCCGCCAATGAGTTCATGAACATGGAAGGGCAGAAGATCAGCGGCAGCCGGAATTGGGGCGTGTGGATGCTCGACGCGCTCGATCGCTACGATCCCGACCCGCTGCGCTACTATCTGACGACCAACATGCCCGAAACGCGCGACAGCGACTGGAGCTGGAGTGGCTTCATCGAGCGCAACAACAACGAGCTGGTCGCCAATTGGGGCAACGTGGTCAACCGCGTGCTGAGCATGACCCAGCGCTACTTCGGTGGCACAGTGCCCGAACCGGGTGAATTGACCGCAACCGACACGGCGCTGTTGGCGGCTATCGACGAGGGCTTCGCCACCGTCGCTGAACTCTACGACGGCTGCAAGTTCCGCGCCGCCGTCCAGGAAGTGCTTCGCCTATCGACGCTGGTCAATCAATATCTGGAAGAAGCCAGCCCGTGGACAACGGCCAAGACCGACCTTGCCGCCGCCGGGCGCGCCCTCTATGTCGCCCTGCAAGCCATCAGCGGCCTGAAAGTCCTCTGGGCGCCTGTGCTGCCCTTCACCAGCCAGACGCTGCACGAACTGCTGGGCGAGACGGGATCGCTCTTCGGCGAGCAGATGATTCGCCAATACGACGAGGCCACGCGCAGCCATCTGGCCCTGACCTACGACGGCGCGGCCGCTGCCGGCCGCTGGGAACGGACGCCGATCCTCGTCGGCCGCCAACTACCGAAGCCGCGGCCGCTTTTCAAGAAACTGGAACCGGAACTGGCCGAGCAGGAGATCGCTCGCCTCGGCCCGAAGCCGGAATTACAGTGATCAGTATTCAGTGGATCAGTAGATCAGTGATTCAGTACTGACCTACTGAATACTGGTCACCGACCACCGACCGCTAAATTATGACCGACAACAAAGTAATCTACTCCATGGTCGGCGTGGGCAAGATCGTCCCGCCAAATCGCACTATTCTGCGCGACATTTACCTGTCCTACTTCTACGGCGCCAAGATCGGCGTGCTCGGCCTCAACGGTTCGGGCAAAAGCTCCCTGCTCAAGATCATGGCCGGGGTGGACAAGGAATTCCTGGGCGAGACCGTCCTCTCGCCCGGCTACACCATCGGCTATCTGGAGCAGGAGCCGCTCGTCGACGAATCGCGCACCGTGCGCGAGGTGGTCGAGGAAGGCGTGCAGGAGATCGTCGACGCGCTGCGCGAGTTCGACGAGATCAACGCCCGCTTCGGCGAAGAGCTGACCCCCGACGAAATGGACAAGCTCATCGAGGATCAAGGCAAGCTGCAGGACAAGCTCGACCACATGGACGCCTGGAACCTCGACAGCCGGCTCGACCTGGCGATGGACGCGCTGCGCTGCCCGCCGGGCGACACGCCCGTCTCCGTCCTCTCCGGCGGCGAGCGGCGGCGCGTGGCGCTGGTGCGGTTGCTGCTGAAGCAGCCCGACATCCTGCTGCTCGACGAGCCGACCAACCACCTCGATGCCGAATCCGTGGCCTGGCTGGAGCGACACCTGCAACAGTACCCCGGCACGGTCATCGCCGTCACCCACGACCGCTACTTCCTCGACAACGTGGCCGGATGGATCCTCGAACTCGACCGCGGTCACGGCATCCCCTGGAAGGGCAACTACTCCTCGTGGCTGGAGCAGAAGCAGGCTCGGCTGGCGAAGGAAGAGAAAGCCGAGGGCCAGCGCATGAAGACGCTGGAGCGCGAGCTGGAATGGATTCACGCCTCGCCGCGCGGCCGCACGGTCAAATCAAAGGCGCGCGTCACCCAATACAACGAACTGCTGGAAGCGGGCGGCGAAAAGGCCCGCGAAGAACTGGAGATCTACGTCCCGTCGGGTCCCCGCCTGGGCGACATCGTCATCCGCGCCGAGAAGGTGGACAAGGCGTTTGGCGAGCGCTTGCTGGTCGATGACATGACCTTCGACATCCCGCCGGGGGCCATCGTCGGCATTATCGGGCCGAACGGCGCGGGCAAGACGACCCTCTTCCGCATGATCGTCGGCCAGGAGCAGCCCGACGACGGTACGCTGACCGTCGGCCAGACGGTCAAGATAGGTTACGTCGATCAGAGCCGCGAGACGCTCGACCCCGAAAAGACGGTGTGGCAGGAGATCAGCGGTGGCGAGGAGACGCTGGAACTGGGCAAGCGCAAAGTCAACTCGCGCGGCTACGTGTCGCGCTTCAACTTCGCCGGGGCCGACCAGCAGAAGCTCGTGGGCACGCTCTCCGGCGGTGAGCGCAACCGGGTGCATCTGGCGAAGGTGCTGAAGAGCGGGGCCAACGTGCTGCTGCTCGACGAGCCGACCAACGACCTGGACGTGAACACGCTGCGGGCGCTGGAAGAGGCGCTGCTGACCTTCGCCGGATCGGCCGTGGTCATCAGCCACGACCGCTGGTTCCTCGACCGCGTGGCCAACCACATCCTGGCCTTCGAGGGCGACAGCCAGGTCTTCTGGTATCCCGGCAACTACAGCGAATACGAAGAGGACAAGAAGAAGCGACTGGGGGCGGCGGCCGAACGGCCGCACCGGATCACGTATCGGAAGCTGACGCGAGCCTAAGATTGCCGCTGGACGCCGGCGCACACATCGGGAGCTTATTTATCCATGCTTGACGACATCCGCACCTTCCTCGAAGAATTTTCGCGCCGGCTGCTGACCATCGACTTCCTGCTCCAGATCGGCCTGTTCGCGGCCATTCTGCTCATCGCGCTGGCGACACGCAACCTGCTGCGGCGACAGGTGGAGCGGGTGGAGGCGCGGTTGCGGCAAGTCGGCATCGTCGCCGAGCAATTCCCGTGGTCGGTCGATCTGCTGGTGGCTCTGGGGGCGTCGATTTTCCCGCTCGTCGTCTGGCTGCTGTGTACCATCGCCGCGGGGGTTCTGAGCAGTGCCGATCGCCCGGCCGATGTTCTGGCCTGGCTGGCTCCCATCTTCGGCCTCGTCGGCGTCTACCGCTTCGTCGGCACGATCATGACGCTGAACCTGTCGGCCGAGCGCGCGCGCACCTGGCGCTATCAGATATTGCGACCGCTCATCGCCGTGCTCCTCTTCCTCCACATCACCGGCCTGCTCGACAACCTGCTCGGCCTGCGTCTCAATCCCGGCCAGGGTGTGCTGCTGACGCTGCAATCCGTCTTGCTGGGTGTGGCCGCGCTCATCTTCTTCTTCTGGCTCAGCCGCATCATCCGCCGCTTTCTGGCCGAGACGGCGCTGCCGCGGGCGGGGGTCGAGCCGGCGGTCAATCAGGTCATCAGCACCTTCACCGGCTACGCGCTGGTCATCGCCGGGTTCCTTCTGGCTCTCTCGGTCATGGGGATCAACATCACCACCCTGACGGTCATCGCCGGCGGCGTCTCCGTGGGCATCGGCTTCGGCCTGCAGGAGCTGATCAACAACTTCGTCAGCGGCTTCATCCTGCTGACCGAACGTAGCCTCGCGCCGGGCGACGTGATCGAGGTTGACGGCAACATGGGCAAGGTGCAGCAGATCGGTTTGCGCACCATGCAGATCACCACGCCCGATGACGTGGAACTGATCATCCCCAACGGCCACCTGTTGAGCAGCACGGTGACGAGCTACACCCACAAGTCGCCGGAGATGCGCGTCCACATCGGGCTGCCGGCCGCGGCCGACGCCCACCCGCGCACGGTGCAGGAGAC
>ERZ795041.318-NODE-318-length-18602-cov-7.688305_pt1 | contig 18602 bp, 13 predicted proteins | sample MGYA00375125_ERZ795041 | MGnify/ENA primary metagenome ERZ795041 (study PRJEB30170, sample SAMN03074214) | activated sludge metagenome | biome: Common Effluent Treatment Plant; feature: Wastewater; material: Activated sludge; isolation source: activated biomass in...
GTCGGCGGGTTCCTTGAACACCAGGATGCCCATCAGTGCCGTGCCGATGGCGCCCACGCCGGCCCATACAGCGTAGGCCGTGCCGATGGGGAGCGAGAGCGAGGCGCGGTGCAGCAGATACATGCTCAGGCATACGCTGATCGCAAACCCGCCCCACCACATCAGCGCGGTGGTGCCGGTTGACGCTTGAGCCTTGCCCATGCACGTGGTGAAACCCACTTCGAACAATCCGCCAATGATCAGGATGATCCAGTTCATGCGACAAAGGAAGCCCGGTTACTGGGAATGGACGGAACCGGCCCCGAACTTTGTGGCACCGCATGGCCAAGCACAGTTACCTCCGTGATGGCCGGGCCCCCGTACCCGTGGATGCCCGCGTCAGCGAGCAAATGAGCCGCATCCGCTCCAAAAACACGGGCCCTGAGCGCATGTTGCGGAAAGCCTTGACGGACGCTGGCATACGAGGCTACCGCTTGAACTATGCCAAGGCGGCCGGCAAGCCCGATGTAGCCTTTGTAGGCAGGAAGGTGGCCGTGTTCATCCACGGGTGTTTCTGGCATTGCTGCCCCCACTGCCAGCCCCGGCGGCCGAAGACGCACCGGGATTTTTGGGAGGAGAAGCTGGACCGCAATGTGCAACGCGACGAGCGGAACGTGCGCGCCTTGCGAAAAGCGGCCTGGCGGGTGGTCACCATCTGGGAATGCCGGATGCGGAAATTTCCGGAAAGCCAAGTGAGGCGCGTGGAACGAGTGTTGGAAAGGCAAGGGTAGCAATGGGCTCTTTGGTGCTCATTGCCCGGCGGGTTTCCTGCGCCGGAAGATCCGGCTGAGGAACCGCTTCTCGAAATTCCAAAAGAACCGGAACTGCCCGAACAGGGTGCCGTACACCAGCAGAAGCACGTTGTATACGGGCAAGATCAACAGGTAGTAGAGGATGGAGAACCAAAACGGTTGTTCCCCTCCCTCCGTGAATAGGGCAACCACCGGACGTTTCAGGAACATCACGGTGAAACCGGTGCAGGTGAACACCACCAGGATCAAGATCACGCGGGTCGGACCCACGCCCCAGCGCTGGCCCAAGCGTTGCATCCAGCCAGGCCGGGAAGATGGTGGTGGTTCGTTCATGCGTGGGGCGAAGTTCGCGCTTTCAGGGATGAATGCGTGCGATCGTTCCCGATCCGAATGCGGTGCAAGCCCATGGCCCGCAGGCAGCGCTCGATTCATCCGGGCGACCAAAGGCGTTACAAGTACAGGCTGAAAACGAGGGAGGGCGAAAGTTGCCCTTCGCCCTCCCTTGATCGGCAAGCCCTTGGTCCGATCACTCTTTCCACTTGGCGATGAAGAGGTTCGTGTCATGGTCTTGGCCTCCGCGATTGCTGCTGAACACCAAGTACTTGCCATCCCTGCTGAACACGGGGAACGCGTCGAACATGTCAGAGTTCGTCAGGCGCTGCAGGTTCTGCCCGTCCATGTCGATCATGAACAGGTTGAAGGGGAACCCGCGCTCGGTGGCGTGGTTGCTGGCGAAAATGATGTGCTTCCCGTCCGGGTGCCAATAGGGCGCCCAATTCGCCTTGCCCAAGTTGGTGATCTGCTTGGCATCGCTGCCGTCGGCGTTGGCCACAAACACCTCCATCTGGGTGGGTTGCACCAGCCCCTGCTTCAACAGGTCCTTGTATTCCTTTACGTCCTCGGGCTTGGTGGGCCGTGAGGCACGCCACACCAGTTTGGTGCCGTCAGGGCTGAAGAAGGCCCCGCCGTCGTAGCCCAGATCGTGCGTGATCTGCTTCACGTCGCTGCCGTCGATGTTCATGGTGTACAGGTCCATGTCGCCATTGCGCATGCTGGTGAACACGATGCGGTCACCTTTGGGCGATACGGTGGCTTCGGCATCATAGCCGGGCGTGTCGGTCATGCGCTTCACTAGGTTACCCTTGAGGTCGCTCACAAAAATGTCGAAGCTGGGATAGATTGGCCAGGTGTACTTGCCACCGGGCACGTGCGGGGGCACCGGAGGGCACGCCGTGTCGCCCAGGTGGGTGCTGGCAAAAAGAACCAAGCTGTCGCCTGGCAGGAAGTAACTGCACGTGGTGCGCCCGCCGTTGAGGCTCACTTGCTGCGGCTTGTTCGCCAGCAGGTCATCGGTAAAGGGGTTGAAGACATAGATCTGGTCGCAGGCTTCGCCCCATTTGGGCACGGTGGCCTGGAAAACGAGCTTCTTGCCGTCGAAGCTCCAGTAGGCCTCGGCATTATCACCGCCCGAGGTGATCTGGCGCAAGTGCTCAAAGTGTTGCCGTTCCACACTGTCGATCAGTGCATCCGCGTTCCAGAAGGCGCTGTCCGGCTCCCCGGCGGCAGCTTGCACAACCGGCGGTGGGGTGGTGGTAGGTTCGGAAGGACTGCCGCAGCTGAAGAGCGCGACCAAGGGAAGAAGGGCAATTGATTTGTTCATGGTTTGAAATGGGGCGCGAAATTATCCGTCGCGCCGTGGCAATTGTCAGGCTTGGGCAAGGTTGTGCGGCCAGCGGGCACGAGCAGATGGCATCCGTCCGCGTTGATCCACCGGTGCGGGGGGGGCGGACGGCAGGATGTTGAAAAGAACACGGCTGGGAAGTTGACAATCACTCCATTAATCTTCAATTTCGCACGACGAATGACATTTCGTTCTCGACTAATTGAAAAACCGTTTCCCATGGCAAGGATGTTTTTTGCCCGGATCCTCTTAAGTTCCTTGGTTGTTTGCACCTGTTCCTTGAGTCGACTTGCTGCACAAAGTGTCCCAGGCGGCTTTAATGACGCTGTGGTGGTTAGTGGCTTTACCGAACCGGTGGGGTTCACTTTCGATGCGAACAACCGCTTGTATGTGTGGGAAAAGTCCGGCAAGGTGTGGATCGTGGAGAATGGCGTCCGCCTGCCAACGCCGTTGATCGACATCAGCGAGGAAGTGGGCAATTGGCGGGACCATGGCTGCCTGGGTTTTGCCCTCGACCCCAATTTCCTGTCCAACGGGTACCTCTATCTGCTTTACACGGTGGACCGGCATTACCTGATGAACTACGGTACTGCATCGTACAATGCGGCCACCAACGAATACTTCAACGCCACCATCATGCGCTTGACCCGCTATACGGCGCAAGGTCCTGCGTTCAATACCGTGAACACGGGAAGCCGTCATGTGCTCATCGGGGAGACGAGGAAAACCGGCATTCCCATGCTTTACGAATCACACAGCACAGGCGCGTTGGTCTTCGGGAAGGACGGCACCTTGCTGCTCACGGTGGGGGATGCCGCCAGCTACAACCTGGTGGACGTGGGCAGCGAGCCGCAGACCTATTATGCCCAAGCCTTGGCCGATTCCATCCTGCGCCCCGATGAGAACGTGGGGGCCATGCGGGCGCAAATGGTGAACAGCATGAACGGCAAGATGCTGCGCATCGACCCCGCCACAGGCGAAGGAGTGCCCAGCAATCCATTCTTCAATGCCGCGGAACCCCGTTCCCCGCAAAGCCGTGTGTGGGCCTTGGGCCTGAGGAACCCATACCGGTTCACCTACCGCCCGGGTACCGGCAGCACAGATCCCTCGGCAGGCAATCCCGGGGTATTCTACATCGGGGATGTGGGGTGGAGCAGCTACGAGGAAATGGATGTCTGTTATACCGGAGGCCAGAATTTCGGCTGGCCCATTTTCGAGGGCATGGAGCAGAATGGCGGCTATTCGATCGCGCGGGTGCAAAATCCGGCAGCCCCCAATCCGTTGTACGGCCAAGGGGGGTGCGGCAAATCGTGCTTTGATTTCCAGGACCTCATTGCCCAGGAAACCCTCAACCACCCCACCGGCCTGCCCAATCCGTGCGACCCCCTGCAGTTCATCCCGCCGAACATCCCCGTGTTCTCGCACACCCGGCCCGTGATCGATTGGGCGCACGGGAACCAATCCCGTTGCAGCGCCTTCAACGGAAATACCGCCGTACAGTACGACCTGGACAATCCCCAATCGCCCGTGCCAGGCCCGCGTTTCGGAGGGAACGCCTCCGTGGGGGCCACCTTCATTACAGGCACTGGCTGGCCAGCGGGCTATCAAGGCAGCTACTTCATTGCCGACTATGCCGGTGCATGGATCCGCCGGGTGGTGATGACCTCGGACAACAAGGCGGTGCAAGTGGCCAACTTCGCGTCCAACATGGGGGCCATTGTATGCTTGCGCGAAGGGGCGGATGGCGCCTTGTGGTACGTGCGCTATGAAACGGGCCAAATACGCAAGGTGTCGCCCTTGGGCGTTACCAACCTGCCCCCCGTAGCGGTGGCGGGCCAGAGCGTGCTCTACGGACCGGGGCCCTTGGCCGTGCAGTTCACCGGGAGCAACAGCACCGACCCGGAGAACGGGCCACTTTCGTACTTGTGGGATTTTGGCGATGGCGGCACCAGCACGGCGGTGAACCCATCGCACACCTTCACCGCGTCCCCGGGGGTGCCCACCGTGTACACGGTCACCCTCACGGTGCGCGATGACCAGAACCAGGCGAACAGTGCCACCATCAAGGTAAATGTGAACAACACGCCGCCTTCAGTGGCGATCACCAGTTTCCCCGAAGGGCAGCTCTACCCGGTGGGCAAGGATACCACCATCGCGCTGCAAGCGGCCGTAAGCGATGCACAAACCCCCAACGCCCAGTTGGTCTTCGCATGGCAAACCGTGTTGCACCACAACATCCATGTGCACCCCGAACCGGTGGACAACGCACCCTCCACCTCCACCATCATCTCCGGTGTTGGCTGCTATGAGGATCCGTTCCATTACGAAGTCAACCTCACCGTCACCGACCCCGGCGGACTCAGCACCACGGTGGTGCGCCACTTGTACCCCGATTGCGACCGCATTGCACCAACAGCGGTGATCATAGCCTCCAAGTCGCAAGGATTGGTACCGTTCAACAGCACGTTGGATGCAAGCCAAAGCATGGATAACGGGACCGTGGTGGATTACCAGTGGGATTTCGGGGATGGCACCTTTGCTTCGGGCCCCGTGGTGGCCAAGAACTTCACCGAAACGGGCGAATACCAGGTAAAGCTCACGGTAACCGATAACATGGGCCTGAAGTCAACCGCGCTTGCCGTGATCCGGGGGTACAACATGGACCCGCCGCAATGCGTAGGTGCAACGGGAAGTGTGCTGCGCGAGTATTGGACCGGCATCTCCGGCGGCACGGTGAACGCCCTGCTCAACAACGCCAACTATCCTGATGCACCTACGGGTTCCACCTTTCCCACCACCATCCGCGGGCCCGTGAACTACGCGAACAATTACGGCACGCGGATGCGCGGCTACATCATCCCGTCCACCACCGGGCTGTACAGCTTCAACCTCACCTGTGATGATGCCGGCGTATTTTACCTCAGTCCCAACGCCGCACCGGAGCTGAAAGAGGCCATTTGCAGTGTGCCGGGCTACACCGGGGATACGGAATACAACAAGTACCCCGCGCAACAAAGCGGGAGCATTAACCTGGTGGCGGGCAAGTATTACTACTTCGAGGTGTTGCACAAGGAAGGCAGCGGGGGTGACCATGTGACCGTTCGTTGGACCCGCCCCGGAAACCCGGTCTTGGCGGAGATCGGCGGAAGCAACGTGGCACCCTGGCAGGATTGCGGGCCGAACCTCACCCTGCGGGCGGCCCTGGGCGGAGCTTATTCAACGGCAAGCGGAATGATGCGCGACGACTTGCGCGTTCGCGGAGCCATCCCGTTGCAAGAACCCTATACGGCGCTTGGCTTCACCCAGGCCGGGGGCGGAGGCGGTGAAACGGTGCAGGCGGCCATGTTGGGCGTACAGGGAAAGAACGCCGTGGTGGATTGGGTGCTGGTGGAGTTGAGGAGCAAGGTGAACATGGCACAGGTGGTGGCCACCAAGGCGGTTCTGCTCCAGCGCGACGGCGATGTGGTGGCAACCGACGGCCGCTCGCAGCTGATCTTCAACGTTGCCCAGGACCTGTATTTCGTGGCCTTGCGGCACCGGAACCATTTGGGAGCCATGGCCGGCATGTGGGTGCAGGTTGACAAACGGGGCCTTGTGCTGGATTTCACGAAATCGTCCATGTCAACATACGGCTCAGGGGCGCAGAAGGAAGTAGCCTCGGGTATAATGGCGCTTTGGCCCGGTAATGCCTTGGGGGACGGGATGCTCAAATATACCGGGTTGAACAACGATCGGGATGCGATCCTCTCCAAGCTGGGAGGCGGTTCCCCCACGGCCCAAATTTCCGGCTATCACAAGGAAGACCTCAATTTGGACGGCCTGGTGCGTTTTACAGGGGCCAGCAACGACCGGGACCTGGTCTTGCTGAACCTGGGCGGCCAAAGCCCTACTGCTGTGCGCATGGAGCAATTGCCCTGATCGGAAGCTATTCCTGGAAAAGAGAAGCCGCCCTTGGGAGGCGGCTTCCTTGTTCCGGGGTGCAGGGGTCAGTGTACGATCCGGTCGTAGCTGCAAACTACCGAGGCGATCCGGATAGCGTCCCATACCTGTTCTTCCGTGGCACCGAGGCCGATCAGTGATGCCTCATGGCTCTTGACGCACTGCTCGCAGCCGTTCACCGCGCTCACGGCCAGGCTCATCAGCTCAAAGAGGTGCTTGCCGGTGGCTGGGTTCATCATGATGTTCATGCGCAAACCGGGCCGCAGCTCCTGATATTTCTCCTTGCCGGCGAAGTGGCGGAACCGGTACAGCACGTTGTTGGCGGCCAAAAGACTGGCACAGGCTGCGGCTTCGGCGGTTTCCTCCACGGTGGCACCGGCCTGTTCAGCCTGGGTGCGAAAGTGGCCCGTGAGCAGATCGTTCTTCTGGTTGGCCGCAACGCTCAAAGCCAGCAAGGCGGCCTCCTTATCGCTCAGATGTGCGCTTTTGAGCACGGCCTTCAAGTTCAACTTCAGGTCGCGTGCATAGCGGGATGCCGTGCCGCCCAACAATTGCAGGGCGGCGTTGGCATGTTCCACCGGGGCTCCCACCTCTTCCAACAAGGCGGCGGTGCCTTCCTCATATGCGGTCATGGCCTGTTCCATGGTTAGTTCAGGGTGGCTTCGCCCTTGGTCCAGTTGCAGGGGCAGAGTTCGTCGGTTTGCAGGGCGTCCAACACGCGCAGCACCTCGTCCACGCTGCGGCCCACGCTCAAGTCGTAGGCGCTCACCCAGCGGATCACGCCATCGGGATCGATGATGTAGGTGGCGCGGTAGGCGACCTTTTCATCGGCCGTAAGGATGCCCAATTCCTCGGAGAGGCTCTTGCTGGTGTCGGCGAGCATGGGGAACTTCAGGTCCTTCAGGTCGGCGTGGTCGCGGCGCCAGGCGGCGTGCACGAACTCGCTGTCCGTGCTGGCCCCGATGAGCTGCGTATTGCGGTCCTTGAAGTCGCCATGGGCCTTGTTGAAGGCGGCGATCTCCGTGGGGCACACGAAGGTGAAATCCTTCGGCCACCAGAACATCACCGTCCAGCGGCCCGGCGTGTTGGTGAGGTCGTCGCTGCTCAGTTCGGCGAACTCCTTGCCTTTTTCGATGCTTACGCAAGCGGTTTTCCGGAAGATCGGGAAGGTGCTTCCCAAGCCCACCATCCGCTGGGGGGCTAATTGTACTTGTGCATTGGTTGCCATGTGTGTGGTGTTTTTGCCCATTTACGGGGCGGTTGATCTTTTATCCTGCGGCAAAGGTCGCGAGTGCGAGGTCATAAATCAAACTGAATGTTTCTATCGTGTCATAGATAGATCCAATGAATGCCTTATCTTTCCGCCCATGACCATCCAACAGCTTCAATACATCGTGGCGATCGACGAGCACCGCCACTTCGGCCGTGCTGCGGAAGCCTGTTTCGTGACCCAGCCCACCCTGAGCAGCATGGTGAAGAAGTTGGAGGAGGAGCTTGACGTGGTGCTGTTCGACCGCAGCCGATCGCCGGTTGTTTCCACGGCGGACGGGGAAATGATCGTGCAACAGGCGCGTGCCGTGCTTAAAGAGGTGGAAGTGCTGAGAACCATGGCGGACAGCACCCGGCAAGACCAGAGCGGCGACCTGCGGATCGGAATGATCCCCACGCTGGCGCCGTACCTGTTGCCCTTGTTCCTGGGCGGCCTGCTGGAGCGGTATCCGGGCATCCGCTTAAGCGTGGAGGAACTCACCACGGCCGAGATCATCGACCGCCTGGTGCACGGCCGCTTGGATGTGGGGTTGCTCGCCACCCCGTTGGGCGTGGCCGGGCTCAGGGAGGAACCCTTGTTCAATGAGCGCTTTCTGCTCTATGTGTCACCGCAGGAAGGTATCGGGCGCAAGCAGTATGTGCTGCCGTCGGAGATCAATGCGGACCGCCTGTGGCTGCTGGAGGAAGGCCATTGCCTGCGCTCCCAGGTGCTGGACCTGTGCCAGTTGCGTGAACGCGGGGCGGCCGGAGGCCGGTTCGCATACGTGTCCGGTAGCATCGAAGCCCTGATGCGCATGGTGGATGCGCAGGGAGGGCTGACCGTGGTGCCCGAGCTGGCCACTGTTGGCATGCCACTGGCCCGGGAAGCAGGGGTCAGGGCATTCAAGGCACCCGTACCGGTACGTGAGATCAGCCTGGTTTCCTACCGGCATAGTGTGAAGGGGCAACTGCTGCAGATGCTCAAGGACGCTGTTCAAACGGCCGTCCGCCCGCATTTGAAGCGCACCACCGACCCTTTGGTGGTACCCGTCGATGTGGCGGTGTAGCAAGGAAGTTAACTTTCCTTTGGTGGAATTGAAGCGATGAAGTATCTTCGCGCCCCCATTCCAACAACGTGATGGCTAAGAAAGGAAAAGGAAACCGCGTACAAGTGATCATGGAGTGCACCGAGCACAAGAACTCGGGGCTGCCCGGCACTTCACGCTACATTACCACCAAGAACCGCAAGAACACGTCCGAGCGGCTGGAGTTGAAGAAATACAACCCCATCATGCGCAAGATGACCGTTCACAAAGAGATCAAGTAAGCCATGGCAAAGAAGTCTGTTGCATCCATGAAGAAGGCGGACGCCAAGGTGTTCGTCAAGGTCATCCGCATGGTGAAGAACGCCCAGACGGGCGGGTACCAGTTCAGCGAACAGGTGATGCCCGCCGATGAGGTGGACAAGGCCCTGGCCGCGAAGAAGTGACCGATCACGCATAACATCGGGAAAAGGCTTCCTCCTTGCGGTGGGAGCCTTTTCTCTTGAAGGACAATGGCTTTTTTCGGATTATTCGGCTCCAAGGAAAAGAAGCAGCAGCTCGATGCCGGGCTGGACCGCTCACGCACTTCGCTGTTCGGCAAACTCACCCGCGCCATTGCGGGCAAAAACACGGTGGATGATGAGGTGCTGGACGCCTTGGAAGAAACCTTGGTGACCAGCGACGTGGGCGTGGAGACCACCTTGAAGATCATCGACCGCATCCAGGCCCGCGTGAAGCGAGACAGCTACCTGGGCACGGCCGAGCTCAACGGCATCCTGCGGGCGGAGATCGCGGAATTGATGCGGGATTCGGCCGGGAGCGCGGAGCCTTTCGCCGTACCAGGCCCCAAACCGTACGTCATCATGGTGGTTGGAGTGAACGGGGTGGGCAAGACCACCACCATCGGCAAGCTGGCCCATGCGTACAAGCAGGCCGGGAACAGCGTGCTGCTCGGGGCTGCGGACACCTTCCGCGCCGCCGCCGTGGACCAGCTGAAGATCTGGAGCGAGCGCGTGGGCGTGCCGCTGGTGCAGCAGGGCATGGGCGCGGATCCCGCCGCCGTGGCCTACGACAGCGTGGAAAGCGCCAAGGCCAAAGGCACGGACGTGGTGATCATCGACACCGCAGGGCGCCTGCACAACAAGGTGAACCTGATGAACGAGCTCACCAAGGTGAAGCAGGTGATGCGCAAGGTGGTGCCCGATGCCCCGCACGAGGTACTGCTGGTGCTCGATGCCAGCACCGGCCAAAATGCCATTGAGCAGGCGCGCGAGTTCACCAAGGCCACCCAGGTCACCGCGCTGGCGCTTACCAAGCTCGATGGCACCGCCAAGGGCGGCGTGGCCATCGGCATCAGCGACCAGTTCCAGGTGCCCATCAAATACCTCGGCACCGGTGAGGGCATGGGCGACTTGCAGGTGTTCGACAAGACGGCGTTCGTGGAGAGCCTTTTTGGCAAGGGCTGATGGCTTCTTTCCTCTTTGGACGTTCCAACGACGGGAAGCCGCCAACAGAGGAAAGCTTGGTGCCCAAATTTTTTTCGCTTTTGCGCGAGGGCATCAGTGCCGCGCAGTTGCGGCGGGATGCCGTGGCGGGGCTGGTGGTGGGCATCGTTGCCCTGCCCTTGGCCATTGCGTTCGGCATCGCTTCGGGCGTAACCCCGGAGAAAGGGCTCATCACGGCCATCATCGGAGGGCTGGTGGTCGCCGTGTTCGGCGGTAGCCGTGTACAGATCGGCGGGCCCACTGGCGCTTTCATCATCATTGTGGCGGGCATCATCGCCCAGCACGGGCTGGATGGGTTGATCATGGCCACCTTCCTCGCCGGCATGCTGATCATGCTCATGGGCTTCCTGCGGGCGGGAAAGCTGCTGAAATACTTCCCCCACACGGTGATCGTGGGCTTTACCGCCGGTATTGCCGTGGTGATCTTTTCCACCCAAGTGAAAGACCTGTTGGGCTTGCCGGTGCAACAGGTGCCCGCGGATTTTGTGGAGAAATGGGGTGTGCTCGGGAAGAACCTTGCTGCGCTTGATCCGGTGGCCACTGTATTGGGTCTGGCCTCCCTGCTGCTATCGCTTTTTTTAGGGCGCTTCACCAAGCTGCTTCCGGGGCCTATGGCCGCCATACTGGTGTGTACGGCCGCTGTGTATTTCCTTGACCTTCCCGTGGAAACGATCGGCAGCCGTTTCGGCGCGATTTCCGGTTCTTTGCCCGCACCCGCGTTCCAAGTGCCCAGCCTGGCCACCTTGCGGGAGCTGATCAACCCCGCCATTGCCATTGCATTGCTGGGAAGCATAGAATCCCTGCTCTCAGCCGTGGTGGCGGACGGCATGATCGGCGGGCGCCACCGCAGCAACATGGAGCTGGTGGCCCAAGGTGGCGCCAACATGCTCAGCGCCTTGTTTGGCGGCATCCCGGTCACCGGGGCCATTGCCCGAACGGCCACCAACGTGAACAACGGGGGGCGTACCCCGGTGAGCGCCATCGTGCATGCGCTCACCCTGCTCGTGATCATGCTGGTGGCGGCACCCTTGGCCGCGCTGATCCCCATGGCCTGCCTGGCCGGCATCCTGGTGGCCGTGGCCTGGAACATGGGCGAATGGAGCTATTTCCGCAGTGCGATCAAGGGCAACCGCTATGACCTGGCCGTGCTCATGACCACCTTTCTGCTCACGGTGATCTTCGACCTGGTGCTGGCCATTGAGGTGGGCATGGTGCTGGCGGCCTTCATCTTCATGAAACGGATGGCCGATGTCACCGACCTGCGGCCGGTGCTGGCCGAGGGTGAGGCTTCCACCACCCGTGCGGTGGACCGCGAACTCAAGGGCTTGCCCAAGGACATGCTGGTGTTCGAGATCACCGGACCGCTGTTCTTCGGGGCAGCGCTTCGCTTTCAGCACGTCATGAAGGAGGTCAGCGACAAGCACCGCGTGGTGGTGCTGCGCATGAAGTACGTCCCGATGATCGATGCCACGGGCATCAAGCGCCTGGAGGACATGGTGAAAGGGATGCAGGCGCGGCACCGCAGAGTGTACCTGACGGACCTGGTGCCCGCCGTGGAACGCGAGCTGCAAGGGCAAACCTGGTTCACCCCGGAACTGTGCGCGAAGAACCTCGCGGAAGTGCTGCGGAAAATCGGACGCTGAACGGGTGAAAGCCCGATCGTTAGCATGATGGGGCGAGTTGCTTGGTTCACACCGGGAAAGGCTCAAGGGCGGCCGGCCGCTGTGGAAGGGGTACACCCCGTGCAACTGGTGATGATGAACTCCGTGCGGCGGTTCATCTGGTGTTCCTCCTCGGAGCACTCCACGCCATCGGCGCAGCGGTTCACCAACTGGCGCTCGCCATAGCCCTTGCAAGTGATGCGGCCCTGACTGATGCCCTTGCCGATCAAGTATTGGCGGGAACTTTCCGCTCGGCGTTGGCTAAGCGCATCGTTGTAAGCCGTGCTGGCGCGGCTGTCGGTGTGCGAGCGCAGGTCGATGGTGAGGGACGGGTTGGTGAGCATCATTTCGGCCACCTGGTCCAGCTCAATGGCCGCATCCGGCCGGATCTTGGCTTCGCGGTAGTCGAAGTAGATGGGGCGCAGGTTCATGGCCTTGGCCATGTCCAAGCCGGTGGTCACCGGGCTCAAGCTCGTGCCTTCCGGGCCCATCAGTGCCTGTTCCAGGAACATGAGCACGCGGAAATCCACATCCACCGTGCGCGACAGGTAGCCGGGCTTGGTGAATTTCACCTCATAGGATACATCGTCGCCGTAGCGTTGGTATGGGATCTGGCCCCTGGTAATGCCCATGGCGTCCGTGGTGCCGGTGAAGAGCAGTGTGCCGGTATGCTTGTTGCGGATGGATACGTCCACCCCGGCGAGCCATTCATCGGTGGCGGCATCGCGGATGATCGCGTTCACCGGCAGGTCCATCACGCTGTTCAGGTAGATGTCCGGCAGCTCCGTGTCGCTGTACGGCGCAATGGTGATCTCATCATACTCCAGTTCAGCCTGTGGGCCGCCGGACACGGAAATGGAAACGGAAGCGGCTTCGGACGGGGCTTGCACCTCGTACGTGCCTTGCTCGCTCGTGGTAGTGCGGGCGATCTCCTTGCGCTCCCGGTTGAGGAGGCGTACCGGCAGGAAGGGCACGGGCTTGCCGTCGGCGATATCGAGCACGCGTCCGGCCCACTTGCGCTTTTCCTCGGGCTTGCTGTGCATGTGGAAGAAGTACAGGTTCTCGGCGCCCAAGGCTCCGCCCCGGTCCGAGGAGAACATGCCCAGGCCGCCTTGCTCGTCCAAGCACAGTCCGAAGTCATCTGCGGCGCTGTTCACCGGTGCGCCCACGTTCTCCGAGATGCCATGGCCGTTGCCACGAATCGCGCTTTGGAAGAGGTCCAGTCCGCCCAGGCCCAAGTGCCCGTCGGATGCGAAGAAGAGCGTGTTGCCATGGACGAAGGGGAAAAGCTCGTCGCCTTCCGTGTTCACTTCAGGCCCGGCATTCACAGGTTCGCTCCATGGTGTTCCAAGGCCCTCGCGATCGCAGTACCAAATGTCCTTTCCCCCGAGCCCGCCCGGTTTGTCGGTGGCGAAGTAAAGCCGGCGTCCGTCCGGCGTCATGGCGGGATGCCCCACGGAATAGGCGGGATTGTTGTAGGCGAACGGGCGTTCACGGCCCCATCCCTCCGCAGTCCGCTCGCGCACGATGATCTGCAGGTTGTTCACACCGTCCTTGCTGGTGACGCTTCTGCCTGCGTTAACGTTGTTGCGGGTGAAGTACAGCTCCCGCCCGTCCGCACTGATGATGGCATTGCTCTCGTGGAAGGAGGTGTTGATCCCATCGGCCATGGGCACCACGTTTTCCACGTTCCCGTCTTTGTCCACACGGCCTTGGAAGAGGTCCAGAAAGGGCATGCCGTTCAGGCTGTGTACATGCTTCACGGATAGTTTTTCCGGGCGGTTTGAAGCGAAGTAGAGCGTGCGGTCCTTGATGAAGGGGGAGATCTCGCTGTAAGCGCCGTTGATGTTGACCGGGTCCACCTTGTGGCTGATGCCCTCTTTTTCCATGATGGCGGCGACCTGTTCCACGGAATTCTCCTTGAGCCGGGCGCGGCTGTCATCCGGGGCAAGCTTGCCGAAACGCTTTAACCAGATGTCGGAATCGGCATATTGCCCACTGGTGCGCAGCAGTTCGGCATAGCGGTACATGTCCTCGCCAGTGGCTTCGGAAGAGGCGGCCACTACGGCATACCAGCGTTCTGCATTGGCGGCATCGCGCAGGGTCCAGTAGCAATCGGCCAGCCGGCGTGCATGTTCGATGCTGCTGGCATCCTTGCGGAACGCCTGTTCGTACAGTTCAATGGCTTCGTGGTAGCTGTAATCCGCGTAAAGCCTGTCCGCTTGGCGCAAAAGACCATCTTGAGGGAATGCCGCCCAGGGAAGGAGCAGGCACAGGATGATGGAGAACGGCCTGGCGCGCATGGTCAGAAGTAACGGGGAGAACGGATCTTGTCGCGGGTGAACACCGGGGCGTAACTGATCATGACCTCATGCGCCCCGTTGGCGCGGCGGTTGAGCAGGCTGATGCCCATGTCGTAGGCGTAGCCCACACGGATCTGGTTTGTGGCTTGCAGGGCGAGGATGCCGGTGAAGCTGTCCCCGTAGCGGTATGCCGCACCCAGGATGAATTTGTCCTGCAGGAACACGGTGGCCGAAACATCACCGCTGAGCGGGGCGCCCTCGGACGCTTTGATCATGAGCGAAGGCTTGAACTTCACCGTGCCCATGGGGAATACATATCCGGCGGTGAGGAATACGTGCGTGGCTTCCTGGATGAACTGGGAGCTCATGCCGTCCTGGCTGTAGCGGCCTAAGTAGTTGCGCAACAACTTCGGGACCGAAAGGCCCACATAGCCTTTTTTGGACCACAGATACGCCCCGAACCCGAAGTTGGGGCAGATGCGCCCGCTGATGTCCGCTTGGAACGTGGGGTCGTTGGGGTCGGTATTTTCCACCTTGCTGTTGGCCACATAGGCGTGGTTGATGCCTGCGTTCAAGCCCAGGGCCAGGCGGGTGTTCCCGTCCACGCGCATGCGGTAGGCGATGTCCGCGAACGCGCTGGTGGTGTAGGTGCGTCCGATGCGGTCGTGCGCCAAGTTGCCGCCCAGGCCGATCGTTCGGGCATTCAACGGACTGTGCAATGACAAGCTCTGCGTGGTCGGAGCCCCTTCAATGGCCGCCCATTGGACGCGCGACAAGGCTGTGGCATTGAGCACATCGGCGCTTCCTGCATAAGCCGGTTGTATGGCCATCATGTTCCACATGTACATGCTGTACATGGGGTCCTGTTGGGCCGTGGCCGTTAAGGCCAACGAGGCAACCACAATGGCGCTCAAGATCCGCATGGCGCGGTTTTGTACGTGGGTGGTGCTCATCGGTTCAGTTGGAGGTAACCGGTACGGACATCACCGTTGCCCAAGGAGAGCTGGTAGAAATAGGTGCCCGCGGGCAGTTCACCGGGCATGGCACCGCCGGAGGTCACCTGGCCATGCCAATCGTTCAGGTATGGCGCGGCTTTGTAGAGCAGGCTGCCCCAGCGGTTGAAGATCACCACGTCGTTGGCCGGGTAGTATTCCAACCCCTGGATCACCCAATTGTCGGCGATGCCGTCGTCGTTCGGGGAGAAGCCGGCGGGGATCACCAAGGGAGGCTGTGGTTTCACCGTGTTCACCAGGGCCGTGCAGGTGCTGGTGTTGCCGCTGGCATCGGTCACGGTGAGCACCACTTGGAACTGGCCTTCCCCTGCAAAGTGGAGGGTGTCAAGTTGCAACGTTAGCGGACCGCTTCCACAATTGTCGGTGCTGCTTCCGCCGATGTCCGCTGCACTGATCGTCACTTGCCCCGAAGGATCCAGGTATGCGGTGATGTCCTGGCAGATGGCCGTGGGCGCAAGGGTGTCCAATACGGTCACGAGTGCTTCGCAAGTGGCCGTATTGCCCATGTTGTCGAACACGGTGAGCGTAACGGGATTTGTACCCAGGTCGACGCAGCCGAACACGGTTTGGCTGGCGGTCATGGCGGTGATGCCCGCATTGTCAAAGCTGCCGCCGTCGATCTGCTGTGGCGTGATGCTGGCGTTGCCGTTTCCATCCAGGTAGATCGTTGTGTTCTGGCATTGGGCCACCGGAGGCGTGTTGTCGATCACCGTGACCGTGGAACTGCAGGTGCTGCTGTTGCCGCTGGCATCGGTTACGGTGAGCACCACGGTGTAAGTGCCGGTGGCGTTGAAGTTGGATTGGCTCAGGCTGTAGCTGAGGCCCCCCGGGCAGTTGTCCGTGCTGTTGGCACCGATGGTCGCCCCGGTGATGGACACCTGGCCTTGGTTGTCCAGCACCACGGAGATGTCCTGGCACACGGCCACGGGGGCAATGGTGTCCAGCACGGTAACCGTTGAGAGGCAGAAGGCCTGGTTGCCTGTATTGTCCGTCACGATCAAGGTGACGTTGTTCGCCCCCAGGTTGTTGCAGCCGAAATCAGTTTGGCTCGCGCCCAGCGAGATGGTGCCGCCCACGTCATAGCTGCCACCGTCGATCATTTCCGGCGTGATGCCCGCATGTCCGTCGGGGTCCAGGTAGATGGTGGTGTCCTGGCAAACGGCAACGGGGGCCGCATCATCGTTCACGGTAACCGTGGAGGTGCAGGTGCTGCTGTTGCCGCTGGCATCGGTCACGGTGAGCACCACGGTGTAGGCGCCGGTGGAACTGAAGGTGTACTGGCTGAGGCTGTACGTAAGGGCGTTGCCGCAATTGTCGGTGCTGTTGCCGGCGACCATCGCACCGGTGATGGTGGCGGTGCCATCGGGATCAAGGCCCACCGTGATGTCTTGGCATGCTGCTGCCGGGGCTATGGTGTCCAGCACGGTAACCGTTGAGAGGCAGAAGGTCTGGTTGCCGGTGTTGTCCGTAATGATCAGGGTGACGTTGTTCGCCCCCAGGTTGTTGCAGTTGAAATTGAGCTGGCTGGCGGAAAGGGTGATGGTGCCGCCGATGTCATAACTGCCCGCATCGATCATTTCGGGCGTAATGGTGGCGGCACCGCTGTTGTCCAAGTAAATGGTGTCGTCCTGGCAAATGGCGATCGGAGGCGTATCGTCCGTTACGGTGACCGTGGAGGTGCACGAACTGCTGTTGCCGCTGGCATCCGTCACCGTGAACACCACGGAGTACGTGCCAGTGCCGGTAAAGGTGCTTTGGCTGATGGTGTAGTTCAATGCACTGCCGCAGTTGTCCGTGCTGTTCGCACCGATCATCGCGCCTGTAATGGTGGCGGTGCCATCCGGGCCCAGGCTCACCGTGATGTCTTGGCACGCGGCCACCGGGGCAATGGTGTCCAGTACGGTTACTTGTGCCAAGCAGAATGATTGGCCCCCGCTGTTGTCCGTTACGATCAGGGTCACGTTGTTCGCCCCAAGCTGGTTGCAGCCGAAGGAGCTTTGGCTTGTGGACAGTGTTACCGGACCTTGCAGGTCATAACTGCCGGCATTGATCATTCCGGGGTAAAGGGCAGCATTGCCGTTTTGGTCCAGGTAGATCGTTGCATCCTGGCAAATGGCCACGGGTGGTTCATTGTCGATCACCGTTACCGTTGAGGAGCAGGTGCTGGTATTGCCGCTGGCATCGGTTACCGTGAGCACCACGGTGTAGGTGCCCGTTGCATTGAAGGTCGTTTGGCTCAATGCGAAGTTGAGGCTTCCCCCGCAATTGTCCGTGCTGTTGGCCCCGACCATGGCAGGGGTGATGGTGACCGTTCCGCCGGCCCCCAGGTTCACCGTGATATCCTGGCAAACGGCTACGGGATCAAGAGTGTCCAGCACCGTGACGGTGGTGGCACAGAAGGCCATGTTGCCGGAGGCATCGGTGCCCAGCAAGTAGGTGGAGTTGCTTCCGAGCTGGCCACAGTTGAAGGTGCTTGGGAGGGTGAACAGGCTAAGCGTTCCACTGTTGTCCGAGCTGCCGGCGTCAATGTCGGTGGCATTGAGGATGGCGGTGCCATTGTTGTCTATGTAAATGGTGGTGGGCTGGCAGAGGATCACGGGAGGCGTGTTGTCGATCACCGTTACGGTGGAGGCGCAAGTGGAGGTATTGCCATTGATGTCGGTCACGGTCAGTGTTACAGGGAAGTTTCCTGCGGCAGTGAAGGTGGTGGGCGATGCAGTGATGCTTGCTATGCCGCAGTTGTCCGTGCTGCCGCCATTGATCATGGCCGCCGTGATGCTCGCCTGGCCACTGGCATCCATGATGACGGATACGTTCTGGCAGGAGATCACCGGAGCTTCCGCATCAATCACCGTCACGGTGAAGGAGCAGCTGTCTGAAAGGCCGGAGGGATCGGTTACGCGGTAGGAGACCGTTGTGGTTCCGGTGGGGAATATGCTGCCGCTTGGCAAGCCGGCTGTCATGACCAGGTTGCTGCTGCAGTTGTCGGATACCACGGGCATGGGGTAGTTCACGGTTGCCGAGCAGAGGCCTGGGTCATTGTTCACGATGAGGTTCGTAGGACAGGTGATGGTGGGCGAGAGGGTGTCCGCAACGGTTACCGTGGATGTGCAGGTTGCGCTATTGCCGCTTGGGTCGGTTACGGTCAAGGCCACAGTGTTCATACCTAGGTCGGTACAATCGAAAGTGGATTGACTGATGCTCATGCCTGCGATGCTGCAGTTGTCGGAGGAGCCACCGTCCAGATCGGCTGGAGAGATCGTGGCTTGACCAGCGGCATCCAAGTACACGGTCAAGCTTTGGCAAACGGCATTTGGGGGTGTGTTGTCCGTCACGGTCACCGTGAAGGAGCAGATCGACGTATTGCCCGCCGCATCGGTGGCGGTGTAGGTCACCGTGGTGGTGCCCAAGGGGAAGG
>ERZ795041.319-NODE-319-length-18560-cov-7.153742_pt1 | contig 18560 bp, 20 predicted proteins | sample MGYA00375125_ERZ795041 | MGnify/ENA primary metagenome ERZ795041 (study PRJEB30170, sample SAMN03074214) | activated sludge metagenome | biome: Common Effluent Treatment Plant; feature: Wastewater; material: Activated sludge; isolation source: activated biomass in...
GCGACCGCCTGATGAGATTCTGAATCGCTATGATCGTCTTCATCGCTGGCGCAAGGCGCGTGCCCAGGCTCGCGGGGTCGAATCCGACGTAATCATGCCCCGTGACGCGCTCTGGTCAATCGCCCAATCCAATCCACGCACGCTCGAAGCGCTCACGGCCCTCGACGCGATGGGGCCGTGGCGCTTGGCTACTTACGGCGGAGAAATCCTGCGCCTGCATTGATAGATGCGGCAAGCCACCCGGCATGTCGGGCGGCGATTTATGGAGATTAAAAATGGAGATCACTTTCTATGGTGCGGCCCGCACAGTCACAGGCTCGCAGCATCTGCTCGACGTTGACGGCTACCGCATCCTTCTCGATTGCGGCTTGTACCAGGGATCACGCCAGGAAAGCAAAGAGCGCAACCGTCACCTGCCCTTCGATGCTCAATCGGTGGATGTGCTGATCCTCTCCCACGCCCACATCGACCACAGCGGCAATATCCCGAATCTGGTCAAGAGCGGTTTCAACGGCGACATCATCTCGACCTTCGCCACGAGAGACCTGTGCAATATCATGCTGCGCGACAGCGCCAAGATTCAGGAATCCGACATCGAATTTCTCAACAAAAAGCGCAGACGCGATAAACTGCCCCCCCTTGAACCCATCTACACCATGGCCGACGCGCTGGACAGCCTGAAACTGTTCGTCGGCATCGGCTACGAGCGCCCCTATCACATCGCGCCAGGCATCACCCTGACGCTCTACGACGCCGGCCATGTCCTGGGGTCAGCCATCGTTGCCCTGGATATAGAAGACAAGGCCGGCGGGCCGGTCCAACGTCTCGTCTTCAGTGGCGATCTCGGCCGTGCCCATCGCCCTATCCTGAAAGACCCCACCCTGCTCGACAAGGCGGACATCTTGATCCTGGAAAGCACCTACGGCAACCGCGAGCATCCCGACGACGAAGACACGGATCACAGACTTGAGGACATCATCCGCGACACGGTCAAGCAGGGCGGAAAGGTGATCGTCCCGGCCTTCGCCATCGGCCGGACGCAGGAACTGGTCTACCGGCTCAACAACCTGGTGGAGGCCGGCGATCTGCCGCGCGATCTGGCCGTCTACGTCGATAGCCCGCTGGCCATCGACGCGACAAGCATCTTCCGCGCCCATCCGGAGGCCTATGACGAGGAAATCGCCGAGGTGATGATGACCGACCGCGACCACGATCCGTTCGGTTTCCATCTGATGCACTACACGCGTTCCACAGAGCAGTCGAAGGCGCTGAATTTCGTGAAGACGCCTGCGGTCATCATCAGCGCCAGCGGCATGGCCGAGGCGGGCCGCATTCTGCACCATCTGAAGAACAACGTCGAGGACAGCCGCAACACCATCCTGATCACCGGTTTCCAGGCGCCGCATACGTTGGGCCGGCGCATCGTGGAACGTCAAAAGCGAATCAAGATTTTCGGCGAGGATTATGATTTGAGGGCGCGGGTGGAGAGCCTGAGCGGCATGAGCGGTCACGCCGACCGCTCGGAACTGATCGAATGGGCGAGCCACTTCATGCCGCCGCCCCGCCGGACGTTCCTGGTTCATGGCGAGCCGGAGGCAGCCTTCGAACTGGCCGAAAGGCTGCGCACCCAGCTCAATTTTCCGCAAGTGATCGTGCCCGAATTGGGCGAGCGCTTTACTTTATAACGCCCAGCTCGCGCCCCACGCGGTTGAAGGTCTCCAGCGCGATCTCGATGTCGCTGTGGTTGTGGGCGGCCGAGTTCATCACCCGGATACGCGCTTTGCCCTTGGCCACAGTCGGGTAAGCGATCGACATCGCGAAGACGCCTTCCTCAAACAGCCGCCGGCTGAACTGCTGGGCCAGCGCGGCTTCACCCAGCATCACCGGGACGATGGGCGTCTGGCTGAACCCTGTATCGAAACCCATCGCCTTCATCTCTTCGCGGAACAGTTCGGCATTGGACCACAGACGATCGATCAGTTCCGTCGATTCGCCAAGGATCTTCACCGCTTCGATGCAGGCCGCCGCGTCGGGCGCGGTCATGGCACTGCTGAAGAGGAACGGCCGGCCGCGCTGGCGCAACCACTCGATGATGATGGCTTTTCCGGCAACCAGTCCGCCGACCACGCCGAAGGCCTTGCTCAGCGTGCCCACTTCTACATCAACCCGGCCGTGCAACCCAAAATGATCGACGATGCCGCGGCCGCCATGCCCCAGCACCCCTTCCCCATGGGCGTCATCGACCATGAGCATGATGCCAAATTCCTCGGCGACCTCGGCGATCTTGTCCAGCGGGGCGATATCGCCATCCATACTGAATACGCCGTCGGTGATGATCAGGCGGCGTTTATACTCTCCGCGTCCGGCGATTTTCGCGCGCAGATCATCAACGTCGTTATGTGCGTAGCGAACGACTTCGGCCCGGCTCAGACGGCTGCCGTCGATAATGCTGGCATGGTTCAGTTCATCGGAGAAGATCAGGTCTCCCGGCCCGACGAGAGCGGGGATCGTGGCCAGGTTGGCTGTGAAGCCGCTCTGAAAAGTCACACAAGCCTCGGCATTCTTGAACGTCGCCAACTCTTGTTCCAGCTGAACATGCAAGCTTGTGGTCCCGGCAATGGAACGGACCGCCCCCGGCCCCACGCCGTAGGCCTCGATGCCCTTTTGCGCCGCCTGGCGTATGCGCGGATGATTGGCCAGCCCCAAATAGTTATTGGCGCAAAAGTTGAGCAGCCGGCGGCCGTCTATCGTCACCCAGGCGTCCATCGGCGAATCAATGGTGCGGATGTTGTTGTACAGGCCGGCGGCCTTCAGGTTTTCAATCTCATCTTGCAGCCACGCGGTGCGTCCGTCTTGTTGCATAGTTTCCTCTCTTTCGTAAGCAGACTTCTTTATAAGGGCAATTGACGATTGTCCCTCTCGTCGTTATACTTCCGGCTGTATGAGCAGTAATGGGCTTTTGCAAGAGCCAGTGCTCATTTTAAACGTGACATTCGAACCGATACACGTTTGCAGCACAAAGCGGGCTTTGGCTCTGGTACTTTCCGGTAAAGCTGAAATCGTCATCAATGGTCGCGGGACCATTCGTAGTGCCGCATCGGAATTTGAAATCCCCTCCGTCATCAAACTGAGCCACATGATTCGGCGGCCGCGGCCGCGAATCGCCCTGTCGAAGCGCGAGATTCTGCGGCGCGACGAGTACACCTGTCAGTACTGCGGCCGCAAAATGCGCACCTTGACCCTCGATCACGTCATCCCCCGCCGACAGGGCGGCAGCCACACATGGGAAAACCTCGTGGCCGCCTGTGCGCCCTGCAATCGACGCAAGGGGGGTAAGCTGGCGGCGGAAGTGAACATGGTGCTACATCGGATGCCGTTTGAGCCTAACCCATCGGCTGCCTATCGTTTCGGTTCTCTGCTGGAGCAGAGACAGGAATGGGCGCAGTTTATTGAAGGTTGGTAAGGTATCGAATGATTACCGGCCGTCAGTGAAGACCGGCAGCCCTTCTCCCATCCCGGGAATCCCACATCATAGCAAACAGCCGCGGACCGGGATCAGCCGCGGCCGTTTGCGTTCTCCCTGGTCAGTTCGATAATGCGATCCAGCCCTTGATCGATGACACTCGTCAGACCTTCATACATCCGCTCGTATTCCTCATACGGCCCTCCGTAGGGGTCAGGGATGTTATAAGAATGACCCACCATCTCGGCCAGCATATGAACCTTGTGGGCCTGCTGCGGGAATTCCGCGCGAAGCGCTTCGGCATGACCGACTTCCATCGTCAGGACAAGATCGGCACCGGCCAGGTGCGATTCGTCGACCATCGTCGCGCGGTGGCGGCTTAAATCCAGGCCTTGGCGCCGGGCGACCTCGATGCTGTAGCGCGAAGCGCCGCGCGGCTCCATCGCCCACGTGCCGGCCGAGCGCACGGACCAGTCCGTCAATCCCTGCCGCCGTAGCCGGTCGCACAGCAGTGCCGCGGCGACCGGCGAGCGGCAAATATTCGCCGTGCAGATAACAAGAATGTTCGCCATTGAAAAGGCCACCCACTAACCCATTTCCGGTTGCAGCAGCCCAAACGTGCCGTCACGACGCCGGTAAATAACGTTCACGGCGTTCTCTTCGGAACTGAAGAACACATAGAAATCGTGGCCCAGCAATTCCATCTGATCGATGGCTTCTTCGGCCGACATCGGATGGAGCGCGAACCGTTTCTGGCGCACAATCGCCCGATCCCCTTCCTCCAGTTCCTCAGCAATGGGCAGAGGTTCGCCCATATCGATCTCTTCCGCCTTGCCGCGGTGCTTGCGCTGCTGCTTGCCGCGATAGCGCTCAATTTGCCGATAGAGTTTGTCGATGACCGCGTCGACGGCGGCGAACATGTCACTGTTACGCTCTTCGGCGCGCAGAATCGTCCCGCGTTCGTCGCGAATTGTGATCTCGGCCACGTGGCGCTGCACGGCGCTGCGGGTGTTTTCCATGGCCAGATCAACCTGAACAGTCGTCAGGGTTGGCAGGTAGCGGTCAAGCCGCGCAGTTTTCTTCTCCACGTAGTTTTGTAAACGCGGAGTCACTTCCATGTTGGTTGAGAAGATTTGCAGTTCCATGATGGGTATTCCTGCTCCTTTCAATGAGATTAGGTGCGTGCTCGATAGGCCCGCCGGCCGCAAAACTTGAGTGCTATAGGAACTATCCGTTTGGCTAATGCTATTATCCCATGACTAGCTTACCCGCGCCAAACAATAAGCCGAGACATCGGCCGCGCCGGCTGTCAGCAACGCCGCGGCCGCGGCCGACATCGTCGCGCCAGTGGTCAGCACATCATCGATGAGCAGAACGTGCCGTCCACCGACAGTCGCAGTATCTGCCTCAAATGCCCCTTGCACATTTGTTTGCCGCTCATCCGGCCCCAACCCAACCTGTGGGATCGTATGGCGGGTTCTGCGTAATGCGGAGGCATGGACAGGAATCGACATCGCGGCTCCCAACGGTTTCGCCAATAGTTCTGACTGATTGTAGCCGCGCCGACGGTGGCGCTTTGGATGCAGAGGAATGGGCACGAGCAGATCGGGCGATTGCTCCCAGTCCGGCCAATTATCGATCAAAAAACGCGCCAGCGGCCGACCCAGAGCCGAGAATCCCTCATACTTGAAGCGATGGATGAGATTGCTGGTGGGTTCCTGATAACGCAAAGGAGCGCGCATTTGTCTCAAGGATGAGGGCGTGGTGCGGCATTCGCGGCAGACAAAACCAATGGGCAACGCTTGTCCGCTTTCACCCATACGGCCACAGCGATAGCAAATCGGGGGCGGCACCACGACCAGCCTCGACTCACAAGACGGACACAAAAGCCAACCCACGCGGCCGCAGAGGGCGCAAACCGGCGGGAAGACGACATCCAGCCAGAAAGACACTATCTCGCGCAGGTGCGCGGTATAGGGTTCGGCCGGGAAAACAGATTTGTTCACGCTCGTGAATGGATCAAATCAGCTACGATTGCTTCCAGGAGCTGCCGTTTTTCGCTGCGATTCAGGACGCTCCCGTGTTCTTCCAGAAGGGCATCCAGGCGATCATGGACATAGGGTCGAACCTGAGAGCGTTGGGACAGATCAATGGTCGGATCCATCTCCCGCAGAATCTGCTCGCTCATCGTATTTTTTAATTCCAAAAAGGCATCGCGCGCACCCGGAGAGGGTGAGTCGCGAAGAACCCGAATCTCGCGCAAATCATCGGCGTCATAGGCTCGCCGACCGTTATCGTTATCGTTCGCCACAATAATTACCCCCCGCCAGATAAATCAGCCGGCACTTGCCGGGCGAAATTCAGCCGCCGTTTCCGAGAAGTTGGCGAAACCACTCGGCCACAGTATTGAGCCATTCGCCGATATAGGGGCCTAGCAAGGCAAGTATGGCGATGACCACAACGGCAACCAGGACCAGCACCAGAGCGTACTCCACCAGCCCCTGCCCATCTTCGCTCCTCAAGAAGCGCATAATTTCATTTCCTCCGCGTGTTCCTTTAACGGTTTCTCCAGGCCAAACGTTCAGGCCGAGGTTGACGAATCCAGTCGCACCCACCCATGACGCAGCGCGTAGACAGCGGCCTGCGTGCGGTCATCGACATTGAGCTTGCGCAAGACGGCTGTCATATGATTCTTGACCGTCTGCTGGCTGATGCTTAACCGTAAGGCGATCTCTTTATTGCTGGCCCCACGGGTGACCATATCCAGAATCTCCATCTCTCGCGGTGAGAGAGGCGTATAAGTATTGGCCGATTGTTCATCAAGCGGGTAGTTATAACGTCCCAATCGCTGCTGGACCCAGTTCAACACCTCTTCATAGGTCATGACCTGTCCATGAATCACATAGCCGCCCTCGTGAACAGCGTAGACCGTGGCAAGCAGCCCTTCGGGAGGGATATCCTTCGAGCAGTAGGCCGCGGCGCCGATGCGCAAGGCGTGGAAAACTTGCTCAGCGTCGTCGTACCCGGTCAGAATAATAACCCTGGTATCCGGCAGCTCGTTCAAAATGTGACGTGTTACCCGCAACCCATTGGCGTTGGGAAGGTTAACGTCCATGAGGACAATATCCGGTTGGTGCTCAACCGCATGGTGAACGGCCACCTCGCCATCGGCCGCTTGAGCAACTACCACCAATCCGGGATCGCTTTCCAATACATCGACAAGCCCTTGGCGAAAGAGGGGGTGATCGTCGACGATGAGTAACTTAATCGGATCCATGTACTGCGTTCCGGAATTGTTTTGGTAATTTGTTCAGTATAACACGATCTCGTCAATCATCATATCATATGGCGGTTAACGTACTCGTTGACTAATATATGTTCGCAAGTCCCCAAAATTGACGGGAATAGCCGAATGGCCCAAGCCCAGGCCGCCGACCAGCGAATGAGCCAGCCGGCCCAAAGCGCCATTCATTCCTGCAACGCGCGAAGCCAGATAACCAAGACTCAGATAACGCCTTCGAGCGCCATCCCACACCACGTTATACCCGTGTTCGCTTAACATGCGCCTTAAAGTGCGTCTGCTAAAGTAATATAGATGCATGTCCATCAGCCAGGGCCAGCGACTTCCGGCCATGCGCGAGAATGGTGCGTCGATATCCATCGTGTGGACGACCAGCCAGCCGCCGGGGCGTAATAGCCGGCGAGCCTTGTCCAGTTCGGCCGCCGGGTCGGCAAGATGCTCGATGACGTCCCACATCGTCACGACATCGAATGACCCCTCGATCAGATCAGCGTTGTCCAGCGTGCCGACTCGCACATCCAGCCCGCGACGCTGGGCCTCGGCCGCCGCCCATTCCGACGGCTCCACGCCTTGGGCCTGCCAACCCGCCGCGGCCGCCGCCTCGACAAATACACCGATATAGGCGCCAACATCAAGTAACGCGCGGCCGTCGGCTGGGCCGATTATACGCTCCATGTCGCGCAGATGGTGGCGAAAGGTCAACTCGCGGCCGAGCCGCTCCTCGATATACGTTTCGTCCTGGACGGCCGAATAGGCGTCCATAACATCATCGGTCGACCAACGTGGATTGGCATACACCAGCCCACAATGGCGACATTCCACGATCTGCGGATGATGACCATAGCCGGAATGGGTGCAGCGGAAAGCATCGACCTGCAAGGTATTGCCGTCTGTCGTGGCGGAAAAGCGTACTGCATACTCATCCTGTCCACACAGATTACAGTTAACTTTTATCATTACTTATAGCAGATGAGACAGCGATGGGTGGCCGGCGAGGCTCGCCGCCGCGCAAGCGACGGAGGAAGAGCCTCAATACCGTATATTGCGCCTTCAATATCTCCTGGCGCGAGATCTTGGTTTGTCCCTTACGGCGATCCTCGAAAATGATCGGTATCTCGCCGATCTGCCAGCCGCGTCGCTGACAAAGGAACAACATTTCCACGAGAAAGGAGTAGCCGCTGGAAAATATCTCATCCAGTGGAATGGATTGCAGCACCTCACGCCGATATAGGCGGAATCCGGCCGTCGCATCGCGAGCCTTCAGGCCCAGCAAGGTTCGTGCCATAAAATTTGCTCCGCGGCTCAGGAATATGCGCTTGCGGCTGCAATTGCGCGTGCCGCCACCGGGGACATAGCGCGAGCCGATGACTACGTGCTTGGTCCGACTCAGCGCAATCATGTCGGGGATGTAGCGTGGATTATGGGAGAAGTCGGCGTCCATCGTCAGGATTCGCTCCGCGCCGAGATCATCGATGGCTTTCTTGAAACCGGCGATATAGGCTGTGCCAAGGCCCAGCTTGGCCGGGCGATGGATGACATGAACCTGACCGGGGTTCTCTGCCGCCCACCGTTCAGCCATGTCGCCTGTGCCGTCCGGCGAGTTGTCGTCGACGACGATCGCGCCAATCGGCGTGGGCAGAGCCAGTAGTTGCCTCAGCAACTCATCCAGATTGTCGGCCTCGTTGTACGTAGGCACGATGACAAACGTATCCATAACCATTGAAGATGCTCCGATCAGGGCGGATTGTAACGATAAGGCTAAAGCCGGTCAAAACGACGGACCGCTTGTCGTATCAGCGGAAATTCGTTCGCGTCGCGCCGCACGCATTCCAATTTGCCATGTCCAATTGCCATGCCGAATGGTGGCCTAAGTTCGAGGTCGGGTGGACAATTGCCGACATTATGCGAATCGGGATTCTCTCACGCAACCCGGGACTCTACAGCACGCGCCGGCTGGCGGAAGTGGCACGTATGCGCGGCCACCGGGTAGAGATCATCGATACCACCTCTGTCGCGGTCCACATCGGCCGCGGCGATGGCGACGCCACAATACCCCAACAGCTTGTCGCTTCGCTGCCGGGCATGACCGAAACGACGAAGCTCCCCACACTTGACGCCATCATCCCCCGCATCGGCACATCGGTAACCTTCTATGGGTTGGCCGTGGTGCGGCAGTTTGAGACGGCCGGCGTGCTGACCACGGCCGCTTCGAGCGCGATCGCCTGCTCCCGCGACAAGCTGCAAAGCCTGCAACTGATGTCCCAGGCCGGGCTGCCGATACCGCGCACGGCCATCGTCGCCCAACCGGAAGCGCTCTTCTCGGCCATAGAGGCCATCGGCGGACTGCCGGCAGTGGTCAAACTGATCAGTGGAACCCAAGGGCGTGGGGTGTTCCTGGCCCACCATTTCACCACAGTCGCGGCCATACTGCGAAAAGTGACCGAACTCAATCGGCAGGCGATCGTCCAGGAGTTCATCGCCGAAGCGGACGGTCGCGATATGCGATTAATCGTCGTGGGGGGGCGCTGCGTGGCCGCCATGCAGCGTCAGGCCCCCTTTGGGGAGTTTCGCGCCAATCTCCACCGCGGAGGTTCAGCATCGGCCGTCACCCCCGAACCGGCCACAGTCGCGCTGGCCGTGGCGGCCGCTCGGACACATGGACTGGCGGTGGCGGGTGTTGATCTCGTTTCAACGCGCCGCGGCCCGTTGTTGCTGGAAGTCAACTCATCTCCCGGTCTGGAGGGTATCGAGAAGGCGACCGGGATCGACATCGCAAGCGAGATCGTTCGCTATGTGGAAACCGCACCAAGCCGACCGCAGCCGCCCCGGAAATCACGCTCAAAATAAAAATCGCCGGCTTGCGACCGGCGATTTACCCTCAGTGAATACTTTTCCGGGCGGCTTCTCTGCCCTTCCCGGCGGCGATATTGTCCGGCGTCAGTTTGCTCGCGCCGCGCTCGCCCACTTCAGGCCAGTGGCAGGCGGCATAATGCCCGCCGCCATAATCCTTGAACGGCGGCTCTTCCTGTGAGCACAGATCGAAAGCGATCGGGCAGCGCGTGTGAAACCGGCAACCGGACGGCGGATTCAACGGACTGGGCACGTCACCCTCAAGGATGATACGTTGCCGCTTGTAGGTTGGGTCCGGCACCGGAATGGCCGACATCAACGCCTGGGTATAGGGATGGAGCGGGTCACTATAGAGCAAATCGCGCGGGGCCATCTCGACCATCTTGCCCAGATACATCACGCCGACGCGCTCGCTGAAATGCTCGACCACGCTCAGGTTATGGGCGATGAAGAGGTACGTCAGCCCGAAGTCGCGCTGGAGTTCGCGCAGAATATTCAGAACCTGCGCCTGAATCGACACGTCCAGAGCCGAGACCGGCTCGTCGCTCACGATGAACTTCGGCCGCAAGGCCAGCGCGCGGGCAATACCGATGCGCTGCCGCTGGCCACCGGAGAACTCATGCGGATAGCGGCGAGCGTGTTCGGCGCGCATGCCGACGCGGGTCAACATTTCCGTAACAACATCATAGCGTTCCTGACCGTTCATATCCGTATGGACGCGCAACCCTTCGGCAATGGATTCGCCAATCGGCATGCGCGGGTCAAGAGACGAGTAGGGGTCCTGGAAGATGATCTGCATTTCGGCCCGCATCTTCTTCAACTCACTGGAGCCAAGGTCGAAGACGTTCCGACCGTCTACGATGACCTCGCCCGAGGTGGCCGGGATGAGGCGCAGAATAGTGCGGCCGATTGTCGTCTTGCCGCAGCCCGATTCCCCCACCAGACCCAGGGTCTCCCCTTCATTGATGAAGAAGGACACGTCGTCAACGGCCTTCACCCACGCCTTCACGCGCTGCATCAACCCCGCACGCACCGGAAAATATTTCACGAGGTTATTGACCTCGATCAGCTTCTTTCGCGGAGGGACGGCCGCAATCGACTCTTGGCGGCTAATATCGTCCAGCATTCGCTTTCCCCCCATTGTGCAATTCCGGCCGGGCGGCCCGCCATTGAGCCTCGGGCGTATCCTTCATTTCCGCTATATCTTCATACAACCAGCAGCGCACCGTGTGCCCGGGAGAGAGCGTCTTCAGTTCCGGCTCCTCTTCCAGACAGATTTGCAGGTTATATTGCATGCGAGCCGCACATCGTGGCGAGAATTTACATCCGCCTGGAAGCTTGATCAGATTGGGAACCGAGCCGGGAATGGTGGTCAACGGCTTATCGGCATGGCCAAGTACCGGGGTCGAGCCGATAAGCGCATCGGTATAGGGGTGCATCGGCTCGTTGAACAGGTCAATAACCGATGCCTGCTCGACGATGCGGCCGGCATACATGACGTTGACCCGATCGCACATCTCGGCCACCACACCCAGGTCGTGGGTGATCAGAATGATGGCCGTGTCCGTCTTGGACCGCAGATTGCGCATCAGGTCCAGGATTTGAGCCTGGATCGTCACGTCAAGTGCCGTCGTCGGCTCGTCGGCAATCAGCAATTCGGGGACACAGGCCAAGGCCATGGCGATCATGACGCGCTGGGCCATACCACCCGAAAGCTCATGGGGGAAGGCCCTCACACGCGACTCAGGATCGGGCACACCCACCAGAGCCAGCAGCTCGATGGCGCGTTTCTCGCCCATCTCCTTGCCCACATCCTGGTGGATCTGCAACACTTCCGACAGTTGATCGCCGATGCGGAACACCGGGTTCAAGCTGCTCTGCGGCTGCTGAAAAATCATCGAGACCCGATTGCCGCGAATGTCGACCATGCGCGATTCGGGCAATGTGAGCAAGTCCTGATTGTCAAAGATGATCTGACCGTCGACGATCTTGCCCGGTTGGCCGATCAGTCGCATGATGGAGAGTGAGGTCACACTCTTGCCGCAACCAGACTCACCCACCAGGCCGACCACCTCGCCGCGATTGACCGTGAAATCAATGCCGTCGACGGCGCGCACCACCCCGGCTTCAGTGAAGAACTGGGTTTTCAGGTTTTTAATGTCGAGTATAACGTTCTTGTTATTTCCCAAAATATCCCGTTTCTGATCGCATACGTTTGATGAATAAACAATGATAACCCGAAAATGCCAAATGTGACATCAATTGAAAAACCACATGTTTCAAAAAAAGCAATTCGCTTGCCGATTGACAAGCGAATTGTTCTTCAAACCACCGGAGCAGCGCTTGCTACCGGCGACGTTTAACGGTCCTCGTCGTACCAGTCGTCTTTGCTCTTCTTGCGTTCCTTGCCCACATGGATAGCCACGCCGATAACTCCCAGAAATATGCCGACAGTGGAGATTCCGTAGGCAAAAAAATTCAACAGGAACGTGGACGGCAAGACGCGCATGACGATCAGGAACGGCATGACGGCTCCGACCAAGACCATGACAAAACCAAGCGCGATCAATCGATTAAACGGCATGACCTCTGTTTTCGTCGTAGAGCCAGCACGCGACCAAATGCCTGGGTGAAACTTCGATATTGGGTGGCGCCTTCACATCACAAAGACCCGACATGAAATGCGAACATCGTGGGTGGAAGCGACAGCCTGTCGGAGGTTTGACCAGACTGGGCGGCTCACCCTTGGGAATCTCACGCTGAACAAGCGCGTTATCTGCATTCGGGTCAGAGGACGCTTCGAGCAAGGCATGGGTATAGGGATGTCTGGAGTCGTCAAGCAGGTCTTCCATCTTGGCGAACTCAACGATCTCACCAGCGTACATGACGAAGATATATTCAGAGAAGTAGCGTACGGTAGAAAGATCGTGAGTGATGTAGAGAACAGCCAGGTTATGGGTCTCTTGCAACTTGCGCAACAGGCGTAAAACCTCGACTCGCACCGAAGCATCGAGCATCGACACCGGCTCGTCTGCCACCAGCAGTTTTGGTTCCATGATCATGGCTCGGGCAATGACCACTCGCTGTTGCTGGCCGCCGCTCAACATATGGGGGAACTTGGGCAAAACCTCATTGACGGGCGTTAGCTTGACTTCTTCGAGGATTTTTTCGATTCGGCGGCGGCGCTCTTCCTTGTCTTTTATGCCATTGATGATCAGCGGCTCTTCAAGGATCCGCTCGATAGTCATGAAGGGGGGCAGCGCTCCGAACGGATCTTGCTGGATATAGCCGATCTTGGAGCGATAGTGGCGCAGATCCTCCCCTTTGGTCTGACTTAACGGGGTGTCATCAAAGATCACTTCGCCTTTGGTGGGTATGTTCAAGCCCAGAATGGTCTTCATCAGGCTCGACTTGCCACAACCGCTCTCGCCAACGCAGGCGATGGCCTCCCCCTGCCCAAGGTCAAAGCTGACGTTATCGACTGCTCGGACGTAACCGGCATGGCCGAAGCCGAATTTTTTCAATTCATACCAGACGTGCAGATCCTTGAGCTGCAACAGCGCCTGCCCATTCTCTGAATGATCCAGTGTGCCGATCTCGGCATTCGTATCAATCATATCGCTGGTCTTCCTCCCGATTTGGTGTTTCCGATGTTTTACACATAAAGCCAGCACTTCACTTTCCGATCGCCATCTACCAAAACGGTCGGCGGCTCTTCATCACACTTCTCAAAGCGCTTGGGGCAGCGGTCTTTGAAACGGCAGCCCATGGGCGGGTTGAGCAGACTGGGCGGTTGACCACTGATAAATTCCGGCTCGATTGTCTCGCGCAAGCGGGGCACGCTGGCCATCAACGCGTGGGAATAGGGATGGAGCGGTTTGGTGAAGAAACGGCGGGAATCACTTACCTCGACCACCTGCCCGGCGTACATAACGGCCACGTTGTCGGCCAGTTCGCTGGAGGTAGCAATGTCATGGGTAATGAGAATGAAACTGGTCTCCAGATCCTTCTTCATCCGCTTCATCAGGTTCATAATGGAAGCTTGGGTCAGCACATCCAGCGCCGATGTCGGCTCATCCAGAATGACCACATCGGGCAGTGTCACCAGGGCCATTGCCAGGGCCGAGCGCTGCCGCATGCCACCACTCAACTCAAAAGAGTAACGATGGAGAAAGTCGATGGGTACGCCGACATGCTCCAGCATGCGCACGGCCGCCTTGGTCGCTTCTTCATGAGTCATGTTCATATGGATTATGGCCGGCTCGGAAACCTGATCACCGATTTTCATGACCGGGTTCAGCGCATTCATGGCCGCCTGAGGAACCATGGAAATTCGCTTCCAGCGAATCTCCTTGCGATAGGTCTCGGAATCCATATTCATGATATTCATGTCATGGAGCCATATTTCGCCGTCATATGTCCCCGCGTTGCGTGGCAACAGGCGCAAGATAGCTTTGGCCAATGAGCTTTTGCCGCAACCGGATTCACCGATGATCACTGTGGCTTCGTTCTTGCGCAAATCGAAGTCTACGCCGTCGACAGCCTGGACCGGCCCACTACGTGTATTAAAGTGCAGACGAAGGTTTCGAACCTTCAGAACCAGATCGTTTTGCTTTTCCATAAACCTTATATCTCGCGCAATCTTGGGTTGAATACCCGGTCCAGGGCAAAACCAACCATGGCAAAGGCCAGGCCGGCGATCATGAGCAGTACCGACGGCAACAGAATCCAATAGTAATAGCCGTTGAATAGCGCACCCTGTGAGTTGGCATCGTTAATCAGCTTGCCCCATGTTGGAATGAAGGGGTCGCCCAACCCCAGCACAGCCAGGGATGCTTCCAAGAAGACGAAGCTGGGTACAAGAATCACGATAGCCGGGATGATCAGGGGCAGAATGCGCGGGATCAAATAGCGGAAAATGATCCGCATATCACCTGCGCCATAGGCCCGCGCGGCATCGATATAAGCCGATTCCTTCACCTGCATGAAGATGGCCCGGTAGTTCTTGATCTGCAATCCAAAGATGCTCAACAAAATGACCAGACCCAGCGTGATCCAGATGCTCCGGCTATAGAGCGTGCCCACCATGATCAAGATGGGCAAGAGGGGAATGATGGAGTTCACCTCTGTGATTCGCTGGATAAGCCCATCGACCCAACCACCAACCCAGACGCCAAAAGCAGCGATGCCCATGGTGGTAACGGTCGTCAGCAGAGCGGCGAGCAGACCAAAGGCCATGGCAATCGGGGTCCCCCACAACAACGCTACAGAGAGGTCCCGTCGTTGATGGTCGGTTCCAGCCCAGCCGTGGACCAGCCCATAGCTGACAAACGCCAGATCAAGCGTAGACTCGGGCTCGAACAATAGAGCCGTGGCATCCAACCGGTAAGTCCCCTGGAGTACCTGCAAGCCTTCCTGATTGGGGTCATCAAAAAGGCCTTCGATAACTGAAACGTTCTTGATCCCGGTTTCGCGTTCCAGGCGACGCTGGAGGCGAGAGTCCTGGTTAAAGCGCACGGGGGTATTGGCCCCGGCCGAAAATTCGCCGGCACGGATCTCCCGACCGTCGGGCGTTATCCAGGTCATCTCAATAAAAGGCTGCTTGCTGGCATATTTCGCCGCGGCGAACATAACCACTTCCGGGGGGAAGGTGTCGTAGGGGAAATCGAATTCAAATGAGAAACGTTCCTCGCGCGTATCGGCCGAAATCTGCTCAAACGTGGAATCGACATCTCACGCGGCGCTATCCATAATAATCGATGCCGCCTTGTCCGTGCTACTGAACCAGTTCATCCAGGCCGGCGCAGCATTGCGAGGGTAAAAACGCCAGACATTCTCGCCGCCGCGCCAAAGCCTCACCGCTTCATTATAAGGTATGACGACAGGTGTTATGATGGACACGATCAGCAGCAAAGCAATGATGATCATGCCGATAACGGCCGTGGGGTATTGGGCCATCTGCCGCAAGGTACCCATAAGTCCTTTCATTGTTTCCGACCTCCCCCTCCGATTCTTACCCGCGGATCAACCAGGGCATAGACAAAGTCCAGCAAGAAAACGGTTAAGGCCAACAAATATGCATACAACACAACATTGGCAACGATTACCGGGGTGTCGAAGGCGCCAATCGCCCGGAAATAAAGCTCGCCGACTCCGGGCCAGTTGAAAACGGTCTCAAAGATAATGGCCCCGGTCCAGAGGCCAATGAGCATCAGAGCAAAACTGGTGATGATATTGGGCAATGTAGGGCGCAGGACATAGCGACGCTCAATCATCCGGTCGGAAAGCCCCTTGGCCTTGGCCATCTCCACGTAGTCTTCGCTGGAATAAATCAGGAAGAACGTCCGCCAGTTGTAGGCCGTCAGGAAAATGGCGGAAATGAGCCAGGCAGTGATGGGCAGAATCATGTGTTTCGCCAGGCTGAGCGCGTAGTCCACAGGGTTATCGGGCGGCGGCGCGGACACCATTCCGCCAAACGGCAATACCTTGAGCCACGCGGCAAAGATGAGAATCAGGAAAAGCCCATAGAACCATGCCGGTGCGGCTGAAGTCGGCGCCAAAGCCAGCACCGTCTTGTCGGCAAAACTGCCGTAACGCCGGGAAAGACTAAGCCCGGCGAACAATGCAATGAAAAACAATATCAGATTTGCGGTCCCAAACAAAAGCAACGTCGATGGCAGCCGTTCCAGGAGGATGTTTCTCACCAGACGCGAACCACTATCGCTCATTAGCTGTTGGGAATATCCGAGATTCAGCGTCATTCCGTCTCTCAGATACTCAAGACTACGTATGAAGAAGGGCCTGTCCAGGCCAAACCGTTTGGCCTCAAGCTCCACCCGCTGGTTGATATAATCGATACGTTGAGCGGACGACAGGCTTTTGAATGCCGGATCGGCCGTTGCGGCCAGGGCGACAGACTCACGAATCATAGCCATGCGCATCTTGTCGACCGCACCGCCCATGTTGGCGACAAGGATCGTAATGTAAACACCTATGGCAACGGTGATGATTAACGCCACCAGTTTTAGAACGGTATAACGCAGAAGTTGCCGGATGCTTTGCATCCGGGCTTTGCGTGCCGAGGCTTCAACGGATTCGACATCCACTTCGGCGTTGAAATCAAAGTCGCCGGTGATAACGTCTGTCGCCATGGCCTCACCTCCTCAAGTTTCGCGAGAATAAGCAGGATTATCAGTAGGAGGAGGTGACTCGAAGGTCACCTCCTCTACTTACATTCTAGCACAGATGATCGTATGTGCTACCGGATAAAAGTCAAAACTACGGGGCAGTCACGAATTCAAAGCTGGACAGGCCGGGGATGGCGACCAGCTTGGAGACGACGACGACATCCAGGCGGTTCGCGCCTTCGGCCAGGGCGCCGGTGACATCGGGACCCAGGACGGCTTGCCAGACGCCATCTTCGGAAGCTTCGGCTACGCCCTCAGCAACCAGCGCACCATCGGCTCCGAAGACCAGGTAGTTAACGGCCTCGATATCGTCGACCGGGTACGGCCCGTCGAAGACATCGATGAAGATATCGAAGACTGCTTCCTCTCCGATGGTCACGCGCGCCGGTCCGTCGATCTCCGTCACCGGGAAGGCGGGAGCAGAGAAGCCGGAGAAGCGGCTGGCCAGATCCGGGTGGGCTGCGTAGTGGGACAACACAGCCTGACCCTCGACCGGGAAGACGCCGGACAGGAAGTACGGGCCAGTGCTGATGTAGTAGTGGCCGTAACGACGAGCGAACTCGGTCAGGTTGTCGTAGCGAGCAGTCGCCTCTTCAGCAGTCACGTACTGGCCCAACGTCGGAGCGTAGGGGACGTAAGCTTCTGCCGTAGCGGAGATCAGCTCACCGGCCATGATATCGAGGGACGGACCTGCAATCAGGTTGGCCCGCTCGAGCTCGGCCGCTTCAGCCTTTTCGGGCGTGAAGGCAAAGGCGCCATTGGCGTCGCCACGCAGCATGAGCGACATATTGTGCCATGCGGTGTCGGAGTAGTCATAGACCCCGGCCGGCCACCAGGAGCTGACGGCGTTCTCGGCATCCAGGCTACCCGCTTCGCTCCAGGTCTCGATCACGAGCGGATCGACGGAGGCAATGCGGACGCCCCGGAAAGAGGTCAGGAACTGTTCGCGGCTCGGAGCCAGCGCTTCATCGTAGTTGGCGCTGGCCGGATCACCCAGGTCAAATTGGGTGATGATGGTCATGATAAAGTCGGCCACGCTGATGGGGCTGCCGTCATGCCAGGTAACGGTCGTGTACATATCCGCCGGGTAATAGACGGTCGACTTGACCAGAGCGGTCTGCGTCTCGGTATAGACTTCGGCGGCGGTCAGGAAGACCTGGTTCTCGGCATCCCAGCCGGCCCACGCGTCGTCGGGGACGACCACTTCAGGCTCGAAGGTAAGCGTAACCCAGTCAGACGACACGGTCATCGGATAGCCTTCGCGGACGGTCAGTTCGGCCCGCTCGATGCGGCCGGGGAGTCCCAGACCGGTGTTCGGGTCCGAGTAGATACCCAGCTCGCCGACGCCGCGGATGATCATCTGGTCGAAGACCCAGTTCGAACCGCCGAAGGGGTTCCAGGGTTCGGTGAAGACACTGGGCAGACCGACGTTCATGGAACCGCCAACCTCGTCCTCAAAGCGAATCGTCTTCGACCACAGCGCGGCGCCGCTGACGCCGCCGGCCAGGTCGGTCGTCACCGCAACTTCATTGCGGAACGGCACAACGGTGGTACGACTGGTGATCCAGTTACGGGTCGCGTATTCGTCGCTCAGCGGCAACGCCGTGCGGAACAGCTCGTTGCGCTCATCGATGGAGGCGAAATTGCCGTTGAAGATCTTCGCGGAAGCGTCATCCAGATCCGCGGGCGGAGCGTAGAGCGCCCACAGCGGCCACGGCAGAACGCGGTTGGTGTAGTACTGCTCGAAGGAGAACGTGGA
>ERZ795041.320-NODE-320-length-18463-cov-4.453281_pt1 | contig 18463 bp, 24 predicted proteins | sample MGYA00375125_ERZ795041 | MGnify/ENA primary metagenome ERZ795041 (study PRJEB30170, sample SAMN03074214) | activated sludge metagenome | biome: Common Effluent Treatment Plant; feature: Wastewater; material: Activated sludge; isolation source: activated biomass in...
TTGGTTGACAGTGAAGTGCTCCGAAATCCCCCACTGCGGCAAGCGGCAAAACGTTGCCGGAAATGCTACCAGTCATCATTTGTCAGATACAGGTACAAGCAATCCTGGCACTGGTCTTTGACAATGCTATTGTGTTCACCCATTCCACCACATGCATAACATTCCTCACCTTCATCTGTTTCGCCATCATTGCAATTATTGCAATCTTCATAGTAGTGGTAAGACTTAAATTCTCGTTTGCAATTTTCGCAAACATAAGTTTCATCTGTTTCTTTGATAAAAGGCATAGCTTATTTTTTTAGTTGTTCATACTTTTTTCTTGCTTCACTAAATATGTAAAGCATTTCATCAGGAGTGCAACCAATTTCTTGCAACTCTTTTATCCATTTATCTGCAAGTTGTCTCGCTTTCTTATCCGCACTTCCGGCAACATCGGTTTGGCGGCAGTCGGCGGACTGAACGCAGGTACTCGTCTTTTTATCGCTATTGTGCTTCATATCTTATTCAACTTTTGTTTTTCAAATACCGCCCGACCGCCAAGCCGAAACCGTAAGCAGCAACTCTTAACGAACTTTCCACCATGACAGAAGCATTAATAAATGACGAAGCCTTAGACCAGGTTATTCAAAAGCTTGACAGTTACGTTTGGACTGACAAGGACAAAGAAGAACGAGATTCATTACGACAACATTTTCAACAGACATATAATAAGCAACGGCTTGACAACTTAACAAAGGAAGATTACTTCGCAGGACTTGGTCGTAAACAAGGTTGTCTTGCTTATGACCTTGAATGGGGAACCCGACCACTTGGAAGTATTAAAGGTGGTTCAAAGTACAAATATGGTTATGAAACAGACTTTTCAAAAATCAAATCACTCTTACAAAAAGTAATTTCTATTGACCCTTCATCAGCCTATAAGACTGACGGTTCATTTTCAAATGACTTACAGGTAATTGCCAAGCTATCAAAAGACATTAACGGGTTTAAAACAGGCAGGACGGTGATACCAAAACTTTTAAGTATTTACTATCCTGACACATTCCTTCCTATATTCAATGACCAAGACCATTTTCTTTCCAAGTTGTTAGTCAGTGGGCTTGACACAGAGAATACAGGACTTGACCTTTATCTTGAATACAACTTCAAGCTATTACTCATAAAAAAGAAATTGGAAGAAATCACAGCAAGAACATTTGAAAACTTTGAATTTGCAAGGCTTCTTTATCATGCGTTTCCAAAAGAACAAGATGAAATGATAATTGACGGAGAGCCCGTAAAAATAGAAACACAACAAGAAGAACAAAAGTTTGAAGCCTTAGAAGTTCAACATTATCAGACATTGCTTCATCGCAATATGCCAAGACTTTTTCCAAAACTAAAATACTTTGACGAAGAAGAACAAGTACGAAAGAATGGGCAGTACGACACACAGACTGTTGGCATAATGGATATGCTTTGCATTGACGAACACGGTGACTTTTTAGTTATTGAAATTAAACGACAAGGCACAGACAAAACAATCGGGCAAATTCTTCGCTATATGGGTTGGACACAGGAAGAACTTTGTAAAGACGGACAAAAAGTAAAAGGGCTTATAGTTGCTGAACGCAAGGACATACAACTTGAGTTTGCGTTGAAAGTTATTCCAACAGTTAAGTTTATGAAACTCGGTTTGACAATAACATTGGAGGAACAATAGAGTATGCTGCTTACATGGGGTTTGCTGCTATGCTGGCTGACGAACATTTTCTCATCGTCCCGTTCGCTATCAGCAGCAGTCCGGGCTGTACTTTTACTATTGGGCTTTTGTACATATCTTCGGCTTCAGTACGCTACTGTGCATTTGTACCGGGCTGAAGAATCACGGAATATCAGCACAGCAGCAAGCCCTATTCGTTAGCTACCATTTTAGGGCGACAGTGCTAACATTAGGCTGACAACAAGAAACGACAGAAAAGAATGAATGAATTTGACAAATACTACAACGGACAGTTTCGCAACGACCTTCAAAAGTTTTTTGCGACTATTCCCGATGAAAGTAAATTTCACGAAGACAGAGAAAACAAACAAGTTTATTCAATTCAATACGAACGCCTAACAAAAGAACACAAACATTTAGACTTTTTAACCACAAACCAAAACAAGGTTAATTTTGCAGTTGCTTTGTTTTTTACAATCTTAGTTGACGAAGTTTGTTATACTCATTTCAAGTACGACTATTCAAATTTTAAACGACTAACACTTTATCCCAAATTTATTGGTAACTGTCCAGGTGGTTGTCGTTATCATTTTCACCCAAGCGACATTTTTTTAGCAATGAACAAAGGAAAAGACGGTTCATCTTCTGACCTTCTTGTATTTTACAACACATTTTCTAATGCTGTTCCTACTATGGAACGAGAAACAAAAGATTTTTTTTCACGATATTTGACATCTATTAGCGGAAACGATTTTTGGGAACGTTGCAGAAGAGAATTTCCGTACAGATTAGACAAAACAGTAAGTAATGAATGACAACGAAATATATAGCAATAAAATAACAAAAGGTTCACGAACTTACTTTTTTGACATCAAGAAAAGTGAGAAAGGCGACTTGTATCTGAAAGTTTCAGAAAGTAAAAAAACTGAAAATGGCTACGAACATCATAGGCTTATGGTTTTTGACGAAGACCTAAAAGACTTTGTTGAAGCATTAAAAAAATCGCTGACGAAGTTCAAAGAACTTAAAGAGCCAAAACAAACTGACGGCAAAACATATTCCGTAGAAAAAATAAGGGAAACACATCAACAGGCATATTTGCCTTGGACAGCGGAAGACGACAACAAACTTGAATTACTTTTTTGTGAAGGCAAGAAAGTGAAAGAACTTGCAGAGATTTTTGGACGAAATACAGGGGCAATCAATTCACGAATAAAGAAACTTGAACTAAAAGAGAAGTATGGAAAATAACCCCACTTTCCCCCCACGACAAAGAAGAAAAACGGTAGCTAACAGGGGTTTGGCTATATTTTTTGTTCGGGGCGACAGTGCTTTATTCAACATTAGTGCAATAATGAACGGTAGTGCCTGTATTGAACTTTTGTGCTTCAAATCCCCTCACAAAAAACATCGCCAAGCCCCAAAACGTAATGCTATTAGCGACCGTTCCTAAAAAATAAGGTTGTCTATTTGGACTACTTTTCCTATCTTCGCTTTGTGAAAAAACGAGAACTCTTTTTCTTTAAGGACTATTTCAGAAATTTTTATGACGGTCAGACTTGGAAAGCTCAAAAGAAAATTCTTTGGACTCTTGAAATTGTAGAAACACTTGACAGAATTCCTGAAATTTATTTTAAACATTTAGAAAACACGGATGGACTTTATGAAATAAGAGCTCAGGTTGGCAACAATATTTATCGCATCTTTTGCTTCTTTGACAGCAATAATCTTGTGGTGGTAGGACACGGCTTTCAAAAGAAAACACAAAAGACTCCTCAACAAGAGCTTGACAAGGCAACAGAAATTAAAAAGCAGTATTATGAAGAAAAAAAACCTCACAAGTCTTAGTGACTTTATTAATGAAAAAGTTGGACCGAAAGGCAGCAAAAAAAGGGAAAAATATGATAGGGAATTTGAAGCCTTTAAACTTGGCGTACTTATTCAACAGGCACGACAAGAAAAAGGAATGACCCAGGAACAACTTGCAGAACTTGCTGGGACAAACAAATCGTATATCTCAAAGCTTGAAAAAGACTTGAAAGACGTTCGGTTTTCAACTTTGCAAAGAATCATTAAGGACGGACTTGGCGGACAACTTCAAATTTCAATTAGGGTTTGACAGTAGAAGCACTACAGGCAACATGAACTGTACACAAAACCAAATAAATCTTAATGTTTTTGTGAACAGTAATTGGCTTGCGAAGAGTTCAACAGCTTTTTAGACAGGGCTTTGCTGATTGACAAGGATTTTGGCTTTTTCAGTCAGTTGTAACAATAGTTTCTTTCTCTTTTTTGTCGCAAATAATTATTAAATTTGCGACAAACTTATACAATAAAATGTCAAAAGGCATTGAAATACAAATACTTAGTAAAATAAAGAAAGCCAAGAGGGGTTCGCTTTTTTTTATGGATAGTTTTGCGACAACAGGCAATGCCAAAACCGTGAACAAAGCATTAGAACGATTGGTAAAATCGGGCGAAATAGAACGTCTTGCAACAGGAATTTATTACCGTCCCGAAACAAGTGATTTAATCGGAAAACTTACGCCAAGTATTGAAGCCGTTGCTGTTGCTATTGCCAAACGAGATAGGGCAAAAATTTTCCCCACAGGAGCGTATGCCGAAAATCGTTTGGGGCTTTCTACACAAGTGCCAATGAATGTAGTTTATGTAACGGACGGCTCTGCACGAAAAATAAAAATTGGTAAACGAAGTATTTTATTCAAGAAAGTAAACCCAAAAAGCGTAGCTATGATTGGCGAAATAAGCGGTTTAGCTATTCAAGCGTTAAAATCAATCGGCAAAGAAAAAGTGCGTGACACAGAAATAAAACACATTCAGAAATTATTGAAAAACGAGAAACCGACACGATTGGAACACGACATTAGGCTTGCACCCGCTTGGATTAGAAAAATATTTTTGCCTGTTTTAATTGAATTGAAAAATGAACAAAAATAGCCTTGCATTTTGGCTTAAATTATCGGCAGAAGAACGAGTAAAAATCTTTACAGAAACAGCCGAGCAAAGCAACTTATCTACTGTCGCTATAGAAAAAGATTGGTGGGTAGTGCAAACCCTGTCCATTATTTTTTCAATGAAATATGCCAATGTTTTGATTTTTAAAGGTGGAACATCGTTGAGTAAAGGTTGGAATTTAATACAACGGTTTTCAGAAGATATTGATTTAGCGTTGGACAGAGAATTTTTAGGTTATACAGGCGAACTCACAAAAGGCGACATCAAAAAACTAAGAAGAAAATCGTATCAATTCATCACGGAAGTTTTTACCGAAGAATTAAAAAATAAGTTTTCTGAATTAGGTTTTGAAAATGTTTTGGTAAAATATCGTGAAGTTGAAAATCACGACCAAGACCCTTTAATTATTGAAATCTACTATCCTACTCTTACAAACAAAGACAGTTATTTAAAACCTGCGGTTTTAGTAGAGGTTGGCAGTCGCTCGTTGAAAGAACCTTTTACGCAAAGGAGTTTCGGGACAATCGTTTCGGAAGTTTTTACCAACAGACCATTTGCGGACAAAGCAATAACAATTCCTGTTGTAAATCCCGAACGGACATTTCTTGAAAAGATATTTTTACTGCACGAAGAATTTCAGAAATCGCAAGACAAAATACGAGTTGAAAGATTAAGCCGACACCTTTACGACATTGAAAAATTAAGTCAGACAGAATACGCAGACATAGCATTACACGACACAGACCTATACAACACAATCGTAAAACACAGAGAAAAGTTTACGCCAATTTCGGGAATTGACTACACTAATCATTCGCCTGACAAAATCAATTTTATCCCACCTGACACCATCTTGAAAGATTGGCAACAGGACTACGAAATAATGGCACAGACAATGATTTACGATAATCCTTTACCTTTTGACGAACTCATAAAACGACTGACGGAATTACAAAAACGTATATACACAAGCCAACGCTAAAGCAAGCACATTTGCATTTTTTCCAACGCACAAAGCCAAACAAAAAAATGCAAAAGAGCTTGCTTACCAACGCACCGCGACAGACCAAAATGAACGACCAACAAACAGACGAACAAAAAGGGCGAACCGCTAACATGGTGGCTTGACGTTCTACATTTCAGCTTTGTGCTACTATTTGGCTTTAGAATGTGAATCAACTGACGTAATTCTATTGCCACCACAGACACAAAGCCGCCTGGCGTTGGCAGAAATACGTAACGACAATCCTCATCAAAATAAAATTTCCCAATTTGGTAACTTTTGCCTACATTTGACAAAACAAAAAGTTGAGAGTAATTGCTAAGAAGATACTTAGAGAATTTTGGGAGAAACACAGCGATTGTGAGCAACAATTAAAAGCATGGTTTCAAGAAGCTTCTAAAGCCGAATGGACAACCCCCAATGAAATAAAGACTGAGTATCCGAGTGCAAGCATTATTGGAAACGACAGAATTGTGTTCAATATAAAAGGCAACTCATATCGCTTAATCGTGAAACTCAATTTTGACTATCAAATGGTATGGATACGTTTTATTGGGACACATGCCGAATATGACAAAGTAAACGCAAAAAATATTTAATATGAATATCAAGCCCATCAAGACAAAGAAAGACTACGAGCAAGCAATGCTTCGGCTTGAAAACATCTTTGACGCAAAAAAAGGAACAGCAAAAGGTGATGAATTAGAAGTATTAAGTCTTTTGATTGAGAAATATGAGGACGAAAAGTTTCCTATTGACTTGCCTGACCCAATTGAAGCCATAAAATTTAGAATGGAACAAACGGGAATGACACAAACTGACTTAGCGAATATCGTTGGACAAAAAAGCCGTGCAAGTGAAATATTGAATAGAAAGCGTAAGCTTTCGTTAGACATGATTAGACAGTTGCATCAGCAATGGCATATACCGACAGAAGTTTTGATACAAGCTTACTAATTGACGATGTACTTCTGCCAACATATAAGGCTTAAACGAAGCTTTGCGCCGACGGTATTTAAGAACTAAAAGTATTTTGCGGAGCAAAGGTTTGATTTAAGCCGGTGCCAGTGCCGCAGCATTGCGGCATTGAATGAAGCGATTGTTGTAAGTATATGGGGGTTCAATTGCTGCTTTAAAAAGCAGGGATAAGAAAAATGTAACTTTCTTCTTATTGCTAATAAGGACTTGTTTTAATTATTATTGAGCTTTTTTATCCGTTTTCATTTTTGCTTTTGTTTTCAATCATTGTATTGCAAATGATTCATCAAATGTTGTAAATTTCAGATTTGATATAAAAACTGCTATAGTCGGAATATTATATTATACTAAAAGGTGAAAAAGCTGATTTTCAATAGATTAAATACACTGACGGCATCTAACATGAACTGTGCACAAAACCAAATAAATCTTAAGATTTTTGCGAACAGTAATTTGGTCGATTTATAGTTCCATTTTTTGCCACTGCAAATACTTGTTTGAGCAATTTATTCATCACAGCGATCAGGGACTGCTTGCCTGTTTTTTACTTTTACTACACATGAATCCCAACTCACAATCCCCCTAAATTGACAAAAGTCAAAATCGTTGCGCATCTGATTGTATTGAACATTACACTCCGTAACTTACAACAAGTATTACCTTATTGCTATGAACTGGAAAGAGTTTGCAACCGATTATCTTAGCTTTTCTAAAAAAGAACAAATTGCGGTTTTTGTTTTAGTTGCGTTGATTGTTCTTGTTTTTCTGGCTCCTACTGTTGCTTTTAAAAAGAACAATGTAAAAGCAAAACCCGTTGATACCGCCTGGATGACCGCAGTAAAAAATCTGGAACTAAAAAGTACTGACGCAAAAAATAATTTCTCAAATGGCTATGATGATAATAATGCAAACTATTATCAATACGATAAAAACACAAACAACGGTTTTGTAAACACCAAAGGTGAGTTGTTTGAGTTTGACCCCAATACCCTTTCACCGGAAGGCTGGAAAAAGCTGGGGTTGAGAGATAAAACCATTAACACCATTCAAAACTACCTGAACAAAGGCGGCAGATTTAAAGCCCCTGAAGATGTAAAAAAGATTTACGGTCTTTTTCCCAATGAGTATGAAAGAATAGCTCCCCACATCCGCATCAGCAATAATGCAACTACGAATAATGAAACAATATATAAACCAACCAACACTACAAAGTCTAATAGCAAAACTTACAGAATCATTGAAATCAATATGGCCGATACATCCGATTTTATTTCGCTGCCCGGCATAGGAAGTAAATTAGCCTGGCGGATTGTAAACTTCAGAGATAAATTGGGCGGGTTTTACAACATCAACCAAATTGCAGAAACCTATGGCTTGCCCGATTCTACTTTTCAAAAAATTAAATCCTATTTAAAACTAACCGACCCGAATGTAAAGAAGATTAATATCAATACAGCCTCTGTAGATGAACTGAAAACACATCCCTATATCCGCTATCAGCTTGCCCGCCCCATTGTTGCTTATAGAGAGCAGCATGGTTTATTTTCAAAACCGGAGGACTTAAAAAAAATTATGATTGTTACAGATGAAGTGTTTCTTAAAATAGCACCCTATCTGCAAGTTCAATAAAAAAACCCTCTGCCTATCGCAAAGGGTTTTGAAATCTATTTTCTGAAAAGAAATTAAGCAATCTCAACTTCAGCACCGGCTTCTTTCAGCTTAGCTGCTATGTCTTCAGCTTCTGCTTTAGATACACCTTCTTTTACATTCTTAGGCGCACCATCTACCAGGTCTTTTGCTTCTTTCAGTCCAAGACCGGTAAGGTCTTTTACAATCTTAACTACATTGAGTTTAGAAGCTCCACCACTCTTCAACACTACGTTGAATGCAGTTTTTTCTTCTGCTGCTGCTGCACCGCCACCACCGTCGCCACTTACTACTACTGCTGCTGCAGCAGGCTCAATGCCATACTCGGTTTTCAGGAAATCAGCCAGCTCTTGTACTTCTTTTACTGTTAAGCCTACCAGGCTTTCTGCTAATGCTTTTACGTCTGCCATTTTGTTTAAATTTTTCCCGCCTTCAATGTTTTTGACTCCGGCGGATGATTAAAAAAACTGTTTACTTCATTTTATAACTATTCAACTGTACTGAGCTATTTACACATCAATACAATATAATTATCCAAATTATTCTGCCGTTGCTGTTTCAGCTTTCTTTTCTGCATTTTGCAGCAATGCAGCGATAACACGCTTAGCAGGTGATTGCAACAAGCCGATAACCTCGCCAATAAGTTCGTTCTTCGTTTTGATCTTAGTAAGTGTTACCAGGTTATTGTCGCCCATATACACATCACCATTAATAAAGGCAGCTTTCATAACCGGTCTTTCACCCTTGCTGTCTTTACGAAAACTGCTGATGATTAATGCAGGCTCTTTCGGATTTTCGGAAAACATCAGCGCCGTTACTTTATGCAATGAGTCGTAAACTCCTGCATATTTTTCACTGTCCAATGATTCCAGCGCCTTTTTAATAAGGGTGTTTTTAGCCACCTTCATTTCTACTTGCTTATCAAAGCAAGCACGACGCAGTTTTCCTACCTGCTCTACAGATAGTGATTCTGTATCGGTAACATAGAAGTTGTTGTACTGAGAGAATTTTTCTTTCAGCGCTTCTATTACTTCGTTTTTTTGATCTTTAGTCATTTTATATTGTTTTGACTTTCTTTAAATGTTGTTTTCGCTCCTGATTAATGTACAAATGCTTTTGCATCAATAGCAATGCCGGGACTCATGCTGCTAGCCATGCTGATTCCTCTGAGATAAGTTCCTTTTGAGGATGATGGTTTTGCTTTTATAATTGCATTGAGTAATTCCTGACTATTGGCTTCAATTTTTTCGGGAGCAAAACTTACTCTTCCGATAGAAGCGTGGATAATACCCACTTTATCTACTTTGAAAGCAATTTTACCGCCCTTTACATCATTTACCGCACCTGATACATCGTTGGTTACGGTTCCGGTTTTAGGATTGGGCATCAGGTTGCGAGGGCCTAATACCTTACCCAGTTTACCAATCTTAGGCATTACGGATGGGGTAGCGATGATTACATCTACATCAACCCAGCCGCCTTCTATCTTAGTTACAAATTCATCCAGACCCACATGATCGGCTCCGGCTGCTTTTGCTTCAGCTTCTTTGTCAGGTGTGCAAAGCACTAAAACTTTTTTGGTTTTACCGGTACCATGTGGAAGTGTAACAGTACCACGAATTGCTTGATCTGCTTTTTTAGGATCAACACCCAAACGAATGTGCAGGTCAACAGAAGCATCAAACTTTGTTGTATTAATTTCTTTTACCAGTGCTGAAGCTTCTTTCAGCGAGTATGTTTTATTTGCGTCTATTTTAGTATTCGCAACTTTTCTTTTTTTACTTACAAATGCCATTGTAGTTCTTTTAAAGGTTCAGTTAATTAATTTTCCCAGGGGGCTTTACCTTCTACAGTAAGTCCCATACTGCGAGCCGTACCCGCTACCATTTTCATGGCGCTTTCTACAGTAAAGCAATTAAGGTCTGGCATTTTGTCTTTTGCAATAGCTTCTACCTGCGACCAGTTTACTTTACCTACTTTGCTGCGGTTACTTTCCTTTGAACCTTTCTGAATTTTTGCTGCTTCCATCAATTGAATAGCAGCAGGAGGTGTTTTGATGATAAAATCAAAACTCTTGTCAGAATAAACAGTAATTAATACGGGAAGTACTTTTCCTTGCTTGTCCTGTGTTCTTGCGTTGAACTGCTTGCAGAATTCCATGATATTGATACCCTTGGAACCCAGCGCCGGACCGATTGGAGGGGCAGGATTGGCCTGACCACCTTTGCACTGCAGCTTTACAAAGCCGCTGATTTCTTTTGCCATTTTAAAAAATTTATTGGTGTTAACGACTTTTCTACCAGGCTTTTATACCGGTTTACTGTGTCTCCCAAACTATCCGGAAGTTTTTATATTTCCGGCATTTGTCCCGCATTTGCGGGTAACAAAGAACTAATTGGGGCGGCAAAGATAATAGTTTCTGCTCAAACAGACAAAGCTTTTTAAGACTCATTTAGCCACTATTCGCACTTAAAATTATCATTCACAATCAAAAACTAATTCAATACTTTTCAAAAAAAAATTGAAAGATATGTGTCGACTATTTAAAAAAGGTAAAATATACATTTTGCTGATTGTTATTATTGAATGCATTGACATGAACGCCTTTTCTCAGCAATCCAAGCCCGGCCTTTACCTGCAAACCAGTGAAATGGCCGATGCCATGATTCAGTACGATGCCGATAAAGCGAGCATCCTTCGCTTTTATGCAGCCGGCTCCTCACGCAGCACATTTGGCCGACAGGCCGGCAATAGCTACAATACACCCGAAAGAAGAAATAGACTGCTGCAACTAATTTCAGAAAATTTGAACAACTTGAAAAAATTTCCTTTTGAAAAATGGGATAGTAACGGTCAGGTGGATTATATTTTGTTTAAAAGAAATTTAGAAAACGAACAATATCAATTGCTTCAGGAGGAAAAACTATATGCCCAGATAGCGCCTGCCCTGCCCTTTGCCGATAAGCTGATAGAATTACAGAAACCACGCCGCCGGGGATTGAATGTAAATGGTGAAGCAGTAGCCAAATCTTTAAACGATATCAATAAAGAAATTGTATCGGCTATTGGCAAATTAAAAAAAGGAGATAGTCTGGAATCTGCACAAGCCAATATGGCTGCCAATGCTGCGATTGCATTACAGGCATCGCTTAAAGATTATTTTAATTTTTACAACGATTACGATCCACTCTTTAGCTGGTGGGTGCCCAAAACCTATAGCGAAACAGACAGCCTGCTCGCACTGTTTTCAAAAATTGTAAAAAACAAAATCAAATTAAATACACAACAACAGGATGATGGCAGCGGCATCATCGGCAATCCCATTGGCAATACAGAACTGCAACGCCAGTTGCAATACGAGTGGATAGCCTACAGTGCCGATGAACTGGTATCCATAGCCAATAAAGAATTTGCCTGGTGCGATGCTCAAATGTTGAAAGCCGCTAAAGAAATGGGATTTGACAACAACTGGAAAGCCGCACTGGAAAAAGTAAAACAAACCTATGTGCCGCCGGGTAAACAACCGGAAGCCATGTATGATTTATACAAGCAATCAGTTGAATTTTTAAAGTCCAATAACTTAGTTACATTACCACCACTGGCGGATGAAGACTGGAGTGTGTATATGATGAGTCCCGAGCAGCAAAGAGTAAGCCCCTTCTTTTTGGGTGGCGAGTCGCTCATTATCTCTTACCCCACCAGCAGTATGACTTACGAAGAAAAGATGATGAGCATACGGGGCAACAATCCCAATTTTTCAAGAGCCACCGTACATCATGAGTTGCTGGCCGGTCATCATTTACAATATTATATGATGGCAAGACATAAAACCTATCGCAAATTCAATACACCTTTCTGGCTGGAAGGCAATGCACTTTATTGGGAAATGCTTTTGTGGGATATGAGATTTCCCCGCACTCCCGAAGAAAGAATCGGCATGCTTTTTTGGCGCATGCATCGCTGTGCCCGCATAATTTTTTCGCTCAATTATCATTTGGGAAAATGGACACCGCAGCAGTGTATCAATTTTTTGGTAGACCGTGTGGGACATGAAAGAGCAAATGCCGAAGGTGAAGTGCGTCGTTCTTTTACTGGCGGCTATGGGCAACTGAATCAAATAGAATAAAATGATCGGCGGCTTACAATTTATGGCATTGAAAAAAGAGTTGGTTGATGGAGGCAAAATGTCTTTGAAACAATACCACGATGCCATCCTGCACGAAAACAGTATGCCGGTTGAAATGTTGCGAGCATTACTTTCTCATAAAAAACTGAACAGAGATGAAAAACCGGAGTGGCGATTTTATAAAGAATAATCATCACTCATGCATCCTCACCCATTCTTCGCCTGCCGTATCGGTGCGAAAGTATTCTACATTGCCTTTGTCCTGCATGGTTACATATACCGTTTTTCCATCGGGGCCACCAAAGGCAATGTTCGTTGGCTTTTCGCCAATGAGTTTTACTTCTCTTATTAATTTTCCTTCGGGTGATACAATGGCAACCACACCTTTACCATATCGGGCAATATATAAGTTGCCCTGGCTATCGCAACGCATACCATCCATGCCATGGTCCGCAAATTCAATCAGCAATTTTTTATTGCGCAGTTTGCCATTGCCTTTTATGCGATAAACCCACACATTACGTTGCACACTTTCGTTTACATACAGTCGCTTATTATCGGGGCTTACTTCTATGCCATTGGTAGTACCCATATTCCCTTCCATCATTTTTATCTTTCCTTTCTTATTGGCATACCATACCGAGCCAGTGCCCGCTTTCCAGTTTGGATTGCTGGCAAAGAATGTATTGCGATTTGTAATAGCTATATCATTGGGCTGCACCATCGTACTATCATGTGCAAATAACGATACCTGCTTTGTGCTCATACCTATCTTTAAAATATTATGCCCTGTATAATCAGCCACATACATATTGCCATCCTTTCCAAATCGAATACCGTTACCTATACTACCCTTTGGCAAATCAATAAATACGGAAGCATCACCTTGTGGTGTTACTATGCCAATAGTTCCTTGCCTTTGAAAATTTACCGCATATAAATTCCCGGCTTTATCTACGGCAGGGCCTTCTACGCCATTGGTAAAGCTTCCGGGTGCTGTTAACAATTTTGAAACAAACAAGTCATTTTCTTCCTTTAGCGACAGCGCATCTTTGCAAAAGAAAACACATAAAATCAATATTAATTTTATACGATTCAGGCTTGATATCATTTGATGATTTTAAAAGTGCAACAAGATAATCTATTTAAGAAAACGATTATCCTGCTTTGCTGGTTTCAAACAACTGAAGCACAAAAAAAAACCACCCTTGTGGATGGTTCCCAAATAGTTTGCTTTTTTGATTAACTAATCTTTTCAACCTGCATATAGGTAAGTTCTACAGGCGTAGATCTGCCAAATATTTTTACGGTAACTTTTAGCTTTTTCTTTTCATCGTTTACTTCTTCTATCACACCGTTAAAATCATTGAAGGCTCCTTCTATAATCTTGATGGTCTCTCCCACTATAAAGGGTTCGCTCATACTAATGCCGCCTACCTCTGCCATTTCATCCATCTTGCCCAGCATCTTGTTTACTTCTGCTTTGCGCAATGCAATGGGATCATCCTTCCCCAAAAAGTGAATAACGTTTGTTGTGTTTTTAATTACATCTCTCAGGTCATCATTCAACTTACCATTTGCTATTTCAATCATTACATAACCTGGGTAGTAGTTGCGCTCCCGCATTACCTTTTTGCCGTTGGCTACTTTATATACTTTTTCTACAGGCAAAAAAATCTGTTTCACCTGCTCCCATCCGCCACGGCTCACTTCTTTGTCTAAGTATTCTTTTACTTTTTTCTCTTTTCCACTTATCACACGCAGTACATACCATTTGGTTTCCTGCTGTGGTGTACTTTCTGTATTTACGGTAGTAGCTTCCATTACGATTACTTCAATACGTTATAGATAAATTTCAATCCATTACCTGCTACAAAATCCATAGCCATTACCAGCAGGGTAATAAAGATAGTTGCCGCCAGCACAATCATTGTTGATTGTTGTAATTGAGGCCAGGTAGGCCAGGTTACTTTTTCTGTCAGCTCTTTATAAGACTCCTTGAAATAAGTTGTAATCTTACTCATGTTATTAATTTTTCAGTTTTCAAGTTGCACGGGTACTAGGATTCGAACCCAGATCTAAGGTTTTGGAGACCTCTATTCTACCGTTGAACTATACCCGTAGAAAGCTAAAAGCTATCCTCCGTAGATGGACAGCTTTTAGCACTATGTTGCGAAGATAAAAAATCTTCTCTGAAAAGGTTAGCATCAAGCTTATGCTAAAAACCAACCATTTCTTACTTAATGATCTCAGTTACCTGACCCGCACCTACTGTACGGCCACCTTCACGAATCGCAAATTTCAAACCTTTCTCCATCGCAATAGGCTGTATCAGTTTTACAGTAAGCGCTGTATTATCACCAGGCATTACCATTTCAGTACCCGCATTCAATTCTACTTCACCGGTTACGTCAGTTGTACGGAAATAAAACTGAGGACGGTATTTGTTAAAGAATGGTGTATGACGACCACCTTCTTCTTTGCTCAATACGTAAACTTCTGCTTTAAACTCTGTATGTGGAGTTATTGAACCTGGTTTTACGATTACCATACCACGGCGTATTTGAGTTTTCTCAATACCACGCAGCAACAACCCTGCATTATCACCAGCTTCACCTTCATCCAACAACTTGCGGAACATTTCCACACCTGTTACAGTAGAAGTCAATGGAGTTTCAACCAAACCTACGATTTCTACAGCCTCACCCACTTTGATACGACCTCTTTCAATACGACCCGTAGCCACAGTACCACGACCAGTGATAGAGAATACATCTTCTACAGACATAAGAAAAGGAAGATCAACCGGACGAGGAGGCAATGGAATATAGCTATCAACCGCATCCATCAACTCTTCTACACCCTTCACCCACTTTTCTTCACCGGCTAAAGCACCTGATGCAGAACCTTTGATAATGGGAGTGTTGTTACCATCAAAACCATAGAAAGTAAGCAAGTCACGAATTTCCATTTCAACCAATTCAAGCAATTCAGGATCGTCAACCAAGTCAACTTTATTCATAAATACAACCATACTGGGTACACCTACCTGGCGTGCCAGCAGGATGTGTTCTTTTGTTTGAGGCATAGGACCATCAGTAGCAGCCACAACCAGTATAGCACCGTCCATTTGAGCAGCACCGGTAATCATGTTTTTTACATAGTCGGCGTGACCAGGACAGTCAACGTGTGCATAGTGACGGTTACCTGTCTGATACTCAACGTGTGCCGTGTTAATGGTGATACCCCTTTCTTTTTCTTCAGGAGCAGCATCAATTTCATCATACTTTCTTGCTTCAGCCATACCCTTTTGAGAAAGGATTGTAGTGATAGCAGCGGTTAAGGTTGTTTTACCGTGGTCAATGTGACCGATAGTACCAACGTTAACGTGGGGTTTGTCCCTTTTGAAGGTCTCTTTAGTTGCCATGTTATCTGTTTTTTAGGTTGTGTTTTATAATTAAGTTGCCCGGCTTCAGTACTACTATGTAGCTACCGTTGCGTCGCACTCTTATACGTTCTGTTCTATACTCAGCAAAAAAATCAAACATTCTTCACAATACTTTTACTCATTGCTGAATATATTATCTATCTATTTTCAAAAATCTTTTGAGCCGTTATGGGGAATTGAACCCCAGACCTCTTCCTTACCAAGGAAGTGCTCTACCACTGAGCTACAACGGCTTTCAATGTCATTGAAGCCAGTAGGTCAAGCAAGCCAAACAAATCCACTATTATAGTTAAAGACTTATTTGCCTTTGTCGACTCATAATTAGAAGTAAACTTCCACCTCTACTCTCATTTACTTCTGCTTTCAAATAACTTTTTATCAGAGCGGAAGACGAGGCTCGAACTCGCCACCTATAGCTTGGAAGGCTATCGCTCTACCAAATGAGCTACTTCCGCTTAAAGAACTGTGGGCAAGGATGGATTCGAACCACCGAACTCCGAAGAGGACAGATTTACAGTCTGTTGCCGTTGGCCACTTGGCTACTTACCCGGTTTCAAAATAATCCTGATGTGCGGCTATTCCAACTTATGCAATCAAGATTACATCTTAAGAGCCACTTGTCGGAATCGAACCAACGACCTACTGATTACAAATCAGTTGCTCTACCAGCTGAGCTAAAGTGGCATTTGACAATGCCGTCATCACCATCATTTTGCTCAGGTTAGTACGGCGGTCTGCACAATAAAGAGCTACCCCCATTTATTGGGACGGCAAAGTTAAGGGAATATGACAACCTGAAAAATTTTGAAAAAGATTTTTTTGCCCATTTTCTGACCAAATGCATTAAAATCCGACTTAGGGAATATTTGATTTGCCGGTTGCATAATACCGAATCTGCTGTTAATAAAAAAGCCCCGCCGATTTGGCAGTGCTAATGATTTAAGCGGCTTTCTTTTCTTTATTTTTTTTGATTTGCGATAGCATGGAATCAATGGCATCATCAAAAGACTGCTCAAATGACTTGCTGGTCGATTTTACAAAAAAACTGTGATGGGGTATCTGCACCCTTATCTCAGCTACCTTGTCTTTAATGGCATGCATTACATTGTCCAATTTTAAAAACACATTTACTTTAACAATGCGGTCGCTGAACATCGTCAGCTTCTGAATTTTTTTATTAATAAAATCAAGCAACTTCTTGTCCGCATCAAAATGAACTGTTTGAATGTTTACGTTCATAGTCATCGTTTTTTTTAACTGGTGAAACAATAAATAAAGAACTAACACGGTCTGTTTTACATAAGGTTTGGTTCTTTTGTCTGCACCCAATTTAGCGAAATAATTGATTACAACCAAAGAAAACAGCAGACAATTTTATTGTAAAAAAGCTAAAAAAATCAAGCCTTAGGATGTGCCTTTTTATGTACATCTTTTAACTTTTCTATTGTAGTATGTGTATAAACCTGTGTGGCAGCCAGGCTACTATGTCCTAGTAGCTCTTTAACGGCATTTAGATCAGCTCCGCCATTCATCAAATGGGTAGCAAAGCTGTGACGCAGTACGTGTGGACTTTTTTTATCCAAAGTAGATGCTTTAGACAATACCTGCTTTACTTGTAAATAGGCGTATTTCGGGTAGAGTTTTTTACCTCTCTCAGTAACCAAAAGTGTGTCGCTATGGCCAAATTCTTTTCGCTTCAAAACACAATATTCCTGCATTTCTTTTGCAAGCCCCCTGCTTATCGGAATAATGCGCTCCTTATTCCCCTTGCCTACTACTTTTACTTCTGAGCGGCTATAATCAATTTGTCTTTCTTTTAAATTGATCAGTTCGCTCAAGCGCATACCGGTTGCATAAAAAATGGAAATCAGCATTTTCGTATTTAGCGACCGCCAATCTTCGGTTGCAGTGTTTAAAGTATTTGTTATTTCTTTTACATCATCTTCTTTTACAAATACCGGAATTCGTTTCCCGTTTTTTGGGCTTACAATTTTAGCCATTGGCGACACCTGAATAAGCCCCTGCCTCAGTTGATATTTGAAAAAAGATTTAAGGCAAGAAATTTTTCTGTTGATAGTTTTAGAACTCATTCCTTCTTGCTTTAGCCTGGCAAGCCAGCTTCTGATGATGTTGTAATCAAGCTTAATTATTTCAGTAGTTCCAAACTGGTTTTCAGTAAATGAAAAAAAGTGAGATAAATCGGTTTGGTATGAGATGATTGTATGTGCCGAATACCTTTTTTCAAATTGCAGGTAATCAAAGAAGGATTGAGCCGGTTCAAATGTTTTCTCAGACATATTGGAAAATGTACCGTAAAACTACAAAAAAAGCCGCACCGGTAAGGTGCAGCTTTAGTATCATTAAAGAGATATCAACTAAGGTTCAATTTTGCCGCTGGCAATTTGCTGCTTATATACTGCCTTTAAAATCTCGCCACGACGTCTTACCGATGGTTTGGTAAAACTTTGGCGTTCTCTGAGTTGCAGCAACACTTTCGACTTTTCAAATTTCTTTTTGTACTTTTTTAAAGCCTTGTCAATGTTTTCGCAGTCTTTAGAATCATTGATTAACATAGTCTGATAT
>ERZ795041.321-NODE-321-length-18440-cov-3.244221_pt1 | contig 18440 bp, 10 predicted proteins | sample MGYA00375125_ERZ795041 | MGnify/ENA primary metagenome ERZ795041 (study PRJEB30170, sample SAMN03074214) | activated sludge metagenome | biome: Common Effluent Treatment Plant; feature: Wastewater; material: Activated sludge; isolation source: activated biomass in...
GTCGCGTTCGAAGAGCGCCTCCAGCTCGATGGGGCTGAGAGGGACAGCGCGGTGCAGCAGGCTCATCCTGACCAGTGCCAGCCAGCTACACATGGTGGCCCTCGCGAGGTCCGCCGGGTTGGTGAGCCGCAGCAGGTCGCGGTGATCGCCGACGACGGCGAGGTGCTTGACGCCGGAGGCTCTGCGCCGGGCCAGCAGGTCGGCCCAATCCAGACGTTCGGTGCGGCTGAGCAGCTGCACCAGCACGCGGTAACCGCGCCGGCCCATGTCGGCGTGGACGATGAGCTGACCGCGGCCGAGCGGTTCGAGCCTGAAGCCGAGAGGCAGCAGGGCCGCACGCAGTCGGTTGGCGAGCTCGGTCGCTTCGAGCGAGGCACCGTCGTCCTCGGGCTCTGACGTGCCAGCCTCCGCGAGGTTGGCACGCCCGCGGGTCTCCATTGTGGGGGTGCGGCGCTCGAAGACGGATGGGTGCGCGGTGTTCTGGGCGCCGGGGCCGCTCGTGGTGGCGCCACCGGCCCAGAGGCCGCTGGCGAGGGACTGCGTCTCGTGTGTCGCGGCTCCGAGGTGCTGGGCGATGGCGCCAGTCGCGCCACCGACAGCGGCGGAGGAGCGGGGTGTCGTCGTCGTTGCTGCCACGACGGCGTCCTCCAGCTCGGCAGCAACTGCGGCCGGTACGCTCTCCACAGCCGGCGTCGACGCCGCGCGCGCCTCCGCCGCCAGAGCCGCTGCCGAGTGCCACCTGCCGTGCCGCTGGGCGAAGCGCCCGTCGCTCTCGAACGCCGCCTGCAGGTCGACGTCGGCAGGCACGGTGAAGAGGGCGCGCACCTCCCCCTCCGTCACCGGCACCTCGGCCTCGTACACCTCGTCAAGCACGCGCTTGACGACGGTTGGCGCCTCGTGCTCGATGGCTGTATGTGCGGCTGCCGTCACCGCGAAGCGGCCATCGTCGAGCGACTCGATGACGAGTTCGTCGTTGACGGCGAGCTGATGTCGCTTGAACAGGCCCGAGAACCCGGCGATGGACCTGGGGCTCTCGACGCTGACCGAGAACTCCTCGTCCGTGATCGTGTCGACGACGATGACCTCGCCGGACTCGGGGAACAGCCCGACCATGGTGCGCGGCAACGTCAGCGTCCCGGACCTGAGGCAGAAACGAGTCAACGGGTAACGGAACACGTGAGCCATGCAGGGCCTCTCACTGTCGACCAACGGGCCGAACCATAGATCTATCGTCTGTGACGCACTTGGCGGGCTTGCGCCGTACGCCGGCTGGCAAGTTTGAGGAAGTGTACCAGAGCGCGAGCCCCGACTTACTCCCCTCAGCTCTTGCCGAAGACCAGCACCTTGCGCTTCTTCGGCTTGGCGGGCGGAGAGACGGGCGCGCTCGCAGGCACCCGCTCCTGAGCTGGTCGCGCCGCGCCCTTGGGCGCCTCGCCCTTGGGCGCCTCGCTCTTGAGCGCCTCGCTCTTGGGCGCCCGCTCGGCGGCTGGCGCCTGCTGCTTCGCCGGCTGGCTCGTCGCCTGCTTCGCCTGCTGCTTCGACGACTGCTGTGCCGGCCCGGCCTGCTTACCGCCCTGCGCTCCCTGCTTGGATGCGGACGGTGCTGCCGCTCCGGTACCGCCCTTCTGTGACCCTCTGCCCCGTCCTGACGCGCCTTGAGACGAGCCTTGGGCAGACTTGCCTTGGGCAGACTTACCTTGGGCAGACTTGCCCTGTGCAGGCCCGCTCTTCGCCGAGGCGCCCTGGGCAACCCCACCCTTCGCAGGAGCACCCTTGGCAGCCGCCCCCTTCGCAGCCGCACCCTTGGCGGACGTGCCCGTGACGGCCGCGCCCTGAGCTTGCGCACCCTTGGCAGCCCCGCCCGTGGCGGACCCGCTGCCTCGAGCGGTTCCGCGCGACGATCCGCTCGTGCCTGCGCCCCCGGCCCGCGCCGCTGCGACGGCCGAGGTGCGCCTGCCCGTCACCAGGTCGGCGTCGATGCCGGCCTCGAGCGGTGTCCTGAGCTTCTTCGGCGGCTTGCCGACCGCTGGCCGCTCTTCGGGCTCCGCGTCGGGCATCTCCATGGTCGCGGGGATCAGGTCGATCTGGCGCTGCGTGGGGTTGGCGTTGAGCACCTTCACCTCGACGCGGTCCCCCATGCGGTAGCGCTTGCGGGTGTGCTTGCCCATGAGCATCAGCGAGTCTTCGAGGTAGATGTAGTAGTCGTCGTCGAGGTGGCTGACGTGCATCAGGCCTTCGACGGCGTTGGCGAGGGCGACGAACACGCCGAAGTTCGTCACGCCGACGACGATGCCGCTGAAGGTCTCCCCGACGTGGTCCTTGGCCCACCGAGCGTGGAAGTAGCGGGTGAGGTCGCGCTCGGCGCTCTCGGCCAGCCGCTCGCGTTCGCTCGCGTACTCGGCGAGCTCCGGGAAGTCGGTCTTCATGCGCTCTTTCAGCGTCGGCGAGAGCCTGTGCTGCAACACCGACCGCACGGCCCTGTGCACGACGAGGTCGGGGTAGCGCCGGATGGGGCTGGTGAAGTGCAGGTAGTTGTCGAACGCCAACCCGAAGTGGCCGAGGTTCTCGCTGCTGTAGCGGGCCTGCCTGAGGCTGCGCAGCAACAGCGTGTTGATGAGCTGAGCCTCCGGCTTGCCTGCAGCCTCGCGCAGGATCCGCTGCAGGTCCTGGGGGCCGGCATGCTGGAGGTCGAGCGTGTACCCGAGCTTCGCCAACGCCTTCTGGAGCGCCTGGATCTTCTCCTCGCTCGGGTCCTCGTGCACGCGGTACAGCGCGGGCACGTCGCGACGGCTCAGCTCCTCCGCCACCTTGCGGTTGGCGAGCAGCATCAGCTCCTCGATGAGGCGCCGCGCGGCGTTGCTCTTGACCGGAGTGACGTGAAGGGCGCCCTGGTCGTCGACGTCGACCTTCGCCTCCGTGAAGTCGAAGTCGAGCGCGCCAGCCCCGATGCGGCGGGTGCGCAGCTCCTGGCTCAGGTTGAGGAGCACCTTGATGTCGCGCTCGAGCTTGCGCTTGCCGGTAGGAAGGCGACCGCCTTCGGCGAACTCCTGCACCTGCTGGTACGTGAGCCGCGCGTCGGACTGGATGACGGTCTCGACGAACTGGAACGCCTTCACCTCTCCCGACCGGGTGACGTCCATGAGGGCGGACAGGGCCAACCGCGGTTCGCCCTCGATGAGCGAGCAGATGCCGTTGGAGAGCTCCTCGGGCAGCATGGGAAGGACGCTGCCCGGGAGGTACACGCTCGTCGCGCGCTCCTGAGCCTCCTTGTCGAGGCTGGTGCCCTCGGCGACGTAGTAGCTGACGTCGGCGATGTGGACGCCCACCCGCAACAGGCCGTCCTTGGAACCGTCGAGGCGCTCGACGGAGATGGCGTCGTCGAAGTCCTTCGCGTCCTCACCGTCGATCGTGAACGTGGGCACCTTTCGGTAGTCGGTGCGGCCCTCCATCATCTCGGGGATCACGGTCTCCGGCACGGAGGTCGCTTCCGCCAGGGTCGCCGCGCCGAACTCGGCCTTGAGACCGTACTTGACGATCACGGCCCTCGTCTCGACCTCCGGGTCGTCCGCCTCGCCGAGGTACTCGTCGACCTCGCCGAACGGCTCCTTCTCACCGGAGTCCTCCGGCCACACCATGCGCACGACGATGCGTGAGCCGCCTTCGAGCTTCCCGACCGACTCCGGGGTCAGCAGCACGCGCTCGCGCAGCCGCACGGAGTCGGGCCTGAGGATGGCGTAGCCGCGGGCGTACTCGAGGGTGCCGACAAGGAGCTTGTTGCCACGCTCGATGATGCGCACGATCTCGCCGCTGGGTCGTTCGTCGTCGCCCTTCAGCGGGTTCGGCCGCGCCATGACCCTGTCGGTGTCCCACGCGCCGCCGAGGCGGTCGGCGGGGATGAACAGGTCCTTGCCGCCGGCATCGGGGATGACGAAGCCGTACCCACCCGACGTCACTTGCAGCCGCCCGAGCAGGAGGTTCATCTCCTGCGGCAACCCGTACGTCCGCCTCCGCGTGCGGATGAGCCTGCCTGCTTGCACCAGCTCGTCGAGCGTGTGGCGCAGGGCCGCGCGGTCCTCTACCTTCAACCGCCTCTGGACGTCCTGTACGTGCCAAGGCTTCTGCGGTTGATCGTAGAAGAACTTGAGGACGGCGTCGCTGTCAGTTGCTGTCATCTCCCGCGAGTGTAGCTTGACGCCGCCGTTCACCGCGTCACAAGGCGTCGAGTCCGCTCAGGCAACGCGGAGAGCTTCGGCTCGCACGAGGTCCAGCAGCGCGTCACGTGCGGGCGACGGCGCGAAGTGGTCGAGAGCCGCCTCTGCCCGCAGGCACTCGGCAGTGATGGCGGCGCGGCTGGCCGCGTCCGCACCCGACGACCTCACCAGGCCGACGATCCGCTCAACGTCGCCGTCGACGGAGGCGTGACGGCTCACGATGGTCCGGGCTTCCTCGCTGTCGTGGTCGAGGATGAGCTGCAAGACGGCGTGCGTCGCCTTGCCCTCGCGCAGGTCTCCCCCCGTCGGCTTGCCGAGCACGGCGCTGTCGCCGAGCAGGTCGAGGTAGTCGTCGCGCATCTGGAAGGCCCTGCCGTACGCGAGCCCGAACTCCCGCAGGGCGTCCCGCTCCTTGGCGGGGAGCCCCGCCAGCATCCCGACGCCCTCCGTCGCGGCGGCGAAGAGCTCCGCGGTCTTGCCCTCGATGACGCGCTGGTAGGTCTCGAAGCTCCAGTCCTGCAGCGTCGCGACCTGGAACTGCAGGACCTCGCCCTCGCAGAGGGCGGCGGCTGCGCGCGACATCAGGGCGATGAACTCGACGTTGCCCGAGCGTGCCAGCAGCCCGAGCACGCGGGCGAGCATGAAGTCACCCGACATGACGCTGACGACGTTGCCGTACCTGACGAACGCTGCCTGCGTGCCCCTCCTCGTCGCGGAGTCGTCGATGAGGTCGTCGTGCAGCAGTGACGCCGAGTGAAGCAACTCGACGGACAACGCCACCGTCGTCGCGTCCTCCCTGTCCCCACCGACCAGCGAGGAGGTGAGGTAGGCGAGCGTCGGCCGGAGCCGCTTGCCTCCTGCGCTGACGAGGTCGTCACCGATGGCCTGGATGAACGCCACCGAGGACCGCAGCTCGGCGCTGAGCGCGGCCTCGAACACCCGCAGCTCGCGTTCGATGATGCCCTGCATCAGCTCGTCACGGCGCCGTCGTCGTGAGCGGGTGTGTGCAGGAAGTACGCGAGGCGCTTGAGCCCCGCGAGGAAGTCGACGGACTCGACGGTCACTGCCGGTGGCACGGACACGACGGTCGGCGCGAAGTTGAGGATGCCCGGCACGCCAGCGTCGACGAGAGCGTCGGTCGCTGCCTGCGCGGCCCCGACGGGTACTGCCAGGAAGGCGATGTCGACCCTCTGCTCCGCCAGTAGCTGGTGGAGGTCATCGAGGTGGTAGACGAGCAGGTCGCCGATGCGCGTGCCGACCTTGGCGCGATCGACGTCGACGCCCGCCACGAGCTCGAAGTCGTACTGATCGAGCTGCGGGTACGCTGCGAGGGCCTGGCCCAGCCTGCCCATGCCGACGATGATCACGTTCCACTGCCTCGTGAGGCCGAGGATGCGCCTCAGCTCCCGCTTGAGGGTCGCGACGACGTAGCCGCTCCCGCGGGTGCCGAAGCTGCCGAAGTAGGCGAGGTCCTTGCGGACCTGGAACGCGGAGACGTTGGCTTCCGCCGCGAGATGATCCGACGACGTGCGCCCGACACCATCGGCTTCGAGGTCGGTCAGAACGCGGAGGTAGATCACCAGCCGGCTGACGGCAGCCGACGGGATGCCTTTCGGCATCAGCGGGGGAAGCTCTCGATTCCCGCGGCCTGCAGGCGGCTCTGCGCGTTGGCGAGTCCGGCGTCGTCGAACGGGCCCACCAGGAGCTTGATCAGGTCGCTCTCGATCCGTTCGGAGACGACGAACCCGAGCCCTTCCAGGCGCTCCCGCTGCGGCAGCGAGCTGTCACGCGAACCATACGCGCCCGCCTGGAGGTAGCGGTCGCCACCGGCCGCGCCGCTCTGCACAGCCGACGGCTGGGAGGCTGCCGGCGGGTTGGCTGCCGGCGGGGAAGCTGCCGGGGTCGTCGCCACGACCGCCTGTGCGGCGGGCGGGGTCGCGGCTGGGGCCGTCGACGCGTCAGCCTGCGTCGAGGCGTCGTCTGGCTCGAGGAGGTACACGGTCGGATCGCTGACCCCGAGGTCGGACTGGCTGATCCGCTGGGCGACGCCGCGAGCTTCGGCCTCGGTGTCGTACGGGCCGACGAGGACGATGGTGAGGGCGCCCTGGGAGCCGAGGAACACGGGGTAGCCCGCAGCCCTGAAGGTCTCGAGCTGCCGCTGGGCGTTGTCGGTGTTGCCGTAGGCACCGACGGAGACGCGGTACGGAGCCTCGGGCGACGAGGAGGCCGTCACGCTGGCTGCGGGCGTGATGGAGCTCTGCGGGGTGGACGGCTGCGGCGTTGCGGCAAGCGAGGCGGGCGGAGCGGTCGTCGTGAGGCTGCTCGAGCTCGGCTGACCGTCGGGCGGGAGCACCGCTATGCCGCCTGCTTGTCCTTGGCTCTGGTCCGCGGGCGTGACCGGGTCTTGTGCCTGGGAGGCTGGCGGGTCGCCGAGCGTGACGGCGGGAGCTCCGGAGGGGTCCTGAGCGACGACGGGAGGGTTGTCAGCGCCAGCGGGTGCCCCTTGCACGACCCCGGCACCCTGAGCCTGATCGCCTGACGCCTGGTTGGCGGCGGGTCCCGAACCGGCGACGGACGGACCGGATTGAGTCGGGTTCTCGGCGGTCCGACTGCCCCCACCGACCGGGAAGAACGTACCTCCCGAGATCAACGTCGCGATGATGCCTGCGATCACCGCCACGAGAGCGACGCCGATCAGAAGGTCGGGCCAGTTGCGTCGAAGCCAATCCATGGTCCCCATCTTACAGGCGGCGCCTGTGCGTCGAACGTCGTCGATCGAGTCAACCCGAGAGGGACGAGACTCAGTGCGTCTCGTCCCTCTCGGGCGGGTTCGCTACAGGTAGGTCGAGATCGCCGAGCACGCCGGCTCGTAGCCGAGCTCGCACGACGACACCCAGGCTTCCGTCGCCGCCCCGCGCCGGTTCTGGGAGAACAGCGCCCAGCCGAGGTTGTAGAGCGACTCGAAGTCCCTGTCGTTCTGGGAGACCAGCAGTGAGTAGACGGTCTCCGCCTCCTGGTACCGCTGCGCAGCGAGGTAGCCGGCGCCGAGGTTGGCGCGCGCTTCGACGCTGTTGGGGTTCAGCTGGACGGCCCGCTCGAAGTTGCCGACCGCGGTGGTGTAGTCGGCGAGCTGGTACGACGCGAGGCCGGCCCACATCTGACTGAGCGGATCGGTGGGGCGCGACTGGAGCACGAGGCTGAGGAGGTCGCTGGCGGCCCTGTAGTCGCCGAGGCGGTAGAGGGCACGGCCCGCGATGAACTGAGCGTTCGTCACCTGCTCCTGGTCGGCGAGCCCAGCGGAGAGCGCCTGCCTTGCGAACGCCAGTGCCTCCTGGCTCTGGGCCAGCTGGTCGTAGGCGGTAGCGAGCGCAAGGGCGATGTCGGAGCGGTCCGGGTCGAGGTCGGCTGCCCGCTGGAGCGGCTCGAGAGCCTGGCGGGTCTGGCCGTTCTCGAGGTAGGTGACGCCGAGGTTGTACTGGGCCTCCCACGACCGCGGGTCGACCCGTGCCGCGCTCTCGTACGAGGCTGCCGCGTCGCTCTCACGTCCGAGGCTGCGCTGCAGCGTGCCGAGCTTGACGAGGGTGCTGGCCTGAGCCGCGCTGTCTGCAGCGGCCTCTGCCTTCTCCAGCGCCCGTTCGAGTGACCACATCGCGTAGTCGATCTGGCCCTGGCCGACGTAGATGTCCGCGATGAGCGCGCTGACGCGGTAGTCGCCGCTGCGTGACTCGAGCGCGGTGAGCTCGGGGAGCGCTTCGAGCCCGTTGCCCGCGTTGAGCAGGGCCTGGCCGCGGCGCAGGATGTAGCTCGCGTTCTCGGGTTCGATCTCGAGGGCGTCGGCGTAGGCGCTGGCCGCGCCGGAGTAGTCGCCTGCCAGCTCGAGCTGGCCGGCCAGACCGAGGTGTGCCTGGACGCGGTCCGCGTCCGTTGCTTCGGGCGCGGCCTGTTCGAGGGCGACCCTGAACGACTCGGCGGACTCGCCGGAACGGCGCAGGCGCGCGAGCGTGACCGCCCTGTTGAAGTGACCGTCGAACCGCTCGGCGTGGAGGCGCGTGACCTCGGTGAACTCGAAGAGCGCTGCCTGGAAGTCCCCGCGCGAGAACTCGGACAGTCCGAGCCCGTAGTGGGCGTCGCCCGAGGTGTAGTCGAGGGCGATCGCCTCGAGGAAGGCGTCCTTCGCCTGATCGAACTGAGCGGCCTGGTAGTAGGCGTTGCCGAGCGCGACCCACGCGATGACGCTGCCCGGGTTGGACTCGACTTCGGCGCGCAACTGCGGGATCCCGCCTTGAGCGACCGCCACCGAAAGCAGGAGCATGGCCGTCATGGCCAGGAGCGCCCGTGGGACTCTCCTCCTGCACGTTCCTCTGATCATGCCTGCCTCCAGATCGCATCGCGTGGATACATTCGAGATGATGACGTATCGACCGCGAGATTCGACGGCCAGTCTAAACGGGGACCCCTGCGCGGCCGTGTGAAATGGTGCACGGGTTAGTGCCGTCAGAAACGCAAGAAAACGCCTCTGGGCCGGGGCTTCACGCACTCGCCATCGGCAGTGCTGCGGGGCGGCCCGACTGCAGTGCCAGCTGTCCGCACGCTCCGCCTGCGTCGCGGCCGCGGCTGAACCGCACGGAGACGCTCAAGCCGGCCCCCGCCAGGATCGCCTCGAACTCCTCGAGCCGTTGCGGCGGCGTCTCGGCGAACTCCCCGCCGGGCCAGGCGTTGAACGGGATGAGGTTCACGTGCGCCTTGAGACCCTTCATGCGGGCTGCGAGCGCCCGCGCCTGCCACGGCTGGTCGTTGACGCCGTCGAGCATGGTGTACTCGATGGTCACGCGCCTGCCGATGCGCTCCTGCCAGTACCGCAGAGCGTCGATGATGTCGTCGATGCTCTGCGCATGCGCCGTCGGGATGATGCGCCTGCGCGTCTCCTCGTCGGGAGCGTGAAGGCTCACAGCCAGCACCAGCGGAAGGCCCTCGTCCGCCAGCTTCCGCATCCGCGACGGCAGCCCGACCGTCGAGAGCGTGATGCGCCGCGCCGACATCCCGAGCGCGTGCGGGTCGATCATGGTGTGCACGGCGCCCAGCGCGTTGCCGTAGTTGAGCAGCGCCTCGCCCATCCCCATCAGCACGGCGTTGCGGACCGTGCGAGGCTCGATGCCCTCCCCGCGCGCGACGGCGAGGAGCTGGCCCACGATCTCGCCGCGGCTGAGGTTGCGCCCGAACCCCATGGCGCCCGTTGCGCAGAAGGCGCACCCTGCAGGGCACCCGACCATCGAGGAGAGGCACACGGTGCGGCGGTTGCGGTAGGGCATGTACACGGCCTCGGTGCGCTGGCCGTCGTGGAGCGTGAACAGGTACCGGACGGAGCCGTCCGTCGACGGGTGTCTCTCGGTCGCAGCGAACGGTTCGATGACGTACCTCTCCGCCAGCCAGTTCCTCAGCCCCGCCGGCAGGTTCGTCATGCTGGAGAACTCGCCTGCGCCCTTGACGTAGAGCCAGTCGCGGACCTGGCTGCGACGGTACGCGCTCTCGCCCTCGGGCAACGGCAGCTCGCCAGGGTCGTAGTCGTACAGGGTCCGGGGGCCGCTCACGCGCTCAACGCTACCGCGCGCTGGGATAGGATGACGTCACTGAGATGGTGAACCGCAAGGCGAAGGTCATCGGGATGGTGCTGGCCGGCGGGCGCGGTTCGCGCCTGCATCCGTTGACGTGGAAGCGCACCAAGCCGGCCGTCCCGTTCGGCAGCAAGTACCGCATCATCGACTTCGCGCTCAACAACATGATCAACTCGGGCATCTTCGGCATATTCGTGCTGACCCAGTTCAAGGCGCAGTCGTTGACGGAGCACATCCAGCGCAACTGGCGCTTCGGCACGTTCTTCTCGGACTACTACATCACACTGGCGCCAGCGCAGATGTACCTCTACGAGGAGCTCGGCGCGGAATGGTACCGCGGCACGGCCGACGCGATCTACCAGAACCTCCACCTGCTGGAGAACACGAAGGCCGACCTCGTCGCGATCTTCAGCGGCGACCACATCTACAAGATGGACATCAGCCACATGGTCGAGTACCACCTCGAGAACGAGGCCGACGTCACCATCGCCGCCTCCCCGACGCCGCTCGAGGACGGCAAGCGCTTCGGCGTCCTGCAGGTCGACCCCGACTGGCGCATCACCGAGTTCCAGGAGAAGCCAGGGGAGCCGAAAGCCATCCCCGGCCGCGAGACCCACTGCCTCGCCAGCATGGGCAACTACCTGTTCAGCGTCGACAAGCTGGTCGAGCTCCTCTCCGAGGACAAGCGCCTGTTCGCGTACGACTTCGCGCGCAACCCGATCCCGGGCCAGGAGGGACCCAACACGTACTGGCGCGACGTCGGGACCCTCGACAGCTACTGGGAGGCCAACATGGACCTCGTCGCCGTCAAGCCGCAGTTCGACCTGTACAACGAGGAGTGGCCGCTGCGCACGTCGGCCGAGTACTCACCGCCCGCCAAGTTCGTTCATGAAGAGGAGTCGCGCACGGGCAGGGCCGTCAACTCGCTGGTGGCAGGGGGCGTCATCATCTCGGGTGCGACCGTGCGCAGCTCCGTCGTGTTCAGGCGCGTCAGGGTCAACTCCTACTCGACGGTCGAGAACTGCGTCCTGTTCGACAACGTCACCATCGGGCGCCACTGCAGCATCGTCAACACCATCATCGACAAGAACGTGCACGTTCCCGACGGGACCCGCATCGGGTTCGACCCCATCGAGGACAAGCTGAGGGGCCTCACCGTCATGCCGAGCGGCATCGTCACCGTGCCGAAGAGCTACGTGTTCGAGTGATTCGGTAACAGCCTCGGCTCATCTGCGGATGCTAGCCTTGTCACCACTGGCAACGCGCAGCGCGCCAGCGCGCTCTAGCGTTCAGCACCCCGTGCTCCTCCCTCGCAGGGGCAGCCAAGCGCACGCGTCCAGCGTGAGCGTCGTACGACGCCGGAGGCTTCGATCTTGAGACGTTCGTTCAATCCCTGGTTGCTGGTGATGCTGCTCATCCTTGGCATCTTCGTGTTCAACCAGTTCAACTCGACCAACACCAGCCGCGAGGTGACCTTCTCGACGTTCACGGGTCTGATGGACCAGGGGCGCGTCGCGTCGGTCGTCATCGACCGCAACACAGGCAACATCTCCGGTGAGCTGACGAGCGAGACGCAGGTCACCATCGGCACCGAGCCACAGACCATCCGGTCGTTCCGTACGACGGCCATCCTCACGGACACGCTGCTCGAGGACCTGCGAGCAGGCGTACCCAACGTCACGATCCGCAACCCCCCTCAGTGGGTCGGGCTGCTGCTCGGCTCCATCCTCCCCATCGCGCTGCTGCTCGGCTGCTTCTGGGTCGTGTTCATGCGGGCTCAGGGCGGTCCCAACCAGGTGATGCAGTTCGGGCAGTCGCGCGCGAAGACGTTCGGCCGCGAGAACAAGGTGACCACCACGTTCAACGACGTCGCCGGTCACAAGGAGGCGAAGCAGGAGCTCGTCGAGGTCGTCGATTTCCTCAAGAGCCCGCAGAAGTACCTGCGCATCGGCGCGGAGATCCCCAAGGGCGTGCTGCTGGTCGGTCCTCCCGGGACGGGCAAGACGCTGCTGGCCCGGGCCGTCGCTGGTGAGGCCGGCGTGCCGTTCCTGACGGTCAGCGCGTCCGAGTTCATGGAGATGTTCGTCGGCGTCGGCGCCAGCCGCGTGCGCAGCCTGTTCGAGGAGGCTCGCAAGGCGGCCCCCGCCATCATCTTCATCGACGAGCTCGACTCGATCGGGCGCCGTCGCGGTGCCGGGATCGGCGGCGGGCACGACGAGCGCGAGCAGACGCTCAACCAGATCCTCTCCGAGATGGACGGGTTCGAGAAGGACACGTCCGTCATCATCATCGCGGCGACCAACCGGCCCGACATCCTCGACCCCGCCCTCCTGCGGCCGGGCCGCTTCGACAGGCAGGTCACCATCGGCCTGCCGACACAGCGCGAGCGCGAGGAGATCCTCAAGGTCCACGTGCGCAACAAGCCGGTGGCAGACGACGTGAGCCTCAAGCGCCTGTCGGAAGCGACGCCTGCCTTCTCGGGCGCCGACCTCGAGAACCTCACCAACGAGGCCGCGCTCATCGCGGCGCGTACCAACAAGCAGATCATCAGCTGGTCTGACTTCAACGAGGCGCTCGACCGCATCACGCTCGGCCTGCGGCGCGGCAGTCTCGTTCCGACCGAGGTCGAGCGCAACGTGCTCGCGTACCACGAGTCCGGCCACGCCATCGCCTACGCGGCGCAGCCGGTGCTCGGCGACATCCGCAAGGTGACGATCATGCCGCGCGGTGGAGCAGGCGGCTTCATGGCTCCGCTCGCGAAGGAAGAGATGTTCTACAACGTCGACCGCTTCAAGGCGCAGCTCGTCGTCGCGTTCGCGGGACGCGTCGCGGAGAAGAAGGTCACGGGCACGATCTCGTCGGGTGCGAGCAACGACCTCAAGCAGGCGACGGAGCTCGCCAAGCAGATGGTCCTCGACATGGGCATGGGCGCCCAGGAGTTCGTCGCATGGGGTTCCGACCAGGGACCCATCTTCCTTGGCGGCGAGATCTCCAGGCGCAAGGACTTCAGCGAGGAGACGGCCCGCGAGCTCGAGGGCGAGGTCTCGAAGATCCTCGAAGGCTCCTACCTCGACACGCAGAAGCTCATCGAGGACAACTGGGTGGCTGTCGACGCCGTCGCGAAGGCGCTGCTGCAACGCGAGACGCTCGACGGCAAGCTCATCCACAGGGCGTTCGCCATGGCGGCGGAAGGTACGCCGACGGAAGAGATCGTCGAGTGGGTCGTCGACACATCGGTGGAAGCCGAGCGCAAGCTGCAGGAGGCCGAAGAGCGCGAACGGCGCGCGGCCGAGGACGAACGGCGGCGCAAGGCGACGGACTCCGGCCGCGGTCTGCAGCCACTCGAGCCACGGAGCGAACCAAGGCCAGCGCAGGAGCCCGGAGCCTGAAGCCGGGCTCCGTCCGGTGCACGAAGCGCAGCGGCTGGTGCACGAAGCGCAGCGCCCGGTTCACGAAGCGCAGCGGCTGGTGCACGAAGCGGCGCGCGCATGACGGCTCTGGGGTGAGAGACGGACGTGTCGCTACTCGACGGTAAGTACGAGGTGATCGGCCAACGCCCGCTCGAAGGCGGGCGGACCCTGTTCGACGCCATCGCGCCGGACGGCACGCCGTTGCGCGTCGAGTGGTTCGACCTCCCGACCGGCCAGGAAGCGGCGTTCGAGCGCTTCCGCCGGCTCCTGCGGAACCTCAAACGCGACGACCTCGCGGCCGTCCATGACGTCGTGTCGCGCCCTGGCGCGCGGTACGTCGCGTGGCTCACGCCCGAGCCGACCTGCACCGCGACCAATGACGACGCCATCGAGAGCGTGCTCGACCAGCACGGCTTCGGGCCGGAGGCTGCCGACATCCGCCGGGCCCCGCGCAAGAGCGCGCGGCTCTACGGGCTGGCCTTCGACGGCATGAGCGCGCCAGCCGCCGTGGTGCAGGAACAGGCGGCGGCGCCGATCAAGCCGCTGCGGACGGGCACCACGCGCATGGTCAACCTCGACCAGGTGCCGGTGCCGGTGCTCAGCTGGGGCATGGCGCTGGTCCTGCTCCTCGTCGCGTCGGTCCTGTTGTTCGCAGCGTTCGAACGGCGCGTCGTCGATCAGCTGATCGTCGTGCCCGACCTCCTCGGCACCGACGTCAGCGACGCCATCCAGGCGCTGAGCTCCCTGAACCTCACCGTCGACGTCGTGCCGCTCGGGTCGACGGAGGCCGCGGGCACGGTGCTCGCCCTCGAGCCGGGCGCGGGCGCCGAGCTGCGACCGAACCGCACGGTGCGCGTCAGCTACGCGCTGCCGGCCGGACAGCTGGCGCAGACGGCCGTCCCACCGCTCGTCGGCCTGAGCTACCCCGACGAGGTGAACGAGGCGCTGGCCTCGGCCGGCCTCGTGCTTGGCGACGTCGCTCGCATCAGTGCGGCGGCACCTGGCGGGATCGTGCTGGCCCAGGGCGTCAGTGCAGGTGAGCGGGTCGGCAGCGGCGCCGTCGTCGACGTGCTCGTGTCGACGGGACCGGCTCGCGACCTGACCTTCGTGCCTCGTCTCGTCGGCATGGACGTCGACAGGGCGACCGAGCTCGCGATCATCGCTGGCATCGCTCCCGACCGGATCCTGGTCGACACCGTCAGCTCGTCGAGCGGCTCTGCCGGAACGGTGCTATCGCAGTCGTTGGCTCCGAACGTCACCGTCCCCCGTGACGACGCCATCCTCAGGCTGGTCGTCCAAGCTGGCACACCGACCGCAGCCGCGGGTGGGGTACCCGACCTCGTCGGGATGACGGTGGCCCAGGCCGAGAGCAGCCTGACAGGCTCGCCGGGCCGCTGGCGGCTGGTGGTCGAGCGCCTCGCCAGCCTCAACCTCCCTGCCGGTGTCATCGTCATGCAGAGCCCTGCACCGGGGACGCAGCCGCCCGAGCAGGGCGCGGGTCAGGGCGATCTCGTCGTGACGCTCAACCTCCACCCCGTCGCGCTCACCGACCCGGGCGCCACCGCCATCGTGCGCCAGCCTCAGGCACGGATGGTCGACTACGCGTGGACCATCCTCCCCGGCATCGGCAGGACGACGGCCGAGGTGTGGGCGACGAGCCTCGACGGAGCGAGGACCCTCGTCGCGCGCCCGACGGTCACGGGCGGGGAGATCCTCAGGGGCACGTGGCGTACCGCCGACCCGGGGCCGATCACGTTCGAGCTCCTGCTCGGGGGAGTTCCGTACGGCGACCCGTTACTGGTACCCTGATCGGCCGGCGGTCGGGGGGCGTATAGTGGCCGTCGCCAATGTTGGCAGCGACCGATGGAACGGCGGTCGCCGCGCCGTCAGCCCCGAGTGCCTCGAACCCACCGGCCCAACGCCAGCCGTCATTCAAGAGCGTCACATTGGAGCGTCGTGCTGAAGCTCATACGCGATCTCACGCCCTACCTGCGCCGTCACAAGGTGGCGTTGGGGGCTGCCGTCGTCCTCATCATCGTCAACGCGTACGTCAGCACCCTTGCGCCGATCATCCCAGGCCAGGCCATCGACGGCTTCCGCGAAGGCACGCTGACGATGCCAGGGCTCCTACGCCTCGTCGGCACGCTGTTCGGGGTCATCGCCATCGGCTCGGTCGCGATGATCTTCGTGCGGCGCCTCATCCTCGGCGCGAGCTGGGAGGTCCAGTTCGACATCAGGCGGGCGATCTTCAGGCACTTCTCGCGCCTCGACGGCGACTACTTCGACAACACGCGCGTCGGCGACCTGATGGCCCGACTGACTGCCGACCTCAACGCCGTCCGCATGCTGGTCGGCGTCGCGGTCATGCAGGGCGTGAACACGGCGCTCCTCCTGGTCTTCACCATCGTGAGGATGTTCAGCCTCAGCCCCAGCCTCGCGCTCCTGACGCTGGCCGTCGTGCCGTTCATCACCGTGAGCTTCTACCTGCTGCTGCGGGTCATCCATCGCCGCTACCAGCTCGTTCAGGAGCAGTTCTCCGACATCTCGGCCATGGCGCAGGAGAACTTCAGCGGCATCCGGGTCGTGAAGGGCTTCGGCATCGAGAGGCGCGAGGTGGAGCGCTTCGGCCGCCTCAACGACGAGTTCGTGCGCCGCAACCTGTCGCTCACGCGCGTCGACGGCCCCCTCTTCCCGCTGATGGAGTTCATGTTCGGCCTCACGGTCGCCTTGCTGCTCCTCGTCGGCGGACGGCTCGTGCTCGGCGTCGGCAGCGAGCTGACCGTCGGGCAGTTCTCGAGCTTCGTGTTCCTGTTCGAAGGCATCCAGTGGCCCCTGATCGCCCTCGGCTGGATAGGCAACATGGTCCAGCGCGGCATCACGTCGTGGGGCCGCCTCGCCGAGATCCTCGACGCCGTACCCGACATCGCGGACGACGAGAAGACGGACTACTCGCTGCGGTCCATCGAGGGTGACATCGAGTTCCGCGACGTCACCGGCAGGTTCGACGGCCGCAACGCCCTCGACCACGCCAGCTTCACCATCCGGCAGGGCGAGTCCGTCGGGCTCACCGGTCGGACGGGCTCAGGCAAGACGCTCATCGTCAACCTGCTCATCCGGATGATCGACCCGGACGACGGCCAGATCCTCATCAACGGGATCGACCACCGCCGCTACCCGATCGAGGTGTTGAGGCGGCACATCGGTCTCGTGCCGCAGGAGCCGTTCCTGTTCTCGGACACCATCGAGGACAACATCGCCTACGGCATCCCGGAGGCTCCGAAGGACGTCCTCACGCCGAAGGTGAGACGGGCAGCCACCATCACCCAACTGGTCGGCGACGTCGACGAGTTCCCGAGGGGCTTCGCGACCAGCCTCGGCGAGCGCGGCGTGACGCTCTCCGGCGGGCAGCGCCAACGCACGGCCATGGCGCGGGCCATCATCAAGGACCCGACCGTCCTCATCCTCGACGACGCGCTGTCCGCCGTCGACACGCAGACGGAGGCGAGCATCCTCGAGGGCCTCATCGAGGTACAACGCGACCGCACCACCATCATCGTCGCGCACAGGGTGAGCGCGTTCCAGAACTGCGACACGATCCACGTGCTCGAGGACGGGCGCATCGTCGAGAGCGGCAGCCACGAGCAGTTGGTCGCGCATGACGGCTGGTACGCCGACATGGACAGGCGTCAGCAGCTCGAGGCAGACCTGGAGGCAGCGTGAGCGGCGAACCACAACGCACCCAGACCGACCGCGAGCGCGAACAGCAGGCAGCGGTCCCTGGCGTGAGTCCCGAGACAGCCGGCGACCTGGCGACCTGGCGGACGAACAGGGCCGCGCGGCCCCAGGGCCTCACCGACATGGACCTCCCCGAGTACTCGGTCGCGGCCATGAAGGAGAAGTACAAGGCGGAGCGGAAGAGCCGCCGCAAGCTCATGCGCGAGGAGAGCGTCCTCGACGAAGACGGCGAGGCGTTCGAGAAGGCCTACGACCAGGGCATGATGATGCGTCTGCTCCGTTACCTCGCGCCGTACCGGCTGCAGCTGGTGGCCGGCGTGGGCCTCCTGCTCGTGTACAGCGCGCTCCTGCCTGCCTTCCCGACGCTGCTGGCCCGGGCGCTCGACCAGTACATCGTTGCCGCGCAACCGCCGTTCTCGCTGCTCAGCACCGACGAGCGGCTCAACGGCCTGACGGTGATCGTCGCCATCTACTTGGGCTTGCGCCTGCTCAGCTTCGTGCTGCGCTTCGGGTACACGTACCTCGTCTCGTGGCTCGGGCAGCGCATCATCTACGACCTGCGGCGCGAGATCTTCGCGAAGATCGAACGGCTCCACCTCGGCTTCTTCGACCGCACGCCGGTCGGGAGGCTCATCACCCGCATCACCTCCGACGTCGACGCGATCCAGCAGATGATGACGGACGGCGTCGTCGGGCTCATCGCCGACGTCGGGCTGCTCGTCGGACTGCTCATCTACATGTTCACCATCAACTGGCAGATGGCGCTGATCACGCTCGTCGTCATGCCGCCGCTGTTCTTGACGCTCAACTTCCTCAGGCGTCGCCAGCGCACCGCCTACCGCGCCGTGCGCCTGAGGACCTCGAAGTCCAACGCCTACCTCGCGGAGAACCTCAGCGGCATGAAGACCGTGCAGCTGTTCAACCGCGAGGCGCGCAACTCGCGGCGCTACGACACGCTCAACCTCGACCTTCTCGAGTCCAACATCGAGCAGGTGCGTTGGTTCAGCCTGTTCTTCCCTGCCGTCAACATGATGTCGGCCGTCGCGACCGGGCTGATCCTGTACTTCGCGGGGACGCGCCTCATCGGACCCTCGTTCGAAGAGACCATCACCATCGGCATCCTCGTCGCCTACATCCAGTTCTCAGGCATGTTCTTCCGGCCGCTCCAGGACCTGTCGGACAAGTTCAACATCATCCAGGCCGCGATGGCGTCGTCGGAGCGCATCTTCGACCTCATCGACACGCCCGAGAAGATCGTCAACACCGACGACCCCGTCGGCTTCGAGTCGCCGTTCAGGGGCGACGTCGAGTTCAAGGACGTGTGGTTCGCCTACGAGGAGGGCGAGTGGGTGCTGCGCGGGGTCGACTTCACGATCCCTGCGGGCGAGTCGGTGGCCTTCGTGGGCCACACCGGTGCGGGCAAGACGACCATCATCAGCCTCGTGAGCAGGTTCTACGACGTGCAGAAGGGC
>ERZ795041.322-NODE-322-length-18439-cov-6.464806_pt1 | contig 18439 bp, 15 predicted proteins | sample MGYA00375125_ERZ795041 | MGnify/ENA primary metagenome ERZ795041 (study PRJEB30170, sample SAMN03074214) | activated sludge metagenome | biome: Common Effluent Treatment Plant; feature: Wastewater; material: Activated sludge; isolation source: activated biomass in...
CCGGTGAAGTAGTCGGTCAGACGATCGATGACAATCGCCAGAGCGACACCCGTGGCCGTCGAGAGGAACGGCCGCCACCATCCGCCGGGCACAGTGTCCATATACAGCAGAGCGATGACGCCAAAGAGAACCACCGAAATCGCCGCCGAGGTCAGGAACCCCTTGAAAATAGCCTTCATGGCGTTGCCGCTATCGTCGGATTCACCCTTGACGAGATACGTGCCGACGATTGATGCCAGGACGCCGATGCCGCGAACCAACAGCGGAAATAGAATATATTCATTGTGTCCGGTGATCAGGGTCAGGGTCACGCCCAGGATCAAGGCGGAGACAATGGTGACTTCATAAGACTCGAAAATATCGGCGGCCATACCGGCGCAGTCACCCACGTTGTCGCCGACCAGGTCAGCGATAACCGCAGCGTTGCGCGGGTCATCCTCAGGCATGTCGTGCTCGACCTTGCCGACCAGGTCAGCGCCCACGTCGGCCGCCTTGGTATAGATGCCGCCACCAACACGCATGAACAAGGCGATGAGCGTGGCGCCAAAACCGAAACCCAACAGCGCATCGGGAGCCGCCTTACCGAAGATCATGAAGATCAGCGTGCCACCCAACAGGCCCAGGCCGTCGGTGAGCATACCGGTGATCGTTCCGGTGCGATAGGCGATACGCAGCGCGTCCTTGAAACTGGTGCGGGCCGCACTCGCCACGCGCACATTGCCTTCCACAGCCATGCGCATCCCTAATTGGCCGACAGCCAGGGAAAACCCCGCGCCCATGACGAACGCCACCGCGCGGCCGATGCCGACGATAAGCCGAATCGTGTCCTCGCTATATCCCGCAAATACTTCGAGAGAAAACTCCGTTGGGGGAACGATATAGACACTGAGGAAGAGGGCGACTGTCAGGACAGCGATAAACGGCAAAATCGTGCGGAGCTGGCGAGTTAGATAAGCATTGGCACCCTGACGGATGGCTTCCCAGACCTCCTGCATTTTTTCTGTGCCTTTGTCCTCGGCAAGGATCTGCCGACGTAAAAACAAGGCATAGATAAGGCCCAGGAAGGAAACCCCCAACACGAACCAGACGGCGATCACCTCAAATGACGTGAGGTTCATCTCCAGAAACCGGAATATCTGTTCCATACTTGCTATCAAACCTCCTATTGGTACAAATTAAAGCGGAGCGACAAAATTATTGAAGTCGCCAATTTTATCCATGGGTTCAGGTATTAATCTTGCGTTGATTCTTCTCCGTCCCACGGCATTGACCATGAAAATACCAACAAGCGAATTTGTCTTGCGCGCACCGCAAACCCTCTACTACTTGTTCATTTTGCGCGGACGATTCGATACGATTCATACGACCTGCCATAAAGCACATAAACATAAACTGTTTGTAAAAATAGACAAATTTTGGATCATAATTGGCCGACTTCATCCGGCAGGCGGGAAAGGCGTGTCACCCCTGCCTCGACAAGACACATCATTTGGGCGGCACGTTCGTACTTTCGAGTATAATCAGGCGCGATTTCAAATAACTGTTAAAAGCCATGACAACGATCCTGACCTACGCGCCTGCCCCCGGCCATACGAAAGCACAACATCCCGAAAGCTTTTCGCGGATGACCGGATTGATCCCGGCTCTCGAACAACATGGATTGCTGACCGACCTGAGCCAACTGCCACCTACGCAGGCCACGGTCGAGCAATTAAGACGAGCACACACAAATGAGTTGATCGAATACGTCCGGCATGTCTCGGAGCGAGGCGGTGGGCTACTGGATCATGGCGACACCTACGTGACCGGCGAAAGCTTCGCGCTGGCATGCCTGGCGGCCGGTGCTTGCACGGCGGCCGTAGACCAGATCATGACTTCTCAGGCCCAAAATGGCTTTGCCCTGGTTCGCCCGCCGGGTCACCACGCCGAGACCGACCGGGTGAGTGGCTTCTGCATTTTCAACAATGTTGCCGTGGCCGCTCGCCATGCTCAGGTGGCACACAAGGCCAAACGGGTGGCGATCGTCGATTTCGATGTGCATCACGGCAACGGCACCCAGGACATCTTCTTTGAAGATGATTCCGTTCTGTTTATCTCCACCCACCTTTACGCGCCCTATTTCTATCCGGGCATTGGGGGAATGTACGAGATTGGAGTCGGCCGCGGACGAGATTACACGTTCAACGTCCCGCTCCCTCCATACGTGGGCGATATAGGATATCGGCGCGTATTCGACGAACTGATCGAGCCGCGTCTTCAAGCATACCAGCCCGACCTTATCCTTGTATCCGCCGGATTCGATGCCCATTGGCAGGATCCCCTGGCAATGGGCGGCCTGAGCCTGACGGGCTACGCAGAGATCACGCGCAAGCTACTCGGCTATGCCCATGACCTTTGCGGAGATCGCATCCTGTTCATCCTTGAAGGGGGGTATCACCATGAAGTTCTGGCTGCGAGTGTTGTCAATGTCTTTCATGCGCTGCTCGGCCATGACGAAATATTCGACCCTTTCGGCCCGATGACCAGGCTGGAGCATGACATTGATGCTCTGCTGGAGCGCCTGAAGGCCCATTACTTGCTAAAATAAGCCATCCGCTCGATAATAAAGTACGGAAGTTGACCATAATTCGTTGATCGGATGGGTTCCATTGAACCTGATTAGGATGTGTGCGTGCGCCACTCGGGGGTGTGACACAACGAAACTGTCGCCGGCGCAAAGGAAATGCTATGGACGATCATACCGATGACCGCAACCCCGACCTCCCACCGGTCGGTACGCCGGAAGAATTGGAAGAAGCCCTGAAGTGGCTGGAAGATTTGACGGCCAGACAGGGCAACCCCGCCGACAAATCTGCGCCGGCGCCGGCGGCCTCTCTCGATTCACCGTTCCGGGGACTAATCGATAGCGAAGATGGCGATCTGCCCGACTGGTTGCGCGAACTCCCCGCCTCCCAACAACTGGATAACAACGAGCCGGAAAGTCGTCTTGACTGGCTGGCCAAGATGGCTCAGCAGGAATCAATCGAAGAACTGCCCACCCTGGAATGGCGGCGACTTTCCGAGCCTGCCCAAAATGCCATCCTGAGCGGTCAGAACATCGAGATGCTTACGGAAGCTTATCCCGGGCCTACCCATCACGATGAACCCGTGTCCGACGCGCCCGTGGAACTTTCAGCCGACTCCATCGACGAAGCCGCGGGTGAATCTATCAACCGGTCGTCGGCTGAGCTACCGGCGGAGCCGACGACCGGTAGTCCAGAAGAGGCACCGTTCACGGAAATTGAAGCGGCAGCCAAAGACATTGTCATCGATGAAGCAGAACAGCCCGAACCCACATTACCTGAATTGGACCTTGATCATCAAGATAAGGGACCGTTCCCTGCTTCAATCGCGTCGGTGACGATGGGGCTCAACGAAATTCTCGGTGAAAATCGTCCACTCGAGAACGCAAGCGAAATGCTTCCGGGCGAGTTGAGCCATGATGACGAGCCGCTGGATGATCTGGACGCGGCAATGGCCTGGATAGAGGAGCTGGCCGCCAGCCAAAACGCGCCGATTGAGGAGGTTCCCAGTGTCGCCGATCGGGCGCTCGCTTCCAAGCTGATGATGGAAGCCGGGCTGACACCAACGGTTTCTCCGCTGGATGAATTAGGATCCGACTCCGACTTCGTTGAAGGTCTAACGCCAACCCATCCATTCATTGAGGAAGAGGACTTCGCCGACACAGTTGTGCTAATGGAAACCCTCACCGCCGATCATGGTATCGTGCCTGATCCGGCACGGGAGCCTGAGGATATTTCGGTAAATAGCACCGAAGCCGACTTCATTGGGCAGCAGGAAGCTCTTGAGGAACCGGAACGCCGGGATGATATTGCGGCTGAAATCGAAGAGCCTATCTTCCTGGAAGAAACCCCGGAAGAATTGTCCTTTGAAGAGGCGATGGCTTTCCTTGATGAAATCGCGGACACACAGACTCCGGACGAGGGTAAAGCCACAGAAGCCATCATTCCGGAAATCGAGGCGTCACCTACGGCCGTGGCATCAATCGAAGAGCTTGCGCTGGAGAACGCGGCGGCCGAGCGCCATGAAGAGACCTTGGTGGAGACCATCAATAACAATGACGACTCAGTTATCGCCGACTTCGACGAGGCGGATACAGATACGGATGCATTTGAATCATTGTCGGCTGATGATGTGCCCTGGCTCGATACACCGGCCGAGGAAATGGTCGTCGCCTCGCCGGTAGATTACGACGGAGGCGAAGATACGAACCAACCCAACATCGAAAGCGTGAATGGCAGCGGCTACGGTGAATTGGAAATGGCCTTGCTAAGCCTCGATGCGCTCGCATTGCCGCCCGGCAGGACGCTCGATGACGTAGCCGCCAAGTTGACCGCCGCACAGATGGCCCCGTGGCGCAATATGGACTCGGCTCTCGATTGGCTGGAGCAGACGCTCAATGAAGAAGCCACTCCCATAGTCGAGCCAACGAGCGAGCTTGACGACGCCAGTCTCATCGAACAGATGCCCGATGATCCCGACGCGGTGTTGGCCTGGCTGGAACAAATCGCCGCGCAAGAAGGCTCACAGGCGGCCGAGGTTGAGGAATTCGCTCGGGAAGAATCGTCGGCCGTCATAACGAAACAGACCCAATCCGAACCTTTTGTCGAGGAACTGGCCGAGGCCGACCTGCTCAATATGCCGGATGATCCCGACGAGGCAATGGCCTGGCTCGAAGGGTTGGCTCATGGCGGCCAACCCGCGCCATCCGCAGCCAAGGAGCAGATATTAGCTGCCCCCCAGCTGGAGGATTTCGCCGAGGCTGAAGCAGCTATTGAGGAGGAAGCCGCGGCGGCCGAACCGGAAACCGAGAGTATCGACACCGCGACCCTTGATATTCAGACCCTCGAAGAGCCGGAGAGTGAGTCTTTCCTTATCCAGGAGGTTGTGCTGCTCGATGTGGACGTCGAGGATTACGCCATGCCGTTGCCGGAAGCATCCACCGAAGGCGAGACGGCATCCTTCGAAGAGGTCGAGGTCGTTGAAGCTGCGATATTCAACGGCGATAGCGAGGTCGCGGGAGATTCCTCAGGCGATGAGCTGTTCGCCGAGGATATAGTCATTCTTGATGAGCCGGTGATTGAGGCCGAAATCGAGATCATCGACCTGCCGGAGCAACAGATTGAGATAGCCGGATCGAACCAGGAAATCGTCATTATCGATGACGGGGCTCCGGCTGAAGAAGAAACAGTCTTGGAAGAAACGAGCGAGCCAAACGATAAAGAGCCGGCTGTCGATGAGCAACCCACCGAAGAACCGGCGGTGGCTGTCGAGGAAAAACCACAACTGCCTTCGTGGATCGACTTGCTAAGGCCACTTGATTAAACCCACCCTTCGGGGATAGACAACAAAACTGAATTGGAGTTTTCTAAATGGAACAAACGTTAGTACTGATAAAGCCGGATGGCGTGCAACGCGGGCTGGTCGGCCAGATTATCACTCGACTTGAGCGCCGTGGGCTTAAGCTAATGGGCATGAAATTCATGCAGGTATCAAGCGAACTGGCCTCAACCCATTACGAGGCCCACGTGGGCAAGCCGTTCTATGAAGGGCTGGTCAGTTACATCACCTCCAGCCCCATCGTTGCGATGGTGTGGGAAGGAAAGGACGCGATTCAGATCGTGCGCACAACGATGGGCGCGACAAACGCCGCCACAGCCGCGCCGGGCACGATTCGCGGCGACTTTGCCGTGGAGATCGGCCGCAACCTCGTACATGGTTCAGACGGTGTGGAGAGCGCCGACCGAGAAGTATCGCTGTTCTTCAAAGCCGATGAACTGGTCAACTGGAAGCGCGAGAACGACCGCTGGATTCGCGAATAAAGCGAATCACGCTATTCCGCATAAATAAAAAAGGGGCCTCGCAAGGCCCCTATTGCATTCTGACGACCACCCGGCCCTTGTGCCACAACGATTCAAGGTCGTAATAAGCGCGCTTTTCCTCATCGAACAGGTGAACAACGACATCCCCAAAGTCAATCAGAATCCAGCCATCGGCTGGAGTTCCCTCGACGCCCTTGGGCATCCGGCCTCCTTTCTCCTTGGCCTCAATTTGCACGGCCCGCATTAAAGCCCGCAACTGGGGTTCGGACTCACCGCTGCATATGACGAAGTAATCAGCAAAGACCGCTTGAGAGTGGATGTCCAGCACGAGAATGTCGATGCCCTTTTTATCCTGCAGGGCGTCAACCAACAAGTGGGTTAATTCAAGACCTTCCAGACAGCACCTCCAACGCATGGTAATTGATACGCGCATTGTAGCGTGTTTACCCCCCACTGACCATAGGCAAGTTGCTCCCCTGCCCGCTGCGGGTTAGACTTCGGCCCATTGTTTCATTCGTGAAGGCACCTATGTTTCCTTTCCTGAACCAACCCACCCGCGAAGATCGCTCCGTCTGGAGCGTCAGCGAACTAACCGCCTATATTCGCGAGATGTTCGAGCTGGACTACCGCCTGCAAGAGATCGAGGTGACGGGCGAGATTTCCAACTTCACTCGCGCCGCTTCAGGTCATCTCTACTTCACGCTCAAAGACGGAGCGTCCCAGATCAAGTGCGTCATGTGGCGCTCGCAAGCCGAACGACTGCGCTTCAGACCTGGTGAGGGAGATGCCGTGCTGGCGCGCGGCCGCATCTCCGTCTACGATGCCGGCGGAGTTTACCAGCTCTATGCCGAGCAATTGCAGCCGGCCGGGCGCGGCGATCTGGCAGTCGCCTTCGAGCGGCTTAAAGAGACCCTGGCCGGTGAAGGGCTATTCGATGCCGAATTCAAGCAGTCCATCCCGCGTCTGCCGCACAAAATCGGCATCGTCACCTCATCCGGTGCCGCGGCCCTGCGCGACATTCTGAATATCCTCCAGCGCCGCAATCCTCTCGTCTCGGTTCTCATCGCGCCGACGCTCGTGCAGGGGGAAATGGCTCCGGCGCAGATTGTTCGCGCGCTGCGTTGGCTCGACGGCCGGGACGACATCGACACGATCATCATCGCGCGGGGCGGTGGCTCCATCGAAGATTTGTGGGCGTTCAACGACGAGCGCGTGGCCCGCGCCGTCTTCGCCGCTCGCCATCCCATCATCAGCGGCGTAGGGCATGAGACCGATTTCACCATCACCGATTTCGTCGCCGACTTGCGCGCGCCGACTCCTTCGGCCGCGGCCGAGTTGGCCGTGCCCGACCTCTCCAACATTCAGCCGGTGTTGCAGGAGTTCGCCGAGTCAATGGATCGGACAATGCAAGACGTCATCGTCATGCGACGAGAGAGTCTGCGCGCTCGGGCGCAGATGCTATGGCTCCTCAACCCACGCCGGACGGTCGACGCGGATCGCCAACAGGTCGATGCGATCACCGAGCGATTGGGGCGAGCCATCCATCGTATCTACGAACGACAAACCGGCCGTCTGGGGATCGCTCAAGCCGAGCTGATGGCTTTCAGCCCCGAAGCTGCCCTGGCCCGCGGTTTTGCGATTGTTCGCGATGTCGATGGTCGGGTTATCGTCAACGTCGATCAAGCGCGTTCAGGAGAACAAATCTTAATCCGGGTTAGTGACGGCGAATTTACCGCGCAAGTCACGAAGTAAGGCGGAACGATGGGATTGGGCTAGTTCTCGCTCCAAAAGGCGATAGATCCCCCCGCCAACTCGTACGGCCGCCCCCCGGCCGTCGAGACCACTTGAATGGAATCGCGCTCGCCCTCGCGTACCGGCAGCAGAATGGCGCGGCTGTCGGGCGACCATAAGCGATGGCTGAGCGCATATTGGTCGAAGTAGGGCAGAAACACGGACAGGAACGGCGCCGTAGGCTCAAAATCGAGTAGCCTCAACCCGGTTCCCGATTCCACATCAACGACGGATAGGGTCAGAAATCCCCGGCCGAACTGAGCCGCCGACTCACGAGCCACACGGCTAACGCCGGCCGTTTTCGTCGGCGCAGCGGCATTGATGGTATTGTCTTCGTCGAAGTTGCCACCCAATGTGATGAAAGCGATTTGCCGACCGTCGGGCGACCAGAAGAACGCCAACACCGTTCGGGTACTCAACATTTTCTCTTCGCCGGTCGCGGCATCCAGCACGTGGAGTGGCCCCCAAAACTGATGACCGTCCTCAAAACCCTTGGTAAAGGCGATCTGCTCACCGGTGGGGCTCCAGCTTAAAGCCGTTGACCCGACCTGCTGATGGGATGAGCGCTCGCCGGTCCGGGTATCCACCACAACCAAAGAGGTGAGACCCTCATCAGCTTCGGCGAATGCCCAATAGCGACCGCCCGGGCCAATACCGGGAGCCTGGAAATCCCCCGGGACGGCGAGATTATCGGCCTGTGTTCGGCCATCGACATTGATCAGAGCCAGCATATTTTCGACGCCACGATGACCGGCATGAACCAACAATTGGCGACCGTCATCCGACCAGTCCCAGTAAAACGGCGAACCCGTTGCCAATTCCCGGCTCTCGGCCGCTTCGTCTGTGGCCACTACATTCAAGCTCAGCAGATTGCGATCCCGGTTAGCAAGAAACCCGAGGTTCCGATTGTCCGGCGACCAGAAAAGGTACACCGGCGCTTCCTCCGCGCTGTAATAAACCTGATGATCGCGTAAGCCGCCGGATCGGGCGGCATCCTCAAGCACGTAGATGGCTCCCCCCAACGTCCGGTTGCCGATTAGGGCCAAACGGCGGCCGTCCGGCGACCACGCCGGAAACTGGAAGCGCGCATTATCGCTCGCCAAAGTCAGCACGCGACGGTCTTCGCCGGTTGGCGACATCGTCTCGATCTGACCATCGGCATTGACGATGACGATGCGATTGATCTCAGGAGCGGCTGTGGCAGGCTCGTCCGTTCGTATCGCCGGCTCCGCGGCGGCCATGACAGTCGCGGGCGCGGCCGTGGGGCTGCTTTCGACCACGCGAACGACCCGTTCCATCACGGCCGTCTCGGCTCGAGTTTCATAACCGGTCACGACAAAATAAGTCAGAATTGAGGAAAAAACGAGGCTGGTAATGATGACGAGCGTTATCGTCAGATAGAGGCAACTGCGTCGGGAAGATGACGAGCCTAACTCCTCTTCACTCAGCTCATCCGGATCGATTGGGTCGGGTGCTTGCTCGTCATACATGGGATGATTGTAACATCACAGGTGGCGGTACTCTAACCGGCTTACCAATTGTTCAGCAACCATCAATCGTGACCGGAAAGATCGATGCGTGGTAAAATCAGGGTATGAGTATCCAGGAAGGTTCCGTCAAGGAAAATGCCCTCTCCGGCTTCATCCAGGCTGCGGGGGTGATATTAGCTGTGTCTTATCCGGTTCTCGCTCTTTCGGCCGGCGTGCGCGCCGTCTACCAGTTATTCCTGAAGGAAGACGTCACCAGCTATGTGCCCGCGGTGCTGAGCGGCATTGCTGCTCTGGCCTACCTGCTGGCAACAATTGGCTTCGTCGTGCGCAAGCGCTGGGCCTGGCGATTGTCAGTCTTCGCGCTGGCCTTCGAGCTGGTCATGGTCCTGCTCGTCGGCACGCTCAGCTTCATCATCCCCGACACCATCGGCCGCACCGTCTGGGGCCATTTCGGCGCGGATTACGGCTACTTCCCATTGATCCAGCCGTTGCTGGGCCTCGCCTGGCTCTTTCATCCGCAAACGAGAAAGGTCTACAACATCGGCCGCGCGGCCGTCGAGACGGCGTAAGCTCTCAACCTGCCTTGGCCGGATACTCGTCTCTCTATTCCAGCGAATACTCAGCTTCGATGTAACGCCGCGTCTTCGTCTTCGCTCGAATAAGAAGCGAGTGGGTTTCCGCGTGATTGCCCTTGTAGGTGATGCCGGGCAGAATAGGCGTGCCCGTTAATCCCGTGGCGGCAAAGAAAATATCGTCGCTGGTGACCAACTCATCGACTGTGTAGATCTTCCTCAAATCCATGCCGGCCTGAGTGATGGCCGCGCGCTCCTCGGCCGACTGGGGAGCCAGCCGGGCCAACATTCCCCCGCCCAAAGCCCGAACAGCGCAAGCCGACAGCACCCCTTGGGATGCGCCGCCGATGCCCATCAGAACGTCGACGCCCGTGTCGGGCATGGCTGCCTCCAGAGCGCCTTCCGCGTCACCTTCCTGGCGCAGATAGATTCGCGCGCCGGTAGCTCGAATTTCCTCGATCAGATCATGATGCCTCATGCGCTGCAGGACGACGACCACCAGATCGCGCACTGACTTCTTCTTGGCCCGGGCAATAAGAGCCAAAGTCCAGGCGGCCGGCGCGTCCATACATTCCGGCACAAGCACATGAGCCGCGTCGCGGTCAACGACGATCTTGTTCAGGTACTCCGCCGGCCCGGCCGACCAGATGCTGTGTCGTGGAGCAACCGCGATGACCGACACCGCGCCCGCTTTGCCTTCGATCAACAATTGGGTGCCGTCGATGGGATCCACAGCCAGATCACAGATCGGCTGCTCGCCGAAGATCACACCTTCGCACAGGGCTGCGTTACCATCGATCAAGCGGTCTTCGCCAATCGCCACGCAACCACTGACACCCAACCGCACGAGCATGTTGTACATGGCGTCCGTAGCGGCCGCATGAGCTGCGTCGAAATGGCCGGAGCCAATCCAGCGCCCAGCCGCAAGCGCGGCCGCTTCGGTGACTCGCGTCAGGTCAAGGCCAATATTTCGGGAATTGAGATCGTGTTCCATCATCTCGTCACTGCTCCGGTCGCATCAGGTTCCGCGTCGAACTCGACGGCCGTCAGCAATCCGGCGGCCTCCCAAGCTTGCATGCCGCCGTCAACCAGGCGAATATCGCTGTAGCCCAGCTTGCTCAGAATGGCCGCTGCGCGACGGCTGCGTCGTCCTGTTCGGCACACTAATACGATAGGTTTGTTGTCCGCCAGATCGATACCCTTCTGCAACAGTGTTGAAAGAGGCACGGACTGGGCCGCAATGATGTGAGACTGACGGTATTCTCGCGGCTCGCGAACATCAAGAACGACGGGATGTCGGGAAGAGTCCGGTGCACGTAACATTTTCCATAGCTCTTCCGGCTTGATGGTTGGAACGCTTTCGAGGCCTTTCGTCCCCTGCACCGCGTCAACGTCGTTTCCGGGTGGCGAGACATCGATCAGATCAAATCGTTTGGGCAGGTTCTGGCACTCGCGAAAAACACGAACCGGACATTCATAAATGCAAACGGCCGGATCCAGGATCCGTTGGAACAGATACTCGATGGCCGTGTCTTCATCCAGAATATTTTGTGGCCCCAGATTGCTCAGGCAGCCTGTCGTCACCATCAGGCGGTGCGCGGCATCGCTCACCCGCACGAGGAAGACATCGCCGCCTTTCTCACGATAAGTGCGGATCAGGCTCTCCAACATGTGGATGCCGCTGAAATCGACCTGATTGACGTGATGCATTCGGATGAGCAGAAACCGCTGCTCGGGGTGCTCGGCCGCCAGTTCCAGAATCTCCTCCTCAATATGGCTAACCGCGCCAAAATATAAATCACCCTGAATCTCAATGATGCCCAGTTGCGGGCAGAGCGGCGCGTCGGGCCGATGGACGAAATGCTGAAAGCCTTCGTCCGGCACGACGACCTGTACTCGCGGCGCGCTGGTTCGAATGAGATAGAGAACAAACGAGAGCAATATACCGCTGAGGACAGCGAAATCAAGCTCCAAAAACACCGTGCCCAGAAAGGTGACGATCATGATGATAGCGTCGCCTCTGGCACCACGGACAATACGTCGGATTCCCGCCTGATCGATCATGTAGTAGGCGGCGATGATCAGTATGCCGGCCAAGGCGCTGACCGGCATATAAGCGCCCACCGGGCCAACAGTCAACATCACCACCAGGATAACCAGCCCGGCCACGATCGATGCCAGCCGCGTCCTCGCTCCTGCCCTGAATTTCACCGCCGAGACGGAAAAGGAACCTGATACCGGGTAGCCACTGAGCAGACCGGAGAAGATATTGGCGAGGCCCTGGCCGACGAATTCCTGATTGTTATCCAGACGTTGTTGCGTCTGGGTCGCCAGCGACCGGGAGACGGCCACCGTCTGAACCAGCCCAATCGCGGCGATAGCCAACGCCCCGGATGAGAGACGGCCGATCAGGCCCAAATTCATCAAGGGCAGTTCCGCGAAGGGTGGTATCCGGCTGGGCAAATCGCCGATCACGGTCACTTCCGCCGCGCGATCGCCAAGCAGAAACACAACCAGCGTCGCCAGGCCAATCGCGATTAACGCCCCCGGCAAGCGAGGAGCAAAACGCTTCAGCAGAATAATTACCAGCATGGTGCCGATGCCCAGCGCGGCCGTGAGCGGTTGCATTTCAGGCAGCGCCAAAAGCGTACCCCGCAAACCGGAAAGCACGCTATCACTATCCACCTGCAACCCCAAGAGCGGATCGATCTGGCGAAGGGCGATGAGAACACCGGCCCCCGCCGAAAATCCAACGATCACTGAATGGGAAACGAAGTTGACGATGAATCCCAACCGGAACAGACCCAGCGCCAACTGGAAGACGCCGACCATCACCGCGACCAGGCCGGCAGCCACAATGAAATCAGGTGATCCCGGCTCCGCAAAGAACGCCAGCGTCGACAGAAGTAATAACGATATCGTGTTGGTAGGGCCGGAATGGAGCTGCTCGGATGATCCCCACAGCGCGGCAACAGTGCCGCCGACAATCGCCGTGTAAAGGCCCATCCGCGGCGGCAACCCGGCCAGCAACGCGAACGCGATCGCTTGGGGAAGCAGGATCACGCCGACAGTCAGCCCGGCAATCAGGTCCGGGCGCAGGTTGGCGCGATCATATCCGCGAAACAGCGTGATGGGCTGCTGCAAATAGCGAAGAGCGGGCAGAAACGTACTTCGAGGCGACCACTTTTTAATTGCGGCCACGGCCGCGCCGCCTCCAGGTGAATGCCTGCCGCCGCCGGGGATAGGAGGTGGATGAACGGATTGATCGTGCAACGATCCCATTCTATGTGAATCGGTTACGCTCGGCAAAAGGTGGTCAAGCGGTTAGGGGAAATCGATCATTCTGTAGGGATAGACGTTAAGGATCGTCGTATCCCCATAACTACTGTCGACAATTTCATCCTGGCGGTAGACATGGATATGTCCATGCAGAAGATAGCGTGGTTTGAACATCCGGAGGAAGCTGAGGAAGACCTTGAAACCGGTGTGGGGCAGGTCCGGCCGGTCATGAATCCCATAGGGGGGCGAATGAGTGACGAGGATATCGAGCGCACGGCCATATCGCTGCCTGTTCCATAGCAGCCGGGGAGCCATCTGGGCTACGGCCATGCGCATCTCCGCCTCCGTGTACATATATTCGCCATAAGGCTTATAGCGCATCGAACCCTGCAAGCCGGCGAGGATAAGCCCTTTGCGTTCCACGACTTTGCCGTGGATGTCCGTTCCACCGCGCACATCGCTCCAGATCTTTCCATCGGCCGCATATTGTGGCCCATCGTCGTGGTTGCCGCGCACGTAGACAAGCGGCACATCCAGAGCCGAGGTGAGAAAATCGAGATAATAAATAGGCAGATCTCCGCAACCCACAAGGAGATCGACATCTGGAAATAATTGACCCACCTGGCTACTGTAGAGCTTGTCCAGGACGCGGTCGCTCACGGCCAGAATTTTCATGGATCGGGCCACTCGCGATGGTGGTTTTGTTCCAGCTTGGTCAGGATAGCCTGTTCCAGATCGATGCCGCTGATGCTCGCCAGTTGCAGAAGATAGAGGGCGACGTCGGCCAGTTCTCCAGCCAGTTCGTCGGGTCTGCGGGCTTCCTCGCGCCATTGGAAATGTTCCAGCACCTCGGCCGCCTCCAGCATCAGAGAGATGGCGAGGTTGCGTGCCGTCTGGGGCTTGGTCGAATCAGGATCATACCAGCCCTTCCCAGCCACAAACTCGTGCATCGTTGCTTCCAGATCTTTCAACTCCATAGTCTGTCGATTTTAACCGAATAATAAAGCCGCCGGCCACCCTGAGAAAGGGGCCGGCGGCCTCGTCGTTAAAACAAACATCTGCCGCGGGCCGATGGGTCAAATCGCAATTCGCTCCACCTGCCGCACCCGGGCAAAGTTTAGAGCCTCTCGGCCACGTAGGCGGTCAGGTCAGCCAGACGCGAGGCATAGCCCCACTCGTTATCATACCAGGTCACAACCTTGATGAAGTTGCCGTCGATGACGTCGGTGGATAATCCGTCAACCGTCGTGGAGGCCGGATCACCCTTGAGGTCCATGGAGACGAGCGGTTCATCGGTGTAATTGAGAACCTTGCCCAACCAGCCCTTCTCGTCCGCGGCAGCCTTCAGCACAGCGTTGATCTCTTCCTTGGTCGCCGACTTCTCGATTTCGGCCGTCAGGTCAACCACCGACACGGTAACGGTCGGAACGCGGAAGGACATGCCGTTGAATTTACCCTTCAGGTCGGGCAGCACCAGGCCGATAGCCTTGGCCGCGCCGGTCGAGGTTGGGATGATATTGTTGGCCGTCGTGCGAGCGCGGCGCAGGTCCTTGTGAGCCACGTCCAGGATACTCTGGTCATTGGTCATCGCGTGAATGGTGGTCATCAGGGCGCGCTTGATGACGAAATGCTCGTGGAGCACCTTGGCTACCGGGGCCAGGGCGTTGGTGGTGCAGCTGGCGTTGGAGATGACGTTCTGGGTCGCAGAATCGTAGGTTTCTTCATTGACGCCCAGGACGAAGGTGCCGTCAACATCCTTGCCGCCGGGAGCAGAGATGATGACCTTCTTGGCGCCGGCCGTCAGATGCGCGCCGGCCGTGGCCTTGTCGCGGAAGCGGCCCGTGCACTCGAGGACAATATCGACACCCAGATCGCCCCACGGCAACTTGGCCGGGTCTTTCTCCGCGTAGCTCTTGAGTTTTTCGCCATCCACGTAGATATCGCCGTCGCGGACCTCGACTTCGCCCGGGAACTTGCCGTAGGTGGAGTCGTATTTCAACAGGTGCGCGTTTGTCTCGGCCGGCATCAGGTCATTGATCGCCTCGACGTCGAGAACGCCCTGATAGTTCTCATAGATTGCCTTAAATACCTGGCGGCCGATACGGCCAAAGCCGTTGATACCAACTTTGATAGTCATAGATAAATCTCCTTTCGTAGTGAAATGGTAGTTCTGTGTTAAGTGTGTGGATATAGTGGGAGTGCGCTCACGAAAATCGACAGCGCACTATTGGAAATTATACCCTATCTTTGGCCTGACTAAAAGTAGCTGCGCAATCTTTATGACAAATGTCATATTTATCCGCGCGATAAATCATATCTCCATCAGTCCAACAAATTGATAACGGCACGGGCAAGCTTCCTGCTGTCATGACGCCAGGGGCGGGCCTCGTCGACAAGATCGCGCGCGATCATGCGGATTCCCCGCACCGGGACGATCGGCACGAAGCAGGTATTCCCCCCACCGGCATCGGCCGGGATGGAAAAGTTATCATTGGCCACCACGATGTCCAGCAGGTCGCCCGACACGTGCCGCAAGATGGCGTTAACGTGGTCGGCAACCGTGTAATCATCCGTCTCGCCCGGTTGAGTGGCCAGATTGCAAATGTAGGCCACCTTTGCCCGACAATGGCGCAACGCCTCCGCTAAATCACTCACCAGCAGATTGGGCAAGATGCTGGTGTAGAGACTTCCCGGACCCAACACAATCAAATCCGCCTGAAAGATGGCGCGGAGCGCCGGCGGGTAGGCGCGGGCATCGGCGGGGTCGAGTCGCACATGCTCGACGCGGCCGCCTGCCTCAGGAATCGCCGATTCACCCACCACTTCGACGATTTCCTCTCCCGCCAGGGTCACGTCGGCCACCAAGGTTACATTCTCCAACGTTGACGGCAACACCTGGCCACGCAGAGCCAGAACGCGCTGCGCGGCCAGAAGCGCCTCATCAAAGCTGCCGGTAATGCCGGTCAGAGCGGCCAGCAACAGATTGCCGAAGGCGTGGCCGCCCAAGCCCTGGCCCGTGGCAGCCTCATGGCCGTTCGTCTGGACCTGCGTGCCAAACCGGTATTGCAAGACCTGAATCATGAGTGACTCATCACGCGCCAGCGCCGCCAGGTTGTTGCGGAAATCTCCCGGCGGCAACAAGCCCAGCTCCTTGCGCAATCGACCGCTGCTGCCGCCGTCATCGGCCACTGTAACAATCGCGGTAATATTGCTCGTATAGGTCGTCAATCCGCGTAACAAGCCGGGCATACCCGTGCCACCGCCGATGACGACGATATGCGGCCCGCGATCTCGCAAGCGATAATCGTACAGCGAATCAACCACGGCACCCGGCCCGGCGCGCAGCGGTTCGACCAGATTTTTGCCCAGCTTGATGACGGACAACAGCATCACCAAGCCGCCGACAACGAGCGGCAGGAGCACCCGCAACCAAGGCGGCAAGAATTGCAGAGTCAGTACGCCGAGGACACCCGCGGGGGCCCAATCGGCACGGCTTATCACCAACAACAAATCGAGCCAACCCACGCTCATGATGATCACGCCGAGCACAAGCAAAACCAGCCAGCGCTTGATGCCGATGCCGATCGCCAGCCAGCGACGACGCAGGTAGAGCGAATTCCAGAACCTTTTTTTGCTTCTCATCGCGGCGCGTGCTCAGAGCACCAGGAAATCGCGAATGTAATCCAGATGCTCCTCATAATGCTCATAAGTATCGCCTATGATCCAGCCGGTGATGGGGCGATCGTTATCTCCGTCCTGGGCATCAAAGGTAGAGTAGCCGCGCTGCAAGTCGGCGTCGTCCAGGCCGGCCAGCGCGTTGAGCATCTCCTCGTGGGCCATGCGCAGCGCCGCCAGCGCTTCGGCCGCTGAGCGTTCACGTCCGCGTTCAAAGACAACATCGTTAATCTGGTCCATCGTCAGATCGCGCCCCTGGGCAGCGGTGATGCCCATGCCGTCCGTGCGCGACCGGCCGGTCAGCAGGTAGGCGATGCCCTGCTCCCAAGCCGCCAGATGGAACAGATGATCGCGTATCGCCCAGCCTGAAGCCGGATCAACCCGCTCTTTGGTCTCGTCATCGAGACCGGCAAGCACGTCCATTAGCTCTTCCCAGCCCGTTTGGATACGCTCCAGCAACCGGGTTTTAGTTATTTCGTTTTCACTGGTCATTGTGCTGCTCCTCAGCTATCGCTCGAATGATTCAGAGAGATCTCTCAAGACTGACCGCGTTGATCCCATAACTGGCGCGTCACCTGGATGTGGCCCGCGTGCAGCGCCGTATGCTCCAGAGCGTGGAGCAGCGCCCAGCCGACGGTGCGCTCCTCATTGAGCATGCCGACCGTGCGCACCTCCACAAGCCGCGACAGATCGAGTTGGCTCAGAACCTGCCGCGTGGTATCCAGAGCAGCATTGAGCCGCTGCAGCATCTCGGCCGTGGAGACTTTGAAGGTCTCGAACTCTTCCGCCCGCACCCGCCCGGAAGGCAGACCACCGGCCACATCACCGACCCAATAGCGCCAGGAACCGGCCGTATGGGCCAGAATGATGGCGATAGAGTTCATATCCGCCCCGGGTTTCCAGTCGAGCGCTTCGGCCGGCAACTCGGCCACATCTGTCTCGATCCCTTTGTGGATGGTTTCAAAACGCTGCAACAAATCCTGAAATACTTGTTCCATTTTCGTCACCTCCGTGAGTTAAATCGTATCAGGATTATCGCAATTTGCATGACATCCATCACGCTCTGTCGTTTGTCCAATTCGGCCGCGTGCGGTATAAGTCAAGCGGCTCGTGTCAATTAGACGCGAGCTTTATCTATCCAGAGGTCATTACTCCGATGGAGCAAGCAATCACCCACCCCAACGCCCACCGCCGAGCCTATGCTGTCCTGGCGTTCAGTCTTGTCAGCATGGCATTCTCCGGCATCCTCGTTAGCCTGGCCGGCGCGCCCGGCGCGGTCTCGGCTTTCTACCGGATGTCGATCGCCGTCGTCGTCCTGATCATTCCGTTCTTCCACAGCCTTGGGAAAACGGGCGTGCCCAGCCGCCACGAGACGCTTATTGCTATGCTGGCCGGCCTTTTCTTTGCCGCCGATTTGTTCTTCTGGAATACCGGCATCTTGATCAGCGGGGCCACCAACCCGACGCTGATGGGCAATACCGCGCCAATCTGGGTAGGCATCGGCGCGATGGTCTTCTTCGGCGAGCGGCCGGGGCGTTTGTTCTGGATTGGCCTGCTGATCGCTATCATCGGCGCGGCCGTGATCCTTGGCGTCGATGCGCTAAACGACGTCGGCCTGGGGACATTCTTCGGCATCCTCTCCGGCATGTTCTACAGCGGTTACTTTCTGGTCGTCCAGCGCAGCCGGCAGAAGTTAAACACCATGACTTCGTTCTGGCTCTCGGCCGTCGGCTCAGTAATGGGATTGATA
>ERZ795041.323-NODE-323-length-18399-cov-3.563290_pt1 | contig 18399 bp, 13 predicted proteins | sample MGYA00375125_ERZ795041 | MGnify/ENA primary metagenome ERZ795041 (study PRJEB30170, sample SAMN03074214) | activated sludge metagenome | biome: Common Effluent Treatment Plant; feature: Wastewater; material: Activated sludge; isolation source: activated biomass in...
TGAACATCCAACCCAGCGCTAACAAGCCCACCGCGACCACGACCGCGCTGCCTGCTCGTATGCGAGTAAGAAAATGCTCTGTGGCTACATTGTGATCGACGCCCGGATACGTCTGCGCGAGGTGTTCGTCATGAATGCCCGTCGCCTGCGCGGCGCGCGTGTACTTGATGAGCCGCGCCGGAAACAGCACGGACATCACCAGTATCTGGACCAGGAAAATCGCGAGAAATACATAGACCTCGATCATGACGACCTCACTTTGCAGTGGTTGCCGAGAGGGCCTCGGCAAACGCATTGCGGATTTCTGAATCGGTTACACCGGCTTCGCGCAGCTCGGCGATCGACTCGCCGAGCTTGCGCAGTGTCCATTCCCGCAAGTTGAGCTTGCAGTTCGCTTTGGCCTTGGGATGCACGTAGGTGCCGCGGTAGCCCTTGGTCTCGATGATCGAGTCGCGCGTCAGCAGCTGATAAGCCTTGGCGACTGTCTTGCTGTTGAGATCGAGGTCGTTGGCGAGCTGGCGGATCGAGGGCAGCGCGTCACCGGGCTTCAGGACGCCGGCCGTGACCGCGGCCTTGATCTGCTCGATGAGCTGCTCGAACTGCGGCACCGGGTTGTCGATATCGATGGTGATTTCCATCGGAAGTGATCGCTTCTATGTACCAGTTGATCCAATGGTACAACTGGATCATTAGTGTGGCAACATTCCGCGCGACTATTCATATCGCACCCGCCTGATTCAGGCGCATGGCTTGCGCGTGACGCTATAAACAAAAAGGGGCGTCACCTGCAGGTGACGCCCCTCGTATCGCCGGAAGCGCAATCGACTTAGAAGATCTCGAACAGTCCTGCGCCGCCCATGCCGCCGCCGATGCACATCGTCACGACGCCGTACTTGGCGCCGCGGCGCTTGCCTTCGATCAGCAGGTGGCCGGTCATGCGGGCGCCCGACATGCCATAAGGATGGCCGATCGAGATCGCACCGCCGGAAACGTTCAGTTTCTCGTTCGGGATGCCGAGCTTGTCACGGCAATAGAGCACCTGGCTCGCGAACGCTTCGTTCAATTCCCAGATGTCGATCTGATCCATCGTCAGACCGTGTGTCTTTAGGAGCTTCGGCACCGCGAAAACGGGGCCGATGCCCATTTCCTCGGGGCCGCAGCCGGCGACCATCATGCCGCGATAGGCGCCCAGGGGCGTCAAGCCGCGTCTCTCTGCTTCTTTCGCTTCCATCAGCACCAGCGCCGAGGCGCCGTCCGACAGCTGCGAGGCATTGCCCGCGGTGATGAACTTGCCTTCCTTGATGCGCTGGCCGTCCTTGAATACGGGCGTGAGCTTCTGCAGATCCGCGAGCGCCGTCTTCGGGCGGTTGCCTTCGTCGAGCTTCAGGGTGACTTCCTTTTCGGAGGTCACGCCGGTTTCCTTGTCGGTCACCGTCATGATGGTGGTCGTCGGCACGCTTTCCGCGTTATGGCGGCCTTCTCCCTGTGCCTGCGCCGTGCGCTGCTGCGACTGCAGGGCGTACTCGTCCTGCGCCTCGCGGCTGATGCCGTAGCGCTCGGCGACGATTTCCGCGGTCTCGAGCATCGACATGTAGATCTGCGGCATGTGCTTGAGCAGATACGGGTCGGCGCCACGGTAGCGATTCATCTTGTCGTTCTGCACCAGCGAGATCGATTCGATGCCGCCGCCGATGGTGATCTGCATGCCGTCGCTGATGACCTGCTTCGCGGCCGTTGCGATTGCCATCAGGCCCGACGAGCACTGACGGTCGATCGTCATGGCGGGCACGGTGATGGGCAGGCCTGCGCGCAGCAATCCCTGACGAGCGACGTTGCCGCCAGTCGAGCCTTGCTGGAGCGCACAGCCGAAGACCACGTCCTCGATTTCGCCGGGATCCACGCCGGCGCGCTTCACCGCATTGGAGATGACGATCGAGGCGAGCTCTTGGGCCTGGGTGTTGTTGTACGCGCCACGATAGGCCTTGCCGATCGGAGTACGTACGGTAGAAACGATGACTGCTTCACGCATGGGAGCACCTTTACTTACTTCATGTCCTGGAAACGCTTACCTTCCGCCGCCATCTTTTCGAGCAGCGGAGAAATCTTGAAATCCTTGCCGAACTTCGGCAGGTATTCCTTCAGTTTTGCGACGACGGTCTGCAGGCCGACGGTGTCGGCATAGAACATCGGGCCGCCTCGATACACGGGCCAGCCGTAGCCGTTGATCCAAACGATGTCGATGTCGGATGGACGGATTGCAATGCCTTCTTCGAGAATCTTCGCGCCTTCGTTGATCATCGGATAGATCAGGCGCTCGAGAATCTCTTCCCGCGAGATTTCGCGCGGCGTGGCGCCGGTCTTCGCCATGAAATCCTTGACGATCTTCTCGGTGATCGGCGAGGGCTTGGAGTTGCGCTGCTCGTCGTAGTCGTAGAAGCCTGCACCCGTCTTCTGGCCGCGGCGATCCATTTCGCACAGCACTTCGCGAATCGTGGAGCTTTTCGAGGTTTCCTTGCTCCAGCCGATGTCGAGGCCGGCGAGATCGGACATCTGATAGGGACCCATCGGCATGCCGAAATCGTACAGCGGCCGGTCGATATCCCATGGCATGGCGCCTTCCATCAGCATCGCCTGCGCCTGTGCCTGGCGAGAGGCGAGCATGCGATTGCCGACGAAGCCATCGCAGACGCCCACGAGCACGGCGATCTTGCCGATCTTCTTTGCCAGTTGCATTGACGTGGCGATGACCTGCTTCGAGGTCTTCGCGCCGCGCACCACTTCCAGCAGACGCATTACGTTCGCGGGCGAGAAGAAGTGCAGGCCGATCACCCACTCGGGGCGCGTCGTTGCGCTGGCGATCTCATTCACGTTCAAGAACGAGGTGTTCGAGGCGAGGATGGCGCCCTGCTTCACGATCTTGTCGAGCTTGCCGAACACGTCTTTCTTGATGGCCATGTTCTCGAACACGGCCTCGATCACCAGATCGCAATCGGCGAGCGAGCTCAGATCGAGCGAGCCGGTGAGTAGGCTCATGCGCTTCTCGACATCGTCCATCGTCAGGCGGCCGCGCTTGGCGCTGGTCTCGTAGTTCTTGCGGATCACGCCCAGGCCGCGCTCGAGCGCTTCCTGCTTCATTTCGACGATCGTGACGGGAATACCCACGTTCGCGAAATTCATCGAAATGCCGCCACCCATCGTACCGGCGCCGATGACGCCGACTTTCTTGATCGGGATGGTCGGTGTGTCTGCCGGCACGTCCGGAATCTTCGCGGCCTGGCGCTCGGCGAAGAAGGCATAGCGTTGCGCCTGCGATTGCGTGCCGTTCACCAGTTCGATGAACAATTTGCGCTCGACCTCCATGCCTTCGTCGAAGGGCAGATTCACCGCCGCTTCGATCGTCCGGATGTTGTATTCAGGGGCGAGGAAGCCGCGGAACTTCTTCGCGTTGGCTTTGCGGAAATCGGCGAAGATTTCCGGCGTGCCGCGCGCGGCGATCATTTTTTCGTTGGAGTCGCGCACTTTCCTGAGCGGGCGCTTCTCGGCAACGATTTTCTTCGCAAACGCGATTGCGGCGGAGCGCAGCTCGCCTTCGGGCGCGAGCTCGTCGATCAGGCCGGCCTTGTGCGCGGCCGGTGCGGGCACGTGCTTGCCCGAGGTCATCATGTCGAGCGCCTGTTCGACGCCGACGACGCGCGGCAGGCGCTGTGTGCCGCCGGCCCCGGGCAGAATGCCGAGATTCACTTCAGGCACACCGCATTTCGCCGACGGAACGGCAATGCGATAGTGGCAACACAACGCCACTTCGAGGCCGCCGCCGAGCGCGGTACCATGAATCGCAGCAATGATGGGCTTGGGAGAGTTTTCCATCACGCCTTGGGCGTCGATGAGACTCGGTGGCTGCGGAGGCTTGTCGAATTCGGTGATGTCGGCGCCGGCGATGAAGGTCTTGCCTTCGCAGATCAATACGATCGCTTTCACAGCGCTGTTGTCGATCGCTTCCTTGATTCCTGTGATGATGGATTCGCGCACTTGCCGCGATAACGCATTCACCGGCGGGGAATTGATCGAGAGGATTGCAATTTCGCCTTCGACGGCGAGGTTGGCGACGGCGTTGATAGCCCCCATCAGTGCGTCTCCCATACTGAATGTCTGAATAATGAATCCGCCGGATCTGTCGGAATTCGCGGAATACCAGGAATTCGCGGGCAGCGCAGCGGGGCGGCATTATAGGCTCACTTTTGGAATCAGATACTGCGTTGCAAAGAATTCTGCGGTGCGGCCCGGGACATGGCCGATCAGGAAATGCCTGACTGTGGAAGCTGACTGGCTGGCGAGCTGGCCAGAAAAGAAATCACTCTCCCTGCGTAGCGAAGATCCGGCCAGCTCGCCACCCTCTGACCAGAGCCCTGATACGCAGAGGCGGCCTGCACGCTCCGTCAGAGAGGGATCTCGATAGAGGGGTTTCATCGCGCACTTCGAAGGCGCAGCGCCCCCTGGGCGCAGCGCCAATTCGATGCATCCTGCCTCGTGCGCCGTCATCGCCTCGTTCGCACACACATCCGTACACGCAGCGCAGGTGCGCAGTTTCCTTCACGTTTCTCGCCTCGTGTCACCAGTGCGTCGTTGCTGGCATGTGACTTGCTTTATCGCGGTCGGTCCAGCGATGGACCTCGTTTCCGGTTTTGCCATTCATGCACAGGAGAGCTTCGTGGCTCGCGATACGTCCGAGAAATACTCCCGCCGCACCGTTGTCACGGCAGTGCTGTCGGGCGCCGCGATGAGCGGCATTGCGTCGCTGCTGCCTCGTCCGCTGTACGCGTCGTCACTGAAACCGGAGACGACCAAGGCCGTGCTCGGCTTCATCGCGCTCACCGACGCCGCGCCGCTGATCATCGCGAAGGAAAAAGGTTTCTTCGCCAAGCACGGCATGCCCGATGTCGACGTCGCAAAGCAGGCATCGTGGGGCACGACGCGCGACAACCTAGTGCTCGGCTCGCAAGGCAGCGGTATCGACGGCGCGCACATTCTCACGCCGATGCCTTATCTGATTTCGAGCGGCAAGGTCACGCAGAACAACCAGCCGACGCCGATGTACATCCTGGCGCGCTTGAATCTCGACAGTCAGTGCATCTCGGTGTCCGCCGAATACGCGAATCTCCAGCTCGGCCTCGATGCCAAGCCGTTCAAGGCCGCGCTGGAAAGGAAGAAGGCGTCGGGCAAGGCGGTGAAGGCGGCGATGACGTTCCCCGGCGGTACGCACGATTGCTGGATTCGCTATTGGCTCGCCGCCGGTGGCATCGATCCCGACAAGGACATCGAGACCATCGTCGTGCCGCCGCCGCAGATGGTCGCGAACATGAAGGTCGGCACGATGGATTGTTTCTGTGTGGGTGAGCCATGGAACGAGCAGCTCAAGAATCAAAAGATCGGCTACACGGCGATCACGACGGGCGAGCTGTGGGCGAAGCATCCGGAGAAATCCTTCGCGATGCGCGCCGATTGGGTCGACAAGCATCCGCGTGCGGCACGGGCGCTGCTCATGGCCGTGCAGGAGGCGCAGATGTGGTGCGACACGCGGGAGAATCGCCGCGAGCTCGCGCAAATCATCGCCAAGCGCCAGTGGGTCGGCGCGCCCTTCGCGGACACGGTGGATCGCCTGCTCGGCAAGTTCGATTACGGCAACGGCAAGCTCGTCGAGAACAGCGCTCACGACATGAAGTTCTGGCGCGATTTCGCCTCGTATCCATATCACAGCCACGACCTGTGGTTTCTGATCGAGAACGTGCGCTGGGGTAGATACGCCAGCACGGAAGATCTTCATGCGCTGATCGCGAAAGTGAATCGCGAAGACATATGGCGTGACGCGGCGCGGCAGCTCGGCGTGCCGGCCGCGCAGATTCCCGCCTCGAAGTCGCGCGGCGTCGAGAAGTTCTTCGACGGCAAGACGTTCGACCCCGCGAATCCCAGCGCGTATCTCGCCAGCCTTGCGATCAAGCGCAGTTGAAAGATCGCTGTCCTCGTTCCCTCCCTCCGCGATCGCGCCCTCCGCGATCGCAGGGGAGGGTCAGGAAGGGCTGGTTTCCCTGCAAATCCCGTTCAATCCATGAGCAGCACGACACAAGACCTGAATACATTGATGACCAACTCGAGCCCATCCGCGCCGAGCCTCGCCCGCGCGAGCGCCCCCGATGTCATGCATCGTCTGCGCAAGCGCGCCAACGATGCCGCGAAAACCATCATTACACCGCTCCTCACGCTCGCCTTGCTCATCGGCTTATGGGAGCTCCTGTGCGCGAAGCCCGATGCGAGCCTGCCGCCGCCGAGCCAGGTCGTCACCGAGACCTGGGAGCTGATCGTTCATCCGTTCTATGACAACGGCGGTCTCGACCGCGGCCTGTTCTGGCATCTGCTCGCCAGCTTGAAGCGGGTGGCGCTCGGCTATCTGATCGCGGTCGTCGTCGGCGTCGCCACCGGCGTGCTGATCGGGCGCAGCGTCTGGGCGATGCGCGCGCTGGACCCGTTGTTCCAGGTGTTGCGCACCATTCCTCCGCTTGCGTGGCTGCCGCTGTCGCTGGCCGCATTTCGCGACGGACAGCCGGCGGCGATCTTCGTCATCTTCATCACGTCGGTGTGGCCCATCGTCATCAATACGGCGGTGGGCATTCGCAACATTCCGCAGGACTATCAGAACGTCGCGCGCGTGTTGCAGCTCAACGGCTTCGAATACTTTCCGCAGATCATGCTGCCCGCGGCGGCGCCCTACATCTTCACCGGGATGCGCATCGGCATCGGCCTGTCGTGGCTGGCGATCGTCGCGGCCGAGATGCTGATCGGCGGCGTCGGCATCGGGTTCTTCATCTGGGATGCGTGGAACTCATCGCGCATCAGCGACATCATCCTCGCGCTGGTCTACGTGGGCGTCGTTGGCTTCCTGCTCGATCGCGCGATCGCGCTGTTCGCGCGCCTGGCAGCGCGCAGTTGAAATATGAAGCAAGTGACGGAGCGGCCATGTCCACCAAATATCTCTCGATTGAATACGTCTCCAAATCCTTCACGCGCGGCGATACCACGACGCAGGTACTGAGCGACATCTCGCTCGCCGTTCACAAGGGCGAATACATCTCGATCATCGGGCACTCGGGCTGCGGCAAATCGACGCTGCTGAACATCATCGCGGGCCTCACGCCGGCGACCAGCGGCGGCGTGCTGCTCGACAATCGCGAGGTTCGCGAGCCGGGTCCCGACCGCGGCGTCGTGTTCCAGAATCACTCATTGCTGCCGTGGCTCACGGTGTATCAGAACGTTCGCCTCGCGGTCGACAAGGTCTTCGCCAGGACGAAGTCGCGGGCGGAGCGCCACGAATGGACGCTGCACAACTTGAAGCTGGTGCACATGGAGCACGCGCTCGAGCGGCGGCCAGGCGAAATTTCCGGCGGCATGAAACAGCGCGTCGGCATCGCGCGAGCGCTGGCGATGAGTCCCAAGGTGCTGCTGCTCGATGAGCCGTTCGGTGCGCTGGATGCGCTGACGCGCGCGCACTTGCAGGATCAAGTGATGGAAATTCACGCAACGCTCGGCAACACCATCCTCATGATCACGCACGATGTGGAGGAAGCGGTGCTGCTCTCGGATCGCATCGTGATGATGACCAACGGCCCGAGCGCGCGGATCGGCTCGATTCTCGATGTCGGCCTGCCGCGTCCGCGCAATCGCCTCGAACTGCTTGCCGATCCGACATATACGCAGTGCCGAGCCGCTGCGCTCGACTTTCTGCATCGCAAGCACCAGTACGTGGAGGCGGCGTAGCTGGCGATTCGACTTTGCGCGTGCGCTGCCTTCCTCGCCTCCCCCGCGAAGCGGGGAGGGAATTCTTGCCAGCAGGCCACACCACCAACCCTACGGGCGAGCGCTTATGAGGCACGGGGCATTGCGGATTTGGCGGCTGGGCTGGCGTGCGGATGATCTGCGTATGGCACAAAAGTGTCGGGAGCCCGCCCGGTCATTCCGCGTTCGGGATCTCAATTACACGGGAGGATTCATGAGTCGATACCCACGGTTTGCAGGGCGGTTCGCAGGGCAACCGACGCGAGCCCTCGTCCGAACCATCGCCCAGACCACTACCCAGGTCATTGTCATGGGCGTTGCACTGACTTACGTGTCCGGCCTGTCGGCGGCCGAGCCGGATTCGCTGAGCAATGCGTTCACCAACATCAAGCCCATCGTCGATGCGCGCGTTCGCCATGAATACGTCGATCAGGAACCGCTGTCGGAAGAGTCCGATGCGAGCACTCTGCGGCTGCGATTGGGATTCGAGACCGGCAAGGCTTGGAATACGAGTCTGCTTGCCGAGGGCGAGTTCGTGTGGCCGTTCGCCGGGGATTATCGCGACGACAATTCGATCGCCACCAACACGGCCTATCCGGTCATTCCCGATCCCGAAAGCTACGAGCTCAATCGCCTGCAGCTGACCAACACCTCGCTGCCGGGCACGACGATCACGGTCGGCCGGCAACGCATTCTGCTCGACGATCACCGCTTCGTCGGCAATGTCGGCTGGCGCCAGAACGAACAGACGTTCGACGCCGTGCGCATTGTCAACAAACCCATGGCGCCGCTCACGATCGACGTGACGTATCTCAACCGGGTGAATCGCGTCTTCGGCCCGGACTCGCCGCAAGGGCGCTACAAAGGTGATGGCTACCTCGGCAACGTGTCGTATCAGACACCGCTCGGCAAGCTCACCGGCTTCGGCTACGTGCTCGATTTCGATCCTATTGCGACGCTGCCGGCAGCGATGAATCCGATTCGCTCATCCACGCAGACGATCGGCCTGCGTTTCGCGGGCGAGCGCCCGGTCGGCGAATTCAAGCTTGCTTACGTCGCCTCGTATGCCACGCAGGAAGATCACGGACTCAATCCATTCGCGTTCGATCTCGACTATTACCTGGCGGAGCTCACCGGCACGGTGCAACGGTTCAGTGTGACGCTGGGACAGGAAGTACTCGAAGGCAACGGCGCCGTAGGCTTCGCAACGCCGCTTGCGACCTTGCACAAGTTCAACGGCTGGTCGGACAAGTTCCTGGTCACGCCGCCGAATGGCTTGGACGATCGGTACGCCAGCGTGAGCTATGCCCACAAGGGCTTGGGCGTTCTCGACACGCTTTCCGCGAGCGTCGCGTACCACACCTATGAAACCGAACGCGCCGGGTTCGACCTGGGCAAGGAGATCAACCTTCAGGTGCAGGCGAAATGGCAACGGTTCACCGGCACGCTGAAATACGCCGATTACGACGCCAAGCCGGTCATGGCGACCGCTGCATATCAGGATACGGTGAAGTATTGGGTGATGATGGATTACGTTTGGTGACGGAGTGATCAAGTGATCGCGGTCGGAATACCACTTCCTGCCTCGATCACCGGATCACTAGATCACCTTTGCTTGACAGCACACCCAGGCACGCCCGCTTCGATCGCGCAGACATCCGGCAGTCCGTGATCCTGCCAGTAAGCGGTGAGCGTCACGGCGCTCACCACTTCCTTGAAGCGCCGGTGCTTGCGCAGGAATTCGGTTTGCGGGAGCCAAAGCACCCGCAAGGGCACGGCTTCGTTGTTCCTTGCGAGCCGCAGCATGCGGTTGAAGATGAAATCGGGGCGTCGCAGTGCCGTGCCGAGCAGGATCTCGGTGTCGGCGTCGATCGCTTTCTCACCAGCCAATCGCGTCACGACGCGTAGCGCGTCCGGCGCCTTGTCTTGCGCGGCGCTCGCGGTGATGACCGCGCTGATCAGTTCGTCGCTCGCGGCGTCGCTGCTGCGCAGTAGCCGCTCGGCGGCAGCTCGATCGCCGGCCAGCAGCTGCATCGTTGCATGGATGCGGGCAATGTCCGCCGGCATGTCGTTCGCGAGCTCGCGCGTCTCGCCGGCCGCGATTGCTGCGTAAGTCGCGCATCGTCGCGCACCGTGGCTTCCCGGCTGCAGCGCCGCCGCTTGCGCCGTGATCGGCAAGGCGGCATGCGCCTGGCCGACATCCATCAGCAAACAACCGAAGCCTTCGAGCGCGGCCAGCGCGCTTGCATCGAGCGCAAGCGCCGCCTTGAAGTGTTCTCTGGCGGTATTCCACTCCATGCGCCGCAGTTGCACGATGCCCAGTGCGGCGTGTGCGTCCGCGATCTGCGCATCGTCCGACAGCGCACGCTCCGCCGCGGTCTCGGCGAGCTTCGTGAGCGACGATTCGTCTTCTCCGCCGACACTGAGATAGGCAAGCGACAGCAACGCGCGCGCACGAGCGAAGTGGCGGTGGCGGCGCGTGAGCGTTTCGAGCCGCTCCAGCTTCAGTGCCGCTTCGTCTGCATTGTGCGGCGGCGCCGTGAAGCCGCTCGCTCTCGTATCGAACAATTCATCGCCCGAGCGCAGAAATTCCTCGTAGGCGGCGGCGTCCGTCGTGCCGAAGGCTGCCGACCAATCGGCGCTGCCGCTCGGCGCATTCAGGAATTCGGGCAGGCGCTGCGCGAAGCGCTGCATCACCGCGAGCCGAGATTCCTCCGGCAACTCGATCTCATCGCGCTCATCGACGATGCCATCGGGTGCGACGAGTGCGATCTCGGCGTGCGTGCCCGTGGCACCTGAGTCGTGCCAGGTCACGCGCAGCGTGAACGGCGTGGCGGATGCGTTCTGTGCGATTGCGTGCGAAGGAGCCACTCTCATCTTGCCGTGCACGAGCAGGTGCCGCAGCTCGCGCGCGAGCCAGCGCAACTCGTTCGCGGTGTCGTCGGTCGGGAGTATTGCGACGCGCAGCGGTTTCGTCGGAAGAAACGCCTCGCGCACGGGTTGCGGCGGCACCGGCACGGGCGCATCCGGCATGAGGCTGCGCATCGCGAGCCACACCAGAAGTGCGGCGAGCAATACGAGGCCGATAATGCGCAGGCGATTCATGCAAGGAAGCGTGCCGTCCGCATGCGCATGCCGCAAGTGCGAACGTCATCCCGACGTTCCGCGGGATTCACGTTGGCGAGCAGATCCCGACTTGCGTCGGGATGACGTTGCTTGCCGGGATGACATTGATTGCGGGGATGGCATTGATTGCCGGTATGACGAGTGCGGCTAACCGCTTCTCTCATGTCTTGGTGAGCCGCTCGCTCAGCTCTCTGAGCTTTCTGCGTGCGTCCGGATCGTACGCGGCGGCATTCGCCTTCATTTCCCGTTGGCCATTGAAGAACAGGCCGGTCTTGAGCTTGAGGTCGGGTGAGGTCGCGACATAGACCACTGCGTTGGCGCCCTCTTCGACGGTGCTGCGTGGCTCGACGCCGGAATTGCGCACCATCGTCGTATCCATGAACGTTGCAGGATGCAACGAATGCACGGTGATGTTCTTTACGGCGAGCTCCTCGGCGAGATCCTGCGAGAACATGATTTGCGCGAGCTTGCTCTGGCCGTAGGCGCGACCGCCGTCGTAGGCGCGTTCGAGCATCACATCGTCGAAGTCGATCGGACGCTGTGCCAGCGAGGCGACGTTCACGACGCGCGATGGCGAGCCTGCGATCAGCTGGGGAATCAGCATGTGCGTCAGCAGGTAACCGGACAGGTAATTCACGGCGAAGCGCAGCTCGTAACCGTCCGTGCTCACTTCGCGTGTCTGCGAGCCGTCGCGATTCGCGGAGCCGATGCCCGCGTTGTTGATCAGCAGGTGCAGGCGTTCATGATCTCTCGCGATCGCGGTCGCGAACCGGCGGACTTCGGCGAGCGAGGCGAAGTCGGCGCGATAGAACGTCGCCTCTGCTCCCGTCTCCTTCTTGATCGTCTCGACCAGCGCGCGGCCGCGTTCTTCGTTACGCCCGTGAACGAGCACGTGCGCACCCATATGAGCGAGCTTCAGCGCGACGACCCTGCCCAGTCCGTCCGTCGATCCGGTGACGAGCGCCGTTTTGCCCTCGAGCGATTTGGGCGCGGTGCCCTCGCCGCTCGGCGAGCCTGCCGGCGCATCACCTGGCGCAGCGGCGAGCAGCGCGTGTCCCGCGCTCGGCGAGAGGGATGCGAGCATGGCCGCACCGCTGAAAAGGAAGGTTCGTCGTTGCATTTGCCGTCGCTTCATTCGTGTTTCCTCTTGCTTCTCTCGACTATGGGTTCGCCGTTTTCTCGCGCAGGCGGATCTATCTTTATCGCCATTGATTGCCGCCCTGATCCTGCACGAGCGCGCGTTCGGCGCGCCGCGGCAGACCTTGGAAGGTCGAGCTGCGCAGGTACACCTTGGCGTCGTCGCCCGCCTCGAAGGAGGCGGCGTTGCCTTCGATCGTGCTGTTCGCGATATGCACGATCGCATCGCCGATGACGACGCCCGTGTTCGATGCCGTGATGCGGCTGTTGGTGATGTACAGCTCGCAGCCGCCGCGAGCGATGATGGCATTGCCGTCGACGTAGATGTTGCGGTTGTCGAGATGGAGCATGCGGCGGCCCTCGCAGATGATGGGCTCGCTGCTGCGCTGTCCGGGCGCGGCTTCGGACGGCGTCACCGTCGTGCCGGTCGAAACGATGCTCACGCCTGGTCCGCTGACCTTTACTCGACCGTCCGCGCGTTCGATGGTGTAGCTGGGAGTCGGCGCGGGTTGCGTCTCTGTCGTTGCCGCAGCGGCGTCGGAGGCCGATGGATGTTCTGGCTGCGACATCGCGGCAGGCGTGGCTTCAGGAGTCGCGGCGGCGGTGCGAACCGGCGCAGTGAGCGACGATACGGGGACGGCAGCCAGCTCGTTCACGCTGACGGTGTGAGTCTCGCCGGTGTCTATGTCGCGAATCGTGAAGACGCCCGCGGCGGTATCCGTCGCGACGATGTCTACAGTGGGATTGCGCTGCAAGGCGGCGCGCGCCCACTGCAGCTCGGCGATGTGCTTTGCGCTCGCCTCTGACGCGGCGCCCGCATCGTTCACCTGCGAATCCGGCGCTTGTTTCGTGCATGCCGGAAGAATGAGGGCAACACACAGGCTCGCGGCCAGATGCGCGACAACGCATTTCCTCGTTGGATATCGAACCGTTCGCATGTCAGCCTCTGCTGCGTCGATCATCCGGCCTATCGTCGCGCCCGGGGCGGGAGGAAGTCCAGATGAAGATGACCTCCCAAAGATGACCCCGCCTCAGCAACCCTCCAGCGCCGCTATCCATTGGCGCAGCAGCTCGACGCCTGCCTCGTCGATGCGTGTCGATCCCACCGGCGGCATCGCATGGGCGTCGCGCCGGTTCATGCGATCGACCAGGATTGAGTCGTCGGGATGACCTGGCGAGATGAGGCGCGCCGAGGAACCGATCCCCAGGTCGCCCAGGCGAGGCGTCGCATTGCAGGTATTGGTGGCGGCCAGCGCGGTCGTATAGCGCAGGTCCATCGTGCTCGCCGTGGGGCCGCTTGGACGATGACATAGCGAGCAGTTCGTATGCAGATACGCACGAGCACGCGCCGCGAGAGGCGCCGAGGAATCCGACGGATTCGGCATGGAGGGCGCCGTCGCGGCATCGCCAATGGGCGGCGTCAGCGTGCCGATCGCATCGAGCGTCGTCAGCTGATTCGCGGTTCGACCGGTTTGTGGATACGTGACGCTGCGATTCAGTTGCGCGGTTTCCGGGCCGCGCGTGCGCCCGGCGATGGCGGTATGGCACTGCATGCACTGCGCTTCGCTCGGGAAAATCCATTCGTGGCCGTCGATGGTTTGTCTCGCACCGCCGTGCACCAGCGTTGCATCGGTTTGTGCTGCATTCCACTCGTAGCTGAAGCCGCCCCAATTGCCGTCCGGATGGCGCATGAACAGGCGCGTTTCGATGAGGCGCGCATTGGCGCGAAAGGTTTTCATCAGAACCGTGCCCGTGGGGAATTCCCAATCGCCGTTGCTGCCGACCGTGATGTTCTGGCCGTTCGGTAAGCCGATCCAGCGTTGCTTGTCGGCACCGTCGGACCAGAACGGTGCATTGATGTCGTAAGGAATGAGTCCCTCGCTGGGCTGCGTGGCGTTGCTCGGATCGACGCAGCCGGTGGCGCTCAACAGCGTCGGGGCCGGCGTCGAGGAGCCCGATGCCTGGAAGACGAGCCGATGCACCGTGCCGCCATAGTAGTTGAGCGCGTACAGCTCACCGTCGTTGGCCTGAGCGAAGGATGAAATATTGAACCCGGCGTCGAGCAACAGCGTCGGTGCGCGCGCCGTCGTGTTCTCGGGGATCCATGCCCAGATGTTGCCGGAGACGAAGTCGCCAAAAATGTAGCGGCCCAACAGGCTCGTGGGTTGCGTGCCGCGATACACGTAACCGCCGGTGATCGATTGGCCGAGGCTGCGGCCGTATTCGACGAGCGGATCGATGGTGGCGGCCGTTGCGCAGGCGGGCGTGCCCGCCGAGTTGTAGTCGTGCGCGCCCTCGCGACAGCGCCAGCCGTAATTGCCGCCACGCGTGATCAGGTTCACTTCCTCGTATGCGCCCTGTCCGACATCGGCGAGCCATAGGTCGCCGTTCGCGCGATCGAAGTTCCAGCGCCAGGGATTGCGCAGGCCGAATGCGTAAATTTCCGGGCATGTTCCCGAGGCGCGCGTTCCCGAAGCGGGGCATTTATCGCCAGGGTTCGCTGCGTCGTGGAACGGGTTCGATGCGGGAACGACATACCTCGTGGCCGCATCCACGTTCACGTCGATGCGCAGCAGCTTGCCGAGCAGCGTCGTGAGCCGTTGGCCGTTGCCGTTCGTTCCCCACGGGTCGCCGCCGCTACCGCCGTCGCCGAAACCAATGTAGAGGTAACCCTCGGGACCGAAGGCGATGTGGCCGCCATTGTGATTGTCGGCCGGCTGATCGACGGTCAGGAGCACGACTTCGCTGGCGGGCGTGATCGTGGCGCCACTGTTGGCGCTCGTGAACGAGGAGATGCGCGACACGAGCCGCGATCCCACGCGCGCCGTGTAGGAGAGGAAGACGCGCGGATCGGTTGGGAAATCCGGATGGAACGCCATGCCGAGCAAGCCTGCCTCGTTGGGAGCGGCATCGACCGCCGAGCTGATGTCGAGCACCGTCGTGGTGCTCGTGGGCGTCGCCGTGCTGAAGCGTTTGATGACGCCGTTCTTCTCGACGACGTACCAATGAGCGTCGTTGCCGGGCGCCTGCAGCATGGCGAGGGGCAGGGAAAAGCTCAGGTTCGTATGGCGCTCCAGCGAGACCGAAGAGCTTGCGCGCGGCCAGGCCACGCATGAAGAGTTCGACGGCCGCGAGTCGAGTCCTGACGTGGGGGCGCTCGGTGCGTCTGGCGTGGTGACGCTTGCGGTATTGGAGGCTGCCGACTCGTTGCCCGCACCGTCGATGGCGCGCACGACATAGCTGTAAGGGGTGCTTGCCACCACGCTCGTATCCGCATGAGAGGTGGTCGTCACGGTGGCGAGCACGGTCGTCGAGCCGTTGCGATAGATGCGATAGCCGGCCAGCCCCGATCCGCCGCTATCGGTCGAGGCGCTCCAGGTCAAGTCGATCCGCGAAGGGGATGTTGCCGTCGCCGAGAGATTCTGTGGGATTGTCGGTGCAGTCGTGTCGGCGGGGTTGGGGGCGGGATTGCTTGGCTGCGTCTTTGCGCCGCTATTGCAACCGCCGAGCGCAATCAGCAAGGCTGCGAACAGCACGTGAGTGAGTTGTCTAGGCCCAAAGGCGTACGACTCATCTAGCAACGAAGTGAGCATTCATCCCCCCAAGGGCGTTGACGGTCGAGCGATTCGTTGACGTGAATGGACCGCGACGCAATATGTCGGCCGGTAGCGACTCGTGTCGATGGGTATGAAACGTCAATGATGCCCCTGGGGTTGCATGGGATGCCACTCGTCTTGCCGGCAAAGACGACGTCCGTAGACAGCCAATTCGGGCGTTTCCTAAGATAGCCGCCCGTCCACAACCCTAGGCATGGATGTCGCTTTCAACCTTGCCACCCGATTTGATCGCCCATCGCGGCAATGCCGCTGAGTATCCGGAGAATACGCTGCCGGCCATCCGCTCTGCGCTCGAGCTGGGCGCACGCTACGTGGAGTTCGACGTGCAACTCACTGCGGATCGCCAGCCGGTGCTGTTGCACGATTCGAATCTGAAGCGCACGGCAGGAATCGATCGCAGCGCGCTGGAGATGACGCTTGCCGAGCTTGCCGAGGTGCGTGTCAACGAAGAGGCGCGGTTTCGCCAGCGCTTCACCGACGTCGGCATTCCGACGCTGGCGCAGGCGGTCAGCGTGCTCGAATCGCATCCGGAGGCGACCGCATTCGTCGAGCTCAAGCGCGCGAGCTTGCGGGCGTTCGGGCAGGAAGCGGTGGTGCACAAGGTCATCGACGTGCTGAAGCCGGTCTCACGCCAGTGCGTTCTCATCTCGTTCGATCTGGCGGCGATCCATTACGTCAGGCAGATCTCCTCGTTTCGCGTGGGCTGGGTGCTGTCCGAGTACACGAATCTTTCCGCGATGAAATGCGAGGCGCTCGCACCGGACTATGTGTTCTGCGATCAGCAGCTGCTGACGGAAACGACCTCGCGCCTGTGGCGCGGCCCGTGGCGATGGGCGATCTACGAAGTGGTGACGCTGCGCTCTGCGCTCGAGCTCGCCGCGCGCGGCGCCCATCTCATCGAGACGATGGCGGTGCGAAGCATGCTGCGCGAGCTCAGAAACGCACGCGCCGCGCGTGGCATGACGCAGTAATACCGTGAGCGCGACAGCGCTCTGACAAACCGCCAACCGTTTCTTCCATAATCCATGCCGTCCCACGATCTTTCCTGGCTCGTCGGCGAGTTGCGCGCCCTGGCGGGCGATCTCAATACAGACGCAGCGCCGCCGCTGATCGTCGCGATCGATCAAGGCGGCCATGCGACGCGGGCGATCGCCTTCGATGTGCGCGGCCGGCAGGTCGCGGAGTCGTTCGTTCCCATCAGCACCTATCGTTCGGGCACCGAGCGCGTCGAGCACGATGCGACCGAAGTGAGCGAGTCGATGCGCACGGCGCTCGCCGATCTGCATCGGACATTGGGCGGCGAGGCCGATCGGGTCGCCGCCGCCGGATTGGCGACGCAGCGCTCGAGCATCGCATGTTGGGATGTGCGCACGAACAAGGCGCTTGGCCCGGTGCTGTCTTGGCAGGACCGGCGCAATGCGGCGCTCGTCGAGCGGTTGCGCGGTCATGAGCGCGCGATTCGCGCTCGCACCGGGCTCGTGCTGTCGCCGCACTACGGTGCGAGCAAGCTGCGCTGGTGTCTCGATCACAACGAGAAGCTGCAAGACTCCATGGCGAAGACGCGGTACGCGCTCGGGCCGCTCGCTGCATGGCTGCTGCGCTCGAACCTCGAGGAGCATCCTCACCTCGTCGATGCGGTCAATGCCGCGCGCACGCAGCTGCTCGACATTCGCGCCTGCGATTGGTCGCAGGACATGCTCGCGTTGTTCGGCGTGCCGCGCCATCTGCTGCCGGCGGTCGTTTCGAATCGTCACGCCTACGGCCATGTCGCCTTCGGGGCTCGGCGCGTGCCGCTCGTGTTGTGTACCGGTGACCAATCCTCGATGCCGTTCGCGCATGGTCGACCAGCGGCCGATACGATCTATCTGAACATCGGCACCGGTGCGTTCGTGCAGCGTGTCTGCGGTACCGTCGATGTTCCCGACGGTCTGCTCGCCAGTGTGCTGTGGCACGACGGCGGTGCGGGCAGAACCTTGTATGCGATCGAAGGCACCGTGAACGGCGCCGGCAGCGCGATCGATTGGCTCGACGAGCGGCTGGGTGGCGACAAACGTCCGGCGTGGGCGCATCGTGCCGCGCTCGCGCTGACGCGCGCGCAAGCCGCGAGCGTGCATCCGCCGCTATTCATGAACGGGATATCCGGCGTCGGCTCGCCTTACTGGCGCGCGCGATTCGAATCGCGCTTCAGCGGCAGTGGCAGCGAGATCGAGCAATTGATCGCGGTGGTCGAGAGCATCGCCTTCTTGATTTGCGTGAACGTCGAATGCATGCGCGAAGGCGCAACGCGCATCCTGGCGAGCGGCGGGTTGAGCGACAGCGATTATCTGTGCGAATGCGTCGCCGCATTGAGCGGTTTGCCGGTGGATCGCACGAGCTTGCGGGAATCGACGGCGACGGGACTTGCCTATCTCATCGCCGGCGAACCCGCTGACTGGCAGCCGGATGCAACGCTCGAACGCTTCGCGCCCATTCCCGACGCAGCGCTCGACAGGCGCTTCGCCCTCTGGCGTGAGGAAATGCGCGGCAGTATGTCTTGACCGATTTTCGATGCGCTTTGTAAGTGCATCGAAGGTCGTGACAGCGCAGATGCTGTTTTCAGGCGCATCGAAGGCCGCGACAGCAGAGCCTTGTCTCCTAAGCCGATTCCAGGGACGCCGTGAATACGTCCCTGTAGGCTTCGTTCAAAAACATCCTG